>LNFM01003035.1_pt1 | contig 34059 bp, 33 predicted proteins | sample 596031 | NCBI WGS metagenome assembly LNFM01 (sample SAMN04254537, study PRJNA301005) | activated carbon metagenome | isolation source: dual media filters at the Ann Arbor, Michigan drinking water treatment plant | place: USA: Ann Arbor
GCGCGTCCGCGCCCACCTGATGCGCTTCCACCAGTACCCGGCTGGCGCCAGCCCCGGTACTGTGAGGATGGCTTTCACGATCAGCCGCAATGGGCAGGTGCTCGCAAGCCGGCTTGCCGGATCATCGGGCGTCGCGGCGCTCGATGCCCAGGCCACGGCGATGGTGCGCAAGGCCTCGCCGTTTCCGGCGTTCCCTCCGGAAATCACGCAGGGATCGATGAGCTTCACCGTCCCGGTGGCGTTCACCACCCCCCGATAGGGCGCAATCGCCTATTCCTTCACCGCGCCCGTCAGCGACGAGACGTAGTAGTCCACGAACAGCGAGTAGAACAGCGCGACAGGCAGCGAGCCGAGCAGCGAGCCCGCCATCAGCGCCCCCCACTGGTAGACGTCACCGGTGACGAGTTCGGTCAGGATCGCGACCGGCACCGTCTTGTTGGCGCCGCTCTGGATGAAGGCCAGCGCATAGATGAACTCGTTCCACGACAGCGTGAACGAGAAGATGCCGGCCGAGATCAGGCCGGGCACCGCGAGCGGCAGCGTGATCCGCCGCAGGATCTGCAGCCGTGTCGCGCCGTCGACCAGCGCGCATTCCTCGAGCTCGTAGGGGATCGATTTGAAATAGCCGATCAGCAGCCAGGTGCAGAACGGCACCAGGAACGTCGGATACACCAGGATCAGCGCCAGCGGTGAGTCGAACAGGCCGAACTGCACGATCACGGTGGCCAGCGGGATGAACAGGATCGAGGGCGGCACCAGGTAAGCGAGGTAGATGCCGAGCCCCACATAGGGGCTGCCGCGGAAGCGCAGCCGCTCGATCGCGTAGGCCGCGAGCGTCGAAGCGAACAGCGACAGGAAGGTAGAGCAGACCGCCACGATCATCGTGGTCCACAGCCAGGTCGGATACGCCGTATTGAACAGCAGGTGCTTGATATGCGCGAGCGTGGGCGAGGTGATCCAGAACGGATTGTGATCCTTGAAGTTCAGCAATTCCGCGTTCGGCTTGAACGAGGTGATCGCCATCCAGTAGAACGGGAACAGCAGGATCAGCACGAAGCAGGCCAGCGGCAGGTAGATCATCACTACGCGCCGCGCGCGGGAATCCCACGACATGGTTTCCGGCGTGGCGCTGCTGACGTTGCTGTTTCCGGGTGAGGCGGCTACGTCAGTCATTGGCTTCTCCTTGCTGCCATTTGCGGCGCGCGAGGCCGAAGTAACTGAACAGCGTTGCAAACACCAGGAACGGGATCATCGACACCGCAATCGCGGCACCCTCGCCAAGCTCGCCGCCGGCAATGCCGCGCTGGAACGCCAGCGTCGCCAGCAGATGGGTCGAGTTGACCGGCCCGCCGCGGGTGATGGCGTAGACGAGCTGGAAGTCGGTGAAGGTGAAGATGATGGAGAACGTCATCACGATGGCGAGGATCGGCATCATCATCGGGAAGGTGATGTAGCGGAAGCGCTGCCAGGCGGTGGCGCCATCCAGCATCGCCGCCTCGTAGAGCGAGGGCGAGATGGTCTGCAGCCCCGCCAGCAGCGAGATCGCGACGAAGGGGATGCCGCGCCAGATGTTGGCCACGATCAGCGAGAACCGCGCCGCCCACGGTGTTCCCAGGAAGTCGACATTGGTGGTGCGGACGCCCAGCACTTCGACCAGGAGATAGGAGATGATCGAGAACTGCGGATCGTAGATCCACCAGAATGCCAGCGCGGACAGCACTGTCGGCACGATCCACGGCAGCAGCACGATCGCGCGCAGCAGGCTCTTGAACGGGAAGTGGTTGTTGAGCAGCAGCGCCAGCCAGAAGCCGAGCGCGAACTTTCCGAACGTCGCCACCGCGGTGTAGAACACGCTGTAGAACACCGCGCCCCACCACAGGGGATCGGTCAGCAGATACTGGAAATTCTCGAAGCCGATGAAGACGCCGCGTCTGCCGATGGTGGTGTCGGTAAAGGCGAGCCAGACACCGAGACCGAGCGGGTAGGTGAGGAATACCCCGAGCAGCCCGAGCGCCGGTGTCAGGCACATCACGATCAGGAACGGCTTGTAGTCGAGCAGCCGCGCGATCCAGCCCGGTTGCCGGGTCGCGACGACGCGCGAAGATAGTGTAGTTACAGACATCAATATTATCCCGATGCGAGCTACGTGAGGCCGTCATTGCGAGCGAAGCGAAGCAATCCATGTCTCGTTAGAAAGAATGGATTGCTTCGTCGCGATGCTCCTCGCAATGACGTCCGATCTTGTCGGTCGTTACCGGTTCTGCCGCCGGAAATACCGCTTCGCACGCTGCTCGGCTTCCGCGGCCGCGGCCTCCGGCGTCGAAGCGCCGGTCGCCACCGCGGCGAACATCTGCACCGTCACGTAGTCCGCGCGAACCGCACCGGTGGCGGTCGAAATCGGGCCCTTGTAGCCGGCGTAATACTTGCTGTTCATGGTGTCCTTGAAGATCGCGACCTTGGGATCGCCGGACCACACCGCTGACGCGGCATAGGCTGCGAGTGGTTGCGACCAGTAGCCGCTGTTGGCATTGAGCCAGGGCTCGTACTGGTCCTTTTCCAGCATGAACTGCAGGAAGGCCTTTGCCGCGTTCGGATACTGGCTGTGCTTGAACACCATCGCGTTTAGCGTCAGTCCCGACATCGGCGAGTTCGGCGCAAGAAACTTCGGCAAAAGCTGATGTTCGGAATCTTCCGCGATCGCGGCGGTTGCCGGATCGTTCTTCAGCGAGAAATAAAGCGAGACGCCATTCGCCGTCAGCGCGAGTTCCTGCGAAGAATAGGCGCGGTTGTTGCTGACGTCGTTCCAGGAGGGCGTGCCGGCGATAAAGGTCGGATAGAGTTCCTTGACGTAGTTCAGCGCCGCAATCGTCTCCTTGCTGTTGATGGTGACATTGCCTTCTTCATCCAGAAGCGAGGCGTTATGCGACCACATCATCCAGTCCGCAAAGCCGTTACCGTCGCCGACGGCGTTACCCAGCGCAAAGCCCGCGGGCTTGCCGGCCTTCTGCAGCTTCTTGCAGAGGTCGAGGAATCCGGCAGGGTCTTCCGGTGCCTTGTCGAACCCGACGGATTTGAGAATGGACTTGCGATAGATCAGAGGGCCGGCGGTGGCACCGAACGGCAGCCCGATCCAGGCATCGCTCTTGGCCCGCTTGCCGTAAGCCTTGGCAAGATTCAACCAACCGCCATACTTCTTGCCGAGATAGTCGGCGACGTCGGTCAGTTCGATCAGCTTGTCGACATAGATGTGCGGCGCATCGGAGAAACCGATGATGATGTCGGGGCCGGCGCCGGAATTCGAGGTCACCGCGGTCTGCTGGTTGATGTCTTCCCAACCGACGAAGTCGACCTTGACCTCGACGCCGGTTTCCTTGGTGAACTTGGCGGCGTTGGCGCGGAACACGTCCTCGTCGGCCTGCACGAAGCGCACCGGGCGCAGCATGCGCAAGGACGCGCCCTTCTCGATCGCGAATTTGGGGGCCGGGACGTCGGCAGCCTTGATGGCGGATGTGGTCTGGGCCGAAGCGCCGGTCGCCGCCAGCGCGGCGGCGGAAACGCCCAGAGCCAACGCGTCACGACGGGTGATGTTGGTCGTCATATTGAGAACTCTCCCTGTTTTCCTGTTCCCGACGTTTCACCGCCGGTGAACCCATAGCCCTCGATTCCAGCGGGAATCGCAGGCCTTTCGCCTCTGTGATTGTTACGTCTTGCGGGCGCGGACCGTTCTCCGCTTCGCCCGAAGACGCCTTCTTGCCGTCCTAGCTGTTGGGACCGCGATCCATGCTGACAGGTTGCCAGCGACGAAGCGAGGTGTTTTGCAGCACCGACGGATTGACACAGCTTACCGGCCACATGCCCGACAAGACCAGTGACAATTCGTAGCCTACGCGGCGCTTGCGTGCTTCGTCAAAACGTGCAGATGCAGAGGCGACATGCGCGGTAAGCGTAACGTTCTCCATGGAAAGCAGCGGATTGTTGTGGGACGGCGGTTCCTTCTCCAGCACGTCCAGCGCAGCGTGGGCGATCCAGCCCTCCTGCAGCGCCTTGATCAGCCCTTCCTCGTCCACCGTCGCGCCGCGGCCGGTATTGATGAAGATCGCGCTCTTCTTCATCTGCCGGAAGTGCTTCTCGCCCAGCATGTGGTGGACCTCGGGCCGGGCCGGGGCGTGCATCGACAGGAAATCCGACTGCGCCAGCACCTCCGACAGCGTCGCCGGGACCACGCCATGGTCGGAAATCAGCGTCTCCTGGATGAAGGGATCGTAGGCGATCATGCGCAGCCCGAACGGGGCGGCGCGCTTGGCGACCGCGCGCGCGACGCGGCCGAACGAAATGAAGCCGAGCGTCTGTCCCATCAGCCGCGGAATCTTCAACAGCGCGGGACGGCCCTCGGACCAGCGTCCGGTGCGCACCATCTTGTCCTGCTCGACCAGCCGCCGGAAGCCTGCAAGAAGCAGCATCATGGCGTGGTCGGCGACTTCCTCGATGAAGGTGTCGGGAATGTTGGTGACCGGGATGCCGCGCGCGGTTGCGGCCTTGACGTCGACCGAATCGACGCCGACGCTGCCGAGCGTGATGACCTTGCAATTCTCCAATGCATCGATCACCGCCTTGGTGATCGGCATGCCCTTGGCGTAGATCGCATCCGCATCTTTCGCGGCGGCGATGAACTCCGCCTCATTGGCCGGCGCCTCGATGATCTCGGCCCCGATCGGGTCGAGCGCTTCCTTCTCATAATCATAGCCGCCGCCGGCGACCGTGAAGCTTGCGCCTTTCGGCGTCACCACCCTGAATTTCGGCATTTCCTTCTCCCGATTTATATTCGGTTTGTTGGTTTTAGGGCGGCGGGCGCCACCACTGTTATTTGACCGATTTCCCCTTTTACGCGACTTGATTGCCATGCGCTACAATCATCGGTTGCTTTATTCAATAAAAACACGGACTTGCATCGCCTTCGTAAGGAAGCGCTAAAGGGTCTCACCATACCGTGCGGCTTAATCGATCGATCAAATCGCACGCCTGTATCCGGAGATTCCCTGTGACGCTGACCAATCTCAAGATCACCCCCAAGCTCGGCATTCTGGTGGGAATCACCTTGCTCGGCCTCTGCGCCGCCGGCGTCCTCGCAGGCTACCTGATGCAGCGGGAGATGCTGAACGGCCGCGTCGAACAGACCAGGGCGATCGTCGACATGGCGCGCAACATGGCGCTCGGGCTGCAGAAGCAGGTCGAGGCGGGCCAGTTGACCAAGGATGCGGCGATTGCCGAGTTCAGCAAACGGGGCAATACGCTGACCTTCGACAACGGCAATGGCTACGTGTTCGCCTACACCATGGATGGTGTCGCGGTGCTGGCCCCGGTCCCTGCACAGATCGGCCAGAACCGCATGGACATCGACACCGGCGGCAGGAAGCTCGTGCGCGAGCTGCGCGACGGCGTTGCCAAGGACGGGCATGTCACGCTGCGCTACGAATTCCGCAAGCCTGGCAGCGAGGAACTGATCCGCAAGTTTTCCTACGCGGTGCCGATCCCCGGCTGGAACATGTTCGTCGGCACCGGCGCCTATCTCGACGATCTCGATGCCAGGATGAAGCCGCTCGCGTGGCTGCTCGGGTTCGCCATTCTCGGCATCGCGGTGGTGGCGGGCAGCATCGCCTGGATGATCGGCCGCAGCATCGCAAAGCCGCTCGGCGAACTCGGCGTCCGCATGCAGGAACTGGCCGAGGGCAAGCTGGACGGCGCCATTCCCGGCATCGGACGCGGCGACGAGATCGGCGCGATGGCTGCGACCGTGCAGATCTTCAAGGACAACGCGGTGCGCATCCGCGGGCTCGAACAGAAGGAGGCCGAGGTGCAGGCGCGCGCCGAGGCTGAGCGCCGGACGGCGATGGCGAACATCGCCAGCGATTTCGAACGCAGCGTAACCGGCATCGTCCGTTCGGTATCGACCGCGGCGGCCGGCATGCAGACCACCGCGCAGTCGATGACGACGACCGCCAGCGATGCCAGCGCGCGGGCGGCGACCGTCGGCGCCGCGTCGCAGCGTTCATCGGACAATGTCGGCACCGTGGCGTCCGCCGCGGAAGAGCTTTCCAGTTCGGTGACGGAAATCTCCCGCCAGGTGGCGCGTTCCAGCGAGATCGCAAGCAAGGCGGTGAGCGATGCCGAGCGCACCAACGCCACCGTCGGCGCGCTCTCGATCGGCGCCGAGAAGATCGGCGAAGTGGTGAAGCTGATCCACTCGATCGCCGCGCAGACCAATCTGCTGGCGCTCAACGCCACCATCGAGGCGGCGCGCGCCGGCGACTCCGGCCGCGGCTTTGCGGTCGTGGCGTCGGAAGTGAAGGCGCTCGCCAACCAGACCGCGAAGGCGACCGAGGAAATCTCTTCCCAGGTCGCGGCCATGCAGGCCTCCACCAGCGAGGCCGTGGCCTCGATCGGCGGCATCACCGAAACCATCTCGCAGATGAGCGAGATCACGGTCTCGATCTCGAGCGCCGTGGAGCAGCAGGGCGGCGCGACCCGCGAGATCGCCCGCAACATCCAGTCGGTGGCGGCCGGCTCCAACGAGATCGCAACCCATATCGGCGGCGTCACCACGGCGGCGACCGCGACCGGCAAGGCCGCGTCCGAGGTGCTGGCGAACGCCCGCGAACTCGACACCCAGTCCGGCATGCTGCGCAGCGCGGTCGACGAATTCCTGGTCAAGGTGCGCGCGGCGTAGGGCACGCTCAGACACCCCCGGCACCACTTGCTGCCATCGGGAGCGCGCGAGTATATTGCGCCGATGGCCGTCAGCTCGCCCGATCTGAAAGCGTTCTTGCTCGCCACGCCGTTCTTCGGCGGCCTTTCGGATGCAAGCCTCGAACTCCTGATCTCGATGCTGGTCGAATGCCGCTTCGACGCCGGCGTCACCGTGGTTGCCGAAGGCGAGCCGGGACGTTCGATGTTCGTCGTTCACTCCGGCGAGTTGGTGGTGAGCAGGCGCGCGGATGCGGAGCGCGTCATCCATATGGCGCGCCTCGAACCCGGCGATTTTTTCGGCGAAATGACGCTGATCGAAATGCAGAACCGATCTGCCACCGTCGTAGCCGACAGCCCGACCGTGCTGTACGAACTCACGGCCGGAAAGCTCTACGCCTGCTACAAGGCCGACATCCGGGCGTATGTTATGGTGATCCAGAACATCAACCGCGAACTTTGCCGCCGGCTCCGCCGCGCCGATCGCCGCATCGCCGAACTGGAAATGCTTCACGGGAGTGATTGACAGCGGGGAAGCTACGTTCCCGCTGCTTCACCGTCATTGCGAGTTGGGGCCGGCGTTTAGGCCTTCGCTCGCAATGACGGAGGACGCTCGTCCGCCCTACTGCTTCTCGATCCCGGCGCCCGCGATCAGCTTCTCCCACACCACGAGCTGGTCCTTCACAAACGCGTCGAACTCTTCCGGGGTACCGGAGAATGCTTCCATGCCGCGCTCGGCAAGCTGGCTCTTGATGTCCGGCCGTTCGATGACCTTGCGGATTTCCGCATTCAGCCTGGTGACGACATCCTTCGGCATATTGGCCGGACCGAAATAGCCCTGCCAGGAGGTGATGTCGAAACCCTTCACCGTGGCGTCCATGGTGGGCAGGTGCGGCAGCAGGGCCGAGGGTTTCTTGGTGGTGACGGCCAGCGCTTTCAACGCCTTGGCGTTGACGTGGGGCAGGCCGGTCGGAACGTCGATGAACATCATGGAGACGCGGCCGGCGATCACGTCGGTCAGCGCCGGCGGCGAGCTCTTGTAGGGGACGTGAAGCAGGTCGATCCCGGCGAGACGGGCAAACGTCGCGCCGGACACGATCGCCGAGGAGCTGCCGCTGGCATAGGAGTATTTTCCCGGTTCCTTCTTGGCGAGCGCGATCAGTTCGGCCACCGAATTCGCCGGGACGTCCGGATGGATCACCAGCATAAAGGGCAGGTCGCCGGTCCGCGCGATCGGGGTGAAATCCTTGATCGGATCGTAGGTCATGTTCTTCAGCAGATACGGATTCGCCGAATGCGACGTGTTCGTCGTCACGAACAACGTGTAGCCGTCGGGCGCGGAGCGCGCGACATAGCTCGCCGCGATCGAGCCGTTGGCGCCCGCCTTGTTCTCGATCACCATGCTGACGCCGAGCGCGGTCCCGACCTCTTTCCCGATCAGGCGCGTCGTGGTGTCGGTGCCGCTGCCGGCGGCGAAAGGCAGCACCAGCGTGATGTTGCGGTTCGGGTAGGGGGCCTGCGCGGAAGCCGTGGCGATCAATGCCAACATCAGGGGGGCCGCCGCCGTGACGTGCCGGTACCGCTTCAATCGTTCAAACATATAGTCGTTTCCTCAGGTTGCTTTTGGTCAATTGGCCGGCAAGCTAGCCCGCCCGGGATCAAAGGGGAAGCCGGTAAGACGCCACGCCGCATGCCTCAAAATCGTGCCCCGGGCGCAGTGCATCACGAAGTGATGCGCTGCTGAACCGGGGCCTGCCGGCTGGGTCCCGGCTCTGCGGAGCAGCACTGAAGAAGCGCTGCGCCGCATCCGGGACACGTCGATCAATCAGGCTTTTGCCGAGGCCCGGCGCGATGCGATCACCACCCCGGCCAGCACCAGCACATAGCCGACCAGGTGGAACAGCCGCAACCGCTCGCCGAGCAGCAGGATCGCCATCGCCGAGCCGAACACGGGCACCAGGTGAAAGAACGGCGCGGCGCGGTTCGGTCCGATCAGCGCCAGCCCGCGGTTGAAAAACGTGTAGGCCAGCGTGGACGGAAAGATCACGACATAGGCCAGCGCCGTCATCGAAATCAGGTCGAACTTCAGCGTGACGCCGGTCGAGAACTCCCAGATCGAGAACGGCAGCAGCATCATCGCGCCGCAGCAGGTGGTGAACGAGATCAGCGACAAGGCGTGCGTCACCGGCCGGCGGGGCATCAGCGCCGAATACAGCCCGAACGACACCAGCGAACTGGCGAACATCAGGTCGCCCCGGTTGAAGCTGATGCCGGCGAGCGCGCTGAAATCGCCGCGCAGGATGATCGTCAGTACGCCCGCCAGCGAGATGGCGATGCCGGCGAGCTGCGCGCCGGTCAGGCGGACGCCGAACAGCGCCAGCGACCACAGCGCCACGAACAGCGGCCCCGCGGACTGGATCAGCAGCGCGTTCAGCGCCTCGGTGTACTGCATGGCCCAGTAGGAAATCGCGTTGTTGTAGGCGAAGCCGATCGCCGACAAAAACACCAGCATCGGCAAATGCGCGCGCAGCACCGGCCAGTCGCGCTTCAGATGCGGCCATGCGAACGGCAGCAGGATCAGAAAAGTGCCGATCCAGCGCAGGCAGGACAATGTCAGCGGCGGCACGTGCCCGGTGACATGGCGCGCCAGCACGATGTTGCCGGCCCAGAACAGCGAGGTCAGGCTGAGCAGCAGATAGGGCTGGTTGTTCAGCCACCGGACCGGACGGAAGGCAGGCGGCGCTGGTGCGGGGTCGGTCATGGTCTCGGACCGAATAGGTTCAAATTTTCCGCCGCACGACAAGTCCCGCGTGTGCAATGCTACAATGCCGCGGGCTTTTTATGACGATGAAACTGGAGTGCCGGTCATGAGCGTGGAATTGCTGAATGTCAGGGGTCTTGAGAAGCTGGACCAGCAGGCGCCGGTGGTGATGGTGAACCTGATGCGTTTTCGCGAACGCTCGCTGGACGGCGACGGATCGGGCTGGGATGCTTATCTGCGCTACAGCGCGCTCACCGTGCCGATGATCAAGGCGCGCGGCGGCACCCTGTTGTGGACCGGCGACGCCAAAACGGTCGCGCTCGGGCGGCAGGACGGCAATCAATGGGACTATCTGGCGCTGGTGTATTATCCGACGGTGTCAGCGTTCATCGACATGATGACCTCGGCAGACTACGAGACCCGTTGCGACCCCCACCGTACCAACGGCTGCGCCGAACACGTGATCATCGCCACCGAAGAGGCCTACAGCAAGTTCAAGTTGGGGTGAGATCGAGTGCGCCGGACCAGCATCCACCGTCTGTCATGCTCCGCGAAGGCGGAGCATCCAGTACGCTGCGGCTCCTCGGTTTGATCCACGGTCTCTGGAATACCGGGTCACCCGCCTTCGCGGGTGACGACAGCTCATTCGTTGCGCGAGTGTGGCAACTCAAAACTTCCGCACCAGATCCGGCGTGATCTCGCTGAGGGAGCGGATGCCGAGCAGCGCCAGGTCGCGGTCGATCTCGGCCTGCAGCAGCGTGATCGCCCGCTGCACGCCCGCCTCGCCGCCGGCGATTGCGGCATAGAGGAAGGGGCGGCCGACCCAGACGAAATGCGCACCCAGCGCCAAGGCTTTGATCACGTCGGTGCCGCGGCGGATGCCGCCGTCGACCATGACCGTCATGCCCTTTGCTTCGGCGGCGATCTCGGGCAGCGTGCGCAGGCCCGACATGGTGTAGTCGAGCTGGCGGCCGCCATGGTTGGAGAGCATCACGCCATCGACGCCGCTCTCGCGCGCGATTTTGGCGTCCGCGGGCGAGACCAGTCCCTTGACGACCAGCTTGCCCTTCCATTTTTTGCGTATGAGTTCGACATGCTTCCAGGCGAGCTGGTCGCGGTGGCCGATATTGCGCATCAGGTTCTTGGCGAGCACCGGCGGACCGCGTTTGGCGTCCATGTTCTCGAAATGCGGCATGCCGAAATTCTTCACCGTGCGCGCCCAGGTGCCGAACAGCCAGTGCGGGTGCGTCACCGTATCCCAGAACACGCGCGGCGTGATCGAAAGCGGCACCTGAAAGCCGTTGCGGATGTTGTTCTCGCGGTTGGGCGGCACCGGCACGTCGGCGGTGACGACGAAGGTGTCGTACCCGGCGGCGGCGACCCGGTCGACCAGCGGCTCGATGCGCTCCGGCACACCTGCAAGATAGGCCTGATACCACGCGGCGTTGTTCTCGCGCCGCACGTCCTCCAGCGTGATCAGCGACGACGCGCTGAGAATCATCGGCACGTTGGTTTCGGCCGCCGCCCGCGTCAGCACGATGTCGCCGCGATAGGCGCACAGCGCCGAGGAGCCCATCGGCGGAATGCCGAACGGCGAGGCATAGCGCTTGCCGAACAGCGTGGTGGTCTGGTCGCGGCCCGAGACGTCGTTGAGCACGCGCGGAACAAAACCGTACTCGTCGAAGGCCTTTCGGTTGTCGCGCACGGCCGCGTCGGTCTCGGCGCCGCCGGAGATGTAGCCGTAGAGGAATTTCGGAATCCGGCGCCGCGCGGTCGCCTCGAAATCGTCGAGCGTGAGATATTTCTGCAGGGCGCGTGGCACGGCGCTCTCGGCGCGGGTCACGGTGGCGGGCGGGGCGGCGGTCGCAGCGGCAGATTTGTCGAGCACGTCGGGCGTTTCCGTTTTTCTTGGTTCTTGATTCAAAGCTACCGTCTGGCGGGCGAGGTGGGCGGACCGCTGCCGAATTTGCTGGTGTTGATGGACTGGCTGAGCTCGCCGAACATCTTGCGGGTGTCGGTGATGACAGAACCGGACTTCTTGTTGAAACTCTCGATCAGTTCGCGCAGCGAGATCACGGTCGGCAGCAACTCGCCGCCATATTTATCGCTGGCGAGCCCGCCGAGAAAATCCCTGGTCTTGTCCAGTGCGCCGTCGACGGCCGCGATGCCGTCTTCGGCGGTCGCGATGATGCTGGTGATCTTCTCGCCGTCGCTCGAAAGCGAAGCGGTAAAATTCTCGAAGTTCCGCAGCGTGTCCTTTACCGCCACCTCGTTGTCGGCGATGACCTTGTCGACGTTGCGCAGCGCCACGCGGATCTTTTCCTGGGTGTTGAGCGTCCCGTCGGGATCGGCGGTCAGTTCGGGAACGCCGTCCGCGCCCTTGCGCGGCGGCGGCGCATCGTCGGAGCCGCCGGTAAAGGAAATCGCCGCGATGCCGGTCAGACCCTGGAATTCGAGGCCGACCTGCGTGTCGCTCTTGACGGGGGTGTTGCCGTCGATCATGGCAAGCGCCACGACGCGGCGGGGATGATCGAGCTTCAGCGACACCACTTCGCCGACCCGGATACCGGAGAAATTGACGCTGCCGCCCTTGCGCAGGCCGGAGGCCGAGCCTTCGAAGATCACCCGGAACGGCACCTGCTGCCTGATGCCGGCGAGTTTCTGGTAGGTGAGGAACGCGCCGATCGACCCGGCGATCATGGCCAGGGTCACGGTGCCGATCATTACGTTGCTGGCGCGCGCTCTCATCGAAAACCTTGCGAAGCGGGCTCAACAGATAGCGGATTTGCCGCGACAAGTCACCGCGCCCGACCACCCGGAACTGGCAGCTGCAAGGGTCGCACATCTGTTTGTCATGTGCAGCCGCTAAACGTCTGAAGCTCGGGCGGCGGAAGACATTTTGGGCTTCCCCTTCCTCGATCATTTCAGAAACAGATGGGGCAGAAAAATGCTCAGGCAGATACTCGGGATCGCTGCACTTTCGCTGTTCGCCACTGCCGCACAGGCGCAGGAGCTGACGGTCTACACGGCTTTGGAGGCCGACCAGGTGAAGGCCTATCAGGCCTCCTTCGAGAAGGCTAATCCTGGCATCAAGGTCCGCTGGGTGCGCGACTCCACCGGCATCGTCACTGCAAAGCTGCTCGCCGAAAAGGCCAATCCGCAGGCCGACGTCGTGTTCGGCCTTGCCGCTACCTCGCTGATGCTGCTCGACAAGGAAGGCATGCTGCAGGCCTACGCGCCGCAGGGCCTCGACAAGATCAAGAAGACGATGCGCGATCCGGCCGATCCACCTAAATGGGTCGGCATGGACATCTGGGCTTCCGCCATCTGCTTCAACACCGTCGAGGCCCAGAAGAAGAAGGCGGCGACGCCCGTGTCCTGGGCTGACCTGACCAAGCCCGAATACAAGGGCCAGATCGCGATGCCCAATCCCGCCTCTTCCGGCACGGGCTATCTGATGGTCAGCGGCTGGCTGCAGATGATGGGTGAGGAAGCCGGCTGGAAGTTCATGGACGGCCTGCACCAGAACATAGCCTCTTACACGCATTCGGGCTCGAAGCCCTGCCGTCAGGCCGCTGCGGGCGAATACGTCGTCGGCCTGTCCTTCGAGTACCGTGCCAACAAGACCAAGAAGGACGGCGCGCCGATCGAGGCGATCCTGCCCAAGGAAGGTCTCGGCTGGGACATGGAAGCGGCCGCGATCACGTCCACCACCAAGAAGACCGACGCTGCCAGGAAATTGCTGGACTGGTCGCTCTCTGAGGGAGCCAACAAGCTCTACGCTGAAAACTTTGCCATCGTCGCGCTGCCCGGCATTCAGGCAAAGCTCGAGAACATCCAGGGTGATGTCGAGCAGATGCTTGCCAAGAACGACTTCCAGTGGGCGGCGGCCAACCGTGACCGCATCCTCGCCGAATGGACCAAGCGCTACGACGGCAAGTCCGAGGCGAAGTGATCTGACACCGGAACCTCGTGCGCGGCCGGTTCACGGCCGTGCACGATCACGCATGCACGGCACAGGAGGCGAGTATGGCTGGTTCTCAAGCCGACCAGGAGACGCGGCAGCCCTATCTCGTCATTCGCAAGGTGACAAAGCAATTTGGAGCTTTCACGGCGCTCAGGGAAATCGACCTCGACATTCTGCAGGGCGAATTCGTCTCCTTCCTCGGCCCCTCCGGCTGCGGCAAGACCACGCTGCTTCGGGCGATCTCCGGCCTCGACGTCCAGACCTCCGGCTCCATTCATCAAGGCGGCCGCGACATTTCGGAACTGCCGGTGTCCGAGCGCGACTTCGGCATCGTGTTCCAGAGCTACGCGCTGTTCCCGAACCTCAAGATCAAGGACAATGTGGGCTATGGCCTCGTGTCGGCCGGAAAGAGCCGCAAGGAAGTTGCCGCGCGCGTGAGCGAGCTGCTCGCGATGGTTGGCCTTGCCGACCAGGCGGAAAAATACCCGGCGCAGCTCTCCGGCGGTCAGCAGCAGCGAATCTCGCTTGCCCGCGCGCTTGCCCTTTCGCCCGGCCTGCTCCTGCTCGATGAGCCGCTCTCGGCGCTCGATGCGCGCGTGCGCGCCCGCCTGCGCGGCGAGATCCGCGACGTGCAGCAGCGGCTCGGCATCACCACCATCATGGTGACCCACGACCAGGAGGAAGCGCTCACCATGTCCGACCGGATCGTGGTCATGAATCACGGCCACATCGAACAGGTCGGCACACCCGATGAAATCTACCGCCGCCCGGCCTCGCCCTTTGTCGCCGATTTCGTCGGACGGATGAACTTCATCGAAGGCAAGCTCACGGACGCCGCCTCCGCCGACTGCCGCGGCGCGACCCTGCGTTTCGACACCGATCTCACCTACGCGCCCGGCACGGGGGTGACGATCTGCGTGCGGCCGGAGGACGTGATCGTGCGCGACACCAGCCGGACCGGAAATGCCTTCGACGTCGATGTCGGCGTCATGGAATTCATGGGCAACCACTTTTCCACGACGCTGCACGTGCAGGGCTCGAGCCTGAGCATATCCGCCGACCTCTCGATGAACGACGTGCGCGACCTCGGCATCAAGCCGGGAGGTCGAGTCAAGGCTGCAATTCCTCCGGATCGCCTGCGCGTGTTCGCCACCGTCGCCTGACGCGGCGCAACAACGAGATCAGCCATGACGAGCGTTGCAATCGACACAACCGGCAAGGCGGCGACCGTATCGAGCCCGGCCGCACCGGTGCGCCAGCGCACGAGCCGCGACGATATCCTGATGCGCGTGATGCTGGCCGTGCTCACGCTCTGGCTTATCGTCACCGTATTGCTGCCGCTCGGGGCGCTGCTGATCAAGGCCGGCGAAGGGCCCAAGGGCGAGTTCGTCGGGCTCGCCAACTTCGTGCAGTACTTCTCCAATCCGGCGCTCACCGCCTCGATCTCCAACAGTATCCTGATCGCACTGGTCAGCACCGTGATCTGCGTGCTGCTCTCGTTCATCTTCGCCTACGGACTGACCCGGACCTGCATGCCCGGACGCGGCGTCTTCAAGCTGGTGTCGCAAATCCCGCTGCTGGCGCCCTCACTGCTCCCGGCCATCAGCCTCGTCTACCTGTTCGGCAATCAGGGGATCGCCAAGGGAGCTCTGTTCGGCGCCTCGATCTATGGGCCGATCGGCATCGTCATAGGCGAGGTGTTCTGGACCTTCCCGCACGCGCTCATCATCATGACCACGGCGCTGGCAACCTCGGACGCGCGTCTCTACGAGGCGGCCGAGTCGCTCAAGGCCAGCGCCTGGCGCACTTTCTGGACCGTTACCATCCCGGGTGCGCGTTACGGCCTGATCAGCGCAACCTTCGTCGTGTTCACGCTGGTCATCACTGACTTCGGTGTGCCAAAGGTGATCGGCGGCCAGTATAACGTGCTCGCCACCGACGTGTACAAGCAGGTCGTCGGCCAGCAGAACTTCCGCATGGGCGCGGTGGTCGGCTTGCTGCTGCTGTTTCCCGCAGTGCTTTCCTTCTTCGTCGACCAATGGGTCCAGCGCAAGCAGTCCGCAGCGCTCTCGGCCCGCGCGGTGCCTTACCAGCCCAAGCCCGATACGGCGACCGACACCTTTGCCTTTGTCGCCTGCGGGCTGATCTCGCTGATCGTCCTCGTCATTATCGGCATGGCTTTCTTCGCCTCGCTCGCCACGCTCTGGCCGTACAATCTGACGCCGTCGTTGAAGAACTACGACTTCGACAATATGGACGGTGGCGGATGGGAGAGCTTCTTCAACTCGCTGCGCATGGCGGGCTATACCGCCGTGTTCGGCACCGCAATCGTGTTCGCCGGCGCCTACCTGGTCGAGAAGACGAAGGGGTTTTCGTTTGGCCGGCTGCTGTTCCAGATGCTGGCGCTGCTTCCGCTCGCGGTGCCGGGCATCGTGCTCGGCCTCGGCTACATCTTCTTCTTCAACGCGCCGTCCAATCCGTTCAATTTCATCTATGGCACGATGAGCATCCTCGTCATCTGCTCGGTTGCGCACTTCTACTCGGTCGCGCATCTCACGGCTGTGACGGCGTTAAAGCAGCTCGACCAGGAGATCGAAACGGTCTCGGCCTCGCTGAGGGTGGCGTTCTACCGGACCTTCCTGCGCGTTACGCTGCCGGTGTGCCTGCCGGCAGTACTCGACATCGCCATGTATCTGTTCGTCAATGCGCTGACGACCGTGTCCGCGGTCGTGTTCCTCTACTCGCCACAGACGACGCTCGCCTCCATCGCCGTGCTCAACATGGACGACGCCGGCGACGTGGCGCCGGCCGCCGCCATGGCGATGACGATCTTTTTCGCCGCAACGATCGTAAGGGTGCTCTATACGCTGTTGGCAAAGGGCGCGTTGGCGAGAACGCAGGCGTGGCGGCATCGCTGACGCGGTTCGATCTGAAGAGGACGCTGGAAAGCCGATGGATCCAAACAATCAACGCCACTTCGATCTCGCCGTGATAGGCGCCGGGATCGTCGGACTGGCCCACGCGCTGGCAGCGGCGCGGCGCGGCAAGCGCGTCGTGGTGATCGACCGCGACGCCGCCGCCAACGGTGCCTCCATTCGCAATTTCGGCTTTGTCACGGTGACCGGCCAGCAGGCCGGTCAATGCTGGGAGCGGGCGATGCGCTCACGCGAGGTATGGGCGGAGGTTGCGCGCGCAGCCGGTATCGCCATCGAGCATCAGGGTCTGCTGGTGGCAGCGCGCCGCCCCGAGGCGCGGCGGGTGCTCGAGAGTTTTGCGTCGACCGCGATGGGCCAGGATTGCCGGCTGCTCGAGCCGGCGCAGGCGAGCGAATTCGTGCCGACGCTGCGCCACGACCAGATCGCCGGCGCGCTATATTCGCCGCACGAACTGCGCGTCGAGAGCCGCATTGCCATCCCGCGCCTTGCGGCCTGGCTGGAAGCCGCCCACGGCGTCACATTTCTGCGTTCGACATTGGTGCGCAGCGTGGAGCCACCCGCGATCGAGACTTCGTCGGGAACCGTTCACGCCGAAGCTGCCATTGTCTGCACGGGCCACGATTTCCTGACCCTTTCCCGCAGCGTATCGCCGCCTACGGGCTGACGACGTGCAAACTGCACATGATGCGCGTTGCGCCCGCCGCACCTGCGCCCCGTCTCGGCGCCGCCGTGATGTCCGATCTCGGGATGGTCCGCTATCTCGGCTATGCCGAACTGCCCGAGGCCGAAGCCCTGAAGCAGCGCCTGGCCGACGAACAGAGCGCGCATCTTCAGCATGGCGTGCACTTGATCGCCGTGCAGTCGGCCGATGGCTCGCTGGTCGTCGGCGACAGCCACCACTACGGCGAGACGCCCGATCCCTTCGCGCCCACGACGGTCGACGATCTCATCCTCGATGAGTTCGACGCCGTTCTCGATTTGCCCGGACGCACCGTCGTGGAGCGCTGGACCGGAACCTACGCATCCGCCAGCGACCGCCTGATGCTGATCGACCGTCCCAGCGACAGCGTCCGCCTCGTCATCGTGACGAGCGGCACCGGCGCCTCGACGGCGTTCGCGATCGGCGAGGAAGTGATCGCCGACCTCTATGGAAAACTCGAATAGGAAGCAGCGCACATGACTGTCAAAGCCGTCATATTCGACTGGGCGGGCACCATGATCGATCATGGCTCGCGCGCGCCAATGGGCGCCTTCGTCCAGGTGCTGTCCGAATTCAAGGTGCCGATCACCGTGACGGAAGCCCGCCGGCCCATGGGCCTGCCGAAGTGGGACCATATCAAGGCTCTGCTCACCCATCCCGATATCGCCGGGCGCTGGCGCGCCACGCACGGTGCGGAGCCGACCGACAGGGATGTCGACCGGGTGTTCGAGGTGTTCGTTCCGCTCAATGCCGCCGTGGTCACCGACTTTGCCGACATCATTCCGGGCGTGCTCGAGATGATGGCTTCGCTGCGGGCGCGAGGGCTGAAGCTGGGTTCGACCACCGGCTACACGCGCGATATCATGGAACGGCTGTTGCCGGTCGCAGCTAGCCAGGGCCTCGTTCTCGACAATCTCGTCTGCGCCGGCGACCTCAAATCCGGGCGGCCCGGCCCGCTCATGATGTACAAGTGCTTTCTCGATCTCGACGTGTGGCCCGCATCCACTGTCGTGAAGGTCGACGACACCGAGGTTGGCATCGCCGAAGGTATCGCAGCTGGCAGTTGGAGCGTCGGCGTGACACTGTCGGGCAATGCGACCGGCCTGTCGCAAGACGAACTGGCAGCGCTGAGTCCTGCCGAGCGCACGGCCAGGCGCGCAGCGGCGACGCGGCAGCTCCAACGCGCCGGCGCCCATTTCGTGATCGACAGCGCAGCCGACCTTGGGGCTGTCATCGACTCCATCGAGGGCCGCCTCGCCCGGGGCGAGCGACCCTGAGCTTCCACCGCCGCGGCGTCCGCAACGGCTTTGTCGATGGTGTAGCTGTCCTTCGTTGATCGCCGCCGGACGTCTGCCGTCTATGAATTCACGCCCTGGGTAGTTTGAGGCTTTCGCGACGCCACGAACACCCCGGTCAGCACCAGCGCAAAGCCGATGAAGTGGAACACTTGCGGGTGCTCTCCGAGAAAGATGATCGACATCACGGTGCCGAAGACCGGCACGACGTGGAAGAACGGCGCGGCGCGGTTGGCGCCGATCAATTGCACGCCGCGATTGAAGCAGAGATAGGCGATCGTCGAGGGAAACAGCGCGACGTAAAACAGCGAGAGCAGGTTCGCGGTGTCGATCCGCATCAATGGCCGCGCGAACAATTCCCAGACCAACAGCGGGATCAGGCAGGCCGCGCCGGCGCCGAAGGTGAAGGCGACAAAGGACAATGCGTGGATGCCGGGCCGCTTCAGCGACAGCACCGAATAGAGTCCGAAGATCGCCAGCGCGATCAGGAAGATCAGGTCGCCGCGGTTGAACTCGATGTTGGAAAGCTTGGTGAGGTCGCCATGCATCAGGATGACGAGCACGCCGGCCATCGACAGCATGATGCCCGCGGCCTGCGCCAGCGTCAGCCTGATCCCGAGCAGCGCAAGCGACCACACCGCGACGACCAGCGGCCCGGCGGATTGCAGGAGCAGCGTGTTGAGCGCCTGGGTGTGCTCCAGCGCCCAATATTGCAGGGTGTTGAACGCGCCGATGCCGGTGATGGAGAGGACGATCATGATGCCGAGGCGCCCGCGGATCGCGCTCCAGTCGCGCACCAGGTGCTTCCAGGCAAACGGCAGGACGATCAGGAACGCGAGAGACCAGCGCAGGAACGAAAGCGTGACGGGCGGGATGTGGCCGGCAGCCATTCGCCCGACAATGGCGTTGCCGGCCCAGCACAGCGCCGTGATGCTGAGCAGCAGATAAGGCTGGTTGGCGAGCCAGTTTCCGGTTGGTGCGGAAGTGGTGGGTTCGGAAGCCGACATCTGGACCCGGTTCATGGCGCCGCGGTCCGCCCGGCGGGGTAAGCCGGGCCGGAGATGTGACCCGGCCGGATTCACAGACACGGATTTGGCCGGCTCATCAATGGCGAAGACGCATCGCCCCCATGCGGGTAGGCCTTGCTCTTTGTTTGGTGTTGCCAAGACCGCCGCGAATATGCAATTTAAGAGCGACAAGTTAAATTGATCCAACCTTGGTTTGTTGTTCGCAAGGGCAGGAATTCCCGGGTTATCCAGTATTTTTCCGAGTTTTCAGGCGTCCGTTCGATCGTTGGGACCACGGCCGCAGCCGATTGCTGATCCAAAAGCTTCGCCTGCCCGTGAGGTCGAATCATACAACCGATGGGTCATACCTTGAACAAGCCATTGTCGGCCGAAGAAGCCGAAGCCGAGACGCGGCAGCAGTTTGCTGTGCGCGCCAACTCCATTCTGGCATTCATCGAGTGCGATGACGGGCTGCGCCCGAAATTGCGCGAAGCGATCGTCGAGGCGATGCGGTGGGCGCAGACGCAACCCAAACTCTCCGAATAGCGCGCTTTCCGGAAAGCACCCAGGGTGGCTGGACGTTTGGCTCACGCCGTCAGCGGCCGTGCGATCGCGTCGGCAGCCTTTACGGCGTCGTCGGGAGCGAGTTCGACCTGCAGGCCGCGCTGGCCGCCGTTGAGGAACACGCTGGCGTGGACCAGCGCCGTTTCCTCGATCGCGACCGGCACGCGCTTCTTCTGGCCGAACGGACTGATGCCGCCGACATGATAGCCGGTCAGGCGTTCGGCCTCGGCCGGGCGCATCATCTTGGCAGCCTTGCCGCCGAAGGCGCCGGCGAGCTTTTTCATGCTGACCTCGCAGTCCGACGGCACCACCGCGCAGACCGGCTTGCCGTCGACCTCGGCCATCAGCGTCTTGAGCACACGGGAGGCCTCGACGCCGAGCGATTCGGCCGCGTGCAGTCCGATGCTCTCGGCGTCCGGATCGTAGTCGTAGGTGTGCAGGGTAAATTTCACGCCAAGCCTGTCCAGCGTCTGGGTTGCGCGGGTGGTTTTGGACATTGCCGTTCCGTCGTTGCCGAATGTTAATGCCAAAGGCCTTGGAAGCATCGGCCTTCGTTCACAAATATTGCGGGTATTCAATGGGTTGTAGACAGTCCAAGGCTCCCATAAAGCCGCCTTCTTGCTTGCCTAGATCACCCGCTTCCTTTATCCGGTGGGGCTGCCTTGCATGCGAGCGGCCCCGGCCGTGATTTTGGCTGGGCAAGGCTAGCGCATGATCCGGAACAATGACTACCGGTTTGCCGGAACCTTCATGCTGGGACCAACAGAGTTGCAGGGAACACTTTAGAAATGGCCAATGTTGTCGTCGTCGGCGCCCAGTGGGGCGACGAAGGGAAGGGCAAGATCGTCGACTGGTTGTCGGAGCAGGCCGATATCGTCGTGCGCTTCCAGGGCGGCCACAATGCAGGCCACACGCTCGTCATCAATGGCGAAACCTACAAGCTGGCGCTGCTGCCGTCGGGCGTGCTGCGTCCCTCCAAGCTTGCGGTGATCGGCAACGGCGTCGTGTTCGATCCCCAGGCTTTCCTCGACGAGGTCGAAAAGCTGAAGGGGCAGGGCGTCGCCATCAGCCCAGACAATCTGCGAATTGCCGAAAACGTCACGCTGATCCTGCCGTTGCACCGCGAACTTGATGCGTTGCGCGAATCCTCCAACGCCGCCACCGCGATCGGCACCACGCGTCGCGGCATCGGTCCGGCCTATGAGGACAAGGTCGGTCGCCGCGCCATTCGCCTGATGGATCTCGCCGATCTCGACACGCTGCCGCACAAGATCGACCGTCTGCTGGCACATCACAATGCGCTGCGCCGCGGCCTGCGGCTGGAAGAGATCGACGGCGCCGGGATCGTGAAAGAACTTACCGCGCTGGCGCCGAAGCTGTTGCCTTATGCCGAGACGGTGTGGCGGCTGCTGGACCTGAAGCGCCGCGAGGGCAAGCGCATCCTGTTCGAGGGCGCGCAGGGCGCGCTTTTGGATGTCGATCACGGCACCTATCCCTACGTTACTTCGTCCAACACGGTGGCGGCGCAGGCGGCGACCGGCACCGGCATGGGCCCCGGCGCGGTTGGCTATGTGCTCGGCATCTGCAAGGCCTATACGACCCGCGTCGGCCAGGGGCCGTTCCCGACCGAACTGAACAACGAGATCGGCGAGGAGATCGGCCGCCGCGGCAAGGAATTCGGCGTCAATACCGGGCGCAAGCGCCGCTGCGGCTGGTTCGATGCCGTGCTTGTGCGGCAAACTGTCCGCACCTGCGGCATCGCCGGTCTAGCGCTGACCAAGCTCGACATTCTCGACGGCTTCGAGACCATTGAGGTCTGCACCGGCTATATGCTGGACGGCAAGGAGATCGACCATCTGCCGGCGGGCGAGGGCGCCCAGGCCCGGGTGGTACCGATTTACGAGACCATCGAGGGCTGGAAGGAGCCGACCGCCAACGCCCGTTCATGGGCTGACCTGCCGGCCCAGGCCATTAAATATGTCCGCCGGGTCGAGGAACTGGTGGGTTGTCCCATTGCGTTGCTTTCCACCAGCCCCGAACGCGAGGATACTATACTGGTTCAAAACCCGTTTGAGGCTTAACGGGATGTTACCGAGGCCGATATTATTGAAGAGACATGGCTGATTACTACCCGCTGATCGCACGCGCCATCGCCGGCCTGGACCCCAGTGCCCCCGGCGAGAGCCGGCGCGCGCTCTATGAGCGGGCCCGCACCGCGCTGATCGCGCAGTTGCGCAGCGTGCAGCCGCCGCTGTCCGAATCCGAAATCACCCGCGAGCGGCTGTCGCTGGAAGAGGCCGTGCGCAAGGTCGAGTCCGAGGCAGCCCAGCGCGCCCGCGAGGCCTCGCGTCCGGGCGGTGGTGCCGCGCCGCGGGGTGGCGAAAATTTCCGCCGTGCCAATGCCCGTCCGCCGGACGCCCCGGCCCAGCCCGGCCCGCCCGCGCCGGGGGCTCCGCCCCGTCCGCGTCCACCCGGTCAGCCTCCGGTGCGCGATGCGCGTCCGCCGCTCGGTCAGGAAGAGCAGCGCCCGCCGCGCAATGGGCGTCCGGACGCGCCACCGCCCGGTCCGCCGCGCCCGCAGGCGCCCCAGATTCCAATGCAGGATGCCGAAATGCCGCCGGCGATTCGCGGCGAGCGGCCAGGCGCCCCCCGCCGCGGTCCTGACAATGGCGGTCCGCAAATGCCGCCGCCGCCGCCGGGCATGCGCGGGTTCCGCGATCTCGCCGCCGACGCCGACGATCTCGGCCGCGCCGCAGCACAGGCCAACCGCGCGGCGCGAAAGACCTATGCCAACGTGCCGTCGCCCTCGCCGGAGTTCGACCGGCTCGAGCCGAGCATGGAGAACCGCGGCGCCGATCCGGAAGTGCCCTATTCCTACGAGGAATCGCTCGAGGAAGCGGACCGTTACGCGGGGCAGCCGCAGCAAATGCCGCCGCCGCGCGAGCGTTCGCGGCTGTCCGGGGATCGCGACCGCGAACCGAAGAAGCCCTCGCGGGCGATGGCGGCGTTTCCGTTCAAGAGCGCGATCGCGATCGGCATCGTGCTCATCCTGGTCGGTGCCGGCATCCTGTGGGGCAAGCAGGCCGTGACCGTGGTCAGTGGACTGTTCAAATCCCAGCCAACGGTTGAAGCGCCAAAGGATCCGGCGGCGCCGCAGCCGCGTCCGAAGATACCCGATCGCGTTGGGCAGCCTTCCTCTTCGGAAAACATCGCACCCGTGGCGCAACGCGTGGTGCTCTATGACGAGGATCCGGGCGATCCCAAGGGCAGGCAGTATGTCGGCACGGTGATCTGGCGCACCGAACCGGTGAAGGCGAGCGGCAACCAGAAGCCTGATATTGCCGTGCGCGCCGACATCGAAATTCCGGACCGCAAGTTCAAGATGACGATGTCGTTCCGCCGCAACACCGACAGTTCGCTGCCGGCGAGCCACACCGCCGAACTGACTTTCATCCTGCCGCAGGATTTCTCCGGTGGCGGCGTCAGCAACGTGCCCGGCATCCTGATGAAGTCCAACGAGCAGGCGCGCGGCACGCCGCTGGCGGGCCTCGCGGTGAAGGTAACCGACGGCTTCTTCCTGGTCGGTCTTTCCAACGTCGATTCCGATCGCGCCCGCAACCTGCAGCTTTTGAAGGAACGCTCCTGGTTCGACGTGCCGCTGGTCTACGTCAACCAGCGCCGCGCCATCATCGCGATCGAAAAGGGCGCCCCCGGCGAGCGCGCCTTCAACGAGGCGTTCGCCGCGTGGGGGGAATAGGGCCGTTTTTCACGGCCTGATTTCCCGCCCAATCGATGTTCTCCGCAACTTCCCGTACACTCCTGCAGCCCGGGTTCCACCCCCAAATGGGTGAGACGCCACCCGGGTTCCGCTTATTCAGTAGTATTGCGGTAAAATAGGCGCCGGTTTGCAACCCCCGGTTAGGGAAGTCGCCATACGATTGGGCGTTATTCCGGGACGCGTTCGACACCATTTTTTTCGATCAAACGACAACGCGGGATCAGTTTTCGAAACTGGTGTTCAATGCTTGTTCATTTCCTGACTGATGAGCCGACCAAGATTCCAGCCATCCGCGCGATCCTGGGGCCGGAACACGACATCGCGGCCCAGGTTCTGGGAACGGTCAGCACGTCCGCCATCTCGCACGGCGTGCTGATGATCGACGCCGACCTGCGCAAGCCAGCGCCCGTAGAGCAACTCAAAATCGTCCTGGGCGATCTGCGCGACGTCTCCGACAAGCTGTTCGTCGTCCAGAAGCACCTCCACCATATGGTGGCGCAGGCGTTCGCGCTCGGCGCGACCAGCGTGGTTTCGCGCCCGAAGGAAATCGTTACCAAACTCGCGGAGATCGAAGTCGCGCAAAAGGCGGCACAAGCGGCGGCACAAGCCGGCTCAGCCAACGCCTCGCCCGAGATGACGCACAGTGCGGCGGTGTTCGGGTCCATGTTCACGGCGATTCGGGACGGCAGGCCGTTCAAGCTGGCGGATGCCGAAGCCGCCACGTCGGAGATCATCAACGGCATCGAAAGAAACGGGTTGAGTCCGTGGCTCAACGACGTGCGCCGCTACCATGAAGGGACGTTCCAGCACTGCCTGCTGGTAACGGGCATCGCGGTCGGCTTCGCCATGGCCATCAAGTTCTCCGCTGCCGACATCAAGCGGCTCGGCCTGGCGGCAACCCTGCACGATATCGGCAAGGCGCGTATCCCCCTGCAGATTCTCGACAAGCCCGGACGCCTCGATCCTGACGAAGAAAAAATCATGAGAACCCATCCGGTGATCGGATACGACATCCTGAAAGCCCAGCAGGAGTTCAGCGAGGAGATCCTGGATGGTGTGCGGCACCACCACGAATATCTGGACGGCACCGGCTATCCCGATGGGCTGACGGCGCCGCAGATATCCGACCTCGTGCGGTTGCTCACGATATCGGACATCTACGCCGCGCTGATCGAGGCGCGGCCGTACCGCGCGCCGATGACGGGGCCGGCCGCCTACAAGATCCTCGAGGGGATGCAAGGGAAGCTGGAAGGATCGCTGGTGAAAGCGTTCCGGAAGGTGGCGCTGGCGGCATGAGAAAAGTTACGAAATTGCGGTAATGCTGGCGTTCCTGACCGCGCCGCGGGTCAATTTCAGTCGCCGTGAGCCGGATGTTCCTATGGAGCCCAACTAGTCATGCCTGCCGTATCGCCGGACCTGCGCGCAGAATTGAACGGCGCCGAAAAGGAAGGACCCGAGCATGATGCCAGGATTCTGGGGGAGGTGACGAGCCTGTTCCTGTCGAATGTCGATCACCTCAATGAATCCCAGATCGCTGCCGTCGACGGTGTCCTCGCTCAATTGATCGGGCGGGTCGAGGCGGCAACGGTGGCGCATCTCAGCGAATCGCTCTCCAAGCTGGATCGGGCGCCGCGCCAGACCATCCGCTCGCTGGCCTTTCACGACAACCCGCTGGTGGCCGCGCCGGTCTTGAGAAATTCAGTCTGCCTGTCGGACAAGGACCTGCTCGAGATTGCGAAAACCCGTGGCCAGCAGCATCTGCTGGCGATCTCGGACAGAAAGGTGCTCAACGAGGCGCTGACCGATGCGCTGATGCGGTTCGGCGACGTCAACGTTTCGAATGCGCTCGCACGCAACGCGGGAGCGAAATTCTCCGAGTGCGGCTATGCCACGCTGGTGGGCCGCGCCGAGCGCGACGAAAGCCTCGCCGAAAAGCTCGGCCTTCGACTGGACCTCCCCGGCAACCTGTTGCGCGAGTTGCTTGGCAAGGTGGCTGACGTTGTTCTTGCGCGGTTTCTGACGGCGCCGCGGCCGTTGGTGCGCGAGAAACCGCAGTCGGCAGCGGCGGCGGCCGCGCAGAACGCGGCCCGGGGAAAGGCGGTCGACTATACGCAGGCGCAAAGCGAATGCGTCGTGCTCAATCGCACCGGCAAGCTCGGTGATTCCACGGTGAACCGGTTTGCGGTGCGCGGCGAATACAACTATGTGGTGGCTGCACTGGCGCTGAAGGCCGACGTCAAGGTCGAGGCCATTGCGCCCTTGCTCGATGCCGACCGGGTGTATGGACTGGTCGTCGCGTGCAAGGCGGCGCGGGTGAGCTGGTCGACCACGACGATGATCGTGCGCAACCGGCCGAACTGCCCGCCCGCCACGCAGCGCGAACTCGACCAGTGCGTGGCGATTTATGAGTCGCTGCTGCTGTCGGTCGCGCAATGGACGATCCGGTTCGGCTCGGATCGAATTCTCGGCAAGAAGAGCGAAGTCGCCGGCGATCGCCCTGGCGTGAGGTGAACTCGACTGCTTGACGCTCTCGCGCTGCAGCGGAAGCGCGGAAATTTCATTCGATGCGACGCCATGAGGCAGGGGGCCTGCTTGACCGTGGGCCGGCGGATTTGCATTGCAAGGTGCCGGTTTGAAACCCCGGTCGGATCTGGTTACAAATGCGTGATTGCCAATCGGATAGAGGGCTTGGTTTCGTGATGCATCGGCTCATCCAGAGGTTGCCATGAAGCGCTATCTGATTTTCGCGATCATCGGCCCGTTCATCGGCGGACTGCTGATGCTGTTCGCGGCAACCGTGGCGTCGGGTTACTGGACGGACACCAACTGGTCCGAGATCGGAAAATTCCTCGGCGCGTTCTTCAAGACGCTGCAGTACAGCTATCTGTTTGGGATCGTACCGGCACTGATGATTGCTGCGATCGACGATATTCTCTGGCACGTCAGGCGCATCGGCTTCGGCTTACGGATATTGATCGTCGGCGCCATCGGCTTCACAGCATCCGCGCTGCTCTACGGTTCGCGCGGGCCGGATACCGGCGTGCTGCAGTTTATCCTGTACGGCTCCGTCGGCATGGTCCCCACAATGATCTCGTCCTGGCTGGCGCAAAAATACGGCGACACCCTGGAGCCGGTGCGTTCGACTTGAAGGTCGGCCTGCAGCCCTTTTGGCGATCCTTGCCGGTATTCGCGGAATTCGCCTGGGAACCGGAGTCTTTCGGCGATCGTCAGGAATTACCTGACCTCGGCGCGCAACATGGCGCTTGGCAGACTAATATCAGGCTGGTCCGATCGGGGATTGCAACATAAGGGAACCCGCAGCGTTGTCAGTGTTCGGCGGCAAAGAGAATATGCGCACCATCGGGATCGCGGCGTTGGGTAACAGGCTGTTCGCGCGTTCCGGCCGCAGCAACGATGCCGTCTGGCCTTTCACCGCACTTGTTCTGACCGCGGCCATTCCGGTCCTGCTGCTCGGCGGCTGGATGGCCTATATCACCGCCGACCAGGAGCGAAGCTATGCACGCACGGCTGCTACCGAGGCCCTGACGCAGGTTGCGCACCGCATCGAAGGCGAAATTTCTCGCGAACTGCAGGTCGCCGAAACGCTCGCCAGTTCGGCCGCGCTCGATCAGGGCAATCTGGGCGACTTCTACCGCGAGGCAACGCGAATAGTCGCGGCCCGCCCGCTTTGGGAGACGGCGGCACTGACCAAGCCGGATCAGGAGCAGGTGCTTAACGTTCTGCGTCCGCTCGGCGCGCCGCTCGGCCCCGTGACCGACACCGAAAGCTTCAACGCCGTGCTGCGCACCCGCAAGCCCGTCCTCGGCGGACTTGGTCCGTACCAGGCCGCCATAGGCAAGCAACTCGTATCCCTCCGCGTTCCCGTCATTCGCGACGGCGAACTGCGCTACATCCTCACCATAGGGCTGCTGCCGGATCAGATCGGCACGATCCTCGGGCAAGCCGGGCTGCCGCCCGGATGGGCCGGCACGGTGATTGACGCGAAGGAAAAGATCGTCGCGCGCACGCCTGACGCGAAGACCCCCCGGGCGGTTGCGACGACGCCTGAAGTGCAGGAAGCGATCGCCCGCGTCGGCTCGAACTCGCCGCGCACCCAGACGCGGGAAGGCGTCGACGTTGAAACCATCCATCGCGCCCTCGCCGGCACCGACGGGTGGTCGGTCCACGTCGGTGTGCCGGTGTCGGAGCTGAATGCGCCGGTATCGCGCTCGTTGCGGCTGTTGTTCGCCGGAACGACCGCGAGCGTCGGGCTCGCGATCGCACTCGGCCTGGTGATCGCCCGCGAGATCGCCCAGCGGCGTCGCATGGAGGCACTGGAATCCGCAGCAGCGCTATTGGACAGCGAAAAGCGGGGGGCGCTGGCGATCGATGCGGCCGAACTCGGGACGTGGCGCTGGGACATGGCGGCAAACGAGTTCAGCGGTTGCAGCCGCTTCTGTGCCTTGCTCGGCTTGCCGGTTTCACCGTCGGGTGAAGCAAGCTGGTCTGCGGATCGGATTATCGCGCAGATCGACCCATCGCACCGCGCTGCCGTGACTTCATTCGGCGCAGCCTGTCTCGAGAGCGGAAAATCCAGCAGCGTCGAGTTTCTGATTCAATCCGATGATCGCGGGGAATACTGGTTGCGCGCGGCGGGGAGGGCCGAAGGGCCTTCCAATCGAAGCCAGGTGATTCACGGCGTGCTGGCCGACATCGATATTCCCAAGCGCGCGGAAGCCGAACGCTCGCATCTGCTTCGACGCCTGGCGTCGGCGCAGGAAGAGGAACAGCGGCGGATTTCCAGAGAACTGCATGATCAGGTCGGGCAGACGGTAACGGGGTTGTCTCTCGGCCTGAAAGCGCTCGAACAAGGATTGGCGAAGGGACGTCACGGTGCGGCGGCAACCGAACAGGTCCGATGGCTGGAACAGCTCGCGGCACAGATTGGCCGTGACATTCATCGTACCGCATCGGACCTGCGACCGACGGCGATCGATGACCTCGGGATTTTCAGGGCGATCGAAGCCTATGTTGCGGAATGGCAGGAGCGGTACGGCGTTCGTGTCGATATTCAGACTTTCGGCCGGGATAATCCGTTGCCCCCCGATGTGGCGGCCGTGTTGTACCGGCTGGTGCAGGAGGGGTTGACCAATGTTCTCAAGCACGCCAAGGCGAGCAAGGTGAGCATCGTGCTCGAAAGGAAAGCTGACGGGCTGGCGCTGGTTATCGAGGACGATGGAACAGGTTTCGATCCGGAGAATTTCGGCCGCAAGGCGTCGGGCAGCGGTCAGAAGCCCGGGTTGGGGTTATCAGGCATGAAGGAGCGGGTTGCCCTTCTCGACGGCACGATTGCCATCGAATCCGCCCCGGGACAGGGAAGCACAATTTTCGTCCAGATACCCCTTGATGCAATGGAGACGGTCAGATGACGCCCGTTCGTATCGCGCTCGTCGATGATCATCCCGTCGTGCTCGCCGGCATCCGGGCGCTGCTGCAGGGCGTGCCTGAAGTTGAGCTGGTCGGAGAAGCGAACACCGGCGCCACCGGCCTGCAGGCGATTTGCGAATGCGCCCCCGATATTGCGGTGATCGATCTTTCGCTGCCCGATATCAGCGGCATGGAGCTAGCGCGTCAGTTAGGCCGGCGATGCCCGAAGGTGAAGATCATCGCGCTCACCGTCCACGAAGATCGCGCCTATATTCATCCGGTTCTTGAGGCTGGAGCGCGGGGTTATCTCCTGAAGCGGTCGGCCGGGGACGAGTTGCTTCGCGCCATCCGGGCCGTCAACCAGGGCGACGTCTATCTCGATCCGGCGATTGCCGAGAAGGCATCGATCCATGCGCCCGAGCTTGCCGCAGCGAGCGACGGCGATGGCGGGGAATTGAGCCGGCGCGAAGAGGACGTGATCAGGCTGGTGGCGCAAGGGTTCAGCAACAAGCAGATCGCCGGACAGCTCGAGGTGAGCGTCAAGAGCGTCGAGACCTACAAGGCGCGGGCGTCCGAAAAGAAGGGCCTCTTCAGCCGCGCCGATATCGTTCGCTACGGGATCAGACAGGGCTGGCTCGCGGCTCCAAACTGAGCGTTGTCGGACCATCGCGGCCGACACGGTCGCCGGCTCAAGCGTCAGGATTAACCTGTCAGAACGATCGCTTCGCGGCTGCGTTGACGATCCAGCTCAAACATGAGCGCAGGAACAGGAGTATTCAGATGCAATCGTGGAAAATTGTTTCGGCAGCTATGGCGCTTGGGGCGTCCTCACTGATTTCGCCGCCACCTGCGGCCGCGTCGCCGATGATGGCGGTGGCCGGAGCGGAGAGGCTGGCGGCATCCGCGCAGCCGTTGCAGACCGTGCAATATCGCCGCTGGCATCGCGGACCCCACTATCACGGCGGGTACCATCGCCGGCACTACGGAACGGGCGCGGCGGTGCTCGGTGGGCTCGCCGCAGGCGCCGTGATCGGAGGTGCCATCGCCAACAGTCAGGCCCGAGCCAATGATACGGTCGCCTACTGTTCACAGCGATACCGCTCGTACGATCCGGCGTCCGGCACTTACCTGGGATATGACGGCAACCGGCATCCGTGCCCATGACGACGCGTTGGGGTCCGCGGGCCAACGTCCGCCGGCCCCGCGTTTACCCGAATCATCCCCCGATCACAGGCTTGCCTCACGGCCGGCTACCTGGCTGCTCCCGGACGAAGGGTGCTCTGCAGGTCGCTCATCGGCACACAGCTCTTCTTCCGCCGCTGATTTCGCGGTGCTCCCTGAACTTTCAAGACCTTGCCTGCCGAGCAGGAACCGTCGTTGACGAAGATCGTGGAGTACGGATCCATCATCAACGGTTCGTTGGGGTAGATCTTCTGGGCAGCCGATGGCTGTGCTGCCAACAAGCCCGCCAGAAGCACCGACGGGCCGGCGGCTTTGCGCGCGGCGCGCCGCGACGCCGCCATGATTGCGGAACCGGTCTCGCATGAACTGCGGATGATCGTGCGCACCTGGTCAATCCCCTTGAAGTCGAAGCTGACCGGCAGCCGAGTGCGTGGCTCGGGCTTTGCTGTGGATGACGTCGGTCACCGGGATGAGGTAACGGGCGTATATTTCCTGAAGTCTTCGAATCATCTCGACGTTTTCCGCTAACGCGTTCAAGCCAAACACTCCATCCCTGCAAACCAGCAATCCTTCGGCACACAGTCCGTCAAGCGCCTTCGCCGCTTCGCTTTCGCTGGTGTAGATGCGGGCGGCGATCTGGGGCAGTCCCCAACGTTCCTCCGGACTGGACCAGATCAGAAGCAGTGCTTCAATCTGCGCCACCGAGGCAATGTGCTTCAATATGAAACCCCTGATATCGTCGGGGACGTAGTGTGATGCCATGCCGTGACTGGTTTTGTAAGATCGACAAGGCTGAATGCCTGGGACCAGCGATCCATTTGACGATAGATGGCGTCCTCGACGAGTTTGCCGGGGAGGGCCGATTAACCCGTGCGACGCTCCGGAGCGTACCGGGCCTGTTCGCGTTCGCCCGGGGTGCTGGGCGCTTCAATGAGCGACGCTGCTGCGGCTTCGCCTTCATACTCGTCGACCAATGCCTGAAGCTTCGCCGAGAAGGTCGGGTCGGCCGCACCTATCGCCAGCCGCTTGAAGAAGAAAGCCCGTTCATACAGTTGCCGGCTTCGAGATTGCTTGATCAACTTGCGTTTGGTTCGGTCCACCCTGGCGCTCCCCGACGTTTCATTCACATGTTCGCCCGACCGCCCGCCATTCTAGAGCGCAATCGCGCCACCGCTGCGTCAGGAAAAACCTGTCAGTTGTCATGAGTGACCTCCTGAACGGCCTCCTGGCGCGAATCATTGTGGCAGACCAGGCAGACGGCCCTTGAAGCCAGCCGCCCGTTGACGGCCAGCCGTTCGTAACGGTGCGGGGTTCTTTCCGAACAGGGAACGCAGTACGCCATTGGTTGAATTACGACTGCCTTTCGCCTGAACATTTGTCCCCCGTATTGCATTGAGTGTCCCCGGTAGTGCGAACCTAATCTTCCTTCCCGTCCCCCCCGACGAGCGCCACCGCAAGCACGAAGCTCAGCGCCCCGGCCGAGATCAGCGCGTTGAGACGCAATACGGATGGCGGAACGCCGAGCCCGTAATGGATGAACAGCACGGTGAACAATGCAGTCAGGCCGGCGCTCCCGACGAAGACGACAAGCATGACAGCCAGGTCCATGACCTTCATCGCTATCTCTCCTTGCTTGCGAGCAATTCGATGGTGACAAGGCCGACGACGAGCGCGGCGCATATCAGCGCCTGCTCGCGAAGCGCGGATCGGGAGAAGCCGAGATCGTGATGGGCGATGTGCGCGATCACGTACGCCACGACCGCAGCACTGGCCGAGGCGAAGAGAAACGTAATCGCGAGATCGGCGAATTTTTTCACCTGCCTGCCCCCCTTGCCGCTGTCGACGTGCCCCAAGATGGTCGCGATGGTGTGGATCGGTCTGCTGCGCCTTCCCGCTGCCCCGGCGCAACGCAGGCGATAATAGAAATGACGCCTGATTTGGGATGTCAGGAAAATCCCGTCAGGTGTCGGGAGGGCGCGAGAACGGGATTGCCTGCTCGGCGGCCGCCACCGGCTTCAGCCGCCGGTCGGCGTGACGCTGACGGCCGCGGGGGAAATAAGCCGATTGCATCGTGATAATTTGACGCAACTTGCGCCTCGTATCGGCGTTACCATGTGATGACCATGACAAACGACGACATCATTTCGCCCTCGCGTTCGCGGAACGAGCAGCCGAAGCGCAGGCGTGCGGCGGGCCGTGGCCCTGTGATCGACCAGGAAGGGCGCGAGATCCCCGATCCGAGCCTGCGTTCGCAGTTCGAGGGATTTCAGTTCGATTTCGCCCATTCCAGCGCCAATCCGTTCGGCGACCTGACGCGCGAGCAGCGGCTGGCAAGGCTCGATGCGCTGGCGAAGTTGCTGGACGTCGCCTTTATCGTGCCGGGCACCAAGTTCCGCTACGGCATCGACGGGCTGATCGGCCTGATCCCGGTCGTCGGCGACATCATCACGACGGCGATTTCGCTGTGGGTGGTGCGCGAGGCGCGGGCGCTCGGCGCGCCCTGGCACATCACCGCGCGGATGCTCGGCAATGTCGCGGTCGATGGTGTGGTCGGGCTGGTGCCGGTGGCGGGCGACGCCTTCGACGTCATGTTCCGCGCCAACGTCCGCAATGTGCGGATGCTCAAGCGCTGGCTCGACAAGCAGCCGCGCCTGTAGCGCTCAGCAACCTGGCATCAAGAAACAGCCCCCGGAGACGATCCGGGGGCTGTGTGTCTGTTATTGGCGGAATCTTTAGGCCGCGTCGGCCTTGTCTTCGGCGCAGGCGGCCGCGCGCGGACGGCGCGGCAGCGGGAAGGCTTCGCTTTCATAGAGGGTGCGGATGCCGCTCTGGTCGAAACGGGCTTCCTCGACCTGGAGGTAGGCGCCGTTCAGCGAGTCCGCCGGCAGCTCCTCGATCGCGAAGCGAACCGCCTCGGCCGCGGTGCCAAAACGCCGATAGGCAAACCCGGCCCGCTTCTTCTTGCGGATCGCGGCTGGAAACAGTTCGGCGGCGGTGTCGTAGCTGAAGGGACGCATGGGCTGTGACCTCAATCTTTTTGGCTCTTGCGTTTGAGCGAATGGGGATTGGATGACGGCGGGCCAGTTTGGCGGGCCACGCCGTGCACGTCATTTCGATCCCTAATATAAGCCTGTTTGACAGAAATGCGACTCCTGAAGCCGCTCATCGGGGGTGATAATGAATCCGCGCATGGCTCCCCCTGGAACAAATTAAATCAAGTTATTTCAATGGTTTAATTCGCCTAAAGTCTGCCCAGCACTACCAGGATCAGGAGCACGATCAAAATCACGCCGCCCAGCCCCATGCCGGAATGGCCGTAGCCGTAGCCGTAGCCGCCGAACCGGCCCGAGAAGCCGCCCAGCAGGACGATGATCAGGATGATGACGAGTATCGTTCCAAGGGTCATGGCGCGCTCCCCGAAAGGTTGCAGGGACGTGCGGAAGACGCCCCGCAGGGCGGATCAAAGCACAATCCGGGCCACGAGTCCTTGGGTCGACCCGCCGAAAAGGGGCTCGTCATTCTCGACGGCTTCTCGCGCAAGGTGGTGGGCTGGGCCTTGGCTCCCCATCTGGACGCCTCGCTGGCCGTAGAGGCGCTGGATCGCGCTCTCGCCGATCGCAAGCCCGAGCCTGCCAGCCTCATTCATCATTCCGATCGTGGCGTGCAATATGCCTCGACCGAATACCGTCAGCGCCTTGCCG
>LNFM01005318.1_pt1 | contig 34059 bp, 29 predicted proteins | sample 596031 | NCBI WGS metagenome assembly LNFM01 (sample SAMN04254537, study PRJNA301005) | activated carbon metagenome | isolation source: dual media filters at the Ann Arbor, Michigan drinking water treatment plant | place: USA: Ann Arbor
GCTGGCGGATGAACTTCATCGCGTCCTCGAAGAGCGGCTGCGTCTTCTCGAGGTTGATGATGTGGATCTTGTTGCGATGGCCGTAGATGTACGGCGCCATCTTGGGGTTCCAGAAGCGCGTTTGGTGCCCGAAATGGACACCGGCTTCCAGCATTTCACGCATGGAGACAGTCATGGAAAGTCCTAAGGTTGGGTCTAGAATCCCGCCGCTACATCGGGGTGCAGACCAGCGCGACTTTCAGTGACAGACGCTTGCTGGAAACACCCCGACACCTTGGTTCGGTCGGGTTCGCGATTTGACTGACGGGCAGTCTGTTCACCGGGCGAAGAGTTCCAGCCGCCTGCAGGCACCGTCAGCCGGTTGGAAACCGCTCCGAAAGTACCCCCAGGTGAACCAGCCGCTGTGCTGGGGCTTCAAGGGTTTGAAAAAGCGCCTTTGAAGCAACCGCAACAACATCCTCACTGAGGCAAACCCAATGAGTTTAGCACGAGCCCGCGGGCTCGGCCGCCTGTGCGCGGCAGCCGGGCGGTGCCTGGCCCTACCCAGCCAGGCCGCGTGCGGCCACAACCCGCGCTGCCAAGGAGAGCCCGCATGCAGGTAGCCGTCATCGGCGCCGGCATCGTCGGCGTGACCACGGCCTACGAACTGGCCGTGCTGGGCCACGAAGTCACCGTCTTCGAGCGCCGCGCCAGCGTGGCTGGCGAGACCAGCTTTGCCAACGCCGGTGTCATCGCGCCCGGTTACGTCACGCCCTGGGCTGCACCCGGCATGCCCTGGAAGGTGCTCAGCCACCTGCTCAGCCGAGATGCGCCCGTGCGATTCGGCGGCCTGGGCGCGCTGGCCGAACTGCCGTGGATATGGCGCTGGCTTCGGGCCTGTGGCCCGCGTGTGCACGTGGCCAACCGCAGTGCCATGCAGGGGCTGGCTCGCTTCAGCCGCGAACGGCTGCAGGAACTGACGAAGGACCTGCGCCTGGAGTACGAGCAGTCCAGCGGTTACCTGGTGCTGCTGCGCACCGCACGCGAACTCAAGGCCGGCCAGCGCGGCCTGGCACTGCTGCGCGAACTGGGCGTGGCCCACGAAGTGGTCGACGCGACCCGGGTGCGCCAGATCGAACCGGCGCTCAGCACCGCGGCCACCTTGCACGCGGCCATCCACCTGCCGCAGGACGGCGTGGGCAACTGCCGCCAGTTCGCCCACCTGATGAAGGCCGAAGCACAGCGCCTGGGCACGAACTACCGCTTCGACACCACGGTGCAGGCCATCACCCCCGGCAAGCGCCCTGCCCTGCGCACGGCTGGCGGGCCTGAACAGAGCTTCGACGCCGTGGTGATCTGCGCCGGTGTGCAGGCCAACACGCTGCTGAACCAGGTCGGGTTGAAGTTGCCGCTGGCGCCGATCCATGGTTATTCGATCACCGCGCCGGCGCGACACCTGGACGGGCATGCGCCGCTGGGGCCCCGGTCGGCGCTGATGGACGAACGCTACAAGGTGGCCATCAGCCGCCTGGGGCAACGCATCCGCGTCGCCGGCAGTGCCGAGGTGGGCGGGCGCCCCGACGTGATGAACCAGGCCACGCTGCGCACCTTGTACCGCGTGCTGGACGAATGGTTTCCTGGCAGCACGGTCACTCGCGAGGCCCAGCACTGGAAAGGCGCGCGGCCGATGCTGCCTGACGGGCCACCCGTGCTGGGCGACAGTGGCGCCCCTGGGGTGTGGCTCAACCTGGGCCATGGGTCCAGCGGCTGGGCATTGGCTTGCGGGTCGGCACGTGTGCTGGCCGAACGCATCAGCGGCCGCGAAGCGCCCATCGACACCAGCCGCCTGAGCCTGCAGCGTTTGCGCTGAAGCCGGCCACACAATCTCGGCATGGCCCGGCTGCCGCAACCCCAACCCATCACGGCCCACAACGGACCTTGGCCGCTGCACGATGTGGCGGCCTCACGTGCCATCGAAACCCGGGCGCTGCACGCCGCCGCACCGGGTGCGCTGATGGCGCAGGCCGGCCTTGCCGTGGCACGGCTGGCGCTGGCGCTGGCGCCCCATGCCCGGCGAGTGCAGCTGTGGTGCGGCCCGGGCAACAATGGTGGCGACGGCCTGGTGGCCGCGCTGCGCCTGCATCAAGCTGGGCGCATGGTGCAGGTGAATCTGATCGGCGACGCCCAGAGCCTGCCACCTGACGCCGCGCAGGCACTGCAGGCGGCCGTTCACGCTGGCGTTCCTGTGCAGGCCGGCGTTGGGAAAGCGTGGGATGCGCTGGAAAAGGGCCCGGCCGATCTGGTGATCGACGCCCTGCTGGGCCTCGGTGCCAGCCGTGCGCCCACCGGCGACCTGGCCGCAGCCATTGCCCTTGTCAACCAGCAGGTGGCGCCCGTGCTGGCAGTGGATCTGCCCAGTGGCCTGGCAGCAGACACGGGCGCGCTGCTGGGCGACCAGGCCGTGCGCGCGCATGCCACGCTGTCGTTGCTGACGCTGAAACCCGGCTGTTTCATGCACCAGGGCCGCGACCACAGTGGAGAGATCTGGTTCGACGACCTGGGCCTGGCAGTGGGCCAGCCGACGGCCACCTTGAACAGCACGCCACCCCGCCACCTGCGCCCGCACCACTCGCACAAGGGCAGCCACGGTGATGTGTGGGTGGTCGGTGGTGCACATGGCATGGAAGGCGCGGCCTGGCTGGCGGCGACCAGCGCCTTGGCGGCGGGCGCCGGGCGGGTCTATGTCAGCCTCTTGGCGGGCGATGCTGTGCCACCCCCAGAACGCCCGGAACTGATGGTCCGGCCGGCCGGGTGGCTGCAAGCGCCCGGTGTGCTGGCGGCCAGCACCGTGGTCTGCGGCTGCGGTGGTGGTGACACCGTGCGCCTGGCGCTGCCACCCCTGCTGTCGCACGCGGGCCGCCTGGTGCTGGATGCCGATGCGCTGAATGCGCTGGCCAGCGACCCGTCGCTGCAATCCCTTCTTCGGCATCGAAGCAGCCGCAGCCTGCCGACCCTGTTGACGCCGCACCCGCTGGAAGCCGCGCGTCTGCTGGACTGCACGGCCGCACAGGTGCAACAGGACCGCTTGAAAGCGGCCACCGAACTGGCTGCGCAAACTGGCGCCACGGTGCTGCTGAAAGGATCAGGTAGCGTTTTTGTCGCGCCGGGCGAATTGGCGGTCATCAACAGCAGCGGCAACGCCGCACTGGCCACGGCCGGCACGGGTGACGTGTTGGCCGGCTGGGCGGCAGGACTGTGGGCGCAGCAGGCGCAGGCCGCCGCGCTGCAAATCGCCAGCGCAGCGGCGTGGCAACACGGCGCGGCTGCCGACCGATTCGCCAGCCGCTGGCCGGGTCGACCCCTGCGCGCGGCCGCCCTGATTGAAGCACTGCTGAAACTGGATTGACCGGCGCCAGCATCGCCGGCACTGCTAGCGCCGTGTGCGCGGTTTGGGCACCGGCCGTTGCGGCCCCGGCTTGCGTGACCGGCGCGAAGCCTCGTCAGCCGCCTTGCCGCCACCGCCTTTGCCCGCCGTCTTGCCCGCCGGCCGACCACCGCCCTTGAAGGCGCGGGTGGCGGCCTTGGCCACGCGGTCGGCTTCCTGCACGGCCGACAACTCCCCTGCCGCGCCCGGCGCACGGTTGCGCTCGGCGCGTTCGGGCTTGCCACCCTTGGCCAGCGGTTTGTCGGCCTCGCCCTCGCGCACCATGCGGAAGTCGATCTTGCGGCCGTCCAGGTCGACGCGACTGACCTGCACACGCACCCGGGTGCCCACGCCATAGCGGATGCCGGTGCGTTCGCCCCGAAGTTCCAGCCGCGCGTCATCGAAGCGGTAGTACTCGCCGCCGAGTTCGGTGATGTGCACCAGGCCTTCGACATACAGCGCATCCAGCGTCACGAACAGGCCGAAGGCAGCCACCGCAGTGACGGTGCCGGAATACTCCTCGCCCAGGCGCTCGCGCATGTAGCGGCACTTCAGCCAGGCTTCGACGTCGCGCGACGCTTCGTCGGCGCGCCGTTCATTGGCGCTGCAGTGGCCCCCGGCGGCTTCCCACAGCGTCATTTCCTGTGACATTGGCTTGGGCGCTGCACGCTGCGGCCGCGCGCCCTTGCGCGGCTCTGGCGTGCGCGTCTTGTTGCTGGCCGCCAGGTGGTAGCGGCGCTTGGCCAGGATGGCCTTGATGACCCGGTGCACCAGCAGATCGGGGTAACGCCGGATCGGGCTGGTGAAGTGCGCGTAGGCCTCGTAGGCCAGGCCGAAGTGGCCGTTGTTGGTGGCGGTGTAGACGGCCTGCTGCATCGATCGCAGCAGCAGCGTGTGAATCTGCAGCGCGTCGGGCCGCTCTTCCACGCTCTTGGCGATGGCGGCCATTTCGGCGGGCGTGGGCTCGTCGCTCAGGTGCACGCTCACGCCCAGGGCCTTGAGCTGGTTCTGCAAGGCCAGCCGCTTTTCGGGCGTGGGGCCTTCGTGCACACGGAACAGGCAGGGGTGCTCGGCGTTGGCGATGTACTCGGCGGCGCACACGTTCGCCGCCAGCATCGCCTCTTCGATCAGCCGGTGCGCTTCGTTGCGTGTGCGCGGCACGATCTTTTCGATGCGGCCGTTTTCGTCGCAGATGATCTGCGTTTCGGTGCTCTCGAACTCCATCGCACCGCGTTGTGCACGCTGCTTCAGCAACGCCCGGTAAACCTCGTGCAGGTGCAGAAGATGGGGCAGCACATCGCCTCGGCGTTGTGCCTCGGGCCCGCGAGTATTGGCCAGCATCGCGGCCACTTCGGTGTAGGTCAGCCGCGCCTGAGAATTGATGATGGCCGGGTAGAACTGGTAGGCGTGCACCTTGCCTTGCGCCGTGACCACCATGTCGCAGGCCATCGCCAGTCGTTCGACCTCGGGGTTCAGCGAGCACAGGCCGTTGGACAGCTTTTCGGGCAGCATCGGGATGACACGGCGCGGAAAGTAGACGGAAGTGGCCCGTTCGTAGGCGTCTTCATCCAGCGCCTCGCCGGGCTTCACGTAGTGGCTGACATCGGCGATGGCCACGATCAGGCGCCAGCCTTCGACTGCACTCTTGCCGCGGCCCTGCTTGAAGGGTTCGCAGTACACCGCGTCGTCGAAGTCGCGTGCGTCTTCGCCGTCGATGGTGACCAGTGCCACGTCGCTCAGGTCGACGCGATGCTTGCGGTCGGTGGCGCGCAGCTTCTCGGGCAGTGCGGCGGCTTGCGCCAGCGTCTCGGGCGAAAACTCGTGCGGCACTTCGTACTTGCGCACCGCGATCTCGATCTCCATGCCGGCGTCGTCGATCTCGCCCAGCACCTCGGCCACACGGCCCACCGGCTGCGAGTGCAGCGAAGGCGGCTCGGTCAGCTCAACCGACACCACCTGCCCCACCGTGGCATTGGCAGTGGCGTTTTTCGGGATCAGGATGTCCTGTCCGTAGCGGCTGTCTTCGGGGGCCACCAGCCAGTGGCCACCTTCGTGCAGCAGGCGGCCGATGATGGGCGATTTGCGCCGCTCCAGGATGTCCAGCACCCGGCCCTCGGGCCGGCCCTTGCGGTCGAGCCGCAGCACACGCACACGCACGCGGTCGCGGTGCAGCACGCTGCGCATCTCTTGCGGTGCAAGGTAGATGGAGGCGTCACCACTGACGGGGTGCACAAAACCGTGGCCGTCGCGATGACCTTCCACAGTGCCTTCGATGTCGCCCATGACGGGCGGACCCGGCTGTGTGGCGCTTGAAATGTTCTTTTCTTTGATGATATGATCCTTAGTTCCTGAGGGCCGGCGTATGTAGTTGCCGGGCTTCGGACATCTTGCCCAGATGGCGGAATTGGTAGACGCACTAGTTTCAGGTACTAGCGCTTAACGGCGTGGAGGTTCGAGTCCTCTTCTGGGCACCAAGACAAAGCTGAATTGACCCACAGGTCGTTCAGCAGATTGACAAGAAGGCCGCACCCGCAAGGGTCGCGGCCTTTTTCGTTTTCAGACGGCAAACTTCTTCGCCAGCCCATCGGGCCGCAGGTTGTCGTATTCCTCGAAGGGCTGGTGAATCCAGGGGCTCGTGGGCAGGCTCTCGACGAAGTAGTCGGGGGTGTAGGTTGACACACCCTTCACCCAGATCACCGCGGCACGCAGTTCCTGAATAGACGGCATGCCACGCAGGCGATCAACCACCGCACGCAGCGTGATGCCGGTATCGGCCAGGTCGTCCACCAGCAGCACCCGCCCCGCCAGTTCGCCCTTGGGCATGGTGATGTACTTGGCCAGGTCCAAGCGGCCTTGGATCGTGCCGGCATCGGCGCGATACGAACTGGTGGACATGATGGCCAGCGGCTTGTCGAAGACCCGCGACAACACGTCGCCCGGTCGCATGCCACCGCGTGCCAGGCACAGGATCTGGTCGAACTCCCAGCCCGAGTGCGCGACCTTCAGCGCCAGCCTCTCGGTCAGCAGGTGGTATTCGTCCCAGGACACATACAGGTGCTTGCCGTCGTCGGTGAGCATGGTCTCAAGTCTCCGCTTTTCTGAAGTGGGGTGCCGGTGTGCCGGTCAGGCTCGGAATGGGTGTCGCAGCAGAACGGTGTGCACACGGTCGGGGCCGGTGGACACCATGTCGATGGGCGCGCCGATCAGCCCTTGCATGCGTTCGAGATAACGACGGGCGTTGGCCGGCAGCTGTTCCCAATTCGTCAGGCCGGCCGTGGTTTCGCTCCAGCCGGGCAGCGTTTCGTAGATGGGCTCGCAGGCTTCGATCTCGTCGGCATCGAGTGGCAACACATCGAGCGTGCGGCCGCCCAGCTTGTAGCCGGTGCAGATCAGGATCTCGGGCAAGCCGTCCAGCACGTCGAGCTTGGTGATGCACAGGCCCGACACGCCGTTGATGATCATCGAACGCTTCAAGGCTGCTGCATCGAGCCAGCCGCAGCGACGCGCACGGCCGGTGACGGTGCCACGTTCCTGACCCACGGTGGACAAGTGGTGGCCGACGGTGCCGGCGGTGTCGATGTCCAGTTCGGTGGGGAAAGGCCCACCGCCCACCCGTGTGGTGTAGGCCTTGGTGATGCCCAGCACGTAATGCAGCATGCCCGGGCCCACACCCGAACCCGCTGCCGCATTGCCGGCCACGCAGTTGCTGGACGTGACGTAGGGATAGGTGCCGTGGTCGATGTCCAGCAATGTGCCCTGCGCCCCTTCGAACAACAAGTTGTCACCCGCCAGGTGGGCCTTGAAAAGCTTGTAGCCCACGTCAGCCATCAGCGGCCGCAGGTGTTCGGCCGCTTTCATGGCGTCGTCCAGCATGGGCCGCAGCGACAGGGGCTTGCCACCCAGCACACCCACCAGTTCGGCGTTGTGCAGTTCCAGCAGTTCACGCAGCTTGGCCTCGAAACGAGCCGGGTGCTTCAGGTCTTGCACCCGCAGCGCACGCCTTGCCACCTTGTCTTCGTAGGCTGGCCCGATGCCTTTGCCCGTGGTGCCGATCTTGCCCGCGGCGGTGCCTTCGCGGCGTGCTTCGCGCGCCTTGTCGATCTCGACGTGGAAAGGCAGGATCAGCGGGCACGATTCGGACAGGAAGAGCCGCGATCGCACCTCGATACCCAACGCTTCGATGCGGGCAATTTCGGTCAGCAGGTGCGCCGGATCGACGACCACACCATTGCCGATGTAGCAGGCCACACCTTCGCGCATGACACCCGAGGGCACCAGCTGCAAGGCCGTCTTGCGGCCATTGATGACCAGCGTGTGACCGGCGTTGTGGCCGCCCTGGAAACGCACCACGCCTTGAGCGTGGTCGGTCATCCAGTCGACGATCTTGCCCTTGCCTTCGTCGCCCCATTGGGTGCCCACGACCACCACGTTGCGGCCGGCGCCGGGCCGAATGGCTGATTGCATGTCGAAGATTTCCTTGGTTTCAGTTCAATGTCCTGCGGCCGCTTCGATGGCACGCAGCACCCAACGCCCGTCGATGTTGACCAGTTCACGGTCGCAGTCGAAGGCCTGTGCTTCGGGTTCATGGCCGGGCAGCATGGCCAGCACGATCTCGCCGTTCTCGCGCAGCCTGCGCACCGCCGTGCGCAGCGCCGGGTCTTCGCCCCAGGGGGCACGGATGGCGGTGGGCGCGAGCGAAGGGCCCGCCACCTCGGCCAGCGACTTCAGGTCGAGGCTGAAGCCCACCGCCGGCCGGTTGCGGCCAAACACCGCACCCACTTCGTCGTAGCGCCCGCCACGCGCCAGCGCGTCGCTGCAGCCGGCGCCATAGATGGCAAAACGCGAGCCGGAGTAGTAGGCGTAGCCGCTCATGTCGGAGAGGTCGAAACCCACCTTCAGTTGCGGGTAGGCCGTACGCAGGTGGGTGGCCAGCCACTGCAACTGGTCCAGCGCAGCGCGCACCAGCGGACGTGCCGGCAAGGCGGTGCGCGCGGCCACCAGCACCTCGTCGCCACCGTACAGCCGCAGCAAGGCGGCCAGGGCCTGACGGGTGGGCTCGGCAGCGCCTGCGCAGGCGTCCATCAGCGCCGCGGTGTCCTTTGCCGACAGCGCCGTCACGATGTCCTGCAACTGGGCCGATTCCATCGGCACACCGGCCAGCACGCCGCGCAGCACACGTGCGTCGGCCAGGTCGATGACCAGGGGCTGCACCGACGCGGCGGCCAGCCCGTCCAGCGCCAGTTCAGCCGCTTCGAGGTCGGCTTCCAGGCCGGCATGACCGAAGATCTCGGCACCGAACTGCAAGGGCTCGCGCGTGGCGGCCAGACCAGCGGCCCGTGTGTGCAGCACCGGTCCGCAGTAACACAGGCGGGTCACACCTTCGCGGTTCAGCAGATGGGCGTCGATGCGCGCGGCTTGCGGCGTGGTGTCGGCGCGCAAGCCCAGCATGCGGCCGCTGAGCTGGTCCACCAGCTTGAAAGTCTTCAGGTCAAGTTCGCGACCCGTGCCACTGAGCAGGCTTTCCAGGTGCTCGAGCAAGGGCGGCATCACGAGTTCAAAACCGTAGGCGCGCGCCCGGTCCAGCAGCGCCCGCCTGAGTTCTTCGATGCGCCGCGCCTGGGTGGGCAGGACATCGGCGATGTGCTCTGGCAGCAGCCAAGCAGACAGCATGAAATGCACCGGTGTTGAAACCGGCATTGTACGGGGCTGAGATCGCTGCGCCAGCACCAGTAGGCGGCGGGGCCTTGATGGTGCGTCAGTGCCAGATGGCCAACATCAGCAGCCCCACGAGCATGCTGGACAAGCCGAAGAAGCGGATCTGCCCGTCGCTCATTCGTGTTGCGCGCTCGAAGGCCGCTCGCCAAGTGCCCGGGCTCAGGAACGGCAGCAAACCTTCGATCACCAGCATCAGTGCAAAGGCCCCGAACAACCACTCACCCATGAGTTGCTCAGGCGCCTGCGGTGCACGCTTGCGGGTGCTTCGACCGCGACTCAGCGGCGCGGCGCGGCCGGTGCCGGCTGCCCGCCGCGCATGGCGCGGAAGAAGTCGCTGCTGGGGTCGAGCACCATCACGTCGGCCTTGCTGCGGAAGGTGGTGCGATACGCCTCGAGGCTGCGGTAGAACTGTGCGAACTGCGGGTCGCGGCCGAAGGCGTCTGCATACAAAGCGGAGGCCTTGGCGTCGCCTTCGCCCTTGATCTTCTGCGCATCGCGGTAAGCCTCGGCGATGATCACTTCGCGCTGGCGGTCGGCGTCGGCGCGGATCTTTTCACCGTCGGCCGAGCCCTGCGAACGCAGTTCGTTGGCCACCTGCTTGCGTTCGGACTCCATGCGCCGGTAGACCGAGTCGGTGATGTCGGCGACGAAGTCCACCCGCTTGATGCGCACGTCGACGATCTCGATGCCGAAGTCCTTGCCTTCTTCGTCCAGCCGCCGCTTGACGTCGTTCATGACTTTTTCTCGCTCGGTGGCCAGCACCGCGGCCACATTTCGCCGTGTGATTTCTTCGTTGAATGCGGCCTGCACCACGGGCGCCAGGCGATTTTCAAGGTTGCGGAAGTCGGCACCGTTGTTGCGAATGAACTGCCGCGGCTCCGAGATGCGCCACTTCACCAGCCAGTCGATGACCAGGCTCTTCTTCTCGGCCGTGAAGATGGGGCGGGTCTCGGGGCTGTCCAGCGTCTGCACGCGCTTGTCCAGGAACACCACGTTCTGGAAGGGCGGCGGCAGCTTGAACTTCAGGCCGGGTTCGGTGATGACTTCCTTGATCTCGCCCAGGGCGTAGACCACGCCGACCTGCCGCTGGTCGACAACAAACAACGTGCTGGCGGCCAGCATCAGCGCCGCCAGGGCAGCCGCGACAAAAAGTGCAATCTTGTTCATGTCTGGTGCTCCGCCTCAGCGGCCTTCGCGATCGCGGGTGCGAGAACCGTCGCGAGAGCGAACGTCGATGCTCTGGGCACCGGCTGACTCGGTGGACGAGGGTGTGGGAACCGAGATGGCAGCGCCGGCCGCGGGAGCCGGCACGCCGGCTTGCTGCAGCAAACGGTCCAGCGGCAGGTACAGCAGGTTGCTGCCGGTGCGGCTGTCGACCATCACCTTGCTGACATTGGAGTACACCTGCTGCATCGTCTCGATGTACAGGCGGTCTCGCGTGACCGCAGGCGCCTTCTGGTACTCGGTCAGCACCGATCGGAAGCGCTGTGCATCACCTTCGGCCTGCGCCACCACACGTGAGCGGTAGCCTTCGGACTCTTCGAGCAGGCGCGAAGCCGTGCCGCGGGCTTTCGGGATGACGTCGCTGGCGTAGGCCTGGCCTTCGTTCTTGAAACGGTCGCGGTCGGCACCGGCCTTCAGCGCGTCGTTGAAGGCGGCCTGCACCTGGTCGGGCACAAACACGTTCTGCACGTTGACGTTGGAGATCACGATGCCGGCCTTCAGCCGGTCGAGTTGGGCCTGAATGGACTTGACGAGGTCGGCGGCAATGGCGTCCCGCTGTTCGTACAGCACCTGATCGACCTTGCTGCGGCCGACGATCTCGCGCACGGCTGATTCAGCGGCCATCACCACCGCTTCGTCGGGGCGGAAATTCTCGAACAGGTAGGCACGTGCATCGGCACGGCGGTACTGCACGACAAAGCGGATGTCGACGATGTTTTCGTCCTGCGTCAGCATCGAAGAGTCTCGCAGCCCGGTGGCTTGCACCACGGCATTGCGACCCACTTCCACCGACTGCAGCTGGGTCACGGCCACCGTTTCGTGCGCCTGCACCGGGTAGGGCATGCGCCACTGGAAGCCGGCGTCCTTGGTCTGGCTGAACTTGCCGAAGGTGGTGACCACCGCCTGCTGGCCTTCCTGCACGATGTAAAAGCCGCTGCCCAGCCAGATGAGGAGCGCCACGCCACCGATCAGGCCGGCGCCGATGCCAGCACTCTTCATGTCGGGCTGGAACGGCGCACCGCCACCGCCACCACCCGACCGGTCATCAGGGCCTGGCCGGCCCGGGCCGCCACCCTTGCCACCAAACAGGCCACTGAGCTTGCGATTGAAGTCGCGCCAAAGCTCGTCCAGATCGGGCGGACCGTCGTTGCGGTTGTTGTAGATCAGCCCGTCGCCCAGCCCACTCGCGGCGGAGGCAGGCTGACGCCTGTTCAGCACGGCCTTGAGCCAAACGCCCAGTGCGCCAACAACGGCACCCAGGCGGGCAGTGAATGTGGAAGTTGCTTGATCACGCATGCTGGTGCGGTGGGATGACAGAGTCGTTGGCCGGGCCCGGGCCCGGAGGAGCAGAAGCGGGGCCCGCTTCATCAAGAGATGGGGGCAGGCCATCCTGGTTCAAGCGCGCGCCGGGTGTTCGGGCCATGGCGTGCGCTGCAATGGCCTGGCGCAATTCAGCCAGCCCCAGGCCCGTGGCTGCGCTGACAAACACACGCTGGCGGCGCACACCGGGGTGAACCTCGATCCAATCCGAAGACTGGCGCGAGCGCTGCGAAGGCTCGAGCAGATCGCACTTGTTGTAGACCAGCAGTTGCGGCACCTGGCTGGCACCGATTTCTTCCAGCACCCGCTCGACCTCGGCCTGCTGTTCGGCCAGCAAGGGGCTGGCGGCGTCGATGACGTGCAGCAACAAGTCCGCTTCGGCGGCCTCTTGCAACGTGGCCTCGAATGCTTCCACCAGCTTGTGCGGCAGGTCGCGGATGAAACCCACCGTGTCGCTGAGCGACACCGAGCTTTGGGCTTCACCCAGCCACAAGGCGCGGGTGGTGGTGTCCAGCGTGGCAAACAGCTGGTCGGCCGCAAAGGCACGTGCCTTGACCAGCGAATTGAAGAGCGTGGACTTGCCGGCGTTGGTGTAACCCACCAGCGAAACGCGGAAAGTACCCCGCCGTTCACGCGCCTTGCGCTGCGTTCCACGCTGGCGCTTGACCTTTTCAAGCCGCTCTTTCACGGTCTTGATGCGGTCGCCGATCATGCGGCGGTCGAGTTCGATCTGCGCTTCGCCGGGGCCGCCACGGGTGCCAATGCCACCCTGCTGGCGCTCAAGGTGGCTCCAGCGCCGAACCAGGCGCGTGGCCTGGTATTGAAGGCGGGCCAGTTCGACCTGCAACTTGCCTTCGTGGCTTTGTGCGCGGTCGCCAAAGATGTCCAGGATGAGACTGGTGCGGTCGGCCACGGCCACGCCCAGGTGCTGCTCGAGATTGCGTTGCTGGGCCGGGCTGAGCGCTTGGTCGAAGATCACGCCGTGGGCCGAGGTGGCTGCCACCAGGGCCTTGATTTCGTCGGCCTTGCCGCTGCCGACAAACAGCGCCGGGTCGGGTGCGCGGCGTTTGGCGGTGACGCGGGCCACGACCAGGTCGCCAGCAGACGCGGCCAGCAAGGCCAGTTCGTCCAGCGTGGCGTCGAAAGCATCGCTGCCGCCCACGTCAACGCCCACCAACACCGCACGTGTAGGCTCGACACCGCGTGCAGCGGCGGATGCGGATGATGAACTCAAGGTGCTGGGCGCTGGCCCGGGCTCAGGCTTGTTCGCCCGGCTCGTTGGCGTGGAAATTGACCGCGCGGCTGGGCACCACGGTGGAGATGGCGTGTTTGTAGACCATCTGGGTCACGGTGTTGCGCAGCAGCACCACGTATTGGTCGAAGGACTCGATGTGGCCTTGGAGCTTGATGCCGTTGACGAGGTAAATCGACACCGGCACGTGTTCCTTGCGCAGCAGGTTCAGAAAGGGGTCCTGCAAAAGTTGGCCTTTGTTGCTCACGATATTTTCCGTGTTGAATGACAGAAGTCGCTCACCTTATCACAGGGGAAGCCCTCATCGCGCCCACGGGCGAATGGGTTCAGTGCCCCTTGGCGTCGAAGGGGTTCGAGGAGGACCGGAGCTCGATCCGGATGGGTGTGCCCTCGAGCTTGAAGTGCTCGCGGAACCGCCCTTCCAGGAAGCGTTTGTAGCCATCGGTGATGTGGTCCAAGCCCGTGCCGTGGATCACCACCAGCGGCGGGTTCTGTCCGCCCTGGTGGGCGTAGCGCATCTTCGGGCGGAAGCGCCCTTCCCGAGGAGGCGCCTGGTGTTCGGCGGCTTCGTGCACCAGGCGCGTCAGCACCGGCGTGCTCATCTTCACGGTGGCCGAGGCATGGGCTTTCTGGATCGCCTTCCAGACCGCGTTCAGCCCCTGGCGGCGGATGGCCGAGATCTGCAGCACCGGCGCAAACTTCAGGAAAGCCAGGCGGCTTTCGATGGACCGCTGCAAGGTCTGGCGCTGGTAGTCGTCGGTGGCGTCCCACTTGTTCACCGCCACCACCACGGCACGGCCCGATTCGAGCACGTAGCCGGCGATGTGTGCGTCCTGGTCGCTGACCCCCTGGGTGGCGTCGATCAGCAGCAGCACCACGTTGGCGTCGGCAATGGCCTGCAGCGTCTTGACGACCGAAAACTTCTCGATCGCCTCGAAGACCTTGCCTTTGCGGCGCAGGCCGGCGGTGTCGATCAGTTCGAAGCGCTGTCCGTCCTTTTCGAAAGGCACGTGGATGGCATCGCGCGTGGTGCCGGGCTGGTCAAAGGCGACCAGCCTCTCTTCACCGAGCCAGGCGTTGATCAGCGTGCTCTTGCCCACGTTGGGGCGGCCGGCCACGGCCAGGCGGATGGGAGCGTGGGGGTCGGGTTCGACCTCGGCGTCTTCGTCGTGCGGAAAAGATTCGAGTGCGGCTTCCAGCAGGCTGCGGATGCCCTGCCCGTGCGCCGACGAAATGGGATGCGGGTCGCCGATGCCCAGTTCGTGGAATTCACCCAGCAGCGGCGACTCGACCATGCCTTCGGCCTTGTTCGCCGCCAGCAGCACCTTCTTGCGCTGCGTGCGCAGGTAGCGCGCGATGTCGTGGTCCTGCGCCGACAAGCCGGCACGAACGTCCACGACGAAGATCACCGCATCGGCTTCGGCCACGGCCTGGCGCGTCTGCTTGGCCATTTCCGCGACCACACCGCTGGGTTTGTCGGGCTCGAAGCCCCCGGTGTCGACGACGATGAACTCGCGGTTGCCCAGGCGGGCGTCGCCATAGTGGCGGTCACGCGTGAGGCCGGCGTAGTCGGCCACGATGGCATCGCGGCTCTTCGTGATGCGGTTGAACAGCGTCGACTTGCCGACGTTGGCCCGGCCGACCAGTGCAATGACCGGCTTCATCACGCTGCGGCCCCTGCTTCAGTTCGGGCGGAAGGCGAACAAGCCGCCGCCCTGGGTGGTGACCAGCAACGTCGTGCCCACCAGCACCGGCGTGCCGACCACGGCCTTGCCGTCGGTGGGCAGGCGCAATTGCTGTTCACCGGTGGCCGCGTTCAGAAAGTGCACCCAGCCTTCGGCGTCGCCGAAAACCAGCGCCGGGCCCACGGCCACGGCACCGCTCAAGCCCCGGTGCAGCAGTTTTTCGCTGGTCCAGACCACGTCACCGGTGGCGGCGCGCCAGGCGGTGATGCGGTCGCTGGCGTCGGCACCGAAGATGCGCTCGGCGTCACCGGCCACGGCGTTGGCGCCACCCACCGAGCGCGACCAGAGCACCGCACCCCGGGCTGCGTCGGCACAGCCCACCGCCGCCTGGAAGGCCCGCATGCAGACACGTTCACCCACCCGGACCGCCGGGCCGACCAGGTCGGCCAGGCGTTCAACCTCGTTGCCACCACGGGGGTTGGCCATCGGCACCTCCCACTGCACGGTGCCCCGCAGCGGGTCCACACCAGCCAGGCGCGGGCCCTGGGCCACGAGCAAGGTGTTGCGGTGGAAGGTCAGCACGCTGGCTTGCGCCAGCGTCAGGGCATCGCCGGGGCGCTGCATGGTCCAGAGCTTGCGGCCGTCCAGCGCGTCGAAAGCGTGCACGGCCCGGTCCACGCCCATCACGAAGACCCGCTCGCCCGCCACCAGGGGCGGGGTGACCACGCTCGATGGCACCCGCTTGCGCCACAGCGGCCGGCCGCTGTCGAAGGTCACCACCTCGTTGCTGCGCGTCACGACACTGGTGAAACGACCGTCGCTGCCGACGCCGGCAGAGATCGGGCCGCCGGCTTCGGCGCGCCACAGCACCGTCCCCGTGTCCGCCTGCAGGGCCACCACCTCACCACTGGCAGACGCCACCTGCACGACGTTGTCGCGCACGGCGGGCACCATCGCATAGCCCATGGTGCCGATGCGCTCTTGCCAGATCAGGCGACCGGCAATCTTCGGTTCGTAGTTCTCCAGCGGCGTCGGCTTGGGCTTGTCGGCCGCGCAGCCGGCCAGCAGCACCAGTGCAACAAACAGGCTGCCGACGACGGCAGGCTGCCTCACTTGCCGGCTCCGGAGGCGGCGGCTGCAGCGGGTTCGGGCGTGGCGCCCAGCGCCGTCAGCTTGGCTTCGAGGAGGCGCCGGTAGTCCGTCTTCGGGTCCATCGCCGCGTAGGCCGCCTGGTAGGCCGCTTTCGCTTCATCCTTTTTGCCCTGGATCACCAGCACATCACCGCGGCGGTCGGCCACCAACGCTTCGAAGCCGGTGGAGTTCGCGGCCGCCAAGGTCTTCAAGGCTTCATCGAACTGCTTCGCGTCGGCCTGCAAGGCGGCCAGGCGCAGGCGGGCGACGGTGCGCAATTCATCGTCCTTGCCCTGCTCCGCCACCCAGGCCAAGCTGGCCTTGGCAGCGTCGGCCTGACCCTTGTCGGACTGCAGTTTGGCGGTCAGCAGACCGGCATGCTGAGCATAGGCTGCGCCGCCGAATTGCGACTTCAGGTCGCCGAAGATGCGACCCGCCCTGTCGACATCAGCGGCCAGCACGGCACGGTCGAGTTCTTCGTACATGGCACCGGCCTTCAGGCCCTGTTCGCGTTGCCAGTACTGCCAGGCGTTCCAGCCCGCGTAGGCACCCAGCGCGAGGATCAGCACCCAGGTGACCAGGTTGCCGTACTGCTTCCAGAACGACTTGAGGGAGTCGAGTTGTTCCTGCTCTTGCAGGTCGAGTTGTGTGGCCATGGGTCCGGAGCAGCGGCAAAGTTCGTGATTATGCGGTGCGCAAGGTGCCGGCCCAGGTGGCAGCCTCTGACAAGGGCCTTGCGCTCTGGACCGTCGCGCCGTCGCGCAGCGGCTTGATCGAGACTTCTCCGCGCGCCAGTTCGTCGGCGCCGAAGATCAAGGCATGGAGTGCGCCGCTGGCGTCGGCCTTCTTGAATTGCGACTTCATGCTGCCCCAGCTGTCCTTGCCCGCGGCGTGCATCAATACGCTGACACCCGCCGCGCGCAGGGCTTCTACCGTGGCCATGGCCACGGCCAGGGCTTCGGGGCCGGGCACGACGGCGTAGACATCGGGCACCGGCGCCGGCGGTGCGGTGCCCGACTGTTCGATGAGGTCCAGCACCCGTTCGATGCCCATGCCCCAGCCGATGCCGGGGCTGGGTTTGCCGCCGATCAGTTCCACCAGGCCGTCGTAGCGGCCGCCGCCGCACACCGTGCCTTGCGAACCCAGGCGGTCGGTGACCCACTCGAAGACGGTCAGGTTGTAGTAGTCCATGCCGCGCACCAGGCGCGGGTTGATGCGGTAGGGCTGACCCGCCGCGTCCAGCACGGCGCGAAGCGCGTCGAAGTGCTTCAGCGAGGCTTCGCCCAGGTAGTTCATCAACTGCGGCGCGGCTTCGACCACCGGCTGCAGCGCCGGGTTCTTGGTGTCCAGGATGCGCAGCGGGTTGCTGTGCAGGCGCCGCAGCGCGTCGGCGTCGAGCAGGTCGCGGTGGGCTTCCAGGTGTGCGATCAGCGCACTGCGGTGGGCGCGGCGTTCTTCGGGCTGGCCCAGGCTGTTGATTTCCAGCCGCACGTCGGCGAGGCCCAGGTCGCGCCACAGCGAGCGGCACATCAGGATCACTTCGGCATCCACGTCAGACCCGCCAAACCCCAGCGCCTCGACGCCCACCTGGTGGAACTGCCGGTAGCGGCCCCGCTGCGGCTTTTCGTGGCGGAACATGGGCCCGATGTAGAAAAGCCGCTTGCCACCTTCGTAGAGCAGCGAATGTTCGATGGCCGCGCGCACGACACCCGCCGTGCCTTCCGGGCGCAGCGTGAGCGCGTCGCCGTTCATGCTGTCGATGAAGGAGTACATCTCCTTCTCGACGATGTCGGTCACCTCGCCCAGCCCGCGCACGAACAGCGGCGTCGGCTCGACGATGGGCACGCGCACGTTCAGGTAGCAGTAGCGGCGCATCAGCGCACGCACGGTGTCTTCGAACCACTCCCAACGCGCCGATTCGGGCGGCAGGATGTCGTTCATGCCTTTGACGGCTTGGATGGCTTCGGGCATGGCAGCGGAAAAGAGGATGAGATCGGACGGGGCCCGCGCGCAGTGCGCAGCGGGCCGCAGGGTTCAGCAGCGGCTCAGCGTCAATGCGCGGCCGTCACGCTGCCGGTTCTGGGCGCGAAGCGCTTTTCGATGTAGCTCTCGACGATCTGGTGGAATTCCTGGGCGATGCCCGCGCCACGCAGCGTCATGGCCTTTTCACCGTCGATGAACACCGGTGCAGCCGGTGCTTCACCGGTGCCCGGCAGGCTGATGCCGATGTCGGCATGTTTGCTTTCGCCCGGGCCGTTGACGATGCAGCCCATCACCGCCACCTTCAGGTTTTCGACCCCCGGGTAACGCGCCTTCCACACCGGCATCTGGGCACGCAGGAAGTCGTCGATCTGCTTGGCCAGCTCCTGGAAGGTGGTGCTGGTGGTGCGGCCGCACCCAGGGCAGGCGGTGACGCTGGGGTTGAAGGTGCGCAAACCCAGGCTCTGCAGGATTTCCAGCGCCACCACCACTTCCTGCGTGCGTGCTTCGCCGGGCTGCGGTGTCAGGCTGACGCGGATGGTGTCGCCGATGCCTTCCTGCAACAGCACACCCAATGCCGTGGCGCTGGCCACCGTGCCTTTGGTGGCCATGCCGGCTTCGGTCAGGCCCAGGTGCAGCGCGTAGTCGCAGCGCCGGGCCAGCGCGCGGTAGACCGAGATCAGGTCCTGCACGCCGCTGACCTTGCAGCTGATGATGATGTTGTCGGGGTTCAGGCCCAGTTCGCGGGCGTACTCGGCCGAGGTCATCGCGGATTGCACCAGCGCCTGGTACATCACCTGCTTCGCGTCCACCGGCTGCGGGCGGCGCGCATTCTGATCCATCAGCTCGGCCAGCAGTTCCTGGTCAAGGCTGCCCCAGTTGACACCGATGCGCACGACCTTGTCGTGTTTCGCGGCGGCCTCGATCATCATCGCGAACTGGCGGTCCTTCTTGTCGCCCTTGCCCACGTTGCCGGGGTTGATGCGGTACTTGGACAAGGCGGCGGCCATGGCCGGGTAGTCGGTCAGCAGGCGGTGGCCGTTGTAATGGAAGTCGCCGATCAGCGGCACGGGCACACCCATGCGGTCGAGCTGCTCGCGGATGTAGGGCACGGCCTCGGCCGCTTCGGGTGTGTTGACGGTGATGCGCACCATCTCGGACCCGGCCTGCGCCAGTTCCTTCACCTGGATCGCCGTGCCCACCGCATCGACCGTGTCGGTGTTGGTCATCGACTGCACCCGCACCGGTGCATCACCGCCCACCGTGACCACGTGATCGCCCCAGGACACACGCGCCTGGCGCGATCGGCGTGGCGCGGGCCAGGCCGCTTCGATGATGTCCAGGGCTTCGGGTGCGTTCATGTGGGTCGGGGCCGCTGGCGCAGATTCTGTGCCGCGGACTTCACTGCAGTTCGACTCGGGCGACATTGTCGCGGGTGCGGGTGCTCAGGTCGATGACCTGGCCGCGAAACCCCAGCTCCGTCGCGGACGCATTGCCGATGGTCAGGCGAATGGGCAGTTTGCCATCGAGGCCGACACTTTCACCGGGCATCACGGTGCGTGACAGCAGCGTGGCGCCGCGGGCATCACGCGCCTCGACCCACGAGGCTTCGCTGGTGCGCAACTGCACCAGGCCTGCGGCAGCCGGCGCCACCGCGCTGGCGGCAACCACCGCAGGGGGTGCTGAAAAGACGGTCTCGCCGGCCGTCGAAGGCGGCACGGCCGGCACTGGCGCCACAGGTGGCACTGGCGCCGAGGCGGCACTGGCCGCGGTCGCCACGGGCATCGTGGTCAGGCCACCCACGAGCGCGGCCGATGCTGGCAGAGCCTCGGGTGCAGAGGCGGCCAGGGGCTCGGCGGGCACAACGGCCGGCGCGGGCTCGGTGACCACCATCGGTGCGACTTCCCGTGTGAACAGGCCGGCCGGCAGGAAATAAACGACCAGCGCCGCGCCCATCAGCAGCGCGGCAGCCCACACCATGGGGCGGATGGCGCCCATCGCCAGGCCGGGCTCTTCCCGGCCCGGTCGGTCGCGGAAAGGGGCGTTCAGGCCGGTGTCGTGTGGCTCCAGGTTCATCGACGAAGCCGCGGGCAGCTTGTCGAGCACCGGCTTGGCGTCGACCTTCAGCGTGCGACACACCGTCTGCGCCAGGGCGCGCGTGAAAGTGGCGTCGGGCAATTCGTGCCATCGGTCGTTTTCCAGCGCGTCCAGCTTGCGCGGTGAAACCTTGATGGCGGCGGCCAGCGCGGCGATGTGCAGGCCCTGTTTTTCACGCGCCGCCTTGAGCATGGCGCCGGCACTGGGCTTGTCGGGTGGGGTGTCACTCATCAAAGCGCCCGCGTTCGTACAGCAGGGCCTCGGGGGATTGCGGGAAGCGGTCCCGCAGTTGCCGGCCATGGTCTTGCATGGCGTCGATGTTGCCCAGGCGGCGCTCGATGCGCGCGGCCAGCCACAGGCTCTGGGCTGATGACTGGTCGGCCTGTGCGTTGATGCGACGCACGTAGAAGCGGGCACGCTCCAGTTCACCACGGCGCAGCAGCACCTCGGCCAGGTTGTAGGCGGTGAAGGGGTTGGCCGGGTCGAGTTCGTAGGAGCGCGACAAGGTTCTTTCGGCTTCGGCCCAGCGGCCAGCCCGCGCCTGGCACACACCCTGCGCCATCAGGCTGCGCACCACGTCGCGGTATTGCGGCTGTGCCATGGCCCTGTTGAACTGCGCCTCGGCCTCGGGGTGGCGGCCCTGCTGGCACAGGAACCAGGCGTAGTTGTGCATGGTGCCGCCGTCGGCCGGTGCCAGTTGCAGGGCACGCTTGAAGCTCTCTTCGGCCAGACCGGCTTCACCCATGGCCGCGTAGACCAGGCCACGCAAGCCGATGGCCTCGGGCATGTCGGGCTTGGCGTCCAACGCCTGCCGGATTTCGTCCAGCGCCGTGCTGTGCTGGCCGCGGCCGAAGTACAGCGCCGCCAGTTCCAGGCGCACGCCGGCGCGCCGGTTGGGGTCGCCCACCTCGGGCGCCGCGCGCACTTCGCGCACCTCGGCTTGCGCGGGTGGCCTGCTGGCACAACCGGCCATCACCGCCAGCAGCAGGGCCAACGCGAGTGCCAACCACCGGGTCTGAGCTGCACTTCGAATCTGCGTCATGCCCCGGCTCCTGCAGCGATGGGAATCACCTGTCGACGGCGCGACAGGCGCTCGGCTGCGTTGGTGCGGTCCTGAACCTCGCCGGCCAACTGGCCGCAGGCCGCGTCGATGTCGTCGCCCCGAGTCTTGCGGATCGTGGTCACGAGCCCTGCGTCCTGCAGAACCTGCGCGAAGGCCAGCACCCTTTCGCGCGGCGAGCGGGTCAGTCCCGAGGCTGGAAACGGATTGAATGGGATCAGGTTCAGCTTGCAGGGCAGACGCGGCTTCAGCAACGCCACCAACTGCGCCGCTTGTTCGGGGCTGTCGTTCACACCATCGAGCATGCAGTACTCGAAGGTGATGAAGTCGCGCGGCGCAGCGACCAGGTAACGGCTGCAGGCCTCAAGCAGTTCGTCGATGGGGTATTTGCGATTCAGCGGCACCAGCGAGTCACGCAGCTTGTCGTCGGGTGCGTGCAGCGACACCGCCAGCGCCACCGGGCAGTCATCGCGCAGGCGGTCGATCATGGGCACCACACCCGAGGTCGACACCGTCACACGGCGGCGTGACAGCCCGTAGGCATGGTCGCTGAGCATGGTGCGCAGCGCCGGCACGAGGGCGTCGTAATTCTGCAAGGGCTCACCCATGCCCATCATCACGACGTTGTCGATGGCCCGCTCGCCAGCAGTCAGGCCCAGGCTGCTGCGCAGGCGGTGCTCGGCGAACCAGAGCTGCGCAACGATTTCGCCCGTGCGCAGGTTGCGGCTGAAGCCTTGATGGCCGGTGCTGCAGAAGCGGCAGCCGACCGCACAGCCAGCCTGCGAAGACACACACAAGGTGCCGCGGTCGGTTTCGGGGATGAACACGGTTTCCACCGCATTGCCGTCACCCACGTCGAACAGCCACTTCACGGTGCCGTCGGCCGAAACATGTTCGCTGATCAGCGGCAGACCACGCACCTCGGCCACACCGGCCAGCTTGCCGCGAAGCGACTTGGCCAGGTCGGACATCTGCTCGAAGTCGGCCTGGCCTTTCTGGTGGATCCAGCGGTACAGCTGCGTGGCGCGGAAGCGCTTTTCACCCAGGCCGTCGCAGAAGGCCGCCAATCCTTCGAGGTCGAAATCGAGAAGATTGGTGCTGGCCACGGCGTGATCGCGCAGGAACTCAGCGTGAGTAGACGTTCATCCCGGGGAAGAAAAACGCGATCTCGACGGCCGCGGTTTCCGGGGCGTCGGAGCCGTGCACCGCGTTGGCGTCGATGCTGTCGGCGAAGTCGGCGCGGATGGTGCCCTTGTCGGCCTTTTTCGGGTCGGTGGCGCCCATCAGTTCGCGGTTCTTGGCGATGGCGCCCTCACCTTCCAGGGCCTGGATCATCACCGGACCGCTGATCATGAAGCTGACCAGGTCGTTGAAGAAGGGGCGTGCCTTGTGCACGGCGTAGAAGGCTTCGGCCTCGCCACGCGAGAGGTGGGCCATGCGGGCGGCCACGACCTTCAGGCCGGCGCCTTCAAAGCGGGCGTAGATCTGACCGATGACGTTCTTGGCCACGGCGTCGGGCTTGATGATGGAAAGGGTGCGTTCGATGGCCATGAGAAAAATGCTCCTGAATCAATGACTTGGCAAAGCTTGGCCCCGGCCGCCACCGCCGGGACCACCGCCCTTGCCACCCCGGTTGCCACCGCCCCCGCGGTTGCCGCCCCGGTTGCCCGCCTTGGGTCCGGCCGGTCCGCCACCCGGTCGGCCGCCACCGGCACCGCCCCCTGAACGCCGGGCGCCACCGCCCTTGCGGTGGAAGGCGTCGGCGCCGATGTAGCCCACCGCCGTCTGCATCGGATCGGGGATGCGCTCGGGGTCGCCACCTCCGCCTGCGCCACCACCCGCACCGCGGCCACCGGCACCAGGGCCACGGCGCTTCTGGCCACCACGTTGTGGCAGCCCACCGCCACGCTGTGGCTGGGCAAAACGCTTGTCGTAGGTCTGCTGCAGCGGATTCGGGATCGGGCCGTCTTCCGGGATGTCGCGCTGCGGCATGCGGTCGCGCTGCAGAGCACGTTTGTCGTAGGTTTGCTGCAGCGGGTTGGGAATCGGGCCGTCTTCGGGCATGTCGCGCCGCAACTGGCGTTCCTGCTGGATGGCTCGTTTGTCGAAGGTCTGCTGCAAGGGGTTGGGAATGGCACCGCCCTCGCCGGGTTCGAAACGTGCCGGCTTGGGGCCGCGCTCGCCACGGTCCGCGCGATTGCCACGTTCGGGCCTGTCACCACGGTCGGGGCGCGGGCCCCGGTCCGGCCGCGGCGGACGATCGGGCCTGGGGCCACGCTCGGGCATCGGAGCACCCTGCAGCGGCGGCTGCTCGGGCATGCGTTCCGGCCCGTCGCCGCCGGCGCCGCGCTTGCGGCCACGGCGGTTGCGGCCGCGTTTGCCAGCGCCCTCACCTTCGGCGTCCTGCGGTGGCCGCGGGCCCTGGGGCATGCCCGGGCCGCTGGTCAGGCGGCGCAACATGCGCATGTCCTGCTCACCCAGGTCGACCCAGACACCCCGCTTCAGACCACGCGGCAGCACCACCGAGCCGTAGCGGATGCGGATGAGCCGGCTCACCGCATGGCCCACGGCTTCGAACAGGCGCCGCACTTCGCGGTTGCGGCCTTCGGTGATGACCACGCGGTACCAGTGGTTCACGCCCTCGCCACCGCCGTCTTCCACGCTCTTGAAAGCGGCACGTTGGCCGTCGATCTCGACACCTTCGAGCAAACGAGCCTTGGCTTCTTCGTTCAGCACACCCAGCGAGCGCACCGCGTACTCGCGTTCGACGCCAAAACGCGGGTGCATCAGCTGGTTGGCCAGTTCACCCGAGTTGGTGAACAGCAGCAGCCCTTCGGTGTTGATGTCCAGGCGGCCCACCGACTGCCACTTGCCCTGTTGCAGGCGCGGCAGGCGGCGGAACACCGTGGGCCGTTGCTGCGGGTCGTCGTGCGTGACCACCTCGCCCACCGGCTTGTGATAAGCCAGCACACGTGCTGGCGGCGGCGCGATGCGGTAACGCACCGGCTTGCCGTCGACGTTGATGCGGTCTCCGAAAGAAATGCGCTGGCCGGTGTGGGCGACTTCGCCGTTCACGGTGACACGGCCTTCGTTGATCATCGTCTCCAGGTCGCGGCGCGAGCCGACACCCGCCTGGGCCAGCACCTTGTGCAGCTTGGGTGCGTCGGCATCGGGGGCCAGCACACGGCGCGGGGCCTCGCCGGCTTCCGCCGTGGCGATGCCGTCGGCGGGCACTTCGCCCGTGGGCATGGCGGCGGTGTCGTTCTGGCCTTCCGCGGCCGCAGGTGCTTCGCTCATTGCCCCATCCGGTGAACCGCCCGCTTCCGCGGCGGCCCCGGGCTCGGGTTCTGCGTCGAAGGCGCCCGACAGCACCTGGGCAAACACCTCGCCCACCTGGGGCGCTATCAGATCGGGCATGGCCGCCGCGCCTTCGGCCGCTGCGCCCGGTGCGCCGTCTTCGCCGCGTGCTTTTTCGCCCCCACGCCGGCCACGCCTGCGGTTGCGGCCGCGGCGACCGCGGCCCTCTTCGTTGCCTTCCGACGCGTCGCCAGCTTCCTTTGCCGGGCCCTCATCACCTGCAGCACCTGCGCCGACGTCGGCGCCTTCGGGCGCCGCAACAGCAGGCCGATCGGCTTGTGCCACGTCGGCTCTTGGCGCGGTGGAGGCGGAATCAGGCGCCGCAGCCGGCGCAGCCACAGGCACGGCGGCTGATGCAGCAGCCCGGGCCAAAGGCGCAAACACGGCGTCGCGCGATGGCGCGATGTCCGCCGCGGCCGCTGCCGCCGGCGTGTCGCCGTCGCCCGCGGCGGCCACCTTGCGCGGCGCGCGGCGCCGCTTGGGCTTGGCTTCGCCTTCGGCAGGTTCTGCCGCCACGGATTCGGGCAGCGGCGGGTCGGTGTCGGGAGCGTTCATGCGGCGGTGTCCGTGGGGGGGGGTGTGCCCGCGGGTGCCACGTGTTCGTGGTCGGGCGGGGTGTCGGAGGAAGTCTCGACGGGGGCATCGGTGTTCGTTTCGGCGGACACCCAGGAGGCAGCGAAGATGAGGTTCGCGTCCGGATCCGTTTCCGGATCCGTCGCGACAAGCTCGTCGGCAGGTGCGGGTTCCGCGTCGGGCAAGTGCGCCGCTTCGACGACGGGCTCACGCGTAACGGCCGCTTCGGTGTCGCCGTCGAGCTGCAGACTGCCTTGCACATCGTCGAGCAGCACCGAACCTTCGTTCATCGCAGCCAGCGCCAGCGCCGCCTGCGCGCCGTCGACCTGGCCGTCGATGGCCGGCAATTGGTCCAGGCTGGCCAGGCCCAGGTCGTCCAGGAACTGGCGCGTGGTGGCGTACAGCGCGGGTCGGCCGGGGGCTTCGCGGTAGCCGATGGCGTCGATCCAGCCGCGGTCTTCGAGCTGCTTCACGATCTGGCTGCTGACCGTGACACCGCGGATGTCCTCGATGTCACCGCGTGTCACCGGCTGCCGATAGGCCACGATGGCCAGCGTTTCCATCGCGGCGCGCGAATACTTGGGCGGTTTTTCGGGGTGCAGGCGGTCGAGGTACTCGCGCATCTCGGGCCGGCTCTGGAAACGCCAGCCGCTGGCCAGCGCCACCAACTCGACACCGCGGTCCTGCCACTCGTTCACCAGTTCGTCCAGCAAACGCCGCAGGCTGTCGGTGCCGAGTTCGCCGTTGAAAAGGGCCCGCATCTCGGCCACGGGCATGGGTGCGCCGGCGCAGATGAGCGCCGCTTCGAGGACGCGTTTGGCATCCGATGTGTTCATGGACCTGCGCTTGATGGACTGCCGCCTGGTTGGGGGGCAATGGGTTCGTTCAGGTGAATCCCGGCTATCCCGGGACAAGGACCCGCGTGGCTGAAGGGCCAAGGTTCGCGGGGTTCGCACGTTGCGGCTGGGCCGCAGCGGGGCAAGGGCCTCAGGCAGGCGCGGCACGCGGGGTGCCAGCAGCTCTGCAGTTCATGTGCATTGTAGCGCCCCCCCGGGCGGCTCCCGCCCTGCCCTTTCAGCCTGGCATCAGTTGCTGCCAGGCTTGCTGGAAGTCGGCAGGCGGCGGGCAGTCGAACCGCAGCTCGCGGCCGCTGATCGGGTGCGCCAGGCGCAGTTCGGTGGCGTGCAGCGCCTGCCGCTGCATGCCGAGCGCCGCTTTGCCACCGTACAAGGTGTCGGCCACCAGCGGCAGGCCCCGCCAGGCCAGGTGAACGCGGATCTGGTGCGTGCGGCCGCTGTGCAAGGTGCAGCTCAGCGCGGCCAGCCGGTCGTGTTGCGCCAGGCACTCGACATCGGTGCGCGAGGCCCGCCCGCCGGCCACCACCGCCATGCGCACGCGCATCGCGGGGTCGCGGCCGATGGGTGCTTCGATGCTGAAACGGTCGGCTGGCAGGCCCGTCTTGGGCACGTGCGCAATCGCCAGGTAGCGACGGTGCACCTGGCGCGCGGCAATGGCACGCACCAGCGCGGTCACCGCGGGCAGGGACTTGCCGACCATCATCACGCCCGAGGTGTCCTTGTCCAGCCGGTGCACGATGCCAGCGCGTGGCAGCGTGGCGGCGGCCGCGTGATGAGCCAGCAGGCCATTGAGCAGTGTGCCCGACCAGTTGCCCGGCGCCGGGTGCACCACCAGGCCCACCGGCTTGTCCAGCACCAGCAGGTGTTCGTCTTCGAACAGCACCGACAGCGCCATCGGCTGCGGTTTGAAGGCCTGGCTCTCTTCGGTGGGCACCAGCACCAGATCGATGACCTGACCCGCTTTCAGGCGCCGCGAAGCGGTGGCTGCCACGGCGCCGTCGACATGTACATGGCCCTCTTCGATGAGGTGCTGCAAGTGGCTGCGGCTGAACTCGGGCGCCATCTGCACCAGGCCCTTGTCCAGGCGCTGGCCGTGCAGCGTGGTCTCGACCACCGCCCGGCGGCGGTCGACGGCCGCATCCAGGTCCGGGTCGGCCGGGTCAGCGGCTTCAAGCCCTTCTTCGCCCGTGGCCGCGGCCACGTCGGGCAGGGGCCGCTCCCTATAATCGCCCCTCTTCGGACCTACCGGCACCATTGGCGATGACCGTTTCTCTTGTGTGGCGCTCTGCGCTGTTGGCCCTGGCGGCCGTGCTGGTGGTGGGCTGTGCCTCGCCGCCGCGCGACGAAACGCCCAACAGCACGGCAGAAAGATTGTATCGAGACGCCCGTGAGGACATGGAGGCGGGCAGCTACGAACGGGCCATCAAGGGCCTGGAACGGGTCGAAGGCCTGGCCGCCGGTTCGCTGCTGGCGCAGCAGGCCTTGCTCGACATGGCCTACCTGAACTGGCGCACCGGTGAAAAAGCGCAGGCGCTGACGACGGTGGAGCGTTTCATCAAGCTCAACCCCTCGAGCCCGGCGCTCGACTACGCGCACTACCTGCGCGGCATCATCAACTTCAACGACAACCTGGGCCTGCTGGGCAACCTGGCCGGGCAGGACCTGTCCGAACGTGACCAGCGCGCGTCGCGCGACGCCTACCAGGCCTTCAAGCAGCTGGTGGACCAGTTCCCGAACTCGCGCTATGCCCCCGATGCACGCCAGCGCATGGACTACATCGTCAACACGCTGGCGTCCTACGAAGTGCACGTGGCACGGTATTACTTCCGGCGCGGCGCCTACGTGGCCGCCGCCAACCGTGCGCAGCAAGCCGTGGCGGAATTCCACGCCACCCCGGCGGTCGAAGAAGCGCTGTACATCCTGGTGCAAAGTTACGACAAGCTGCAGCTGACAACCTTGCGCGACGCCTCTGAACGGGTGCTGCGTCAGAACTTCCCCAACAGCGCTTTCTTCACTCAGGGCCTGTCGGCGCGCGACAAGGCCTGGTGGAAGCTCTGGTAAGACCCGGCCGGCGAGCAGTTCAGTGCGCGGCCGCGAGCTCGCGCAGCCAGTCCAGCGCCTCTTCTTCACTGTCCAGCACCTGCATCGGCGGCAACGCGGCCAGCAACCGACGGCCGTAGGCCATCTGCCGCACACGCGTGTCGCACAGCACCAGCAGGCCGCGGTCGCTTTCGGTGCGGATCAGGCGCCCGGCCCCCTGCTTCAATGACACCGCGGCTTCGGCCACGAAATAGTCCTCGAAAGGGTTGCGGCCCTGCTCGCGCAGTTGCCGCACGCGGGCTTCCACCAGCGGGTCGCCCGGCGGTGGGAACGGCAGCTTGTCGATCAGCACACACTGCAAGGCATCGCCTGGCATGTCGATGCCTTCCCAAAAACTCTGCGAGCCCACCAGCACACAGCCACGGCCGTCGCCGAAGCGCTGCAGCAGCGCGCGGCGCGGTTCACTGCCCTGCACCAGCAACGTGAGCTCGGGCGCCGCGGCGCGCAAGGCGTCGGCCACCAGTGGCAGAACGCGCAAGGTGGTGGTCAGCACGAAGGTGCGCCCGCCCAGGGCCAATGCACAGCGCGCGGCCAGCGCACCCACGGCCGCCGGGTGGCCGGCTGCATTGGGCAAGGGCAGCCGTGCGGGCACCCAGGCACGGGCATGGTTGCCGTAGTCGAAGGGGCTACCCACCCGCAGCCGGGCCGCGTCTTCCAGTCCGGTGCTGGCGGTGAACCAGCTCAGGGCTTCATCGTCACCCAGCGTGGCCGAGGTGAAGATCCAGGCCTTGGGCGACAGCTGCCGCTGTTCGGTCAGCATCTCGCGGATGTCCAGCGGCGATTCGACCAGCCGCGCTTGCTGCGGGCTCAGGTCGATCCAGCGCACATGGCCGCTGGCCGCCTCTTCTTCGAAGTGGCGCGCCAGCACGGCCAGTGACCGCGCCCTCTGTTCCAGCTTGGGAAAGTCGGGCGCGGCTTCGGCCACGGCCGCCAGGCCTTCGGCAGCGGCTCGTGCGGCGTCGGCCAGCGCCGACAGCGCCGGGGGCAGCTCTTCGGCCGCTTCTTCCCAGCGGCGCTTGATGACACCGCGCACTTCACGCCTTTCGAACTGCGCACCCGCCGCGGCCAGCCGCAATTCACGCGCCGCCTTCTCGACACCGGCTTGCAGGTCGGCCCAGGGCTGCAGCCCGCGTGCGTGCTGCAAGCCTGCCGCCAGCAGATCACGCGCCAGTTCGATGGCCTGCCCGGTGGCCAGCGTGGTGCCCAGGAACTGCACGCCGGCTTCGACCAGCTGGTGCGCTTCGTCGAACACCGCCACGTCAACCGTGGGCAGCAGTTCGGCCACACCGCTGTCGCGCAGCGCCATGTCGGCAAAAAACAGGTGGTGATTGACGACCACCAGGTCGGCCGCCATGGCCTCGCGCCGTGCCAGCATGACGTGGCAGTTGCGGTGCTCGGGGCATTCGGTGCCCAAGCAGTTGTCGCGGGTGGACGTGACCAGCGGAATGACCGGCGAACGTTCGTCCAGCCCTTCGACTTCGGCCATGTCGCCGGTGCGTGTGGCCTGCGCCCATTGCGACACGCGGTGCAGCGCGCGCACCGCAAAGCGGTCGGGCAGATGCCCGCTGATTTCGGCCTGCTGCAGCCGCCAGCGGCACAGGTAACTGGCGCGGCCCTTCAGCAAGGCCAGTCGCACCGGCAGTCCCAGGGCGTCACGAAGGCGCGGCAGGTCGCGCAGGAACAACTGGTCCTGCAGACTCTTGGTGGCGGTGCTGACCAAGGCGCGGCGGCCCGACAGCAGCAGCGGCACCAGGTAAGCGAAGGTCTTGCCCACACCAGTGCCGGCTTCGACCACCAGCGCTTCGCGCGCGTCGAGCGCCTGCACGATGCGCTGCGCCATCTGGTCCTGGGCGTCACGTGGGATGAAACCCGGCTCGTGGCGCGCCAGCACGCCGTCCACGGCGAAGGCGGCGGCCACTGCCTGTGCCAGCTGGCCGTCGAGTTCGCCGCCCCGGTCAGCGTCCAAGGTGCTGACCGAGTGGCTGCCGCGCGATGCGGCCATCAAGCGGGTTCCGGCGGATCAAGCTCGGTCTCCAGACGCACGATCAAGTCGCGCAGGAGCAGGCGCCGTTTTTTCAGGCGGCGCAGGCTCAGCTCGTCGGCACCCGGTGCAGGCAGGTTGCGGTCGATCAGGTTGTCCAGATCGGCGTGTTCGATGCGCAACTCGATCAATCTTCGCTGCGGGGAATGCAGGTTCTCGTCCATTGCGCACGGTGGCATCGGGAAGCCGGAGTTTATATTCGCGGCCATGACCATCGTCGTTGCGCCCTTCCGCCTGACCGCCGCCACCGGCCTGCACAAGGGCGACCGCGCCTACCAGCAAGACCAGGTGGAGATCGTCTCGCACGAACGCACCCAGGGTTCGGTGCTGGCCCTGGTGGCCGACGGCATGGGTGGCAAGAGCGGTGGCCGCAAGGCTGCCGACCAGGTGCTGCTGACCGGCCGCCAGATCTTCGAACGTTTTGTGCCCCTCGAAGACGACCCGGCCGACATGCTGCGCCAGGTGGTGCAGGAATCGCACCTGATGATCAAGCTGACGGCCATCACCTCGGAAGAAGAACCGCACAGCACGCTGGCCGCCTTCTGCATCAGCCCCAATCTCGAATGCGACATCGTGCATGCCGGCGATTCGCGGGTCTACCACTTCCGCGGCGCCGAGATGATGCGCCGCACGGTGGACCACAGCTTCGTGCAGCGCCTCATCGACGAAGGCAAGATCAGCGAAGAGGCCGCCAACACGCACCCGCAGAGCAACCTGCTCACCGGCTGCCTGGGCACCCACGCCGACCCGCCAATTGCGCTGTGGCACATCGACAAGCTCGAATTCGGCGACAGCCTGCTGGCCTGCAGCGACGGCCTGTGGCACTACTTCACGCCCAAGGAAATCGGCGCCATCCTGCATGCGCTGCCACCGCGTGAAGCCAGCGAGATGCTGATCAGCAAGGCCCGCCAGCGCGCCCGTGGCGGTGGCGACAACCTGTCGCTGGCGCTGGCGCGCGTCGACCCGCTGCGTTAGTTCAGCGAGCCGCTGCACTGGCGCCCGGCACGGGCAAGGGCACAGCCTGACGTCCGGCGGCTGCACGTTCGGCTTCGCGCTCCTGCACCCGCCGTTGACCGGCTTGCGCTTCTTCACGCCGGCGTTCGGCCTCACGCACACGTTGAGCGGCCTCGGCGGCCCGACCGGCTTCATCGTGCGGGCGTGGGGTTGGCCGTGAAGGCGACGCGGGCGCCGGGTCCACTTCGCGCAGGCGCAGTTGTGGCGGTGGTCCGGCATCCTTGCCGGGCCGCGACGCCGCTGCGGCTTGCTTGGCTGCGATGACGGCTCGCCGTTCGGCGGCACGCCGCACGCGTTCGGCCTCGTCCAGGCTCAGTTCGCGTTCGCGCAGTGGGTGCAACGCTTCGCGGCGCTGCCGGCGCACGTCGTCGATGCAGGCGTTGACAACAAAGCGGTTCGCGCAGTCACGCTCTTCCTGGGCGAAGCGCTGATTCAGCGCCGAGCGCTCCGCCGCGATCTGCGCGCGCTCATCAGCCACTGCCGACAGCGGCGCAGCCACCAGGCAGGCCACGCACCACCAAGTGGCCGCCGCGGATCTGGCTTCGCCAGTCCGCCAGCGGCGCTCCCCTGGGGGGGTGCGGCGAAGCCGCTCCGGGTGGGGTCTCACGTTATTGCGGTGTCGACATCGCGCCGCGCCAGCGCCAGGAACTCCGCCGACTGCATCTCGTGCAGGCGCGACACGGTGCGCGGAAACTCGTGTGCCAGCGGCCCTTCGGTGTACAGCTCGGCGGCCGGCACCGCCGCCGACATGATGAGCTTGACGCGCCGGTCGTAGAGCACGTCCACCAGCCAGGTGAAGCGCCGCGCTTCGCTGGCCAGGCGCGGCGGCATCTGCGGCACGTTGCTCAGCAGCACGGTGTGGAAACGCGAGGCCAGTTCCAGGTAGTCGTTCTGCGAACGCGGCCCGCCGCACAGGGTGCGGAAGTCGAACCACACCACACCCCCTGCGCGCCGCACGGCTCGGATCTCGCGGTGTTCGATCTGCATCACCGGCAACTCGTCGCGCGCTTCGCGCAGCTGTTCGAACGCGCGCTCCATCGCGGCTTCGCTGGCTTCGCCCAGCGGGCAGTGCACCATGTCGATCTGCGCCAGCGTCTGCTGCCGGTAGTCGGTGCCGGCGTCGACGTTGATGACCTCGAGCTTGGCCTTCAGCAGTTCGATGGCCGGCAGGATGCGGTCGCGGTGAAGGCCGTTCGGGTACAGCCCGTCGGGGTGGAAGTTGCTGGTGGTGACGATGCTCACCCGGTTGGCAAACAGCGCGTCCAGCAGCCGGTGCAGGATCATCGCGTCGGTGACATCGGCGATGTGGAACTCGTCGAAGCAGATCAGGCGGAAACGCCGCGCGATGCGCTTGCCCAGTTCGTCCAGCGGGTTGGCCGTGCCCTTGAGGTCCTGCAGCTCGCGGTGCACCTCACGCATGAACTCGTGGAAGTGCAACCGCGTCTTGCGGGTCAGCGGCACGCTCTGGAAAAAACAGTCCATCAGGAAGCTCTTGCCGCGCCCGACCCCGCCGTACATGTACACACCGCGCGGAATGGGCGGGCGGCTGATCAGCTTGCTCAGCGCGTTGCTGCGGCGGGCCTTGTAGTCGGCCCATTCGTTTTCGCAGCGCTCCAGCGCGTCGACGGCACGCAGCTGCGCCGGGTCGGCAGAAAAGCCACGCTCGGCGAGCGTGGCTTCGTACAGCTGCCGGACAGCCACGCCAGGGTCAGAAGTTCAAGGTGCGCTTGTCGACGGCCAGCGCGGCTTCCTTGGTGGCTTCGCTCAGGGACGGGTGGGCGTGGCAGATGCGCGCGATGTCTTCGGCGCTGGCGCGGAACTCCATCGCCACCACGGCTTCGGCGATCAGCTCGCTGGCCATCGGGCCGACGATGTGCACACCCAGGATCTCGTCCGTCTTGGCGTCGGCCAGGAACTTCACCATGCCGGTGGTGTCGCCCAGCGCCCTTGCGCGGCCGTTGGCCATGAAGGGGAAGGTGCCGGCCTTGTAGGCGCGGCCCGCGGCCTTCAGCTGCTGTTCGGTCTGCCCCACCCACGCAATCTCGGGGTGGGTGTAGATGACCCAGGGGACGGTGTTGAAGTTGACGTGCCCATGCTGGCCGGCAATGCGCTCGGCCACCGCCACGCCTTCTTCCTCGGCTTTGTGCGCGAGCATCGGACCCCGCACCACGTCACCCACGGCCCACACGCCGGGCAGGTTGGTGCGGCAGTTGTCGTCCACCTCGATGGCGCCACGTTCGTCCAGCTTCAGGCCCACGCCATCGGCATTCAGGCCGGTGGTGTTGGGCACCCGGCCGATGCTGACGATGAGCTTGTCGACGTCCAACGTCTGTGTTTCGCCCTTGGCCGTGGTGTAGGCGATGCTGACGCCCTTCTTGGTGGACTTGATGTCGCCCACCTTCACGCCCAGCTCGATCTTCAGGCCCTGCTTGACAAACGCCTTGTGCGCTTCCTTGGCGATCTGTTCGTCCACCGCGCCCAGGAAGGTGGGCAGGCCTTCGAGCACCGTCACGTCGGCACCCAGGCGGCGCCACACGCTGCCCATCTCGAGGCCGATGACCCCGGCGCCGATGAGGCCCAGCTTCTTGGGCACCACACCGATGCGCAATGCACCGTCGTTGCTGAGGATGGTCTCTTCGTCGAAGGGTGTGCCCGGCAGCGCGCGTGCGCTGGAACCGGTGGCGACGATGACGTTTTTGCCCACCAGCGTCTGGTCGCCCAAGGTCACTTCGTAGCCTTCGCTGACCGCCTTGCCAAAGGCGCCGCGGCCGTGGAAGAAGCTGACCTTGTTCTTCTTGAACAGGTACAGGATGCCGTCGTTGTTCTGCTTGACCACGGAGTCCTTGCGGGCCAGCATCTTCTTCACGTCGATGCTCAGGTCCTTCAGGCCGATGCCGTGGTCGGCAAAGCTGTGGCCCGCGTGTTCGAAGTACTCGCTGCTCTGCAACAGCGCCTTGCTGGGAATGCAGCCGACGTTGGTGCAGGTGCCACCGGGCGCAGGGCCGCCCTTGTCGTTTTTCCACTCGTCGATGCAGGCCACGTTGAAACCCAGCTGCGCGGCGCGGATGGCGGCGATGTAACCGCCAGGGCCGCCGCCGATGACGACGACGTCGAAGTTCTTGGTGCTCATGGGGCCGGCCTCAGATGTCGAACAAGAGGCGGGCCGGGTCTTCCAGCGCGTCCTTCATCGTCACCAGGCCCAGCACGGCTTCGCGGCCGTCGATGATGCGGTGGTCGTAGCTCATCGCCA
>LNFM01003208.1_pt1 | contig 34051 bp, 33 predicted proteins | sample 596031 | NCBI WGS metagenome assembly LNFM01 (sample SAMN04254537, study PRJNA301005) | activated carbon metagenome | isolation source: dual media filters at the Ann Arbor, Michigan drinking water treatment plant | place: USA: Ann Arbor
CCTGCCGGCCCGACCGTTACATAATGCGCTTGAATGAATAATGATGCATCGTCCCGGTTGGCGGCATGGCCGCCCCGCGGCACCATGGCGCGATGAGCGTGATGGAGTGCGACCTGCTGGTGCTGGGTTCCGGCGCGGGCGGGCTTTCGGCGGCGGTGGCGGCGGCCCATGCCGGGCTGCGGGTGGTGGTGGCGGAGAAGGCGCCGGTGCTGGGCGGCACCACCGCCTGGTCCGGCGGCTGGATGTGGGTGCCGGGCAACCCGCTGGCCGGCAGGCCCGATGCGGGCGATGGCGCGCGCGACTACCTCCGCGCCGCCCTGGGCAACCGCTTCGACGCCGCGCGGGTGGACGCCTTCCTCGACGCCGCGCCGCGCATGGTCGCCTTCTTCGGGGCGCACACCGCGCTGCGCTTCGACGGCGGCTTCCCCATCCCCGACACCTACGGCACGCTGCCCGGCGCCGGCACCGGCGGGCGCTCCGTCATCGCGCAGCCCTTTGACGCGCGCGGCCTGGGCGCGCTGCTGCCCCTGCTGCGCCTGCCGCTGCGCGAAACCACCTTCCTCGGCCTGCCCATCCAGGCCGGCGCCGACCTGTCGGCCTTCCTCAACGCCACCCGCTCGGCCCGCGCCTTCGCCCACGTCGCCGGGCGGATGGCGCGGCACCTGCGGGACCTGGCGCTGCACGGCCGCGCGATGCAGCTGCGCAACGGCGCGGCGCTGGCCGGGCGGCTGGTCCGCTCCGCCGCCGATGCCGGCGTCGCCTTCCGCACCCGCGCGCCCGCCCTGCGCCTGCTGGCCGAGGGCGGGCGCGTCACCGGCGCGGTGCTGGGCGACGGCACCACCTGGCGGGCCGCGCGCGGCGTGGTGCTGGCCACCGGCGGCTACGGCCACGACGCCGCGCGCCGCGCCGCCACCTTCCCGCACGACGAGGCCCACCTGTCGCTGGCCGTGCCCGAGGCCACCGGCGACGGGCTGCGCCTGGCCGAGGCGCTGGGCGCGCAGGTGGCCGGCGACCTGGCCTCGCCCGCCGCGCTGTGCCCCGTCTCCCCCGTGCGCTTCCCCGACGGCAGCGAGGGGCGCTTCCCGCACATCATCGAGCGCGGCAAGCCCGGCATCATCGCCGTGCGGCGCGACGGGCGGCGCTTCTGCGACGAGGCGCTGGGCTACCACGACTACGTCACCGCCCTGCTGCGCGCCACGCCGCCGGGCGAGGCGCCGGAATCCTGGCTGGTCTGCACCCGCGCCTTCCAGCGCCGCTGGGGGCTCGGCATCTCGCGCCCCGCGCCCTTGCCGCTGGGGCCGTGGGTGAAGTCCGGCTACGTGGTGCAGGCGCCGACGCTGCGCGCCCTGGCCGAGCGCTGCGGCATCGCCCCCGCGGGGCTGGAGGAGGCGGTCGCCCGCTTCAACGCCGATGCACGCCGGGGCGAGGACACCGAATTCGGCCGCGGCTCCACCCCCTATGGCCGCCTCCAGGGGGACCCCACGCACGGGCCCAACCCCTCGCTGGCGCCGCTGGAGGGCGGGCCGTTCCTGGCGGTGCGGGTCGTCCCCGGCTCCTTCGGCACCTTCGCCGGGCTGCGGACGGACGGGCGCGCGCGGGTGCTCGATGGCGGGGGTGCCCCGATCCCCGGCCTCTGGGCCGCGGGCACCGACATGGCCAGCATCATGGGCGGGCACTACCCGGCGGGCGGCATCAACCTGGGCCCGGCGATGACCTTCGGCTGGATCGCGGGGCGCGACGCGGCGGGGCTGGCGTGATGGCCGGCCCGAGGACCGTCTCGCTGGCCCACCTCACCGTGCTGGGCCTGGCGCCCCCGGCGATGATCCGCCTGGCCGCGCGCTGCGGCTACGACGCCGTGGGGCTGCGCCTCATCGCCGTGACGCCGGAGACGCCCGGCTACGACCTGGCCCGCGACGCGCCGCTGCGGCGCGAAACGCTGGCCGCCCTGCGCAACACCGGGCTGCGCGTGCAGGACGTGGAGTTCGTGCGCCTGTCGCCCGCCTTCGACGCCGCCGCGCTGGAACCCTTCCTGGAGGCCGCGGCCCTGCTCGGCGCGCGCCACGTCATCTGCGCGCCCTACGACCCCGACCTGGCGCGGCTGGCCGCGAACCTTGCCGCCTTCGGGGCGCGCGCGGCAGCGCATGGCCTGTCCGCCGTGCTGGAGTTCTTTCCCTGGACCGTGGTGCCGGGGCTGGAGGACGCGGCCCGGCTGGTGGCCGCCACCGGGCGCGAGGACGTCGGCATCCTGGTGGACGCGCTGCATTTCGACCGCTCCGGCTCCTCCCTGGCCGCGCTGCGCGCCCTGCCGCCCGCCCGCCTGCCCTTCCTGCACCTGTGCGACGCCCCGCGCCGCCCGCCCTACGACACGGAGGCGTTGCTGCACGCCGGCCGCGCCGAGCGCCTGCCGCCCGGCGAGGGCGAGATCCCGCTCCGCGCCATCCTGGACGCGGCACCCCCCGGCACCCCGGTGGCGCTGGAGGTGCCGATGACGGCGCTGGCCGCCGCCGAGGGCTACGAGGTGGTGGCCCGGCGCGCGCGGGAAGCGGCGCGGCGGTTGCTGGCTCAGGCCTGACGGATGCCGATGCGCGCGTCCTCGAACACCGCCAACGTCAGCCGGCCGCCCTCGTAGACGCAGCCGGTGTCGAGGTTCACGCGGTTGGCGCGGATCTCCGGCAGGCGGTCGCGCGTCGGCGTGTGGCCGTGCACCACCACGCAGCCATGGTCGGCCTCGCTGTCCAGGAAGACGCGGCGGATGCGCAGCAGGTCGTCGCGCCCCTGGCGCTTCAGCGCCACGCCGGGGCGGATGCCGGCATGGACGAATAGGTAGGGCCCCGCTTGGTGGAACAGCGCCATGGCGCCCATGAATTCGCGCGCATCGGCCGGCACGGCGGCGGCCCAGTTGGCGCGGCGCGACAGGTCGGTGATGCCCCAGGAGCGCAGCGCCTCCCGCCCGCCGGTTTCCAGCCAGTCGGCGCAAGCGTAGCCCTCGCCGCCGATGGCCAGCAGGGCGGTGTCCTCGTGGTTGCCCAGCAGGTGGACGGCGGGGCAGGCGCCGAAGCCGCGCGCCGCCTCCAGGCAGCCGGCGCTGTCCGGGCCGCGGTCTATCAGGTCGCCGAGGTGGACCAGGGTGGCCTCGGCGCAAGGGCGCTCGCGCAGGTCGTCGCGCACCGCGTCGTGCAGGGCGCGCAGGCGGTCGGCGCAGCCATGCACGTCGCCGATGGCGTAGAGGCGCCGGCCCGGCGGGAGCGTGGCCGGCGCCGGGTGCCAGATCATTGGGCCGAGGCCGTCAATCGCCAGGACCGAAGCAGACGAGGGTTGCATCGGCGCGCGGATGGATCGCACCCTGTTCGGGCCATGCGGGGCTGGTCCTGCACGGCTCAAGCCCCCGCGCAGTCCGAACCTGCCAGACCATCCCCGTCGCCTCATGGAAAACGCCGCTGGCGGAGTAGGGGATAGCCAGCGACGTGGTGTTCCTGTCGTACCAGTTCGGGCGGTGCCTCGGGACGAGTTCCCAGCCATGGTTGACCAGGACGACGAGGGATGGCCGGCGGCCGCCATGGGCAGCCAGCACGTCCTGCGCAATCGCGGCCGCGCGCGCCATTTCCCACCGGTTGGCGCGCTGCTGGTCGAGAAGAATCCGCGAACTTCCCACCGCCTGCGCGGCGCTGGCCAGCACCCCCAACGCGAGCAGGGGCACATGGCCCGCCCGGGGCAGGACCGCCGCAAGCATGGCCGCGACGAGGCAGGCCGCGAACACGCCCGCGATCATGGTCCGCCCCGGCATCCACACCACCTTCAGCAGCATCAACGGCAACAGCACCGCGCCGGAGACGGCCAGCAGGATGGCGACGCCCCATGCCGCACGACCAGGGGCGCGCCATGCGGCCAGGAGCAACACTGCCGACACGAAGAGGGCGAGCAGCGGGAATGCGAGTGCCGCGGTCGCCGGGTCACGCTGCCCGAATGGTTCGAGCAGGTGCCGCATCAGAAGAGCGGCGCGCGCCGGCAGGTCGCCAACCGTGATCGCACCCCCGCGGTCGTTGATGTTGCTGCCGACGCCAAAGACCACGCCGAGGCCGACGGCGATGAAGATGTACAGGCACACGCCCAGGACGAAGGCGGGCAGCACCGATGAGGCAAGCCGTTCCCGCCATCCGCCCGGAATGCGGGCAAGGTCCGCCAATGCGACGGCCAGGAACAACCCCAGCATCGGCTGGTAACCACCAAGCGCCACGGCGACGGCGACGGCCTGCGCCGCCGTGCGCCGCCGCCAGGACCATGGCAGATACGCAGCCGTCAGAAAGACCAAGAACGCGAGCCAGCAGACGGAATGAACCGGAATGGCAGTCCGGAAAAGCAGGATGTCCGCCCCTACGGCCATGCTGCCAGCCAAGCCAGCTGCAACGCACAGCCAAGCAAGCGGCGTCGGTGCGGGCGCAGCCAGCCGGACCGCCGCCGCGATGGCGGCCGCCGTCACCGGCAGGAGAAGAGCGAGGCTGGCCCACCAGACGTCATGGATACTGAGGCCGAACCGCCGCACGAGCGAGAAGACCAGTGCCTCGGTGAAGCGGCCCTGCGCCAGGAAGAAGTTGGCAGGCGTGTGCTCCAGGATTCTGACATAGTCATCGGGTGCCAACCCAGGCAGCAAGGCCACGCCTTTGGAAAGGATCAGCGCCACGAGTGCGGCCAGGAACGCAGGCCTCAGGCCATCAAAGATCGGCCGCGACGTCCCGTCAGACCGCACTGGCGCTCGCCTCGCTGCGCGTCGCGCCCACGCGCGCCGCCAGCGCCGCGGCCATGAAGTCGTCCAGCTCGCCATCCAGCACGGCGTCGGGGTTGCCCTTCTCCGTGCCCGTCCGCAGGTCCTTCACCAGCTGGTAGGGCTGGAGGACGTAGGAGCGGATCTGGTGGCCCCAGCCGATGTCGGTCTTGCTGGCCTCGATCCCCTCGCTGATCGCCTCGCGCTTCTTCAGCTCCAGCTCGTACAGGCGGGCCTTCAGCATGTTCATCGCGATCTCGCGGTTGCGGTGCTGCGAGCGGTCCTGGGTCGAGGCGGCGACGATGCCGGTGGGGATGTGCGTGAAGCGCACGCCCGATTCCGTCTTGTTGACGTGCTGCCCGCCGGCGCCCGACGCGCGGAAGGTGTCCGTCTTCAGGTCGGCCGGGTTCACCTCGATCTCGATCTTGTCGTCGATCACCGGGTAGCAATACACGCTGGCGAAGCTGGTCTGCCGGCGCTTGGCGGCGTCGAAGGGGCTGATGCGGACCAGGCGGTGCACCCCGCTCTCCGTCTTCAGCCAGCCATAGGCGTTGGGGCCGGACACCTGGAGCGTGGCGGACTTGATGCCCGCCTGCTCGCCATCCGACTGCTCGGTGAGCACGACCTTGTAGCCGCGCTTCTCGGCCCAGCGCATGTACATGCGCAGCAGCATCTCGGCCCAGTCCTGCGCCTCGGTGCCGCCGGCGCCGGCGTTCACCTCCACCCAGGCGTCGTTCGGGTCGGCCTCGCCGGACAGCAGGCTCTCGATCTCGCGGCGCTTGGACTCGATGGCGTAGGCGCGCAGGTCGGCCACCGCGGCGTCGGCGGTGGCGGCGTCGCCCTCGGCTTCCGCCATCTCGATCAGCTCCAGCGCGTCGGCGACGCCCTGCTCGAGCCGGCGCACGCCCTCGATCTGGTCGGCCAGGCGGTTGCGCTCGCGCATGACGGATTGCGCGAGGTCGGGCTTGTTCCAGAGTTCCGGATCCTCGGAGCGGGCGTTCAGCTCCGCGAGGCGGGCATTGGCGGCATCCCAGTCAAAGATGCCTCCTCAGCAGGGACACGGAATCCGTGATCTGCTCGTGCAATTGGGTGGCATCGGCGCGCATGGCGGGCGGTCAATACAGCCCGCCGAGCCCGGTGTCCACCTGCCGCGCCGCCTCCGCCGCCGCGCCGCTGGGCGACATGCCGCCGATGGGCGCGCGCGCGCTGTCCTCCGTGCCCGGGCGGAACGCCTCCATGTAGGAACGGCCGCGCTCGTCGCTCATCCGCACCAGCGCCACGCCGGGGGGGGCGCGGAAGGGCACGGCCGGGCTGTCGCGCAGGGCGGCCGCCGCCACCTCGCGGAAGATGGGCGCGGCGTTGGTGCCGCCCGTCTCGCCCGAGCCCAGGCTGCGCGGCTCGTCATGGCCGATCCACACGGCGATGACGATGTCGGGCGTGAAGCCCACGAACCAGTTGTCGCGGTAGTCGTCCGTGGTGCCGGTCTTGCCGGCCACCGGGCGGTTCAGCCCCGCGCCCGCCCGCGTGCCGGTGCCCTGCTGCACCGCGCCCTGCAGGATGGACGTCATCTGGTAGGCGGCGATGGGGTCCAGCACGGTGCGGCGCGTGTCGGTCACCTCGGGCGGGCCGGCCTCGGGCCCGCGCTCGCAGCCCTCGCAGCCGCGCGCCGCGTTGCGCCAGATCACCCGGCCGCGCTGGTCCTGCACGCTGTCGATGAAGGAGGGCTCGACGCGCCGCCCGCCGTTGACCATCGCGGCGTAGCCGGCGGCCTGGCGCAGCACCGTCGTCTCGCCCGCGCCCAGCGACATCGCCAGGAAGCGGGGCATGTTCTCGATCACGCCGACGCGCGCGGCCAGGTCGCTCACCTTCTCCATCCCCACCTCCTGCGCGATGCGCACGGTGACGAGGTTCAGGCTGCGCTCCATGGCGTTGCGCATCGTGACGAAGCCGCCCGAGGCGTTGCCGCTGTAGTTGCCCGGCCGCCAGACGCCCTGGGGCGTGGCCACCTCCACCGGGGCGTCCAGGAAGCGCTGGTTGGGCGGGATGCCGCCCTCCAGCGCCGCCAGGTAGACGTAGGGCTTGAAGGAGGAGCCAGGCTGGCGCATCGCCTGGGAGGCGCGGTTGAACTGGCTGCGGTCGAAGGACCAGCCGCCGGCCATCGCCAGCACGCGCCCGGTGTTGGGGTCGAGCGCCACGACGGCGCCCTCCACCTCGGGGATCTGGCGCAGCGACAGGCGCTCGGGCCGGGCGGGGGTGCGGCCCTCGGCGGGGCGCGCGCGCTCCACCTCCACCAGCACCACGTCGCCGGGGGCCACCACGTCCTGCATGCGCCGCGGCGCCGGGCCGAAGCGGTAGGCGACGAAGGGCGGCGTCTGCAGCACCGGGCGCGCCCAGCCCAGGTCCTGGAAGGGCAGCGTTGCCACGCGCGGCTCGGGCGCGGCGCGCGGGCCCGCCCGCTCGATCCAGCCCAGGCGGGCCTCGGTGTTGCGCACCTCCAGCACCACGGCGCGGCGCCATTCGGGCAGCATGCCGGGGGTGGGCGGCAGGGCGTCCAGCGCCGGCAGCCATTCGGTGGGGGCGAAGGCGATCCTGGCCAGCGGGCCACGCCAGCCGCCGCGGCGGCGGTCATAGGCCAGCAGCCCGTTGCGCAGCGCCGCCTCGGTGGCGGCCTGCAAGGCGGGGTCCAGCGCGGTGCGGACCACCAGCCCGCCGCCCTGCGCCTGCTCGGCCCCGAAGCGCTGGATCAGCTCGCGCCGCACCTCCTCGGTGTAGTGCCCGCCCACGGGCACCACCTCGGGCCGGCGGGTCGGGCGGGCCTGGATGGGGGCAGCCTTGGCGGCGGCGACCTCCTCGGCGGTGGCCACGCGGTCCTCGGCCATGCGGTCCAGCACCCAGTCGCGGCGGATGCGCGCGGCGTCGGGGAAGCGCTGGGGGTTGTAGTTGTTCGGCCCCTTGGGCAGCGCGGCCAGGAAGGCCGTCTCGCCCAGGCTCAGCTCGTCGAGCGACTTGTTGAAGTAGGCATGCGCGGCGGCGGCGACGCCGTAGGCCTGCGCGCCGAGGAAGATCTCGTTCAGGTAGATCTCCAGGATGCGGTCCTTGCTCAGCGCGCCCTCGATCCGCAGCGCCAGGATCGCCTCGCGCGCCTTGCGCAGCACGGTGCGGTCGCTGCCCACCAGCATGTTCTTCGCCACCTGCTGGGTGATGGTGGACGCCCCCTGCATGCGCCGGCCCGAGCCGTAGTTCTGCGCGAAGAACACGCCCGCGCGCACCATGCCCACCGGGTCTATGCCCGAATGCTCGCGGAAGCGCTGGTCCTCGGCGGAGATGAAGGCCTGCTGCACGCGCTGGGGGATCGCCTCGATCGGCACGAAGACCCGCCGCTCGGCCGCCAGCTCGGCCAGCAGGCGCGAATCGGCGGCGTAGATGCGGCTCATCTGCTGGGGCTGGTAGTCGGCCAGCCACTTGTAGTCCGGCAGGTCGGCGGCGAGCTGGCGGTAGAAGCCCCAGCCCGCCACCGCAGCCCCCACGCCGCCCACCACCAGCAGGATGACGGCCAGCTTCAGCACGCCCCCGAACAGCCCGACGGAACGGCGCTTCGCCCTGGCAGGCTTCGGCGCGGGCGCGGCGGGCGGCGCCATCCGCGCATCGGGCGCGGCGACGGGATCGGGAACCGGGTCGGGCATGAGGCTCACTCTAGCATGGGCGGCAGGCTTCCAACGCCCGGCATTTCGGCCGGGTTGGCCCGCGGGCGGCGCACGGCGGGCATATGACAATCCTGCCATCTGGCGCGCCGCGGAACGATGCTGCTAGACATGTCATATCGGGGCTTCAGGAGAGACGGGAATGCGGTTGACCCTTGCGGCGCTGGCCTTGGCCGGCGCGATGGCGCTGCCCGCGGGCGCGCAGACCCTCTCGATGGCGGTGGGCGCCCCGGTCACCAGCCTGGACCCGCATTTCCACCAGCTTTCCCCCAACAACGCGGTGGCGGGGATGGTGTTCGACCGGCTGGTGAACACCGACGGCCAGTCGCGCATGGTGCCGGGCCTGGCGGAATCCTGGTCGGTGGTGTCGCCCGACACCTGGGAGTTCCGGCTGCGCCGCGGGGTGAAGTTCCACAACGGCAACGACTTCACGGCCGAGGACGTGGCCTTCACCTTCCGCCGCGTGCCCAACGTGCCCAACTCGCCCTCCTCCTTCGCGGGCTTCGTGCGGCCGATCCGCGAGGTCACGATCGTCGATTCCCACACCATCCGCCTGCGGACCGACGGCCCCTACCCGCTGCTGCCGCAGGACATGACCAACGTCTACATCCTCGACCGCGAGACGCACGAGAACGCGGCCACCGAGGACTTCAACGCCGTGCGCGCCGCGGTCGGCACCGGCCCCTTCCGCGTCGTCACCCACCGCCTGGGCGACCGCATCGAGTTCGAGCGCAACGACGCCTACTGGGGCGAGAAGCCGCACTGGGCCCGCGTCACCTACCGCATGATCGTGAACGACAGCGCCCGCACCGCCGCCCTGCTGGCCGGCGACGTGGAGTTCATCGACCAGGTCCCCACCGCCGACCTCGCCCGCCTGCGCGGCGACGCGCGCGTGGCGATGAGCGAGGTGACGGGGCTGCGCGTCATCTACCTCTCGCTCGACCACCCGCGCGAGGGCGCCTCGCCCTTCGTGGTGGACAATGACGGCCGGCCGATCGAGCGCAACCCGCTGCGCGACGTGCGCGTGCGCCGCGCCCTGTCCATGGCGATAGACCGCAACGCGATCACCGAGCGCGTGATGGAGGGCGCGGCCACGCCCACCGCGCAGTTCTTCCCGCCGGGCATCTTCTCCTACGTGCCCGACCTGCCGGCCCAGCGCGCCGACCCCGAGGGCGCGCGCCGCCTGCTGGCCGAGGCGGGCTTCCCCAACGGGTTCCGCATCACCCTGCACGGCCCGAACGACCGCTACCCGAATGACGGGCGCATCATCCAGGCCATCGGCCAGATGTGGACGCGCGTCGGCGTGCGCACCGCCGTCGAGGCGCAGCCCTGGACCACCTTCGTGTCCCGCGCCGGGCGGCAGGAATTCTCCGCCTTCCTGATCGGCTGGGGGTCCAATCCCGAGGGGTCCCACCCGCTTCGCAACCTCATCGCCACCTTCGATGCCTCGCGCGGCTGGGGCAACTCCAACCGCGGCCGCTACTCGAACGCGGAGGTGGACGCGATGCTGGCCGAGGCGCTGCGCACCATCGAAGACGGCGCGCGCGAGCAGATCCTCATCCGCGCCCAGCGCGCCGCGCTGCAGGACGTGGCGATCATCCCGCTGCACATCCAGACCAACATCTGGTCCATGCGCCGCCACCTGCGCCACGACGCGCGGGCCGATGAATCCACCCGCGCGCAGGACATCCGCCCGCGATGACCGTCTACCTGCTGCGGCGGCTGTTCCAGTCGCTGCTCGTGCTCGTCGCGATGAGCCTCATCGTCTTCGTCGGCGTCTACGCGGTGGGCGACCCGGTGGAGATCCTGATCTCGCCCGACGCCGACCAGGCGGAGCGCGCGCGCGCCATCGTCGCGCTCGGCCTCGACAAGCCGCTGTGGCAGCAATACCTGGTCTTCGTGCAGAACGCGCTGCGCGGGGACCTCGGGCGCTCCTTCGTGTACAACGAGCCCGCGCTGCAGCTCATCCTGCAGAAGATGCCGGCGACGATGGAGCTGGCGCTGGGCGCCACCGTCTTCGCCATCCTGGTCGGGCTGCCGCTGGGGCTCTACGCCGGGCTGCACCCGGATTCCGGCGGGGCGAAGGCGATCATGGCCGGCTCCATCCTCGGCTTCTCGCTGCCCACCTTCTGGGTGGGGCTGATGCTGATCATGGTCTTCGCCGTGCAGCTCGGCTGGCTGCCCTCAACGGGGCGGGGCGACACGCTGTGGGGCTGGTCGTTCCTGACGCCCAACGGGCTGTCACACTTGGTGCTGCCCTCCATCAACCTCGCGCTGTTCAAGATCAGCCTGGTGATCCGCCTGACGCGCTCGGGCGTGCGCGAGACGATGCTGATGGACTACGTGAAGTTCGCCCGCGCCAAGGGCCTGTCGCGCAACCGCGTCACCTACGTGCACGTGTTCAAGAACATCCTGATCCCGGTGGTCACCGTGGTGGGGCTGGAGCTGGGCTCGACCATCGCCTTCTCGGTCGTCACCGAATCCGTGTTCGCGTGGCCGGGCATGGGCAAGCTGATCATCGACAGCATCAACGTGCTCGATCGCCCGGTGATCGTGGCCTACCTGATGATCATCGTGCTGATGTTCATCGTCATCAACCTGGTGGTGGACATCATGTACAGCGTGCTCGACCCCCGCGTGCGGCTGGAGGGGCAGGGCTGATGTCCAGCACCACCGTGGCACCCGCCGTGCGGGAGGAGACGCCCTTCCGCCGCTTCCTCAGCGAGTTCGCGGCGTCGAAGATCGCGATGGGCGGCTTCATCGTCTTCGCCATCATCGTGGTGCTGGCCGTCCTCGCCCCCTGGATCACGCCGCAGGACCCCTACGACCTCGGCACCATCGACATCATGGACGGGCGGCTGGAGCCCGGCGCGGTCGGCGCCTCGGGCATCACCCACTGGCTGGGCACCGACGACCAGGGGCGCGACATGCTTTCGGGCATCCTCTACGGGCTGCGGATCTCGCTGACGGTGGGCGCCGGTTCGGCGCTGATCGCGGGCCTCGTCGGCGCCTCGCTGGGGATGCTGGCCGCCTATGCGGGCGGGCGCACCGACAGCGTGATCATGCGCGTGGTGGACCTCCAGCTCTCCTTCCCCACCATCCTCGCCGCGCTGATGATCCTGGCCTTCCTGGGCAAGGGCATCCTCAACGTCGTCATCGCGCTCGTCATCGTCGAATGGGCGTATTACGCGCGCACGGTGCGCGGCTCGGCCCTCGTCGAGCGGCGGCGCGAGTACATCGAGGCGGCGCAGTGCCTGGCCCTGCCCACGCGGCGCATCCTGTTCCGCCACCTGCTGCCCAATTGCCTGCCGCCGCTGATCGTGGTCGGCACCATCCAGGTGGCCCGCGCCATCGCGCTGGAGGCGACGCTGTCCTTCCTGGGCCTGGGCGTGCCGATCACCGAGCCCTCGCTGGGGCTGCTGATCGCCAACGGCTACGAATACATGCTGAGCGGGAAGTACTGGATCAGCTTCTACCCCGGCGTGGCGCTGCTGATCACCATCGTGTCCATCAACCTGATGGGGGACCACCTGCGCGACGTGCTCAATCCGAGGCTCAAGAAATGAGCCTCGGATTGAGCCCTTTGCCACGCCCTCAAACGCCGGGCGCGCACTCCGTGCGCTTGGCTTCGCCGCGCCACGGGCGCACCCGTCCACGCGGTCGGTCTGGCGGCGCCGGCCGCCGTGCGGCCGGATGTTCCAGCAAGGTTTCGCCGTGACGGCCACCCTCGAAGTCCGCGACCTCCAGACGCATTTCTTCACCCGCGCCGGCGTGGTGAAGGCGGTGGACGGCGTCTCCTTCACCGTCGAGCGCGGCAAGGTGCTTGGGCTGGTGGGCGAATCCGGTTCCGGCAAGTCGGTCACCGGCTTTTCCATCATCGGGCTGGTGGACGCGCCCGGCCGCGTCGTCGGCGGCTCCATCTGGTTCCAGGGCAAGGACCTGGCGCGGCTGAGCGAGGAGGAGATGCGCAGCCTGCGCGGCAACCGCATCGCCATGATCTTCCAGGACCCGATGATGACGCTCAACCCGGTCCTGCGCGTGGACACGCAGATGATCGAGACGGTCCAGGCGCACGAGCAGGTGGACCGCGAGACGGCGCGCCAGCGCGCGCGCGACGCGCTGGGCATGGTCGGCATCCCCAGCCCCGACGAGCGGCTGATGTCCTACCCGCACCAGTTCTCCGGCGGCATGCGCCAGCGCGTGGCCATCGCCATCGCGCTCCTCCACCGCCCCGACCTGATCGTGGCGGACGAGCCGACGACGGCGCTGGACGTCACCATCCAGGGGCAGATCCTGGCCGAGGTTCAGAAGCTGGCGGCCACCACCGGCACCAGCCTGATCTGGATCACCCACGACCTGTCCGTGGTCGCCGGCCTCGCCGACGACATCGCGGTGATGTATGCCGGCCGCATCGTCGAGGACGGGCCGGTGAGCCAGGTGCTGGACGCCCCGCTGCACCCCTACACCGTCGGCCTCATCGGCTCCGTCCCCAGCCGCAACAAGCGCGGCGAGCCGCTGCGCCAGATCCCCGGCATGACCCCCTCCCTGCTGAAGCTGCCCGCCGGCTGCGCCTTCCGCTCGCGCTGCGAGCGCGCGGACGAGGCCTGCCTGGAGCATCCGGCCCTGTTCGGGCTGCGCGAAGGCCAGCGCGCCCGCTGCTTCCACCCGCACCTGGAGGAGGTGCCGGCATGAGCGACGCCGCCATCCTTCCCCCCGCCGTCGCCACGGAGCAGCCGATTATCGAGCTGCGCGGCCTGTCCCGCCGCTTCGAGAAGAAGCTCGACTTCGCCGGCCGCATCGCCAGGCGCCTGGGCGCCAACGTGCGCGAGGAGACGGTGCACGCGGTGGACCGCGTGGACCTGTCCATCCGCAAGGGCGAGGTGGTGGGCCTGGTCGGCGAATCCGGCTGCGGCAAGTCCACGCTCGGGCGCATGGTCGCCGGCATCCTGCCCCCCTCCGAGGGGACGGTGCTGTGGCGCGGGCGCGACGTGCTCTCGCTCGACCCCGCGCAGCGGCGCGAAGCCAAGCTGCGCACGCAGATGATCTTCCAGGACCCCTACGCCTCGCTGAACCCGCGCATGCGCGTGGAGGACATCGTGGGCGAGGCGCCGGCCTTCCACGGCATGGTGCCGCGCGGCGGCTTCGATGAGTACGTGGACGCGCAGATGCGCCGCGCCGGCTTGGACCCCGCCTTCAAGAAGCGCTACCCGCACCAGTTCTCCGGCGGGCAGCGCCAGCGCATCGGCATCGCCCGCGCGCTGGCCGTGCAGCCCGAGTTCATCGTGTGCGACGAGGCGGTGGCGGCACTCGACGTCTCCATCCAGGCGCAGATCCTCAACCTGTTCATGGCCCTGCGGCGCGAGCTGGACCTGACCTACCTGTTCATCTCCCACGACCTGGGCGTGGTGGAGCACCTCTCCGACCGCGTGGTGATCATGTATCTCGGCCGCGTGGTGGAGCAGGCGCCGGCGGAGGAGGTCTTCACCCGGCCCAACCACCCCTACACCGCCTCGCTGCTTTCCGCCGTGCCGCGGATCGGGGCGCGCAAGCGGGCCTTCAGCGTGGTGCAGGGCGAGATCCCCTCGCCGCTGAACCCGCCGCCGGGCTGCCACTTCCACCCCCGCTGCCCGCACGCCTTCGACCGCTGCCGCGCCGAGGTGCCGGCGCTGAAGCAGGTCGCGCCCGGGCACTTCTCCGCCTGCCACCTCAACGACAAGGCCGCGTGATCCCACCCTACTCGGCGCAGTGGGAAAGCGAGGAACTGGTCGCCGAGTTCCTCGCCGGGCGCGACGCCGCCAGCGACCCACTGTGGCGCCACTCCGGCGCGGCGGACGCCGCCGAATACGCCCGCTGGGCGCGCCACCTCTGCGGCATGGCCTGCCTGCGGATGGCGCTGGGCGGCGCCCACCCCATCCACGACCTGCGCCGCGCCGTGCAGGCCCATGGCGGCTACGTGGACGATGGCGGCGACGCCATCCACGGCCTGCGCTACGCCGGCGCGGTGGAATGGCTGCGCGCGCAGGGCCGCGACGCCCGCATCGTGCTGGACGAACCGGCGGAGGACATCCCGCGCAAGCTGGTGGATGGCGCGCTGTTCATCGCCTCCGTCCACCCCGCCATCCGCACGCCGGACCACGACCCGCCGCACCGGGGCGGCCACCTCGTCCTGGTCTTCGGCGTGGATGCCGAAGGGCGGCTGCGCTTCCACAACCCGTCCGGCGACACGGCGGCCACGCGGCGCGACGTGCGGATGGACCTGGCCAGCTTCGCCCGCTTCCACGCCGAACGCGGCATCCTGCTCGCGCCGCCGTGAGGCGCCCCGACGCCGGCCTGGTCCTCGCCACCGCCTTCACCCAGACGGTGGGGTGGGGCACGCTGTTCATCCCCTTCGCCCTGCTGATGCAGCCCATGGAGCGTGACCTCGGCTGGTCGCGCGCGCTGCTCTCGGGCGGCTTCACGCTGGGGCTGCTGGTCGCCGGCGTGCTGGCCATCCCGGTCGGGCGCTTCATAGACCGCCATGGCGGCCGCCTGCCGCTGGTGGGCGGCGCGCTGCTCGGCGCGGCGGCGCTGGGGGCCTGGGCGCTGGCGGCCCACCCCGTCGCCTTCTACCTGGCCTGGGCGGCGATCGGCGTGGCGCACGCCACCTCGCTCTGGGTGGCGGCGATGGCGGTGGTGGTGGCGGTGGCGCGCGAGCCGACGCGCGCCGTGACCGCCGTCACCCTCGTCTCGGGCTTCACGGCCACGATCTTCGTGCCGCTGGTCGCCTGGCTGGAAGCCTCGCTGGGCTGGCGCGGGGCGCTGTGGGTGCTGGCGGCGATGCAGCTGTCCTGCGCCGCCGTCGCGTGGTGGCAGTTCCGCGCGGCCCCGCATGCGCCGCGCGACCCCGCGCCCCCGGTGCCGCTGCGCGCCATTTGGCGGCGGCCGGGCTTCCGCGCGCTGGCGCTGTGCCTGGCCGCGCATTCCTTCATCGGCACGGCGCTGGGCGCGCACCTGGTGCCCTTGCTGCGGGAGTCCGGGCTGGCGGAGGGCAGCGTGCTGCTGCTGGCCGCCCTGCACGGGCCGGTGCAGGTGGGGGCGCGGGCGTTGCTCTTCGCGGCCGGGGGCCGGCTGCCGGTGCTGCTGGCGGGCTCGGTCGCCACCTGGCTGCTGCCGCTGGGCCTGCTGTGGCTGGCGCTCTCGCCCGCGCAGGTCCTGGCGCTGCTGCCCTTCGTGGGCTTCTGGGCCGTGTCTGACGGGCTGCTGACCATCGTGCGCGCCGCCGGCACGGCGGAGATCCTGGGGCGCGAGGGCTACGGCGCCGTGTCGGGCGCCCTGCAGCTGCTGGCGGTGGCGCCGCGCATGGCAGGGCCGGTGGTGCTGGCGCTGCTGTGGGAATGGCAGGGGGGCTACGCCGCCGCGCCCTGGCTGCTGGCGGCGCTGGGCGTGGTGGCGGCGCTCGCCTTCCGGGCGGCGCGGCGCGCCGCGCCCTGACAGGCGGCGCCGATGGGCGCGATCGTCCCTGCCCCCTGGCGGCGCGGCGCGCGGTGGCACACCATGCCATCGTTGCAACCCACAGACGCAGGAACGCTTCCCATGATCCGCTTCGCCATCGCCGCCGCCGCCCTGGCCATCGCGGCGCCCGCTTCCGCCCAGCAGGCCAGCTACTGCGGCGGCGCCGTGGTCTCCAACGCCTTCTACGCCAACGTCTCCGGCAACGGCCGCACCTCCAGTGTGGAGTACCACGGCGCGATCCAGAACATGGACCCGCAGCGCCGCAAGGTGACGGCCACGCTGGTGCAGGTGCAGCAGTTCGGCCCCCACCGCGTGGTGCGGATGATCGGCAGCTTCGAGCTGAATTCCTACGAGCAGAAGGACATCACGCTGGTGACGCTGGGCGTGAACAACCCCTCGGGCAGCGGCGCGCCGAACGCGATGGAGGTGGGCCGGCAGATCCAGATGAGCTGCCGCTACGGCTGAAGCGCTACACCAGCCGCCGCAGCTCGTGCTTCTGGATCTTGCCCGTGCTGGTCTTGGGCAGCTCCGTGAAGACCACGCGCCGCGGCACCTTGAAGCCGGGCAGCAGGCCGCGGCAATGCGCCACCAGCGCCGCCTCGTCCACCGCCTCGCCCGGCTTCAGCTCGACGAAGGCGCAGGGCACCTCGCCCCACTTCTCGTCAGGCTGCGCCACCACCGCGGCCACCGCCACCGCGGGGTGGCGGTACAGCGCCTCCTCCACCTCTATGGAGGAGATGTTCTCGCCGCCCGAGATGATGATGTCCTTCGAGCGGTCGCGCAGCAGGATGTACCCGTCGGGGTACTTCACGGCCAGGTCGCCGGTGTGGAACCAGCCGCCGGCGAAGGCCTTGGCAGTGGCCTCGGGGTCCTTCAGGTAGCCCTTCATCACCACGTTGCCGCGCATCATCACCTCGCCCATCGTCGCGCCGTCGGCCGGCACGGGGACCATGGTCGCGGGGTCCAGCACGTCGAGGTTCTCCAGCGGCAGGTAGCGCACGCCCTGGCGCGCCATCAGCTGCGCCTGCTGGGCGGCGGGAAGCTCGTTCCAGGCGGCGTGCCACTCGTTGGTGACGGATGGGCCGTAGCATTCCGTCAGGCCGTAGACGTGCAGGATGCCGAAGCCCGCCGCGCGCATCGCCGCCAGCACCGATTCCGGCGGCGGCGCGCCGGCGACGACGAAGGTCAGCGGGCCGGGCAGCGGGCGTTGCGCCGCGGCCTCCGTGCCCAGCAGCGTGGACATGATGATGGGCGCCCCGCACATGTGGGTCACGCCCTCCTCGGCGATCAGCGACCACATCACCGGCCCGCGCACCGCGCGCAGGCAGACATGGGTGCCGGCCATGGCCGTGACGGTCCAGGGGAAGCACCAGCCGTTGCAATGGAACATCGGCAGCGTCCACAGGTAGCGCGCATGGCGCGGCAGCCCGGCGCTGACCACGTTGCCCATGGCCAGCAGCTGCGCGCCGCGGTGGTGGTACACGACGCCCTTGGGCTTGCCCGTGGTGCCGGAGGTGTAGTTGAGCGCGATGGCGTCCCACTCATCCGCCGGCAGCGGCCAGGCGAAGGCGGGGTCGCCCGTCGCCAGGAAATCCTCGTATCCCGTGCCGCCCAGCGTGTCGTCCGATGGCGCCTCGCTGTCGTTCACCTCGATGATGACGGGCTTCGCGTCGCATTGCGCCAGCGCGGCGCGCACCACCGGCGCCCATTCGCGGTCCAGGATCAGCGCCTTCGCCTCGCCGTGGCCGAGGATGTAGGCGATGGTCGCGGCATCCAGGCGCGTGTTGATGGTGTTCAGCACGCAGCCGGCCATGGGCACGCCGAAATGGCACTCCACCATCTCGGGGATGTTGGGCAGGATCACCGCCACCGTGTCGCCGCGCCCCAGCCCCAGCAGGGTCAGCGCGTGGGCCAGGCGCACGCAGCGGTCGCGCAGCGCGCGGTAGGTGCGGCGGGTGGCGCCGTAGGCGATGGCCGGCTGCCCGGGGAAGACCTGCGCCGTGCGCTCCAGGAACAGCAGCGGCGTCAGCGGCTGGTGGTTGGCGGAAACGCGCGGCAGGTCGTCGTTCATCGGTCCGTCCATTCCGGGGCGCGCTTGCCGAGGAAGGCGCCGATGCCCTCCGCGGCGTCGGCGGCCATCATGTTCTCCACCATGGCGGCGGAGGCGAGGTCGTAGGCCTCCGCCAGGGCGCAGGGCAGCTGCGTCAGCACGGCGCGCTTGCCCAGGCGGATGGCGCGGGCGCTGCGCGCGGCGATGCCCGCGGCCATGTGCAGCGCCGCCGCGCGTGGGTCGTCCTCCACGCGGTTCACCAGGCCCATCGCGGCGGCCTCGGCGGCGGGCACCATGCGGCCGGTGAACAGCATCTCCATCGCCGCCTTGCGAGGCACCGCGCGGGTGAGCGCCACCGCGGGCGTGGAGCAGAACAGCCCGATCTCCACGCCCGGCGTGCAGAACCGCGCGCCGGGTGCGGCGAGCGCGATGTCGCAGGAAGCGACGAGCTGGCAGCCGGCCGCGGTGGCGATGCCCTCCACGGCCGCGATCACCGGCACCGGGTGCTCCACCACCGCGCGCATCAGCGCCGAGCACGCCTGCATGGTCTGGGCGAAGAAGGCATGCCCGCCATCGGCGTGCGCCCGCGCCGCCGTCAGCTCGCGCAGGTCGTGGCCGGCGCAGAAGGCCGGCCCCTCGGCGGCCAGCACCACGCAGCGCGCGTCCCGCGCCGCGTCCAGCGCCCCGATCAGCGCGCGCATCATCTCCAGCGACAGGGCGTTGCGCGCCGCCGGGCGGTCCAGCACCAGCAGCGCCACGCCGTCGGCGCCGCGCCCTGCCTGGATCATCGGGCGAGCACCTCGCCGATCTCGGTGAGGATCATCGGGTCGTCGATCGTGGGCGGCACCGCGAAGTCCTCGCGGTCGGCGATCTTGCGGATGGTGGCGCGCAGGATCTTGCCCGAGCGGGTCTTTGGCAGGCGCTGCACCACCCGCGCGTCCTTGAAGGCGGCGACGGGGCCGATGCGCTCGCGCACCAGCGCCACCAGCTCCTTCGCCACCTGCGCCTCGTCGCGATTGACGCCGGCCTTCAGCACCACCAGGCCCAGCGGCGCCTGGCCCTTCAGGCTGTCCGCCATGCCGACCACGGCGCATTCCGCCACGTCGGGGTGGCTCGCCAGCACCTCCTCCATCGCGCCCGTGGACAGGCGGTGGCCGGCGACGTTGATGATGTCGTCCGTGCGGCCCATCACCCAGACGAAGCCCTGCTCGTCCACCATGCCCGCATCCGAGGTGTCGTAGTAGCCGGCGAAGGTGGAGAGGTAGGCCTGGCGGTAGCGGTCCTCGGCGTTCCACAAGGTGGGCGCGCAGCCGGGCGGCAGCGGCAGGCGGATGGCCAGCGCGCCCTGCTGGCCGCGCGGCACCTCGTGCCCCGTCTCGTCCAGCGCCGCGACGTCGTAGCCGGGCGAGCCGCGGCCGCCCGAGCCGGGCCGGGGCTCGAACAGGCCCCATTCGCGGAAGCCCGCGGTGATCGGCCAGCCCGTCTCGGTCTGCCACCAGTGGTCCACCACCGGCACGCGCAGCTTCTCCGCGGCCCAGAGCGCGGTGGGCGGGTCGCAGCGCTCGCCGGCCAGGAACAGCGCGTCGAGGCGCGACAGGTCGTGGCCGGCCATCATCGCCGCCTCCGGGTCCTCCTTGCGGATGGCGCGCAGGGCGGTGGGGGCGGTGAACAGCACGCGCACCCCATGCTCGGCGCAGACGCGCCAGAAGGTGCCGGCGTCGGGCGTGCCGACCGGCTTGCCCTCGAACATCACGGTCGTGATGCCCGCCAGCAGCGGCGCGTAGACGATGTAGGAATGGCCCACGACCCAGCCGACGTCGGAGGCGGTCCACATCACGTCGCCGGGCTTGAGGCCGTAGATCAGGCTGATGGAGCGGTGCAGCGCCACCGCGTGCCCGCCATTGTCGCGCACGATGCCCTTGGGCTTCCCCGTCGTGCCGGAGGTGTAGAGGATGTAGAGCGGGTCGGTCGCCGCCACGTCCACGCAGGGGTGCTCGGCGGCGGCCTCCTCCTCGGCCAGCAGGTCGAAGTCGCGGCCCGGCTCCAGGCCCGCCAGCGCCTGCTCGCGCTGGAGCACCAGGCAGAAATCGGGCTTGTGGGCCGACATGCCGATGGCCGCGTCCAGCAGCGGCTTGTAGGGGACCACGCGGCCCGGCTCCAGCCCGCAGCTCGCCGCGATCACCGCCTTGGGCGTCGCGTCCGTGATGCGCGCGGCGAGTTCCGCCGCCGCGAAGCCGCCGAACACCACCGAATGGATGGCGCCCAGCCGCGCGCAGGCCAGCATGGCCATCGCCGCCTCGGGCACCATGGGCATGTAGATGATGACGCGGTCGCCCTTGCCCACGCCGCGCGCCGCCAGCGCGCCGGCCAGCTTCGCCACGCGCCGCAGCAGCTCGGCGTAGGTGAAGCGCTGCACGCGCCCGGTCATCGGGCTGTCCCAGATCAGCGCGGTGCGCGCGCCGTTGCCGGCCAGCACGTGGCGGTCAAGCGCGTTGAAGCAGGTGTTCAGCGTGCCGTCGGGGAACCAGCGGCCATAAGGGCCCTGGCCGGCGTCGAAGGCCGTTTCGGGGAAGCGGGACCAGTCCAGGCCGCGGGCGGCGTCCATCCACCAGCCCTGCGGGTCGCGGCGCCATTGGGCGATGCGGTCCTCGTAATGCGACATGCCTGCTCCCTCCTGCCCGACATTGCTTTTCTTGCGGCGCAGCATAGGACCGCGCCGATGCCCTTGCCAGCCCCCGCACATGCGCCGCAGCATGGCGTCATGTCCACGCGCTTTGCCGCGCTTCCCGGCAACCTGCGCGGGGCCATCCTCATGTCCCTCTCCGCGCTGGTCTTCGCGGCGGAGGCGCTGTTCATCCGCTGGATGGGCGACCGCGGCATCCCCACCGCCACCCAGGTGCTGTTCCGCGCCGCGGGCCAGCTCGTGTGGATGGCGCCGCTGTTCCTGGCGGGCGGGCTCGCCGTGTTCCGCACGGGGCGGGTGGGGATGCACCTGCTGCGCGGCCTGTCCTCCGCCCTCACCTGGGGGCTTTACTTCCTGTCCTTCACCCAGCTCTCGCTGGCCGCCGCAACCGTGCTGTCCTTCACCAACGTGATGTTCACCACCCTCCTAGCCCGGCCGGTGCTGGGCGAGCGGGTGGATGCGGCGCGCTGGGCCGGCACGCTGCTGGGGCTGGCCGGCGTCGCCGTCATGCTGCGGCCGGGCACGGACCTGCCGCTGTTCGGGGTGCTGGTGGCGCTGGGCGCGGCCTTCACCTGGTGCGGCATCACGCTCACCTCGCGCCTGCTGTCGCGGACCGAGCGCACGGACACCATCGTGGCCTGGGTCGGCCTCGTCACCACCTCGGCCGCGCTGCCCTTCGCCATCGCCACCTGGCAGCCGCTGGGCGGCGTGGACCTGCTGATCCTGGCGGTGTTCGCGCTGTTCACGCCCGGCATCATCTGGCTGCTGACGGAGGCGCTGCGGGCGGGCGAGGCCAGCGCGGTGGCGCCCTTTCAGTACCTGCGCCTCGTCGTCATCGCCGCCTTCGGCTGGGCGGTGTGGGGCGAGGCGCCGGATGGCTGGACCTGGCTGGGCGCCGCGGTGATCCTCTCGGGCGCGGTGGTCATCACGGTGGCGGAGGCGCGCCGGCGGTGACGCTGGCCTTCCAGCTCCTGCCGCTGGCGCTGCTGCTGGCGCTGCTGGGCTCGGGCCGCGCCGGGCCGGTGGCGGCGGCGGGGCTGGCGCTGCTGGCGGCACTTCCCGGCATCGCGCTGACGCTGGAGGGAGCGTTGCTGTCCTTCCTGCTCGCGGAGACGCCGCGCGCCGCCTGGCTGGCCGCGCAGCCCATGGCGGTGGTGGCGGGCGGGCTGCTGTTCCAGGCCGCCGTGGCCGCGCCGCAGGACAGCGTCCCGCGCGAGGCCAGCGCCGCCCGCGCCTTCGCCTGCGTGCCGCTGGGCATGTTCCTGGAAAGCGTCACCGGCTTCGCGGTGGGCGCGGTCTTCGCGCTGCTGGCGCTGCGGCGCATGGGCATCCGCGGCCCCGTGGCGGTGGCGCTGTCGCTGCTGGCGCTCACCCTGGTGCCCTGGGGCGGGCTGGGGCCGGGCACGCTGCTGGGCGCGGCGCTGGCGGGCGTGCCGGCGCACGACGCGGCTGCGCTGGCGGCGCGGCCGAACGCGCTGTGGGTGGCCTCGCTCGCGCCCGTCATTTGGTGGCTGCTGGGCCGCGCCGGCCTGCGCGTGACGCTGCGCGAGGCGCTGGTGCAGGCAGGCGCGCTGGCCGTGCTGGGGCTGCTGCTGGTGGCGTCCCACGCCGTGCTGCCCTTCGAGCTGGCGGGCATCGCCGCCGCCGGCCCCGTCGCCGCCTGGGCGCTGGTGCGGGCGGACCGGCCGGCCTCGGCGCAAGCGGCGCTGGGCGCGGCATGGCCCTACCTGCTGCTGACCGCCTGCCTGCTGCTGGCCCGCGCCGTGCCGCACCCGCCTGCCCTGCGCCCCTTCGAGGGGCTGCCGGCCTTCCCGCTGACCCACGTGGCGGTCGTGCTGTGGGCGGTGTCGCTGGCGCTGCTGCTGGGGCGCGGGCGCTTGGGGGCGGCGGCGGGCGCCCTGGGCCGGGCGCGGCGGCCGGCGCTGACCATGCTGCTGTTCGTGCTGCTGGGGCGCTGGCTGGCCGGCGCGGGGGTGGCCGCGGCGCTGGCGGCGGCGCTCGTCGCCGGCAAGGGGGCCATGGCACCCTTCGCCGTGGTGCCGATGGGCTTCGCGGCGGGGTTCATCACGGGCTCCAACGTCGGCGCCAATGCCGCGCTGATGCCGGTGCAGGCGGCGCTGGGGCAGGCGCTGGGCTGGGGGCCGCTGGTGGCGCCGGCCCTGCACAACTTCGCCGGCGCGGCCGGCGCGGGCATGGCCATCGCCGGCACCGCCATGCTGTGCGCGCTGGACGGCGGGGCGCGGCCGGGGCAGGTGTGGCGGCTGGCGGCGCCGGCCATGGCGCTGGCCATCCTGTGGGGGAGCGTGTTCATGCTGCTGTGGCGCTGATGTGGGAGAAGGCGGAGCGCGCGCTCAGGCGCGACCCCCTCTTCAAGCCGCTGCTGAAGCGCATCGGACCGTGCGCGCTGGTCCCCGCCCCGCGCGAGCCCTACCAGGCGCTGGTGAGCGCCATCGCGCACCAGCAGGTGCACGGCAACGCCGCGCGCGCGGTGCTGGGGCGCTTCGCCGCGCTGCACCCCGATGGCTTCCCGCCGCCGCGCGTGGTGCTGGCCCTGCCGCCCGAGGCGCTGCGCGGCTGCGGCTTCAGCATGTCCAAGGTCGCCGCCATCCGTGACATCGCCGAGAAGGCGGTGGGCGGCCTGGTGCCGACGCTTGAGGAGGCCGCCCGCATCCCTGACGAGGAGCTGGTGGGGCGCCTGGTGGCGATCCGCGGCGTGGGCCGCTGGACGGTGGAGATGCTGCTGATCTTCACCCTCGGCCGGCCCGACATCCTGCCCGTGGACGATTTCGGCGTGCGCGAGGGGTATCGGCTGCTGACGAAGGGCGAGGCGCAGCCCAGGCCGAAGGATCTGGCCGCCATCGGGAGCGCCTGGGCGCCCTGGCGCTCGGTCGCCGCCTGGTACCTGTGGCGCGCGGCGGACGAGCACAAGGCGGTGAAACCGCCGGGCAGCGTGTGATGCCGCGCCGGCTGGTGGTGGACCTCGACGGCACGCTGACGCTGGACGAGGCGGGCGTGCCCTATCCCGACAAGCGCCCAAACCTGCCGGTGATCGAGCGGCTGCGCGCCTACAAGGCGGACGGCTTCACCATCGTGGTCAGCACGGCGCGCAACATGCGGACCTACGCGGGCGACGTCGGGCTGATCAACCTGCACACCCTGCCCGTGGTGCTGGACTGGCTGCGCCGCCACGGCGTGCCGCATGACGAGGTGCTGGTGGGCAAGCCCTGGTGCGGCACGGAGGGCTTCTACCTGGACGACCGCGCCGTGCGCCCCTCGGAGTTCCTGGCGATGGACCACGCGGGCATCCTGGCGCTGCTGGCGCGCGAGCGGCAGGCGTGACGCGCACCCTGCTCGTCACCTCCGGCGCCTGGTGCGGCACGGAGCTGCAGGCGGAGTTCGGCCGCCTGCCGCCGGCGCTGCTGCCGCTGGGCAACCGCCGGCTCTTCGTGCACCAGCACGCGGCGCTGGGTGCCGCGGCCGACCGCATCCTCCTGTCCCTGCCCGAGGAATTCGCGCTGGAGGAGATGGACCGCGCGGCGCTGGACGCGCGCGGGATCGAGGTGGTGCCGGTGCCCCCCGGCCTCTCGCTGGGCCAGTCGGTGGTCTACGTGCTGAACGTGACGGGCGCGGCGACCGGCCCGCTGCGCATCCTGCACGGCGACACGCTGCTGGAGGGCCTCGACCTGGCGGCGGAGGACGCCGTCTCCGTCGGCCCGGCGGCGGCGGGCTATTCCTGGGGCCACGTGGCGCGCGAGGGCGACGCGGTGAGGGCGGTGACCGGCCCCGGGGGCGCGGGCGCGGAGGTGCTCACCGGCTACTTCGCCATCGCCGCCCCCGTGCTGCTGATCCAGGCGGTGACGCGCCGCGGCGGCGACTTCGTGGCGGGGCTGGCCGACTACGCCCGCCAGCGCCCGCTGCGCGCGCTGGAGGCGGCGCGCTGGTTGGATTTCGGCCACCTGAACACCTACCACCGCTCCCGCCGCCAGGTGACGACGGAGCGCGCCTTCAACCGCCTCGCCCCCGGCCGCCGGCGGGTGGAGAAGTCGGGCGCCGACCCTCGCAAGATCGAGGCGGAGGCGCGCTGGTTCGCGGGGCTGCCCGAGGCGATGCGCATCCACGCCCCCGCCTATCTCGGCATGCGGCGCGAGGGGGATCGCGTCTCCTACGCCATCGAGTACCTGCACCTGCCCACCCTGTCGGACCTGTTCGTCTTCGGCCGCCTGCCGCCTGACGCCTGGGCGCGCATCTTCGACGCCTGCGACGAGTTCCTGTCCGCCTGCGCCGCGCACCCGGCGCCGGCGGGCGCGGAACCGGCCTCCCTGTTCGGCCCCAAGACGCTGGCGCGGCTGGAGGAGTTCGCCGCCGCCCGCGGCCTGTCGCTCGATGCGCCGGCGCGGCTGGACGGCCGCCCCCTGCCCGGCCTGCGCGCGATGGCCGAGGCGGCGGCGGCGCGCATCCCTGAAGGGGCCGCGGCGAGCCTGGTGCATGGCGACTTCTGCTTCAGCAACATCCTGTACGACACGCGGGCCGAGCTGGTGCGGGTGATCGACCCGCGCGGGCTGGACGGCGGGCGCCGCTTCGCCAGCCACGGCGACCTGCGCTACGACCTGGGCAAGCTGTTCCATTCGGTGGTCGGGCGCTACGACCACATCATGGCGGGTGCCGCGCGGCTGCGGCGCGACGGGCCGCTGGACCTGCGGCTGGAGCTGCCGGACAGCGCGCCGCTGGCCGCGGTGGAGCGCGGCTTCACCGAGCGGCGCTTCGCCGGCATGGCGGTGGACGGCGCCATCGGGGCGATCGGCGTGCTGCTGTTCCTGTCCATGCTGCCGCTGCACGCCGACGACCCCGCGCGCCAGGACACCCTGCTGGCCAACGCGATGCGCCTGTTCCGGCGGATGGAGGCCGGCGCGTGATCGTCTTCCCGATGGCGGGCATGAGCCGCCGCTTCGCCGAGGCCGGCTACGCCCTGCCGAAATACATGCTGGAGGCGCATGGGAGAACGCTGTTCGCCCACGCCGTCGGCGGCTTCCACCGCTTCTTCGCGGAAGAACCCTTCCTGTTCATCCTGCGCGACGTGGCGGGCAGCGCCGATTTCGTGCGCGCGGAGGTGGCGCGGCTGGGCATCCGCGACGCGCGGCTGGCCGTGCTGGACGCGCCCACGGCGGGCCAGGCGGACACCGTGGCGCTGGGGCTGCGCCGGGCCGGCGTGGACGGCGGCGAGCCCTGCACCATCTTCAACATCGACACCTTCCGCTGGGACTTCGCGCACCCGCCCGGCCTCGACCTCGCGGCGGTGGATGGCTACCTGGAGGTGTTCCGCGGCGAGGGCGCCAACTGGTCCTACGTGCGCCCCGTGCCAGGCACCGACCGGGTGGCGGAGACAACGGAGAAGGTGCCGATCTCCGACCTGTGCTGCACGGGGCTGTACCACTTCCGCACCGCGCGGCTGTTCCTGGACGCGCAGGCGGAGTTCGCCGCGGGCGCCGCGGCGGCGATGGGGCTGGCGGAGCAGTACGTCGCGCCGGTCTACAACCTGCTCCTCCGCCAGGGGCGCGACATCCGCTGGGGCCTGGTGGAGCCGCGGCAGGTGACCTTCTGCGGCGTGCCGGCGGAATACGACGCCTTCCTGGCCGGCCCGCCGCCGCGGCTGCCCGGCGCGGCCGCCGCGCCTACCCAGCCGGCCCGCAGCAGGGCACCGCGCCCGTGAAGGCCGCGGCCGCGTGGCGCCGCAGGGCGCTGGGCGGCTCGGCCACCTCGTGCACGCAGGCATCCACCGGCGGCAGCGCGTCGCGCTCCGCGGCGGAGGAGACGTGCGGGCCGACGTCGCGCAGCAGCCCGTCATGCAGGCCGTAGATCCAGCCGTGCAGGTGCAGCTCGGCGCCGCGCGCCCAGGCGTTCTCCACCAGCGGCGTGGCGGCGACGCGGCGCACCTGCATCTCGACGTTGATCTCGCACAGGCGGCGCAGGCGGCGCTCGTCGCTGCCCATCGCCGCGAAGGCGGCGCGGTGCTTGCGCCAGTACATGGACAGCGGCTGGAGCCAGTGGTCCACCAGCGCGCCGCGCTCCTCCACCATCGCGCGCTGCACGCCGCCGCAGCCGTAGTGCCCGGTGACGATGACGTGGCGCACCCGCAGCACCTCGATCGCGTATTCGAGGACGGCGAGGATGTTCATGTCGCTGGTGTGGACGATGTTGGCGATGTTGCGGTGGACGAACACCTCGCCCGGGTCCAGGCCCAGCACGTCGTTCGCCGTGATGCGGCTGTCCGAGCAGCCGATCCACAGGTATTGCGGCACCTGCTGCTCCGACAGGCGCCGGAAGAAGGTGGGGTCGCCCGCCGCCTTGCGGTGGGCCCATTCCACGTTGCGGTCGAACAGGTGGTCGAGGGTGCTGGCCATGGCGCCTGATGCACCGGGCCGCGGCGGGCGGGCATTGACGTGGCGCAAGCGCCGCCGCGTCAGGCGGGCAGGGCGTCCAGCGCCGGCGGGCGCACCGCGCAGGCGGCCAGGGTGCTGCGGTCCAGCGCCGCGAGGAACGCCTCGCGCGCCTCGGCCAGCAGGCCGCGCAGGCGGCAGTCGGGGGTGAGGCAGCAGGCGCCGCCATCGGCGCGGAAGCACTCCACCAGCGCCTGGCCGCGCTCCAGCCGCCGCACCACCTGGCCCAGGGTGATGGCGTCGGGCGCGCAGGCCAGCATCACCCCGCCGCGCGCGCCGCGCAGCGTGCGCACGTAGCCCGCGGCGGCGAGGTCCTGCACGATCTTGTGCAGGTGGTTGCGCGGCACGCCCACCTCCTGCGCCAGCGCGTCCGTGCTGCGGTGGCGCGCGGGCTCGGCCGCGAGGCGCATGAGCACGCGCAGGGCGAAATCGGTGGAAGCCAGCAGCCGCACGGGTGGTCCCTCATACTGGTATTGACGGCACCTGATTGGGCGCCGTAGGTAAGTGGTGCCATGGATACCAATATGCAGGCCACCCTGTCACCCGCCGCCGAGCGCCGCGCCGCCTTCGCCCGCGCCGTTGGGGCCGAAACCGGCCTGGACATCCCCGCCATCGAGCGCTTCCTGCGCGCCTTCTACGGCGCGGCGCGCACGGACGCCCTGCTCGCTCCCGCCTTCGAAGGCGTGGCGGACTGGGAGGCGCACATCGCCACCCTTTCCCGCTTCTGGTCCTCCGTCGCGCTGATGACCGGCGACTATTCCGGCCAGCCGATGGAGGCGCACCGCCACCTCGCCCTCACGCCCGCGCATTTTGCCCGCTGGCTGTCCCTGTTCGAGGGCGTCGCGCGCGCCACCCTGTCCCCCGCCGGCGCCGAGCACATGCTGGAGCGCGCCCGCCGCATCGCGCGCAGCCTGGAGATGGGGCTCCTCCCCTTCCCGCTGCCTTCCCGAGGAGACCAAAAGTGACCCAGACCCTCGCCTCCCGCACCGTGGCCGACATCGCCGCGACGCTGCCCGGCGCCACCGCCGTGTTCCGCCGCTTCAAGCTGGATTTCTGCTGCGGCGGCCAGTCCCCGCTGGGCGAGGCGGTGGCCGCGCGCGGCGCCGACCTGGGCGCGGTGGAGGCCGAGCTGGCCGCCCTCGCCCCCGCCGCGGCGGCCGAGCCGGTGGAGACGGAGGCGCTGGTCGCCCACATCGTCGCCCGCTTCCACGAGACCCACCGGCGCGAGCTGCCGGAGCTGGTCCACCTCGCCCGCCGCGTCGAGGCGGTGCATGGCGAGCGCGAGGGCGCGCCGCTCGGCCTCGCCGCCGCGCTGGAGGACCTGGCGGCGGAGCTGGAATCGCACATGGCGAAGGAGGAGCAGGTGCTGTTCCCCATGATGCTGCGCGGCGGCCACCCGATGATCGGCCACCCCATCGCCGCCATGCGCCACGAGCACGACGACGCGGGCGAGCAGCTGCGGCTGGTGGAGGCGCTGACCCAGGGCCACGTGCCGCCCGCCGGGGCCTGCAACACCTGGCGCGCGCTGTACGCCGGCACGCGCAAGCTGGCCGACGATCTCATGGAGCACATCCACCTGGAGAACAACGTGCTGTTCCCCCGGTTCGGCGCGTGATCCCGCTCGGCGTCGTCACGGTGTCCGACCGCGCCTTCCGCGGCGAATACGCCGACCTGGGCGGGCCGGCGATCGAGGCGGCGCTGGCGCGCATCCTGGCAACGCCCTGGCGCCCCGCCCGCCGCCTGGTGCCCGACGAGCGGCCGCTGATCGAGGCCGCCCTGCGTGAGCTGGCGGACGAGGAAGGCTGCCCCCTGGTGGTGACCACCGGCGGCACCGGCCCCGCCCCGCGCGACGTGACGCCCGAGGCGACAGAGGCGGTGTGCGACCGCCTCCTGCCCGGCTTCGGCGAGCTGATGCGCGCCGTGTCCCTGCGCGCGGTGCCGACCGCCATCCTGTCGCGGCAGGTGGGGGGCACGCGCGGGCGGTGCCTCATCGTGAACCTGCCGGGCAAGCCCTCGGCCATCGCCGAATGCCTGGACGCGGTCTTTCCCGCCATCCCCTACTGCGTGGACCTCATCGGCGGGCCGCGGCTGGAGACGGACCCCCTCGCCTGCCGCGCCTTCCGCCCGCAGGGGGCCTGACTCAGCGGGCCTCGCGCGCCGCGGGGTCGGTGACGTCCTCCACCCAGGTCAGCGCCGCCACCGCGCGCGGGAAGCCCAGCGTGGGGATGGCCAGCAGCGCGACCTGGCGCAGCGCCTCCGGTGGCACGCCCTCGGCCAGGGCGCGGCGGCAATGCGAATGCACGCCCCCCTCCGAGCCCGCGCCGATCGCCAGCGCCAGCTTCACCAGGCGCAGCGCCTCGCCCTCCACCGGCCCAGCCCCGGCGCAGGCGGCGCCCAGCGCGGCGTAGGCGCGCCAGACCTCGGGGAAGGCCCGGGCCACCTGCCCGGCCGCCGCCGGAAGCTCCTCGTCCTGCGCCATGTGCATCCTCCTGCTCGGCCCTTCCGGGAACGTGGCGGCGCCGGGCCGGTTGGCGCCCTACAGGCCGAAGGGCGCGGCGAAGGGATGGAAGCGCAGCGCATCGCCCGGCGCCACCGCGGCGCAACCGGCGGGCAGCCACAGCAGCCCGTCGGCGCGCGACAGCGGCAGCAGCCGGGCCGAGCCGCCGCGCCCTTCCAGCGCCAGCAGCGGCAGCCCCGCGGCGTCGTGGCCCAGGATGCGCGCGGGCGCGTATTCCTCGCGCCCCGGGCGGCGCGCGAAGCCCTCGCCCGCCAGGGCGGCCTGGGCGGGGGCGGGGGGCGCCGCCGCACCGGCCAGCCGCGCCACCAGCGGGCGGCCGAACAGCAGCATGGACACCAGCGCCGCCAGCGGGTTGCCGGGCAGGCACAGGCACAGCGCCGCGCCGATCCGCCCATGGGCCAGCGGCTTGCCGGGCTTCAGCGCCAGGCGCAGCGTCTCCACCCGCCCGCCCGCGTCGGCGATGGCGCCGGGCAGGTGGTCGGCGTCGCTGCCCGACACGCCGCCGGTGGCGATGATGAGGTCATGCGTGCGGGCCGCGTCCGCCAGGGCCGCGGCGATGGCGGCGCGGTCGTCCGGCAGCACGCCCAGGTCGGTGCAGTCCACCTCGGGCCGCGCCAGCATGGCGCGCAGCATGGGGCGGTTGCTGTCCTCCACCGCCCCGCGCAGCTCGTCTCCGTTCGACAGGATGGCGACGCGCACCCGCCGCCGCACGGCGATTTCCGCCACCCCGGCGGCGGCCAGCAGCGCGACGTGGCGCGCGTCCAGCCGGGTGCCGGGGGCGGCCAGGGCCTGCCCGCGCGCCACGTCCTCGCCCCGGCGGCGGATGTTGGCGCCCGGCTCCAGCCGGCGGCGGGGATGGAGGCGGCCGTCCTCCAGCGCCGCGTGCTCCTCCATCAGCACGGCGGCCACGCCTTCGGGCAGCGGCGCGCCGGTCAGCAGCCGCACCGCCTCGCCCGGCCCGAGCGCCGGGCCGGGCTTCCCGCCGGCCTGCACGCGGCGGCACACGCGCGGCGTTCCGCCCGCCAGGGCATCCGCGCGCAGCCCGTAGCCGTCCATGGCGGACTGGTCGTAGGCCGGCAGGTCGCGGCCCGAAAGCGGCGCCTCGGCCAGCACCCGGCCCAGCGCATCCGCCAGGCTTAGCGCCTCCACGCCCGCCACGGGCGCGGCGCCGGCCAGCAGCCGCTCCAGCGCCGCGGCGGGCGCCAGCAGGCCGCGCGCCTCGTCGCAGCCGTGGGCGACGTCGCCTCGCGGGAATGAACCACCATCGGGCATCGCGTCCTCCTCCGTGCCGGCGCTACTGCACCAGCGGGCCGTCGGCGCCGGCCGAGAGCACGATGCCCTCCACCCGCGCCCGCGCCGCCAGCAGCGCCATGTACTGCCGCGCCGCCCGCCGCCAGGCGCCATCCTCCAGCCAGGCGGCGATGCGCGCGCGCACCGCCTCGAAGGGCAGCGCCTCGCCGGGGGCGCGGCCGTGCAGCATCAGGACGTGGAAGCCGTAGCGCGTCTCCACCAGCTCGCCATGCGGCGCGCCCACCGGGGCCACGCGCAGCGCCGCCTCGAACTCCGGCACGGTGCTGCCGGGGGAGAGCTGCCCCAGCTCCCCGCCCAGCTGGCGGGAGGGGCAGTCGGAAAGGGCGGCGGCCAGCGCGGGCAGCCGCGCGGGGTCGGCCGCCACCTCGGCCAGCGCCGCCTCGGCCCGCGCCCGGGCGTCGGCGCGCGCCGCCGCGTCCGCCGGGTCGGCGGCGACGAGGATGTGCGACGCCGCCCAGGTGTCGGGCGAGCGGAAGCGCGCCGGGTTGGCGTCGTACCAGCGCCGGCAGGTGGCGTCGTCCGCCTCGGGGATGCGGAGCTCGGCGGCCATCAGCTGGCGGACCAGCGCCTCCTCCTCCGTCTCGCCCGGCGCGGGGGCGGGGGCGATGCCCTGGCGCGCCGCCTCCGCCAGCAGCAGGCGCTTGACGACCAGCGCCTCGGCCGCCGCGTGCCAGGCGCGGCCGGGCTCCGGCGCGGGGTGGTGCTGCATCTCGGCGGCGATCTCGGCGGGCGGGATCTCCTCCCCGTCGAGCAGGACGACGGGGGCCTGGAAGGGCGCCGGCCTGGCGTGGTGGTGCGCGTGCATGGCCATCTCCCTCACGCCGCCCGCGCGTTGCGGCCGCGCCGCCGCACGAGCTGGTAGGGACGCACGGCGTAGCCCAGCGGCGCCGACCAGACATGCACGAGGCGCGAGAAGGGGAAGGCCACGAACAGCGTCAGCCCCAGCAGGATGTGCGCCTTGAACACCGCGCCCACGCCTTCGAGGTGCGAGGAGGCGTCGGCCTGCAGGGTGAGGATGCCCTGCGCCCAGTGGCTGAGCTGCATCATCACGTGCCCGTCCAGGTGCCCCAGCGAGAAGGGGATGGTGAGCAGGCCCAGCACCAGCTGCACCCACAGCATCGCCAGGATGGCGATGTCGGCCACCGACGAGGTGGCGCGGATGCGCGCGTCGAACAGCCGGCGGTGCAGCAGCATCGAGAGGCCCACGAAGCACAGCAGCCCCGCCGCCCCGCCCGAGACGATGGCCAGCAGCTGCTTCTGCGGCGCGGTGATGACCAGGCCGTAGAGCCAGTGCGGCGTCAGCAGCCCGACCGTGTGCCCGGCCATGAGGAACAGGATGCCCACGTGGAAGCACACGCTGCCGACCATGAGCTGGCGCCGCCGCAGCAGCTGCGAGGAGCCGCTGCGCCAGGAATACTGCTCGCGCTCGAAGCGCAGCAGGCTGCCCAGCAGGAAGACCGCGAGGGCCAGGTAGGGGAAGATCCCGAAGGCGAGGTGGTGCAGGAAACCGGACATGGCGTTCACCCTTGGACGGCCGCGACGTGCCGGATGACCGGGCGCCGGGGCGTGGGGTTGGGGGCGCGGCGGGCGGCGCGCAGGCGTGCCGCCATCACCTCGGGGCCGCATTCCGCGGCGGGGTCGGCGCCGGGGCCGAAGACGACCGGCGCCTCGGCCCATTCCTGGTCCAGCGCCTCGGGCGTCTGCTCGGGCTCGGGCGCGGCGGGCACGGCGCCGGCGGCGCGCAGCGCGCCCTCCAGCGCGCCGGCCCAGGCGCTGCCGCGCGCGGCCAGGCGCCCGTGCAGCAGGTCCATCACCGGCGCGGCGCCGGCGAGGATGGTGGTGTCGCCCGTCGCCGCCGCGTGCTCCAGCAGCAGGGGCAGGTGGTCGGGCAGCTCGCCGGTCGCGGGCTCCAGCCCCGCGGCGGCGTAGAGGCCCAGCAGCTCCACCATCGCCGGCCCCCGCTCGCGCGAGTCGCCGTGGACGTGCTCGAACAGGTTGAGGCAGAGCGAGCGCGTGCGGTCGAACAGGCCGACGTATTCCTCCTGCCGGTCCAGCAGCTCGCCGGTGGCGAGGTGCGCGACGAGGCGCTCCAGCCCCGGCAGGGCCGGGCGCAGCGCCGCGTCGTCGGCGAGTGCGGCGCGGATCTCGGGCAGCGCGTCGCGCAGCGCCGGCACCGGGTAGGCGAGCAGCGCCGCGAGGGCGCGCAGCGAGGGCCGGCGCATCACGCCTCCTCCTTCCGCAGCTCGCCCGCGGGCGTCGCCGGGCGGGCCGGCGGGATGGCCGCCGCGGCCCCCGCGGGGGCGCGCTGGACGTGGCGGATCTCGACGCGCGGCGCCTGGTGCCCGGCCGAGGTGCGGCTGGTGGAGAACAGGTTCGCCGCACTGGTGCCGGTGGTCGAGCAGCCATTGCCGAAGGAGAAGCCGCAGGAGGACTTCAGGTCGAAGGTGTTCTCCGCGTATTCGCGATGCGTGGAGGGGATGACGAAGCGGTCCTCGTAGTCTGCCAGCGCCATCACCTTGTACATCTCCTCCACCTGCCCGACCGACAGGCCGACGTGGCGCAGCACCTCGGCGTCCATGCGGCCGTCCACGGTGCGCGCGCGCATGTGCATCCGCATCGCCATCATGCGCTGCAGCGCCAGCGTGACCGGCGCCTCCGAGCCGGCGGTGAGCAGGTTGGCCAGGTAGCGCACCGGGATGCGCATGGCCGAGACGTCGGGCAGGCCGTTCTCGTCCCAGCCGATGTGCCCGGCCTCGTGCGCCGACTGCACGGGCGAGAGCGGCGGCACGTACCAGACCATCGGCAGGGTGCGGTACTCGGGGTGCAGCGGGAAGGCCACGCCCCACTCGATCGCCATCTTGTAGACGGGCGAGCGGCGGGCGGCCTCCAGCCACAGCTCCGGCACGCCGTCGCGCCGCGCGGCGGCGATCACCTCGGGATCGGAGGGGTCGAGGAAGACGTCGAGCTGGGCGCGGTAGAGCTGGTCGTCGCCCTCCACGCTCGCCGCCGCCTCGATGCGGTCGGCGTCGTAGAGCATGACGCCGAGGTAGCGGATGCGGCCCACGCAGGTCTCGGAGCACACGGTCGGTTCGCCCGCCTCGATG
>LNFM01003036.1_pt1 | contig 34048 bp, 39 predicted proteins | sample 596031 | NCBI WGS metagenome assembly LNFM01 (sample SAMN04254537, study PRJNA301005) | activated carbon metagenome | isolation source: dual media filters at the Ann Arbor, Michigan drinking water treatment plant | place: USA: Ann Arbor
CCCACGCGGAGATTTTTTATCGTCGGCTTCGAATTTCGGGCCGATCAGCCACTTTTTTGCGCAGAAAGTCATGCCTCGAGGTAGACCAGCATTCAAGCCGACGCCGGCGATGCGCCAGCGCGTAGCCGTGGCTGCTGGTGGCGGCATGGCGCACGAGGAAATCGCGCTCGCACTCGGCATCGCGAGGAACACGCTGGAGAAGCATTTCGAGCATGAACTGACGATCGGCGCGTATGCGAAGCGCCTCGAAGTGTTGGAAGCTCTGCGTCGCGCCGCGAAGAGGGGAAATGTAGCGGCCGCGCGCCTGTACATGCAGGTCGAGCCGCGGTCGGCATGCCCGCCGCAGATGCCGCCGGCGAAGGAGCATGGCGAGACCGAGAAGGTCGGGAAGAAGGCCCAGGCGAACGCCGAAGCGCTTACGGCTCAGAACGGCACAGACTGGGAAACGCTGCTTAGGCCGACGCAAGCCCCGCTTCAGTGACGATCAGCCTGGCGTGCCCGGACTGGGAGCGGCGGCTTCGCAAGGGGCGCTCGCTGGTTCCGGATCTGGTGCTTCCTAATCCGGCAGAGGGGGATCGGGCCGTCGCCGTGTTCGATCGCCTGAGACTGTCCGACGTTCCGGGAACGCCGACGATGGCGGAGGCTTCCGGCGATTGGTTTCGCGACATCGTCAGAGTGCTGAACGGGTCACTGGATCCGGTATCGCGCATGCGCCTGGTGCGCGAGCTCTTCCTGCTGGTGCCGAAGAAGAACTCGAAGACGACGAATGGCGCGCTGTTGATGCTGACCGCGCTGCTGCTGAACCAGAGACCGCACGCGCCGTTCATCATGACGGCACCGGTGCAGGACGTTGCTGAGCTCGCGTTCGCAGCTGCGAGCGGTGCCATTGCGCTCGATCCGGTGCTGTCGAAGAAGCTGCACGTGCGCGAGCATTTGAAGACGATCGTGCACCGCGACACGAAGGCTGAGCTCCAGATCATGACGTTCGATCCGAACGTGCTGACTGGGCAGAAATGCGCCGGGGTGTTGATCGACGAGCTGCACGTGGTTGCGAAGATGAGCAAAGCGGCGAGCGCCATCCGCCAGCTGCGCGGCGGGATGCTGCCGTTCCCAGAAGCGTTCATGGCGTTCATCACTACGCAGTCGGAAGAGGCGCCCAGCGGCGTATTCAAGTCCGAGCTGACGAAGGCGCGGGCAATCCGAGACGGCCGGCAGGAGGGAGCGATGCTCCCGGTGCTCTACGAGTTCTCGGAGGCGATGCAGAAGTCGCGCGAATGGCGAGACCCGGCGAACTGGCACATGGTCACGCCGAACGCCGGCAGATCGATATCGATTGATCGTCTGGTCGAAGAGTTCAAAACCGCAGAGGCAAGCGGCGAAGAGGAGCTGCGCGCCTGGGGCTCGCAGCATCTGAATGTCGAGATCGGTCTGGCGCTTCGATCCGATCGCTGGGTAGGCGCGGACTTCTGGGAGCAGCAGGCGAGGCCGGCATTCACGCTCGACGAGTTACTGGAGCGTTGCGAGGTGGTCGACGTTGGGATAGACGGCGGAGGCCTGGACGACCTGCTCGGCTTGGTGGTGCTTGGCAGGGAGACAGGCAGCCATGACTGGCTGGTCTGGGCTCATGCCTGGGCGCATCCTTCCGTGCTCGACCGCAGAAAGTCTGAGGCAGAGCGGTTTAAGGACTTCGCGACCGACGGTCATCTGACGCTCGTCGAACACATGGGCGACGACATTGCAGAGGTCGCCGAGATTGCCGGGAAGGTCAAGGACTCCGGCAAGTTGGACAAGTTCGGGGTCGATGGTCACGGCATCGGCGCGATTCTCGACGCGCTGATGGACGCTGGCGTGGCAGAGGAGGAGATCGTTGCGATCTCGCAGGGATGGAAGCTCACCGGCGCGATCAAGACCGCAGAGCGCAAACTGGCGGAAGGGACGATGGTGCACGGCGGACAGCCGATGATGGCCTGGTGCATCGGGAACGCCAAGGTCGAGCCGCGCGGCAATGCCGTGATCGTCACGAAGGCTGCGTCCGGCTTCGCGAAGATTGACCCGCTGATGGCGCTCTTCGATGCCGTCTCGCTGATGCAACTGAATCCGGCGCCTCGGCGCGAGTACCAAGTTCTGCTCGTGTAGTCCGCGAGATCTTTCGATCACAGCAAGCCCCGCACGGGAAACCGTCGCTGGGCTTTTTCATTGGAGCCCGAGAAATGGACCGACGCAAGCTGCCGCAGATTCGCCTGGACGCGAAGCCCGGCGGGCTCACGTTTCGGGCGCCTCCGAGCGCCGTGGCGAAGTGGGATAGGGCCGTCGCCATGGCAGCGAAGCCCGCCGCCGGAGAGGTGACGATTACCGGCTATGTCGGCCTCGGGGAGATCACGCTCGACAGCGTGCGCAAGCAACTGAAGGCCATCGGCCGGCGCGATGTACGCGTCGTGCTTTCCAGCCCGGGCGGAGACGCCTTCGAGGGCATCGCGATCTACAACGAGCTGCGCGAGCATCCCGGCCGCGTGACGATCGCCGTTCGTGGCATGGCCGCCTCGGCCGCTTCCGTCATCGCCATGGCCGGCGACCGCATCGAGATCGGCGAGGCTGCGTTGATGATGATCCATTCCGCGGCCGGCATGGTCGGCGGCAATGCGGCGGATCTGCGCGAGTTTGCCGATCTGCTCGACATGATCGACCAGGAGGTCGCGCAACTGTACGCGCGCCGCTCCGGCATGGCGCTGGCCGAAGTGCTCACGCTCATGCGCAAAGAAACCTACCTGACCGGAAAGCAAGCCGTCGAGAAGGGCTTCGCCGACTTCGCTTACTCCGATCCAGACGAAAAGAAGAAAGCGGGCGCGTCCATGCGCTCGCCGCTCCCGGCTCTTATGTCACCCGAACTGCTCGCCGCGTCAGGCATTCCGCAGTCTGGGGTCGTCATGAGCGCCAATCTCTCGCCCGGCGCCACGGGGATATTCCAAGGAACTGAAATGACTCTGCAGGAAAAACTCGCGGCGCTCCGCGAACAGAAACAAGCAAGGCTCGCTCGGCAGTCCGAGATTATTCAACTCATGAGGACCGACCGCGAGCAAGTGACAGTCGAGATGCGCGGCGAGGCTGCCGTGATCGATCGCGAGCTTTCCACGATCGACGACGACATCATGATGGCGCAGTACGAACTGCGGATGGCCGGCGAAGCGACGCCCGTCACCAACGACTCGCGCGTCTTCAACTCGCCCGCGTCCCGTGGCGCTCCGTACCTGAACCTGAAGAACAAGGATCAGGACGAGAAGTTCAAAGGCCAGAACTGGACGCGCCGCGTGATCGCGATGGCGCTCGCTCACCAGCATCATTGCACGGCGGTCGACGTCGCAATGGCGCGCGGCTGGCACAAGACGAATCCGACGCTGACGAAGCTGATCCAGATGGCCGCGGTGCCGGGCTTTGGCTCGGACTCGGGCGAGCCGGGCTCGGAGCTTGTCACGGCCGACAACCGATACACCGGTGACTTCATCGAGTTCCTGTACAACATGACCGTCTTCGACTCGCTGCCGCTGCGTGAAGTGCCGGCGAACGTGGCTATCAAGGGCACGGACGGTGTTGCAACCGCGAGCTGGGTCGGACAATCGAAGGCAATTCCGAATTCGAACGGCTCCGCGTCCAACGTCAACTTGACGCCGCTGAAGGTCGCCGCGCTGTCGGTGATTTCCAACGAACTTCTGGCGGATTCCACGCCCTCGGCGGAAATGTGGGTACGCGACCTTCTCGCGCAAGCGATGGCGCAGCGCGTCGACCAGACGTTCTTCAGCGCTGATGCCGCTGTGTCTGGCGTATCGCCAGCCGGCATGTTGAACGGCATCTCCGCTCTAGTGTCCTCGGGCACCGACGGCGATTCAGTGCGCACCGACATCGAGATCCTGTACGCGCCGTTTATCGCGGCCCGTAACGCTTCGGATCTCGTGTTCGTCACGTCGACCGGCTTGGCGAAGGCGATACAGTTGATGCGCAACGCGCTCGGCCAGCGTGAGTTTCCGGATGTGACCTCGCCTACCGGCGCCCGTGCAGGCAACCTCGAGGGCGATCCGCTTTACCGGGGCGACAACATCGGCTCGGGCGATGTCATCCTGCTCAAGCCGCGCGATATCTGGAAGATCGGCGACACCGGCATCCAGGTGGCGATCTCGCGTGAAGCGACGATCGAGCAGCAAGACAACCCGACCGGCGCAACGGATGTGCCGACCGGAGCGACGACCACGAACATGACCAACATGTTCCAGGAAGACAGCACGGCGATCCGCTTGATCCGTCGGATCAACTTCCAGAAGCGCCGCCCCGGCGCGGTGGCGTACATCGGCAACGCTGGTTACGGCGGCGTCGCGTCGTAAGTCTCGCAGCAGTGCAGTGCCCCCGAGGCGGTATTGGCCCCTCGGGGGTTTTCATTGAAGGCGACACGATATGCAGATGAAGGCACTGGTCGCAGCGCGCAACTTGCGCCACGCGGGCAAAGACGTGAAGGCCGGTGCGGTGTTCTACGCAAAGCCTGGGCACGCGAAGGTTCTGGTCGCGCTGAAGCGTGCGCAGTATGACATCGCCGTCGATCCAGCGCTTGCGCCAGTGGTCGACGATGCTCCTGAGACTGATGTTGCTGGCGTCGTGACTGAAGCGGTGTTCGAGCATAGCGATCCAGAGACGGTTGATACGCCAAGAGGCCGCCGCGTTCGCGCGAAGAAATCTTCCGAGGGAAGCCAGTAAGCATGGCCGGGCGTCTGAGCGTCTACATGGATCGATTGCGCAACATCGGCCGCGCTGCGGTTGGTGCGCCGGCCATGCAGGCCGCCAGCCTGATGTCGCCGCCGTCCAACCGCGGCTGGATGACGATATTCGACACGACGCCGGGCGCATGGCAGCAGGACTCGACGCCGGCAAACTTGGACAAAGCGCTCGCGCATTGGGCCGTGTTCGCCTGCCTGACGTTGATCGCCAAAGACGCCGCGAAGCTTTGCCTGGATCTTCGCGAGGAAGACGAGAACGGCATCTGGACAAAGACGCGGAGCGCGGCGTTCTCGCCCGTCCTGCGCAAGCCGAACGGCTACCAGACGCGCCAGCAGTTCATTCAGTCCTGGGTACTCTCGAAGCTCGGTCCCGCCGGCAATACCTACGTCCTCAAGCAGCGCGACGCCCGCGGCATCGTGGTGGAAATGCATGTGCTCGACCCGATGAAGGCGCTGCCGCTCATCGCGCCGAATGGCTCTGTGTTCTACCAGCTCGGCGCCGATGATCTGGCGAAGGTCCGCTTCGATGCGGACATCCTGCCGGCTTCCGAAATCATCCACGATCGCAGCTCGCCGCTGTTCCATCCGCTCGTCGGGATCAGCCCGCTGTACGCGTGCGGCCTGTCCGCATCGCAAGGCCTGCGCATTCAGGAGAATTCCGAGCGGTTCTTTCGCAACCGCTCCATGCCGGGCGGCATCATCACGGCGCCGGCGCGAATCTCGGACGCCATGGCCGAGCGCATCAAGCGCGAATTCAACCAGCGGTACAGCGGCGAGAACGCGGGCAAGACCGCTGTGCTCGGCGACGGGCTCAAGTACGAACCGCACTCGGTCAACGCGCGAGACTCGCAGTTGATAGAGCAGCTGGGCCTCACGGCGAAGATGGTCTGCAGCACCTACCACGTTCCGCCGTTCAAGATCGGCATCGAGGCGCTCCCCGCCGGCCAGAAGGTCGAAGACATGGACCGGCGCTATTACCGCGACTGCCTGCAGGACGTGCTCGAATCGATTGAGGCGCTGCTGGACGAAGGGCTGGGGCTGAACCTGACCGGGCGCGCGCTGCGCAGCGAGTTCGATCTCGAAGACCTGCTGCGCATGGACCAGGCAACGATGATCGACGCGCTCGGCAAGGCGGTGAGCGGCACCATCATGTCGCCGAACGAGGCCCGACTGCGCGTGAACCTGCCGCCCGTCAAAGGCGGCGAGGCGCCGCTCAGTCAACAGCAGAACTGGCAGCTCGAGCAGCTGGCGCAGCGCAAGGGGCCGGAGGATGCCGCGTCTGTCGCCGCCCCGCCGATGGTCGATGACGAAGAAACCGACGAAGACATCGAGGAAGCCGTCGAGGCGCTCGCGCGTGATCTGCCGTCTCTCGTGAGAAAGGCCGCCTGATGGACATCAAACGCGTCACAGCAGCGATCCTGAAAGCGGTCCAGTCCTGGGTCGAGCCGGCCGTGCAGGATCTGTCGGCGCGCATGGAGGCGATGAGCGCGCGCATCGACAACCTGCCGAAAGCGGATCCGGCTGAAATATCAGCGACCGTGCGCGAGCAAGTCGTCGCTGCACTGGCAACGCTGCCGCAGGGCGAGAAAGTCGAGCCGGCGCAGATCCGGTCCTGGCTCGAGGAGTTCGTTTCGGCGCGCATGGCATCCATGCCGGCGCCGAAAGACGGCAAAGACGCCGACCCGCACCTGATCGCGTCGATGATCGATGCCCGCATGGCGGCCCTGCCGACGCCCAGGGACGGCCGCGATGCCGACGAGGCGGCAATCATCGCCCATGTCGACGCCCAGATCGCTGCGCGCGTCTCTGCGATCCCTGCGGGCAAGGACGGCAAAGATGCAGAGCCGATCCCGCGCGACACGCTGGCGCTGATGATCCGCGAAGTGGTCGACGAAGCGCTGGCGAAGCGGCCCGCGCCTCGGGATGGCAAGGACGCGGACTTGGCCGCGGTGTCGACGCTGATCGATGCTCGTCTGGCCGCGATGCCCGCGCCTCGGGATGGCAAGGACGCCGAACCGATCCATCCCGACACGCTGCGTCTGATGATCCTGTCGTGCGCGCGTGAGGTCGTCGCCGAAATGCCGCGCCCAAAGGACGGCGAGCCCGGGCCGCAGGGCGCGCCTGGTCGCGATGTCGATATGACCTACGTCGAGACTCGCCTATCCCACGCGGAAAAGTCGGTGACCATGGAACTGGAAGGCCTGCTCGACGAGCTGTCCTCGGGCCTTGGGGACCTCGGACCAACGCTTACCCAGCGGTCGAATGCTTCCCCGGTCAGTGTCGTCGTGAACGTGCCGATCGAGGATCTGAAGATCGCGAATGTTCAGGCGACCGTGCCCGGCATGCGTGAAATGGGCGAGGCGGTCGAGAGGCTGGACGCCACAATGAAGCGCCCGATGCGTCCGATCTTCAACGAGCGCGGCGAACTTGTCGGCGGCGAGCGCGAGCCTGGCTGATGCCGTACACGGACGAGGGCAAGGCGATCGCGCTGCGGGCGATTGCTGAGCGTGCGCCGTACCTAAGCATTCACACGTTCAAGTACGCGTCTCGCGAAAACGAACTTCCGGTCGGTCTGTACGAGCGTCAGCGCATATCGTTCGACGGGCCCAAAGAGGGCGAGCTGCGCGCCGACACCTTGTTGCGCTTCGAGATCCCGCACGGGTCCAGGTGCGAGTCGGCCGGTTTCTGGGGCTCGGTAAGCGGCGGCGATATGGTCGCTTATGCAAAGTTCGTTAGGCCGATCCAGTACCGCGGACGCGGCGTGCTGGTTGTCGATCTTGCAACGCTGGATCTAAATCTAGATTCAGACTTGGAGTAAAGCATGCCTGTCGAGGTCAAGTTGAACCGCCAAGGGCGCGAGGCTGGCAAGGTTCGCGCAGTCACTACTGTCACATTGGACTACGAGCGTGCGCAGGATTTGCCAGACATGCTTCGCTTTGGTCGCGAGCGCGAAACGTGGGAGCGTGTCGGCGGTGTTGGTAGCCTCAACTATCGGGTCTATACGCCGTCGCCCGTAGTGGATGTTGAGGACAAGGTGATCGATAAGTAGTGCGAATTAAGGGGCCGTCATGAAACGCGCTGTTGAACTAGCTTTAGGAAACCTCGCTGCATATCGGCTTGGTGAGGATGCGTACGACCCCGATGCTCTTGGGTTGGGTCCATTGATGATCCAAAAGACAGGCCCTGCCAACTCAGACAAGTTTGCGGGACCTTTGCCTATTGCGGTCGGCCGCCCGATGGAGGCCAGCACCCCGAACGCAGTGGCTTTCCCGTGGGCTATGCAATGGGCAAGTGCTGCCAACAACAAGATCGATTGGGTGTTCTTAGCCGACATATCTACGGCGGCTGCTACTCGACGCGTGATCGCGTATGAGTTTGACCGCCTGACGGATGTTCTGACGTGGAAGGGCTTCATAACCATCACCTTCCCAACCGCTACGGCCTTTACCCTGCGCGCACTGCGCATGACCTATGACCTGCACACCGTTGGAACCGTGGCGGTTTCTGGAACAGCGGTCACCGGCACAGGCACAAACTGGCAATCCGATCGCGCCTGCGTAGGCAACCGCATCGGCTTTGGCAGCACTGATCCTACCCAAATCACTACGTGGTACGAGATCAGCGCCATCGGCAGCAACACCGGCATAACTCTTGCGGTGGGCGCCGGAACGATCAGTGCCGGAACACCTTACGTCATCGAAGACCTGCGCTGCGTTTTGGCGGCAACGAACGCTACAGCAACAAACGGCGGTTTGTTTGTGGTCAAGGGGCTGAGGTACGAGAACTTCAACTCCCTGGGGACCGCGATTCCGTCAGCGGTTTCTACCGACAACATCAGGGCATGCTACTGGCTCAAGTCGGCGGCCACGGTGACGGAAACAGTTGCGGCTGGCTTAGGCATCCAAGCGCGCACGAGTTTCACGGATCATACGTGCTGGTTGTCGAATGGCACTACAACACTGGCCCTGTACAAGTTCAACCTCCGTGCGGCACTCACTGTAGCCACGGGTGCGTCATTAAACGCGTTCACGTTTCAAACAGGCGTGTCCGCGGCACTGACTGGCACCATGTCGCAGAACAATAACGGCCGCGTAGCGAACGCTGCGCACGGTCCGGGCTCCGGCATAGACTGCTTTTACTGGACCACGACCACTCGAATTTACCGCAGCAAAGCGCTATCCACTATTGTTGCTTCGGATACGACTCACGTATCTGGCGGGGACAATATGGTGGAGATTCCTCCCGGCGGGGCATCTACTTCAGCCGTAAGTTCGCTGATGCAAAGCATCGAATACACCGGCCTCCTGGACAGGTTCGTGGTGGCAGTGAATGCCACGGGTCTGCCATTCCGCGACTACGTGACTGAGTACAAGACGGACTCCAGTCCGATGAATCGCCAGATCGGTTGCGACAACCGTCAGATCAATCAATCAGCAGCAGACAGCGGTGTTACTCCTACGCTCACGCGCAGCGGCGCTTCTTTTACTGTGTGGGTGGAAGGAGGCTTGGGCTACTTCGCAACATTCGGCACCGCTATCACGTCGAACTTCTTGTTCGTTGTTCCGATAGGTGCTGACTGGGAGTACGCAGCGGCAACGAATTCGCGGGTAATTCTCCCAGCCTTCTCTACTACGGCAGCCTCGAAATACTCTAAGTTGTTGGCCAACGCTTCGGAGATCGTAGGCGGAGACAGTGGCGTCAACCTCGGCATGGCTACAGAGCCGTACCGCATGTATTACCGGACCGCAGGCATCGCCGACAACAGTGGAGGGTGGACTGCTGTTGATGAGAGCGGCGATCTGAGCGCAGTGGCTGGCGCGACGCAGATCCAGTTCATGTTCGAGTTTCGAGTGATCGGAGTTATGTGCGTGCCGTCTCGGCTCCATGCCATAACTGTGACGTACGACGACGACGGAACGGATGACCGCTTCCAGTTCTCGCAGAATTACTCTGATTCTACGAACAAGGAATTCACTTGGCGGCATGCGGTTGCGTTCGGCGGTACCGTTCCTCCGCTGCAAGTTGATCTGTACGACGCTATTTCAGGTGGGCTGCTGGTGTCTGACGATACCGATACACCCACCGGCACGTTCGAAAGGTCAACAGCAACGACACCGTCTTTCAGCGCTTGGACGAACACGGACAAGACGAACGAGACGACTTATATTCGATACACGCCGGACTCGCTGGCCGACAACATCACCGTTCGTCCAGTGCTGAGGTTGAAGCCGTAATGCCTCTCGACGACATTTGCCCGTCTGAGGGCTCCGGCATCGTTCAGGTGCAGGCGCGAGGCGACACAGGCGTGGTCGCTGACATCGTGGCTGATCGCGCGGCAGTAATTCGCTTAGAACTCACAGGCGGCCCCCCTGGCCCAGCAACTGACAGTGTCACAGGCGGTCGCTTCAATCGAGGGTTCAACTAGTGCTACTTAAGCAGAGTGAGTCTACTGCTGCGCGTCGCCGCATTCCGATAGTGTTGGTTGATGCGACAGATGGCGTAAGCCCAGAAACAGGCATAACGCTGTCTTCGGGCGACTTGAAGCTGTCGAAGAACGGTGGTGCAGAGGCAAACCATGCTGGGTCGCTGATCGAACTTGCAGACGGGGACTACTACTACGAAGCGACCGCTGGTGAACTCGACACCCCTGGGTATCTAACCGGACGGCTGACCAAGGCGGGAGTACGCACGTATCGATTCTTGGTGCAGGTTGTCGCATTTGATCCCTATGCAGCTACGAATCTGGGTCTGTCTTCTCTCCCAACGGAGAATCCGGGTACGGCCGACGGACTGTTCATTGCGGGCACAAACGCAGCGACTGAAGTCGCATCGCTTGCTGTTTCGGGCGAATTTGCCGTCGAAGATGGCATCGCTGTGTCTTGCACGACGGCGGATAAGCCGGCTATTCAAGCGGTAGGGAATGGTGAAGGCGCTGGCGCATCATTCGCAGGCGGTAGCGGAGGTGGCGACGGTATCATCGCCAGCGGCGTCGGCGGCGGGTCGGGCATCGTTGGGCGCGGCGACAGCAGCGGCGGACACGGCATAAAGGCCATCGCATCTGGCACACCTGGCAACGCGTTGCACTTGAGTTCAGAGGGGTTGGCGGGGCCGGCGCTGCGCGTCACCCAATCTAGCGGACCAGCAGTCACTGTTGACGGGCAAGTCTTGCTGCAGGATGGCTTGGCCGTTAGCTGCACGACCGCGAACCGGTCAGCGGTCACTCTCACTGGTAACGGGTCTGGGCATGCGCTGAGCCTCACTCCCGGCGCAACCGGGAATGCCCTGCGTGCTATCGGCGGTGCAACGTCTGGTGATGCCGTTGTTATACAAGGAACGGCGGGCAATGCTCGCGGTATGCTGATTCAAGGGCAGGGCTCAAACGACGGCCTCGAGATAACCGCAGGCGCAACTGGGATCGGTCTTGACATCAACGGCGGATCGAGCTCCGGTGCCGGGGCGACGGTAGACTCTACTTCCGGTGACGCTTTGCAAATCACCGCGGGCGGCGGAAATGGCGACGCAGTGCAGTTGGCGGGCAACGGGTCCGGGCACGGCTTGCTGTCGACCGGAGGCGCTACAGGAAGCGGCATACGTGCTATTGGCGGAGCCACTTCCGGAGCGGCGGTGCACATCACAGCCACAGCGGGCAATGCCAACGCAGTGACTATTGCAGGGCACGGCTCGGGTGATGGGCTGGATATATCTGGCGGCGCGACTGGTATAGGCGTCGACATCAACGGAGGATCTTCCAGCGGCGCAGGGCTAACGATCGATTCCATATCAGGCGATGCTTTGACCGTTGTTGCCGGCGGAGGAAACGGCGATGCTGCGTACTTGCAGGGGCACGGATCCGGCAGCGCGCTCTACGCGCGCGCTGGAACCACAAGCGCCACTGCTGCCGTCCGAATTGAATCCGGAAACGGCACTGGTATCGCTATCGAGGCCGGTCAAGTCGGGGGAACAGGCAACGGCATTTCCATCTTCGCCGGGTACACGTCAGGCGACGCAATTCGTTTGACGGCAAACGAGGGGGCAGGGATCGCCACTCCGAGCTCGAAGCAGGCCCTTAACTTGTCTGGCGCGTTTGGAGCAGCAGCGGTTCAAATAGCGCAAAACAGTAGTAACGGGCCTGGTCTTTCAATCCAGGGATTCGGCACGGGCGCTGCGGTTCTTTTGACGGGCGGTGCGACAGGTCCCGGTGTCGATATCAATGGCGGGTCGACCTCTGGCGCGGGCGTGGTCATAGACTCAACAACTGGCGATGCGGTGCAGGTGACTTCTGGAGGCGGAGACGGCGACGCGGTTCAGTTGACGGGCAATGGCACAGGTCTGGGCCTGCGCGTAAATGGGGTGGCACTCGCCACGCAATCGAGCGTAGACACCATCAACGGAATCGTCGACGCCATCCTTGTCGACACCGGCACCACTCTCCAGGCCGAGTTGGACGGGATCCAGGCCGACACCGAAGACATCCAGAGCAGGCTCCCTGCGGCTCTCATCTCAGGGCGCATCGATGCTTCCGTGGGGGCAATGGCCTCAGACTCCGTCACTGCAGCTGCCCTAGCAACTGATGCGGTAGCTGAGATTCAGGCAGGCCTCGCGACGGCTTCTGGGGTTGCGACGCTGCAGTTGAGTCTTGATGATGTTCCGACCAATGCGGAACTATCCACAGCGCTCGACGCGGCTGATGATGCTGTGCTCTCGGCGATCGGAGCAATCGCGATCCCAAGTGCATCGACAATCGCAACGGCAGTTCTCACGACTGAGCTCACAGAAAGCTATCGGGCGAATGGCGCTGCGCCGACGCTGGCGCAGGCGCAATTCGAACTTCTGGCGCATCACGGAGAAGCGTCGAACTCTGGCACGACCAAGACGCTCAAGGGCATCGATCACACGACGACGGTGGCGACGTTCACCTATGACGATGCGACCAATCCGTCGAGCGTGACGCGTGCTACATGACCGCCGGCGCGGTCCTGACGCTTGGGTACGGGCCGAGCGGGTCGGCTGGCGCAGTCCTGAAGCTCGGATATGGGATCGGATCATTTGTCCCGCCGCAGCCGCCTTCTGTGGTCCACGGGACGGCGCGGTCGGAGAATCCGATCGAGGTGCATCACGTGAGTTTGCGCGTGAGCGGGGGCGGCACTGCGCGCGTGATGGCGCGGAAAGAGTTCGAGGCATTGCCCCCGGAGCAGCAGGCGATGCTGTTGATGATTCTGGCCAATTGATGCGGAGCGAGTGCGAATGACCGACAGAATCTCAGGCCGCGAGGTCGGGCGGCGCATCGTCGCGGCCGTGCAGGCGAGCATGGCGCTGGCGCGCGAAGAATCGGCCCGGGAGAACGAGGCCTTACGCGCGATGCTGCGCGACGCCCCCTCGCTCGAGTCGATCCGAAAACTCATCGACCGGGAAGTCGAGCAGCGGGTCATTGCACGAGCGCAAGTATCCCCGGCCGAGATGATGGATGTGCTGCGCCCTTTGATGTCGGCCGAGGTCGCCAAGATCGAGCTGTCTCTTGAAAGACGCTCGCAGGAGATGCTGCAGCGGGTCATCGATCAGATGCCCAAGGCGGCAACCATCGAGGACATTCGTCCGCACCTCGACGCGGAGATGGCGAGGTACGCCCTGGACTACGAGCGCCGGGCCGGCGACCTTGGCCGGGCAGCAATCGATCGCGCCGTCTCGTCGCTGCGTCAGCCGCAGGACGGCGCGAGCATCGAGGACTTTGACTTGTCGATGAACGAGCGCGACTTGACGGTAACGATGCGGATCGGCGGAGAGATGGTCGGCAGGACGATCCCGCTGCCGCTGCCATACGACGGTGGCGTCTACAAGCCCGGGCAAGCGTACCAGCGGGGGGCGATCGTGACGTTCAGCGGTTCGGCATTCATCGCGCAGCGCGACGCGGCAGCGACCGAGAAGCCCGAGGCCTCATCGGCCTGGCGCTTGCTCGTCAAGCGCGGCCGAGACGGGAAGGACGCCGAATAATGCTCCGCGCGCGCGTCATTGCCGAACCTACAGTCGAGCCGATCTCGCTCGAGCAGGCATACCAGCATCTGCGCGTCGACCCGATCGACAGCAGCGACGTGACCGGCCGCCCGGATGATGATCTGATCTCGGCGCTGATCTCGACGGCGCGCGAATACTGCGAGGACTTTACTGGGCTGTCGCTGGCGGTCAAAGACTACGAGATCGCCTTCGACGCCTGGCCGGATGGCGGGATCGAACTCCCGCATCCGCCGTTCGTCTCGATCATCGGAATCACTATCAGCGACGACAGCAGCGACGCGGCATTGACGGCAGACGATTACACCGTCGACGACTACACCTATGTGCACGCGTCGATCATCCCGGTCGGGATGTGGCCGACGATTTCGTCCGGCGACGTTGCGCGCATTCGATACCGGGCCGGCTACGGCGACGAGTCCGAGGCGGCGGGACATATGCCGAGCGGGATTCGGACGGCGATGCTGCTGCTGCTCGGGCATTGGTACGCGAACCGCGAGTCGGTGATCGAAGGCCAGCCCGTCGAACTGCCGATGGGCGTCGAGGCGCTGCTGCGCCCGCACCGAGTCAAGCTCGGCTTCGCATGAGCCTCGCGCAGTTCCGAGGTCTTTGGAAAGGCCGCACGGTCGCATGCATCGCCAGCGGCCCTAGCCTGACAGCCGAGGACTGCGAGCGGGTCCGCGCTGCGGGCCTGCCAACGGTGGTGGTCAATAACTCGTGGGAGTTGGCGCCTTGGGCCGACATCCTGTTCGCCATGGATGCCGCCTGGTGGTCGAACTACGGCGACCGGGTGATGCGAGAGTTCGAAGGCCATCGCATCGGCTACGTGCGCGTCCCGGGCGTGATCGCAACGAAGGGGGAGATCTTCCCGACGGGCTGGGGCAACTCGGGCACCTACGCGATCAGCGTCGCGGTCGTCACCGGAGCGGCGCGGATCCTGCTGCTCGGCTATGACTGCCAGATGACCGGCGGCAGGAATCATTGGCATGTCGATCATCCGGTGCCGATGGGCAACTGCGGCACGATCAAGAGCTGGGCGTATAAGGCCGAGATCGTCGCGAAGTACGCGAAGTCGCACGGGGTCTCGGTGATCAACTGCTCGCGCGAGACGGCGCTGACGTGCTTTGCGCGCGGCACATTGGACGACGAACTGATGGAGGCGCGGGCAGCATGATTCGCGTGCGTGGCGGGGCGGGGATCGGCGACGCGCTATACGTGCGCGCCGCGGTCGAGATCATGCTGCGGACGGGAGAGCAAGTCACGGTCTGCTGCGACTACCCGGAGGTGTTCCTCGGCCTGCCGGTAAAGGTCGAGCCGTTTCGGCGGCTGCACATCGACCGGCTGGCGCACTATTCGACGCGGAAGAAATGCACCGACACGACGCAATGGGCCGACGTGTGCATCACCGCCGAGATTCCCGTCGAGCCGATGCGGCTGACCTGGGAATGCCAGAATCCGACACTCATCAAAGAGATGCGCCGGTTCGCCGCCGGGAAGCCTCTCGTGCTGGTGCACGGCGGCCGCGTGCCGATGGGGCGCACGGACGGATTCGGCGCCGAGTTGCTGCCGCGCAAGCGGGGATTCGATCTCGTGCTGCGCGAGTTCACGGACTGCTACACCGTGCGCATCGGCAAGGGCGCGTCACTGTACTCTCTCGACGTGAGTCTGGATCTGACCGGCTGCACGACGGTGACCGACGTGCTCGATCTGGCGCAAGCCTGCGACGGCGTCATCGGCCAGTGCAGCTACGCCGTGCCTCTGGCCGAGGGGTTCGACAAGCCGTTGATGGCGGTCTGGTCGGACAAGGGCATGCGTGAAGGGCGGTCGATGTATATCCGCCAGATCACGCCGCACAAGGTACTTTCGAAAGACACGTCGATGTTCGTGGTCGACACCTGGAGCGATGAGCAAATCCGTGATGAAGCCCGCGCGTTTCGTATCCTTCAGTGAGGTCGCGGAGCGGTTCCGCGGCAAGCGCGTTGCCATCGTCGGCAGCGGGCCATCGTGCACTCAGAACCGGCTGGGTTTCGTCGATGAGCATGATGTGGTCGTCCGGGTGAACAATTACCGCGGCGGTGCTGCGCAGGGCCGGCGCTGCGACGTGTTCTATTCATTCTTTGGGTCGAGCATTCGCAAGTCGCCGGAAGAACTTAAGCGCGACGGCGTGCAGCTGCTGATGTGCAAAGTCCCGGACGCCCAGCCGATCGACTCGCCGTGGCATCGCCGGCACGGGAAGCTGAACGGTATCGACTTTCGATACATCCACCGAGCCCGGGCATCCTGGTGGTTCGGCGATGTATGGGTGCCGCCCGTCGATCGCTTCCTACGCAGCTTTCATCTGCTGCGCCGGCATGTCGCGACGACGGGATTCGCCGCGATCCTGGACGTGCTCGATTGCGAGCCCGCCGAGTGCTACCTCACCGGCTTCGACGGGTTCACGAGCGGCGTGCATAACGTCACCGAGAAGTGGCGCAAGGGCGACACTGCCGACCCGATCGGGCATCGACCGGAGCTGGAGCTCGACTGGCTGGCGATCGAGGGGCAGCAGCATCCGCTGTCGTTCGACGCGACGCTGCGGGCGATCATCATGGACCGGCGCGAGGTGGCGGCTTGAACCTGTACGAGTATCGCGGCGAACTGTTCCCGGAGTATCTGAAGCACGGCAACGCCTGCCAGTTCATCGTGCCGACGGCGCTGCAGTTCTGCCAGGGCAAGGGGCTGGACGTCGGCGCGGGCAAGTGGCCGCTACCCGGCGCGACGCCCGTCGACCTGATCTACAAGGTCGACGCGATGTACCTTCCCGGGCAGGACTGGGACTTCATCTTCTCAAGCCATTGTCTCGAGCATCTCGGCGACCCGATCGCGGCCCTGGACGCATGGCGATTGAAGCTGCGCCCGGGAGGCGTTCTGTTCCTGTACCTGCCGCATCCAGCGATGCGCTACTGGCTGCCGCAGAACTGCCGAAAGCATCGGCACTCATGGGAGCCGAAGCAGATGGCCGAGATCGTTCGCGACCTGGGCTTCGTCAACGTGATTCACAGCGAGCGCGACCTGGCCTGGTCGTTCGCGTGCGTCGGATGGAAGCCCGAGTAATGGATCCGCACATCGCGCGCATGAATGCCACACCCGACGGCGACCTGATGCTCATTCGCTCCGCTGGCATCGCCTATCAAGCAGACATGCAGGCGGGCCGGATCGAGTACGACGACGTTTACTGGCAGAAGGTATCTGCTTACGAGGGGTCAGAGATCGCGGCGCGCGTGATCGCTGGGCGAATCGCCATGCTCAAGCGCCATGCGATCGCTGGGCGCAGCGTGCTAGACATCGGCGCTGGCACTGGGGCGTTCGTTGTTGCGGCTCGCCAGGCGGAATTCTACGCGCGAGGCTTCGACTTGATGCCGATGGCGGTGCAGGCGCTGAAGCGCGCGGGGCTCTATGCCGTGAACGTCGCAGCCTTCGATGTCGTTGCTCTCTGGGACTCGATCGAGCACATGGAAAACCCGCAGAACGTGCTCGCCGAGATAGAACTCGGAACGGTCCTGCTCGTGTCTGTCCCGATCTTCCCTGGCATCGGCGTGATCAGGCAGTCGAAGCACTATCGGCCGGGCGAGCATCTGTACTACTTCACCGAGCGCGGCTTCATCGACTGGATGCGCTCGCACGGATTTCGAGTGCTTGAGCGTAGCGGTCACGAGATCGACGCGGGGCGCGAGAGCATTGGCGCCTTCGCGTTCGTGCGGGATGCGCTGCCGTGAGACGACTCAAGGCTGGATCGCTGCGGCATCGCGTCACCCTGCAGGCGCTGCAGTCCGAGCAGGATGACTCCGACGGCCAGGTCGAAGAAACGTATCTCCCGATCGGCGACGTCTGGGCCGACGTGCGGATGGTCTCTGGCAAGGAATACGTGCAGGGCGACGCGCGGCAATCGGGCATCGTGGCCACGATCCGCATTCGGTATCGCCCGGGGCTGGAGGCGTCGATGCGCGTGATTCATAACGGACGCACGTTCCACGTCGAGGCCGTGCTCGACGATCCCGAGTCTGGGCGCGACTGGGCGACGCTGGCGTGCTCCGAAGTGAGGCCGGGATGATCAAGGTCGAGACAAAGCTATCCGGCAATCTGCAGGCGTCGCTGGGAACGTTCAGCAAGCGGGTGTCCGACGACGTGATCTTCTCGGGCGCTGCGGCGATGGCGCGCGTGATCTACAACGAGGTGAAGCGCAACGTCGCGCCGCCGAGGATGGGCGTCAAGACGGGCAACCTCGCGGCGTCGATCTATCGCGTCTATTCGCCAGAGCGGTCGCCGACGGGCGTCAAGGCGTACAAGGTGTCATGGAACAAGCGCACGGCGCCGCACGGGCATCTGCTTGAGTTCGGCACGTCGCGCGCTCCTGCGAAGCCGTTCATTCGCCCGGCCTTTGATCGCGTCGATGAGGCAATCAAAGAGGGCAACGAGCGCATGCGTCAGCGACTGCTGGAAGGGTAAGCAATGGGCGCCAGGAAGTGTGCGAAATGCGGCGGCACCGGTGCGGTGAACGACATCCGCTGCACGGCATGCAGGGGCAATGGGCTAGTCATCACGCAGACAGAGCAGCACGATCCCGAGTCGTTGCGCTCGATCATCGAGGCGGTGAAGGTGATCCCGCTGCGGCCTGATGACGTGATCGTCTGCAAGATCCCGTCATTCCTTCCAGACGACGATCTAGCCGCGATCCGCGACAACCTGTCCGAAGCGTTCGGCGGCCATCGCGTGATCGTTCTGAGCGGCGGCATGGACATCGAAGTCGTCAGGCGCGAGGCCGGCGATGTCGCTTGAAACGGCCATCTATTCGACGCTGAAGACGCTGGTCGACAGTCGCGTGTATCGAGACATCGTCCCGGGTGACAAAGCGCATCTGCTGCCGCGCATCACGTTCCAGCAGGTCGGCGGGCAGGCGGTCAACTTCCTGTCGGGCGATGTGCCGTCGAAGAAGAATGCCCGCGTGCAGATCAATTGCTGGGGCGCTCGCCGCGACAATGTGATGGCGCTGGCGCGTCTGGTCGAGGATGCGATGCGCGCGAACACGACGCTTGCAACGTCGGTGCTCGGCGCGGCGATGTCGACGTTCGAAGCGAAGGCCGGGCCGAACGGCGCCGACCTCTACGGAGCGATGCAAGACTTTTCGCTTTGGTACGACGACTGATCATTACCACGGAATAGCAAAGAGGCCCGCCATCGCGCGGGCCTTTTTCATGTGCAGCACGCCCGCGAGGGCAATCACCGACCCGCTCCTGGCGGGTTTTTTTTCGCCCGTCTCGGCGGGTCTTTTAGCTCTGAAAAGGGATCCCTCATGAAATCGTTTTTGGCGTCTGCATTCGCATTTGTATTCTCCATCGCCGAGATGGCTCACGCTGCGCTGTTCGGCTACATGGCTCGCTCTGGCCTTGTTCTCGGCGCGTTCAAACTCCCGAACGGCTCTATCGTCGAAATCGCTTCGTCCTACGGTCCCGAGACGGACATGGATGCGGTCAGCAATGCGAATCCTGCAGTCGCAACCGTCAGCGCGTCGCACGGCTTCGCTTCGAGCGACTTGCTCGAATTGACGTCAGGCTGGTCGCGGCTCACGAATCGCGTTGTGAAAGCGGGCACCCCGTCTGGCAACAACATTCCCCTGCTCGGAATCAACAGCACCAGCACGACCCGCTATCCCACTGGCGGCGGCGTCGGCACTGCGCGCGAGATTCTGACCTGGACGCAGATGCAGCAGATCACCGAGGTGGCAACGGAAGGCGGCGAGCAGAACTTCCTGACGTTTCAGTTCCTGGAAGACGACACGCAGCGCCGGATCCCGACGTCGAAGAGCCCGATCGGCATCTCGATCACGCTGGCCGACGACCCGGAACTCGCCGGCTACCTGCTGGCCGAGGAAGCGAACGACGACCGCACGGCGCGCGCTGTTCGCGTGACGTTCCCGGATAACTCGGTGCTTCTGTTCAAGGCGCTGATCACCTTGCAGAAGATGCCGAGCCTGAACATCGACGAACTGATGACCGTCGAGGTCACGTTCTCGCTGGAAGGCGATCCGACCCGGTACTCGGCCTAATCCATCGACATAGGGGCCCGCCTCGCGCGGGTTCCCTTCAACCGGATCACCCATGGCAAAGCTGAAACTCGCAGTAGACCCGACATTCCGGGCGCAGATCGCGATCCCGGTCGCGGGCGCGGATCCGATCAAGGTCGGGTTTACCTTCAAGCATCGCACCACGAAACAACTGGCAGAGTTTTCTCGATCACGCGAGGACAAGTCGGACATCGACACGCTTTTCGAAATGGTCGATGGCTGGGATCTCGACTACGAGTTCACGCGCGAGAACGCCGAACTCCTGCTCGAAAACTACGGCGGATCGGCGGTCGCGATCTACCAGGGCTACATCGACGAACTGCTCGGAGCCCGCAGAAAAAACTGATCGCCGTCGCGCGGGCCCTATACACGCCGGGCCCGTCAGCGGCGGAGCTGAAATACTGGAACGTCACGGGGAGCGAAGCCGAGGAATGGGGCGCCGTCGAGGTATGGCCAGACAACATGCTGGCCGTTCAGACCTTCATCGGCATGTCGACGCAATGGCGGGTCGGCGCTGCCGGCGCGGTCGGCCTCGATTACAACGTCCTGCGTTCCATCTATGACACCTACGGCGGCGGCCCTGATGACTGGGCCGACACATTCGAATCGATCCGCGTTCTGGAAGACGGAGCATTGACGACGATGAACAAGATCGCGGAGCGAGAGCGGAAGAAGCGAGGCGGCAATGGCTGACGTGATCGGTCGCGGCACGATTGAGCTGATCGCCGATGCTCGTGGCTTTCGCGCGCAGATGGCGCAGGCCAGCAAGTCGATCAGCGAACTCGGCAAGGGGCAGCGTACTGCCAGCGCGTCGGCCTCGAGGTCGATCGATTCGTACGTGCAAAAACTCACGCTTCAGAATCGCACGCTGAACCTGTCGTCGCGTGAGTCGAAACTGTTCGAACTGGCGGCGCGGGGGGCTTCCGATGCGCAGCTGAAGGCTGCAGACGCGGCGCTTCGTCAGCGCGACGCGATGCAGAAGGCGTCAGAAAATGCGAAGGTGCTGCGCACGTCGCTGCTCGGGATCGCCGCGGCTGCCGGCGCCGGACTGATCGCTGCGGTCGCAACGATCGACAAGCTGGTCGATAAGGCGGCGGGCTTCCAGGATCTCGCTGAGAAGATGGGCGACTCTGCAGAAGCAGTCGCCAGCCTGGCCGTTGCTGCAAGCGGCGGCGGCACAGACCTGAACGTCATCTCGCAGGCGTCCGCTCGACTGGCGAAAAGCCTGACCGGGGTCGACGACGAATCGAAGGCTGCCGGCGCGGCCATTGCTGCGCTCGGCTTGAATATCGACGAGTTTCAGCGGCTGAAGCCGGTCGACCAGATCGAGGCGCTCGCGAGGGCGTTTAGTCAGTACGAGGACGGCGCCGCCAAGTCGGCCGCCGCGCAGGCGCTGCTTGGCCGTAGTGGGGCCGAGTTGCTGCCGTTTTTCAAAGAACTGGCGAGCGGGGCGGGCCGGCAGGTCATCCTTACGCAGCAGCAGATCGAGGCGGCAGACGCTCTTAAAGATCGGCAGGCGGTGCTCACGGCGCAGATTGGCTTGTACGCGCAGTCGATCGCGACGAAGATGCTGCCGGCCATCTCGGACCTGGTCGGCGCAACTGGCGACCTGCTGAAAGCGTTCACAGAAACCGACGGGGCTGCGGGCGATCTCGGCAGGAATACCGGAGTGCGCGACTTCGCAGATGCATCGGCAACCGCGCTGGCGTTCTTGATCGATTCCGCCGACGGCGTCGCGCGAGTTTTCGCCGTCGCCGGCAAGTCGATCGCCGCGTTCTTCGCGGTCACGGAGCGATTGAAGTCGCTTGACTTCCGCGGGGCCATTGCGGCGGCAGCAGCGGCGCAAGAGGACATCCAGAACACGCTCAACGCCGATACGTTTGGCAAGGCGCTGGAGCGGACAAGGGCACAACGGCGGCAGGATGAGCAGGGGCAGGCGAATTTCGTCGGTCCACAGCCGCGCTCGGGTGGTCGTCAGCAGCTGAACTTCCGCGGCAAAGAGACGAAGCCGAAAGAAGACAGGGCCGGAGACCAGATCGCGCAGGCACAGCTGCAAGCCGAGCTCGCCGCGATCCGCCGGTCGAGCGATGCGCAGATCGCCGAGTTCGCCCGGGCCGAGCGGATCACGTCTGCACTGCGCGCCGCATCGCTCATCGAGGAACGCGAATACTTCGCGGCCAAGGCGCAGTTCATTGAACTGAACGCGCGGGCCCAAGCGCAGGCGCTGGAGCAGGAGATCGCGATCCTGCAGCGGCAGACGTTCGCCGGGAAGAATGCCGCGACCGAGCAGCTGCAGAACCAAGAGAAGATCGCCGAGGCGACGGCGAAACTTTCGGCGGTGCAGGCCGATGCGGCGTCTGCGCTGCGCGTGAACTCGATCCAGGAGCAGGCGGCGCTCGAAAAGATCCGCCAGTCCTACATCGACGCCCAGGTCGCGGCCGACGCCTACATCGAGAGCATCCGCCGGCGCAATGCGCTCGAGATTGCGGGCGTCGGGCGAGGCTCTCAGTTCCGCGAACGCGCCAGTGGCGAAGCGGAAATCGAAGCGCGTCTGTCCGAGCGTCGGGCGCAGCTTGAGTCCGAACTGCGGCGCGGCGACATTACGAAGGACGTTTTCGACACCTACCTGCGCACGGCCGAGCAGACATACGGCCAGGAGATCGCGCTCTATCGCGAGCGCAATGCGGCGATCGACATGCTGCAGGCCGATTGGCGCAACGGCGCGAACGAGGCGCTGCAGAACTACATCGACGAGGTGCGCAACGTCTCGAAGACCTTCGAGGATGTCATCGGCGGCGCGCTGCGGCGCACCGAGGATGCGCTGACGGACTTCTTCACGACCGGAAAGCTCGACGCGAAGTCGTTCGCGACGGCAATCTCGGCCGACCTGAATCGGGCATTCGTGCGCGAGCAGATCACCGGGCCGCTGGCGCAGGGCGTCAAGTCGGGGAATCTGATCGGCAGCCTCGGCGCGATCTTTGGCGGCGGTGGCGGGCAGGCCGACGGTGGCGCGGCAGGCGCGGGCGCAGGCGTCGCCGGAGCCGCAGCTGCGAGCGCATCGATTGCGACGGCAGCCACGGCGTTCTCGACTGCAACTGTTACTGCTGGCACCACGCTGGCGACGGCGCTCACTACATCGGCCACCGTGTTCTCGACGACGATCGCGGCCGCGGCTGAGTTCTTCGCCGCGACGATCAGCGCTTCCTCGGGCGGCGAAGGGGGCGGCCTAGTCGGCGCTGGCGCCGCGATCCTCGGATCATTCGACACCGGCACGCCCTACGTCCCGAAGACCGGGCTGTACGAACTGCACAAGGGCGAGCGCGTCGTCACGGCCGCCGAGAACGCGCAGGGCGGCGGGCGCCCGATCAACGTCGTCATCCAGCAATCGTTCGGCGGCAACGTCGACCGGCGAACCGCTGCGCAGGCGGGCGTCGAAGCCGGTCGTTCATTCCAGCGTGAACTCGGAAGAAACACAGCATGAGCATCCCGATCCTATCCGACGTCATCGCACCGAACCGGCTCTGGTCGGCGACCGTCAGAGGCAAGCTGCAGCGGCGCAACCGGCGCGGCCAGAACATCGGCGGGCACATGCAGATTAATGTGCTCTGGTCGAACTCGCTGCGGTCATGGGAGTTTGGCACGGTGCCGCTATCGCTGGACATATGGCGCGAGCTTGAGGCGCTGTACGAGATCACCGATGCGGGCGCGTCCGGGTTCCTGGTGCACGATCCGGCAGACTGCGTGATCTCGACGGCCTATGGGCGGGCGATCAACTATGACGCCAGCGACAACACCTACCGCCTCGTCTCGCGCAAGACTTCGCCGGGCGGAACGCGCACGCACGATCGCACGATCACGCGCCCGGAAGCGGCGTCCTTCAAGCTCTACATCAACGGCGTTCAGGAAATGACCTACACGCTCGACGACGAGACGGGCGTCGTGATCATTCCGGCCGATCCAGATCCAACCGCTGTGACGTGGTCCGGGCGCACTTATGTCCCGGTTCATTTCGAGAACGACGACATCGACTGGGATCTGGAAATCGCCGGGGCCGCTGAGTTGCGCCTGTTCGCCGGTCCGCGCGTGATGCTGATGGAAGTGCGCGAGGAATGAAGGCCGTCTCTGCTGGTATGGAGTCGCACATCGCGGGCGGTCGTACGACGCTTGCCGAGGGCTTCAAGGTCACGCGGCGCGATGGTTACGTGCTGGCGTGCACGTCGCACGACGTATCCGACACGGTCGACGGCGTCACCTACAACGCGTTTCCGGGCCTAGACGTATCCGAGATTGTCTCGGCCGTCGGGACCGCCGTCGGGACGCTTGAGCTGACGACGCTGAACGACGGGACGATCTTCTCGACGTCCGAGATTTTTAACGGGCTCTGGCGCAATGCCGAGTTCGAACTGTTTCGGTACAACTGGGAGAACGTCGCCGACGGAAAGCTGCCGCTGATGTCGGGCCGGTTCGGCGAGAGCACGCTGCGCGACGGAGTCATCGTCATCGAGCTGCGCGACCTTCGCCAGTACCTGCAGCACAAGGTCGGATCTGCAAGCTCGCAGACGTGCCGCTATCGTCTCGGCGACAGCCGCTGCCGCATCGATCTCGACAGCAGCGACGGTCCGTTCACCGTCATCGGCACATTGACGGGAGTCACGAGCAATCGGGTTTTCCGGGACTCCGGCCGGGTCGAGGCCGCCGACTGGTTCGGCGAGGGATCGATCGAGTTCACCACGGGCAACAATCAGGGCGTCCCGTTCAAGGTGCGAAGCTACGCGGCCGACGGCACGTTCACGCTCGCGCTGCCGGTGTTCAGCGCGGTCCAGGTCGGCGACGAATACATTGCGATCGTCGGCTGCCGCAAGCGATTCGAGGAAGACTGCGTCGACAAGTTCTCGGCGCTGGTCGCGAATCAGTTCCACAACTTCGGCGGCGAGCCGCATCGGAAGGGGTTCGGCGGTGTCGTCGAGTTACCGTGACCGGGCTGAGGCGTTCGCGCGCACGCTCATCGATACGCCGTTCCACCATGCTGCCCGCGTCCCTGGCGTGGGCATCGACTGCGTCGGCGTTGTCGTGCTGACCGGCGCGCATATCGGCGCGTGGCCGGCGGGCTTCGACGTCCTGCCGTATCCCGAGGTGCCGACGAAGATGCACATGCGCAGCAAGTGTCGCGAGTTCCTGCGGCGCATCCACTACTCGCAGATCGTTCCAGGCGACGTCGTTCTGCTGATCTCCGATCGCGACCCGCAGCATGTCGGCGTGGTCGGCAGGTTTCGCGGCACACATCATCTGTCGGTCATCCACGCCAGCAACGCGGGGCCGGATCCGCGCGTGATCGAGACGCCTCTCATGTTCGGCGCTGGCTTCCGCTTCTGCGAGGCCTACTCATTCCCGGAGCCTGCATAGCATGGCGCAGATCGTTCTAGGCGTCGCAGGCGCTGCCGCCGGCTTCGCCATTGGCGGGCCTGCCGGCGCGCAATGGGGATACATGGCCGGGTCGCTGCTCGGCTCGCTCGTCGGCGGGAAGACGCAGCGGCAATCGCAGCCGCTGATGGATCTCAAGATCGTCGGAACCGACTACGGGCAGGCGATCCCCTATGCGCGCGGCACCGTGCCGATCGCGGGGCAGGTCTGGTGGAACTCCGACCGGCAGCCGATCTCGAACACGACCACGCAGCGCAATGGCAAGGGCGGCGGGCAAAAGACCGAAACGACGACGATCACGTACAAGGTCGACTTGCTTATCGGCCTAACCGACATTCCGATCGTCGGCGTCACGCGCGTCTGGGATTCGAACTCCGGCAAACTGATCTACCACGTCGCTGATGATGCTCCGGTTGCGTCGCTGATCGCCAGCGGTCAAACGTCCGAGTGGGATCGCATGACGGTCTACACCGGAGCGGCGGATCAACTGCCCGACCCGACATATGCCGCCGCGGTCGACAATGCGCCGGCATATCGCGACCGCGGCACCGTGTTCATTCAAGGGCTGAACCTCGGTCAGTCCGGGCAGATGCGCAACCTTCTGTTCGAGGTCGTGATTGACGGCGGGGCCACGGGAATCATCGAGCGCGAGTGGGGCGGGATGGGAACGAGCACCCTATTCAATATCGCCCAGGAGATCGCGTACGACCCGACCCGGCAGGAGCTTTGGACCGCCTATACGCTCGGATCGAATGGCGTCGGCACAACAGGGAAGGTTGCGGTCTATAACCTGCTGACAGAAACGTGGACGTTCATCGATCCGCCAGCCGGGTACAACATTGAGGCGAATTCGAACGCGTCACAACACGCCCGCATCGCATACGGCAAGTTTTACACCCAGGTCAGGATTCCATCTGGGCTACGCACGACCGCTGTGTACGACATCGCCACGAAAACGCTTCTCGGAACGATCCAGGGCATGCTTTCGGATACCTATGCCACGGACGTGATGATCTCCGCGATCGACGAGGCGAACGATCTGATTCTGCTCGAAGAGGGCGATTTCCGGCAGACGATCCACTCATCGAACGACGGCATCCCTGGCTTAGTGCTGTATGCGGGAGGGATTCTGTCAGTTCCGAATCCGCCTCACGTTTCGACCCACACGAACAACAGCGTTTTTTATGTGCTGCAGAACCCGAACGTAGTCACGAAGATCAGCCAGTCCGGCTTCGTCACCCTTACTTTGACCGGCTACGAACCGGCGCTTGGGCGAACAAACGGATACTGGGCGCACGACCCGCTGAGGAACTGCATCTACTTCTTCAGCCTGCACGACGATTACGAATACCTGTACCGGCTCGACTGCGATGACGACTCGATCTCGGCAGTCAATGCGACGCCGTTCAATACGTCCGACGTGGCGAACGACAACTACTGGCAAGGCGGCATTGTCGGCTATGACGCCACGGCTGACAGAATCATCCTAAAGCGCGGATATAACTACGGCACCAGCTATTCGCGGCTCGGCTACCTCAACCCGGACACCGGCGAGCTTGAGCAATCCATTGAGGTGTCGAACGTCTCGACCGATTGGGCTGGCGGGAATATCCCGGCTTACGGCGGGTTCGTCTGGGGCCTGAACCGCGTCGATGCAGACAGCCCGGACGTCGCAGGATTCGGCGAGATCCGCTTCGCCACGCTCGGCGACGATCCGCCGACGGTGCAAGAGGTCGTCAACGACCTATGCTTGCGCGCTGGAATGTCTGCCGGACAGTTCGATGTGACCGAACTGTCGTCAATCACTCGCAGAGTAAAGTGTCTGCCGGTGGCGCAGATATCCAGCGTTGCATCGGTGATCGACATCCTGGCCGGGGTCTACTTCTTCGACAGCGTCGCGGACGACAAGCTGCGATTCTTCCCGCGCGGCAGTGCGTCGGCCGCGACGATTCCATTCGAGGACCTGGGCGCAGCGGAGCCTGGGTCGAGCGGCAACGATGATCCGATCGCTCTGCGAGAGCGCAGCGACATCGAGATCCCGGCGCAGCTGGTCGTCACGTTCGCCAACATCGACAAGGACTATGAGCCCGACGCACAGCCGAGCGACCGCCTGACGTCCACGCTGGAACAGTCCGTCGAGACGGTCGACCTGCAGATCGGCATGACTCCGAGCGAGGGCAAGCTCGTAGCGGATGCGAACCTGCTCGACCAGGCCGCATCGAGGTGGAGCGCGCCGGTTTCGCTGCTCGGGCATTACTCTCTGCTACAGCCGGGCGACGTCGTGACGGCGACCACGCGCGACGGGTCGACACTGCGCATGCGCTCAGTCAGGATGCGCGACGCGTTCCCGATCTTGCAGCACGAGTTGGTGCTGGATGAGCCGACAGCGCTGGACTCGCTCGGGATCACCAGCCTGGATTACACCGGCAGCACGGAAGTCGCGGCGCCGATTTCTACGGCAATGCGGCTGCTCGACATCCCGATCCTGCGCGACTCCGACGACGATAGTGGCATCTACGTGGCGGCAAAGCCGGCATCGGGCGACACATTCCCCGGCGCGGCGATCTTCGATTCCGAGGACGACTCGACGTTCGTGCGTCAGGCGACCGTGCTCGAGCAGGCAGTCTTCGGCACGAGTTCGACGGTGCTCGGCGACTGGGCCGGGCCGCGCATCATCGACGAGGTGAACTCGGTGACGGTCAACGTCGGCGACGGAACGCTCGCCAGCAGCACGCGCGACCTGGTGCTCGGCAATCGCACGGTGAACGCGGCGCTGATCGGCGACGAGATCGTTCAGTTCATCACGGCGACGCTCGTCTCCGATGGCGTCTACACGTTGCGGCGATTGATCCGCGGCTGCCGCGGCACAGAATGGGCGATGACCGGGCACGAGTCGGCCGAGCGGTTCGTCCTGCTGCGCGAGGAAGGCATGCGCCGCGTGCCGGTTGAGAACTCGCAGCTCGGCGTCGAGCGGCACTACAAGGCGGTCACGCTTGGCCGGTCACTGGCGAGCGCAACATCGCAAGCGTTTACCGCCGAGGCAATCGGACGCAAGCCGTTTGCGCCGGTTGATCTGCGCGGTACGCGGGACGGATCGAACAATCTGTCGATCACGTTCCTGCGGCGCACTCGGATGACGGTGCGCATTGTTGGGACGCTCGGCATCAGCATCCCGCTCGGCGAGTCTGAGGAACGGTACGAGATCGACATTCTCAGCGACGCATCGGATCCGACCGTGCTGCGCACGATCCTGGCAACGTCGACGACGGCCGAATACACGGCCGCGCAGCAAACCGCAGACGGGCTTACTCCCGGCGATCCGGTCGAGGTCCGCGTCTATCAAATCTCGTCGGTCGTTGGCCGGGGATATGTCCTGCAAGGAGTGATCTAGGCCATGAATTTTCAAACGATCGCTGCATCGGCGAGCCCCGAGGTGCCGATGAACGAGAACTTCGACGCCATCAACTTCGCGGCCGTCTACGGCAAGCGGCATCCCGTCACGACCGGCTTGACGTGGGGATACTGGGGCGGTCGATGGGGCGGGTTCTCCGTTGCGGACGGCACGCTCACGTTGACAAACACCGCAGACAACTACGTCGTCGTCGCTCGGGCCGATGGCGCTATCACGGTCAGCACGGCGACGACGAACTGGAACAACCCCGCATCCTATGCTCGCGCCTACAAGCTCACGGCGGCCGGCGGTGTAGTAACGGTCGAAGAGGATCACCGTGCCGGGCCAAACGGCGTCCACGGCAGCGTCGGAACGGGCGCTGGCACGATCGGCAGGCATGCGGTGCCGGTTATGGCAGCCGCGATGCGTCCAAGCGTCACGGGCGGATGCGCGGCGCTGGCCGCGATTGCGTCGGCATCGAACCAACCCGACATCGTCACGCTCGACTTTGACCAAACGACGCAGGAATACGCCCAGTTCTCGATCCCTATGCCGAAGTCGTGGAACGAGGGCACTGTGACCTTCGTTCCGATCTGGAGCCACGCCTCGGGCGGGTCGTCGTTCGGGGTTGTCTGGTCGCTTCAGGCGCTGGCTGTGAGCAACGATGACGGCATCGCCGCTGCGTTCGGAACGGCCCAGACTAGCGCAGACACGGGCGGCACTGCGAATGACCTGTACCGAGGGCCGGAGTCCAGCGCCATCACGATTGCCGGTTCTCCAGCAAGCGAGGATGTCGTGTTCTTTCGGATCTCGCGCGATACCGGCAGCGGCGGCGATACGCTCAATATCGATGCCAGGCTGCACGGCATCGTTCTGTTCATCACCACTGATGCCGAGACCGACACATGATCCCGACGATGATGCTGGGCGGCGCGCTGCTTGGGGCTGCCGCAGGCGTTTCCGGCGGCGGCGGTGGTGGCGTCGGGGCGACATGGAATCCGCTCGACAAAACGACTGGGATCTCTTTGAGCAGCGCAGACTTTACCGCTGCGGCGTCTGGGTCCACGTTTGAGATGGTGCGCTGTACGCTGAACGATCTGAATACAAGCGTCGGCGGCAAGTTCTACTGGGAAATGCTGGTCGACACGCTCGACGACGTGTCCGATATTTTCGTCGGGATCAGGCGCACGTCGGACGCTATCGCCAGCGCGTCGTCGCCCTTGGCCGGAACGCATGCCTATTGGCGAGGCAACGGATCGTATTTCACCGGCGGGGGGTGGTCTAGCGGATCGTCGCCGGCATCAATTGCCGCGAGCGATGTGCTGATGTTTGCGCTCGATGTCGACAACGGTCGTTTGTTCGTCGGCAAGAACGGCACATGGAACAACAGCGGCGACCCGGCAGCCGGGACGAATGCTTCATTCGCCGGGATGCCATCCGGCCAGGATAGCGCGCCGATCTTCTCGACCGATAACGTCAACGGGAACGTGCAGGTCACGCTGATCACCGACCCGAGTCTGCTCAACTATTCCGCGCCGAGCGGTTTCACTGCCGGGCTTGCGGCGCCGTAATTTTTCGTCGATTGAAATGGAGGGCTGCGCACAATGACCAGGGACGAACACGCGGTATCTGTAGGCTCGCCCGTGGTGAAGATCATCACCGCATGGGCTGCTGCGTTCGGAGTGGCATCGTGGGCGGATGCAGCGGCGATGATCGCGTTCGTCTACACGCTGTGCCTGCTGCTCGAATGGATTTGGAAGAGGTTCGGCAGGCCGATTGCCGAGCACCATGGATGGATAGCTCGCTGCAGACGGAGGCGCGATGATCCCCAAGACTAGACTGATAGTCGCCGCGCTTTCCCTTAGTGGCGCGGGGCTGGTCGGGATTGCTCTTCACGAAGGCTACACCGACCGCGCCGTGATCCCGATCCCCGGCGACGTGCCCACCATCGGGTTCGGAACCACCACGAACCTGGATGGGTCGCCCGTGAAGCTAGGCGATCGCACCACGCCGCCGGCCGCGCTTAAGCGCACGCTCGCAGACGTCCACAAGTTCGAGGCGGCGATCAGGTCCTGCGTCAAGGTGCCGCTCGCACAGCACGAGTGGGACTTCGCCGTCTCGTTCGCATACAACGTCGGCGCGTCTGCGTTCTGCAGCTCGACAATCGTGCGGCGCTGGAACGCGGGTGACTACGCGGGTGGCTGCGAGGCCGTGATGATGTGGACACGGGCGGCGGGCAAGGACTGCACCATTCGGGCGAACAACTGCTACGGACTGATCATCCGCCGCGAAGCGGAGCGCAAGCAATGCCTCGGCCTCGGCTGACGTTTGCTGACCGGCTGCGCTACATTCGCCGCCGCGCGTGCGCAGCGATCATGAGCTACATCGTGCTGCTGATCGTGCTCGGTTGGTGTCTGTACCTACTGTTGCGCGTCGCCGGTGAGATCGTGCTGATAGCGGCGATCCAGATCATTCGCTGGGGTCGGCCATGATCCTGCGCCCCTCTCTCGGCCAATGGTTTGCGATGGGCGCGGTCCTCGTCATGGTGGTCGGCGGCGCCTACCTTCGGACTCAGGCGACCAGTGCGCGGGCGGCACTCGAGCGGTGCCAGGCATCCTACGCCGTGCTGCTGGCCGCCCACGATCGGCAGGCGGCAGCGGTTGCGGATCTCGAAGCCAAGGCGCAGGAAGCGGCCCGCCGTGGCGCTGTGGCGCGTCGCGAGGCCCAGGGCGCGGTTGACGTAGCAACGAGGTCGGCGGAGGCGCTCTCGCGCGTTATGGCTGGCTCTCGGCCGGGCGGGCAGTGTCCTACTGCCGAGGCGGCGAGAGTGGTGCGGAAGGATTTGGCGCAATGAGCCGACTTTCGTTTGCCGGGATTGTTGCGGCGCTTTGTTTCGGGTTCTCAGGCTGCGCGTCCGTGCCGCAGATCCCGCGCGAGGTGCGGGTGCCCGTGCCGGTACCGTGCCTCGTTGATCCGCCGCGGCGGCCATCGCTGCTCTCGGACCAGGATCTCCTGGCGCTCGACGACTACGGCCTGGTGCTCGGCCTCGCCCGCGATCGGCGGCTCAGGCAGGCGTATGAGGCGCAGCTCGAAGCTGCGATCGCCGGATGCACTGGGCTCTAGTCGCGCTGGCGTTCATGGTCGGGCTCTGGATCGGGGCTGTGATCGGCGCGTCGATGATGGCAAATCATGCGCTGCGGCTGGTGACGCGGTTGCTGTCAGGCATCGAGCGGCTCGACGCGATCGACCGGGAGATTACGAGGGCGCGGCGGCGGTAGGCTCCATGTGATCTGCTGTTGCGTGATTACCGATTCGCCAGCAATTTGCCAGCGCTGCCTCAGCGCTAGTCATGACCACATTGATTTTTCTTGAAATTCCTGGCGGAGAGAGTGGGATTCGAACCCATTTCGGCCATCTTGTGCATCAACGCCTTAGAGTGAAACGCGCGTCGATCTCTCCCCTGGAATCCCCTCGTTACCCGCGATTTGCCAGCGCATTTGCCAGCGCTTGGGCATCCATCACTTCGCCGTCGAGCGCACGCTTCAGGCGCTCGATCTCCGCGTCGCTCGTCCCGCGCAGCCACCTCGCGTAGACCTTCAGCGACACGCCCATGCCGTGTCCGTGCTGGTCGGCCACCCATAGCGGGTTCTTTCCTGCAAGCAGGTTCCACGTCACCGAGGTGTGCCGCAGCTGGTACGGCCTCCGGTACCGGATCCCGAGGCGCTTCAGGGTCGAGCTCCATCGCTTCCATTGCACCTGCAGGTCGTGCCATGGCTGGCCGTCGGCCCGCAGGAACACATGCCGGCCGGCCAGCTGGCTGACAGCCCTCTGGCGCTGCAGCACCGCGTAGGCACGGCCGTTCAGTTCAATCAGGCGCGAGGTTCGCGTCTTGGTCGTGTCCTTGTCCTGGGCGTAAACGCGGGCCTCGTCGATCGAGGCCGTACGCTGCGCAAGGTCGATGCTGCCCCAACGTAGGGCGATCGTCTCGGAGGGGCGGCAGCCGGTGAACAGCTGCCACTCGATGTAGTCGGCGAATCGCTCGTCCCAGTCTTCTCGGATGCCGGCGATGATGCGCTCGGCTTCTTCCAGCGTGAACGGGTCCGGTACCGGCTTCTGGTGGCGCACGGACCGCAGCGCTTCGGCGGGGTTGCGCGGGATGATCTCGTCGGCCACGGCGAACTCGAAGACGACCTTCATGATCGACAGGTAGTTGTTGCGCGTCTTCACCGACGACCATGGGTGCGCGGCGACGATCTTCTTCAGATCGGAGTAGCGGATGTCGTCAATGTAGCGGGCGCCGATCTTCGGGCGCCAGAACGCGGCGAGCACGTTTGTGTAGCCGACCTTGGTGCTGTGCGCAATGCCTTCGAGGCTGGCGAGGTAGTCGTCGGCGACGTCGTTGAAAGTAGGGCGGCGGCGCTGCGTCAGGCCGGGGACGCCTGCAAGGCGCTGGTACTCTGGGAACTCGGCTGCGAAGTCGAAGGTGCCGTCGGCGATGCGTCGATCGATGTCGGACTTGATGCGCTGCGCGGCCCGGATGTTCGACGGGGTGAAGGTGAGGTTGAGCGTGGGGCGATACCGCTTCCCCTGGAAGTAAAAGACGATTTGGCAGCGTCCTCTGCTCTCGCTGACGCCTCCCGTGACTGATTTTCGACCCATCGCTCGAACTCCTCCAGATCAACGAGCACACGTCCATCCGGCGCCTTTCGGTAGTGGATTCCTTGGCGCCAGACGCCCGTCTCCATTTTGCGCTGAACCGCCTTTTCCGTGTAACCGGTCAGCTGCTCGAACTTCTTCAGGAGGACGTAGCGGGTCATGGCGACACCGCCGCCGCGTGGAATGGACGGAACTGGACGACCCACACCCACGGGTTTGCGTCCCATGAGCCGGGACCGTTGATCTGCTCCCACAGGGCGCGATAGGCCGCCTTCGGGTCATCGCGCATCACGCCGTCTGACCACCGTACGAACTCGTCGATGCGGTCAACGGTGACGCCCGGCGGCGGGGCTCCCGGGATGCCTTCGGCCCACGCGTCATAGGTGCTGATCTCCTGCAACCGCTCGACGCGCACGCCGGTGATTTCGAGCGTGATGCGGCTGGCCCAGCGGGGCATGTGGATAGCTGGCCGCCAACGGTAGCGCGGAACGCCTTCGATGCGGCCTTGTTCCCACGCATCGGCATCGGCGTTGCGGCCTAGGTCGGCGCGGTACATCAATGCCCCGTCTTCGTCGTCTCGCGCCCACGTCTCCCGCACCAAAAGCTGATCGCCGGGGACGCCGTAGGGGCACGAATACGGATACTCGCAACCGTCATTGCAAACGGACGACTCGCCGTCATCAGACTGGTATGGCCACCAGCCGTCGCCGTGGTCTT
>LNFM01003669.1_pt1 | contig 34048 bp, 25 predicted proteins | sample 596031 | NCBI WGS metagenome assembly LNFM01 (sample SAMN04254537, study PRJNA301005) | activated carbon metagenome | isolation source: dual media filters at the Ann Arbor, Michigan drinking water treatment plant | place: USA: Ann Arbor
ATCGATCACCTGCGGGCGATCGATGCCGGTGGGACCACCATGGATGACGCAGAGCAGCGGGTAGGTCTTCGACGGATCGTAGTCGCGGGGCTTGATCAGGACACCCTCGATGACCTCGCCGTCCTGGCTCTTCCAGGTCACGAGTTCACGGATCCCGAGCGTCCAGGCGGCCAGCCGCGTGGAGCGGGTCGTCAGCGCCTTCGGCACGAAGGTGGCGATGGCCGTCGTGTAGACCTCGGGCAGCGTCGTGGCCGACCCGGCGACATACGCCAGTGCGGTCCCGTCGCCACTCATGGTGGGGGCCTGCATCGCGAGCGCGTCCGGCGACGACACGCGGGTCAGGGTGCGTGCGGCCGGGTCGACGCGGAACAGGTGCGTGGCGGTCTTCTGCAGCGCGGAGACGTACAGGCCGGTGCGGGTCCACGCGACCAGTTGCGCGTCCTCATCCAGCGTATCCGTCACCGAGACCGGCGTGCCGCCAGTGGCCGGGACGATGGCGACGCGTCCATTGGCGTGGAAGTACCCGTCGACGCCCATCGGCGACTGGAAGGCGATGCGGGTGCCCTCCGGCGACCAGCGCGGGTTGGTGTCGGGGCCCGCCTGCGTGACCAGGGGCGTGACGTGATCGGTCGCGAGGTCGAGCAGGAAGAGATCCGTCGTGCCGCCGTCCACGAGGTCCGGCGTGCGGGCCGCCTGGAACACCAGGCGGGTGCTGTCCGGAGAGACGTCGAACGTCGAGACGTGACGGTCGTTGCCGCGCGTTCGCTGACGGCCCCTGGCCGGCGCGACGAGCGCCTCGACGGCGTCGAGTGTCCAGAGCTGGGCGAACTGGTAGTCCTTCCGGACCACGGTGAAGGCGCCGAGGGCCTCCTTGCGCGCCTTCTCGGCCGCGCTGTCGTCGGGCAGCGCGATGTAGACGATGGTGCGGCCATCCGGCGCCCACTCGTGGTTGACGATCGGGCCGTCGTGCTTCGAGAGGACGACGGCTTCGCCGCCGTCGGGGCGAATGGCATAGATGGCCGGTTTGCCGTCGATCGGGCGGATGAACGTGATCCAGCGGCTGTCGGGTGACCACTCGATGTCACCTGCGGACTCCTTGCCGCGCGTGAGTTGCGTGACCGTGCCGGTGGAGGTGTCGGCGACGAACAGCTGGGTGAGGAACGCGTCGCGCTCCCAGTCCGTGATCGCTTCCTCGAACGCGACCCAGCGGCCGTCGGGCGAGATCGTCGGGGCGCTGAGGGAGCCGAGTTCGACGAGTTCGTCGATGGTGGGGACGTGCGGCGCGGCCGGCGCCTGCGCCAGGCCCGCCGGCGCGTGGAGGAGGGCCATGGTGAGGACCATGGCCGGCAGGGCGGCAACGCGAACACGGTCGACAGGCATGGGCATCTCCGGAGAGACGCATTGTACCTGTCGACTGTCGCTTGGGAGGGGTAGGGCCGGCTCTCCGAGCCGGCCGTCGTGATCGCGGTGACGGCCCGTTCGGAGAACGGGCCCTACCCGCTGCGCCGGCTACGCCACCGGGGCGTTCTGTTCCTGCGGCTTGTGCGTGACCGGGTTGAGGAACGGCATCATCGCGCGCAGCTTGGCGCCGACGTCCTCGAGGGTCTGCGTCTGCTCGTCGGCGCGGACCTTGTTGAACCAGGGACGTCCGTCCTCGTTCTCCTTAATCCACTTCTTCGCGAACGTGCCGTCCTGAATCTCGGCCAGCACCTGCTTCATCGCCTGGCGCGTCTCGGCCGTGACGATGCGCGGGCCCGTGTAGTAGTCGCCGGCCTCGGCCGTGTCGCTGACCGAGTAGCGCATGTAGTTGAGCCCACCGCGGTACATCAGGTCGACGATCAGCTTGAGCTCGTGGAGGCACTCGAAGTAGGCGATCTCCGGCTGGTAGCCCGCCTCGACGAGGGTCTCGAAGCCCGCCTTGACCAGTTCCGCGGTGCCGCCGCACAGCACGGCCTGCTCACCGAACAGGTCGGTCTCGGTCTCTTCGGTGAAGGTCGTCTCGATGACGCCGGCGCGGGTCACGCCGATGCCCTTGGCATACGACATGGTCAGCGCGCGGGCGTGGCCGCTGGCGTCCTGGTGGATCGCGATGAGCCCGGGCACACCGCCGCCCTCCTCGAACACCTCGCGGACACGGTGGCCCGGCGACTTCGGGGCCACCATCGTCACGTCGATGTCGGCCGGCGGCACGATGGTGCCGTAGCGGATGTTGAACCCGTGCGCGAACATCAGCATCTTGCCCGCCGTGAGGTGGGGCGCGATGTCCTTCTGGTAGACCGACGGCTGCACCGTGTCGGGCGCGAGCATCATGATGACGTCGGCTTCCTTCGCTGCGTCCGCCACGCTGACGACGCGGACGCCGGCCGCCTGGGCCTTGGCCGCCGACGTGCTGCCGGTGCGCAGGCCGATGCGGACGTCCACGCCGCTGTCCTTGAGGTTCAGCGCGTGCGCGTGACCTTGCGAGCCATACCCGATGATCGCGACCTTCTTGCCCTGGATGAGGGCGAGGTCGGCGTCGTTGTCGTAGTAGATGTGAGCTGCCATCGTTGTCCGGAAGAAGTGGGCCGTTGGCCGTCGTCGAGAGGTGGCCTTCGGCATTCGGCCGTCGGCCTTCGTGTGCGTGGAAAAGCAGGGCCGGCTGTCTCAGCCGGCTGTTGGCGAGCCTCGAGCCGTGAGCCCGTCGCCCGAGGCGCGGCCGGGTGTTCTGCCCCGGCCGCTCGTGCTACACCGAGTGCGAGATGAGGTCTTCCTCGGCCTTGGCGGCGCCGAAGTCCTGCTCGTCCTCGGGGGGCTTGCTCGCCGTGCCGGTGCCGCGCAGCATCGCCAGGCGGCCCGTGCGGGCGATCTCCAGGATGCCGTACGGCTCGAGCACGTCGATCAGGCTCTGCACCTTGTCCTGGTTGCCGGTGATCTCGATGACCAGCGACTCGGTCGAGACGTCGATGATGCGTGCGCGGTAGATCGGCGCCAGCTGGAAGATCTGGGCGCGCGTCTCCGGCGTCGTCTTCACCTTCAGGATGGCGAGCTCGCGGAAGATCGACGGCTGCCGCGTCACGTTGTCGACACGCAGCACCTCGAGCAGCTTGTAGAGGTTCGCCTCGATGCGGCGGGCGCCGAACTCGTCGGCCTCCACCGCGATCGTCATGCGCGACACGCCCGCGGTCTCGGTGTGGCCGACCGTGATCGAGTCGATGTTGAAGCCGCGGCGACGAATCAGCCCGCTGACGCGGGTGAGGACGCCGGGGTGGTCTTCGACGAGCACCACGAAGGTATTCATGCGTCCGCTCCCGTTTCGACAATGGCGCTGGGGCGCCGAATCATGTTGTGCAGGTCGTTGCCTGCGGGGACCATCGGATAGACCGAGTCTTCCTGCTCGACGCGGAAGTCGATCAGCACGGTGCCCTGGTGACGCCGGGCCTCGCGCACCGCCGGGACGACGTCGCCGCGCGTCTCGACGCGCATCGCCTTGAGACCGAAGGCCTCGGTCAGCTTGACGAAGTCGGGGTTGACCAGCGGCGTGGCGGCGTAGCGGCGCTCGTAGAAGAACTCCTGCCACTGCCGGACCATGCCGAGGAACCCGTTGTTGATGATGGCGATGTTGATGTCGATGCCCTCCTGGGCAATCGTCGCCAGCTCGCACATCGTCATCTGGAAGCCGCCGTCCCCGACCACCACCCAGACCTCGGCATCGGGCCGGGCCACCTTGGCGCCGATGGCCGCCGGCAGCGCGAAGCCCATCGTGCCGAGGCCGCCCGAGGTGATGAGCGAGCGCGGGTCCTCGTGCTTGTAGTACTGCGCTTCCCACATCTGGTGCTGGCCGACGTCGGTGACGACGATCGTCTCGCGATCGCGCGTCTCGCGCCACAGGTCGTTGATGACGTGCGCGGCGTAGAGGTGGCCGTTGTCGGGCAGGTTCTGGATGTCGCGGACCGCGGAGTCGCCCTTGAGCATCGAGATGTAGGCGATCCAGTCGCTGCGGTCGGTCGCGGCGATCTTCGGCTGCAGCTCCTCGAGCGTCGTGCGCAGGTCGCCAATCAGGCCGACGTCGACGCGGACGTTCTTGTTCAGCTCGGCCGGGTCGATGTCGATGTGGATCTTCTTGGCGTTGGGCGCGTACGTCTTGACGTTGCCGGTGACACGGTCGTCGAAGCGCATGCCGAAGGCCAGCAGCAGGTCGGCTTCCTGAATCGCCGTGTTGACCCAGGCCTCGCCGTGCATGCCCATCATGCCGAGGTTGAGCGGGTGGCTCGCCGGGATGGCGCCCAGACCGAGCAGCGTCATCGCAATCGGCACGTTGGCCTGCTCGGCGAAGGCCAGCACGGCCTCGCGCGCGTTGGACTGCTGGATGCCGCGGCCGGCGAGGATGATCGGCCGCTTGGCCGAGTTGATCAGCTCGAGGGCCTGCTCGACCTCGCGCGAACTCGGCGTGTGCGACGGACGATACCCGCGCAGCTTCGGCTCCTCCGGCCACACGAACTCGCACGACGACTGCTGGCAGTCCTTCGTGATGTCGATCAGCACCGGGCCCGGGCGGCCCGAGCGCGCGACATAGAACGCCTCCCGCACGACGCGCGCGACCTCTTCGGGCTTGGTCACCAGGTAGTTGTGCTTGGTGATCGGCAGCGTGATGCCGGTGATGTCGGTTTCCTGGAACGCGTCGGACCCGATGGCCTTGCTGCCCACCTGGCCGGTGATGCAGACGATCGGCACCGAATCCATCATCGCGGTCGCGATGCCGGTGACCATGTTGGTGGCCCCCGGACCGCTGGTCGCGATGGCGACACCGACCTGGCCGGTGGCGCGCGCATAGCCATCGGCCATGTGCGTGGCGCCCTGCTCGTGGCGCACCAGGATGTGGCGGATCGGGTAGTCGAGCATCGCGTCGTACGCCGGCAGGATCGCGCCGCCGGGGTAGCCGAACACGCAGGTGACGCCTTCGCGCACCAGGCTCTCGAACAGGATTTGGGCTCCGGTCTTCTTCATATCAGGCTCAGGACTCTGGGCTCGGGGCTCAGAAAAAAAGGCGTAGGGCTATGGGCTCGAACGACGAACTTCAGGCGACGGGTGTCTGGCGGCGAATCTGGTTGGCCAACGTGGCCGCCGGGCGCGTGATGGCGCCCTCGGAGGCCGAGGACACGAGGCTGGCGTACTTGGCCATCACCCCGGTCGTGTAGCGCGGCGCCGGTGGCTGATACGACGCGAGCCGCCGCGCAATCTCGTCGTCACTGACCGCCATGTCGAGGCGGCGCTGCTGCAGGTCGAACGTGATGACGTCGCCATCGCGGATGGCGGCGATGGGGCCGCCGGCGACGGCTTCGGGGGAGACGTGCCCGGCCATCAGGCCGCGCGTGGCGCCCGAGAAGCGGCCGTCGGTGAGCAGGGCGACCTTGTCGCCGAGCCCCGCGCCCATGATCGCCGCCGTGACGCCCAGCATCTCGCGCATGCCTGGCCCACCCTTGGGCCCTTCGTGGCGGATGACGACGACGTCGCCGGCGTTGATCTGGCCGGCCTGGACGGCCGCGAAGGCGGCTTCCTCGCCCTCGAAGACGCGCGCCGGGCCCTGGTGTCCGCCCAGCGACGAGCCGGCCACCTTCACCACGCTGCCCGCCGGCGCGATGTTGCCCTTGAGGATCAGCAGGCCGCCGGTCGGCTTGAGCGGCGTGTCGAAGGGACGCACCACATCCTGCCCGGGCGTCTCCTGCGCGGCCGCGGCTTCCTCGCCGATGGTCCGGCCGGTCACCGTTGGCGCACTGCCGTCGATGAGGCCCGCGGCGGCCAGGCGCTGGCAGACGAGCCCGGTGCCCCCGGCCGCGTGCAGGTCGGCCGCGACGTAGCGCCCGCCCGGCTTGAGGTCGGCCAGCAGCGGCGTGCGGTCGTTGATGGCGTTGAAGTCGTCGATGCTCAGCGGCACGCCGGCTTCGGTGGCGATCGCCAGCAGGTGCATCACGGCGTTGGTCGAGCCGCCCGTGGCCACGACGCCGGTGATGGCGTTCTCGAAGGCCGTGCGCGTGATGAGGTCGCGAGGACGCACGCCCCGACGCAGCAGGTCCATGGCGAGGCGCCCCGCCTGCTCGGCGGCGGCGTCCTTGGCCGGCAGCGTGGCCGGGATGCTGACGCTGCCCATCGCGGCGATGCCGAGGAACTCGGCGACCATCGCCATCGTGTTGGCGGTGAACTGGCCGCCACACGCGCCGGCGCCGGGGCACGCCTTGTCTTCCAGATCCTTCAGTTCGATCAGCGAGATGCGACCGGCCGCCTGCGCGCCGATGCCCTCGAAGACGTCCTGGATGGTGACGTCCTTGCCCTGCCAGGTGCCGGGCGCGATCGAGCCGCCATACAGGATGACGCCCGGGATGTTCAGCCGCGCCAGCGCCATGATCGTGCCGGGAATCGTCTTGTCGCAGCCGCACAGCATGACCACGGCGTCGAGGTGGTGCCCGAAGCTCACGAGTTCGATCGAGTCGGCGATCACTTCACGACTGACGAGCGAGGCGCGCATGCCCTCGGCCCCCATCGTGATGCCGTCCGACACGGCAATCGTGTTGAACTCCATCGGCGTGCCGCCCGCGGCCCGCACGCCGTCCTTGACGTGCTCGGCCAGGCGCCGCAGATGGAAGTTGCACGGGCCGATCTCGGTCCAGGTGTTGGCGATGCCCACCAGCGGCTTGGCCAGGTCCTCGTCCGTGAAGGCGCAGGCCTTCAGCATCGCGCGCGCCGCGGCGCGATTGGGGCCGTCGGTCAGCGCCGCGCTCTTGTGCTTGTTCAGGTCGGTCATGCGGGATCTCCTGCCGCCACGGCAGGGGCCGCGGCCGTCGAACGGGGCAGCAGCGTGGACGCATACGACCCGAGGTTGCGGAACATGGGGGCGAACTCGGCCAGGTGCGCGAAGGCCCGCGCGCAGCGGGCATCCTCGGCGCCGACGGCGAGATCGACGTAGAACAGGTACTCCCAGGGACGACCCGGGATGGGGCGCGACTCGAGCTTGGTCAGGTCGATGCCGCGCAGCGCGAAGACGCTGAGCGCCTTGAACAGCGCGCCCGCCTCGTTGGCCAGCGTGAACACCACCGTCGTCTTGTTGGTGGCGGCGGCCACCGGGGCCGTCGACGCGGGCGCCACGACCAGGAACCGGGTGATGTTGTCGGCGAAGTCCTGGATGCCCGACTCGAGAATCTGCAACGAGAACACCGCGGCGGCGCGCTCGGACGCGATGGCGGCGGCCCCGGCCAGCTGGCGATCCTTGATGAGCTTGGCGCTGCCGGCCGTGTCGTAGGTCGCCACCACCTCGACGCCCGGCAGGCTGCGCAGGTACCGGTCGCACTGCGCCAGGGCCTGCGGATGCGAGTAGATGGTCTTGATCTGGTCGATGGTGGTGCCCGGCAGGGCGATGAGACTGTGCACGACCTTCAGTTCGAGGTCGCCGACGATCTGCAGGGCGTGTTCGAGGAGCAGGTCGTAGTTGCGGTGGATGGTGCCGCCGATGGAATTCTCGATCGGCAGGACCCCGAAGCTGGCCCGCCCGCTCTCCACGGCGCGGAAGACGTCCTCGAAGCTGGGACAGGGCAGCAGTGTGGCGTCCGGTGCGTATCGTTGCGCCGCCGCCTCGCTGTAGGCCCCCGGTTCACCCTGGAACGCGACCACCATGCCCACCCATCGTGCCGGGGAGGGGAGATAAAGTCAAAGTTATCTTTGTTAGGCAATCATGCTCAGGATTTATTGGATGCGTGCCGCGCATCCCACGCGTCCCGTGAGCGTCCGCGGCGCCGTGACGCACCGGAGTCGTATAATGCGGAGTTCATGCTTCGCCCGTACCGCGGCCAATGGCCCCAGCTCGACCCGTCGGTCTTCGTGGACCAGAGCGCGCAGGTCATCGGAGATGTGGTCGTCGGTCCGGAATCGAGCATCTGGATGCAGTGTGTGGTGCGTGGCGATGTCCATCGCATCCGCATCGGGGCCCGTTCCAACATCCAGGACGGCACGGTCGTCCACGTGATGCGCGGCACCCACCCCACGACGATCGGCGACGCGGTCACCATCGGCCACGGGGCCCTCATCCATGGCTGCACCATCGAGGATCGGGTCCTCATCGGGATGGGCGCCATCGTCCTGAACGGCGCCGTCATCGGCTCGGACTCGATTGTCGCGGCCGGGACGCTGGTCACCGAAGGGACCGTGGTGCCGCCGCGGTCGCTGGTCATGGGCAGCCCGGGCAAGGTCCGCCGGACCCTGACCGACGAGGAAGTCGCCTCGATTCTCGACTACTCGGCCCGCTACGTGGGCTACCGACTCGACTACATGGGCGACGCCACGACGGCGCCCGAGGCAAGCGAGGCCCGCGGCTGACGCCGCGGCACCCCATGGCTTCCACTGCACCAGCCCGCGGCATGCGGGACTTCCTGCCCGCGGACGTCCGCCGGCGGACCTACGTCATCGGCGTGATCCGCGGCGTGTACGAGCGCTACGGGTTCGAGCCGCTCGAGACGCCGGCCGTCGAGAACATCGAGACGCTGCTCGGCAAGTACGGCGACGAGGGCAATCAGCTCATCTTCAAGATCCTCAAGCGCGGCGAGCACGAGGCGTCGGGGCAGGCCGATCTGGCCCTCCGCTACGACCTCACGGTGCCGCTCTCGCGCGTGGTCGCCGAGCACCGCGGCACGCTGCCGAAGTACTTCAAGCGGTATCAGATTCAGCCGGTGTGGCGTGCCGATCGCCCCGCCCGCGGCCGGTTCCGCGAGTTCTACCAATGCGACGTGGATGCCACCGGCTCCACCTCGCCGGTCGTCGAGGCCGAGCTCTGCGCCGCGGCCTGCGAGGCGATGCAGGCCCTCGGCTTCAGCGATGCGGTGCTGCGCCTGAACCATCGCGCCGTGCTGACCGGCGTGCTCGACGTGGCCGGCGTGCCGGCCGACAAGCACGGCGATGCCCTGGTGGCGCTCGACAAGCTCGACAAGATCGGGCTGGACGGGGTCAAGGCCGAGTACGAGACGCGCGGGCTGCGTCCCGAGGTGGCCGACACCGTGCTCGGGATTCTCGGCGCGGCGGCCCTCTCGGGTGTGGTCGCCGCCGACAACGCCGCGGCGCTGGATCGGGTCGAGGCGTTCGTCGCCGGCCATGCCGAGGCCGTCGCCGGCATCGCCACCATGCGGACGGTGCTCGCGCTGGCGGCCCGCACGCCCGCGGCTCACCAGTTGCGCGTGGACCTGAGCCTGGCGCGCGGACTGTCCTACTACACCGGCTGCATCATGGAGATGACCGTCCCGGATCTGGCGGGCAGTCTCGGTGGCGGTGGCCGGTACGATGGCCTGGTCGGCATGTTCCTCGGCCAGGCGGTGCCCGCCGCCGGCTTTTCGCTGGGGCTCGAGCGCATCCTCGTGGTGATGGGGGAGCGGGCAATGTTCCCGGCCCACATCGCCGCCACGGCCGCCGACGTGTTGATCGCCCAGTGGAACGCCGACACGGCCGGCGACGCCCTGGCGCTGGCGCATACCCTCCGGGCCGGAGGGCTGCGCGTCGAGGTCTACCCGGATGCCGACAAGCTTGGCAAGCAGTTCAAGTACGCGGCCGCGACCGGCGTGCCGCTGGTGGTCGTCGAAGGCGATGACGAGCGTGCCGCCGGCGAGCTGACGGTCAAGGACCTGCGGACCGGCGAGCAGCAACGCGTGCCACGTGCGCAGGCCGGCGCGTACCTGAAGGACCTGCTCACGCCCGTCGCCTCGGGATCTCTGTAGTCTGTTCCGCCCGGCTCGGAGAGCCGGCCCTACCCGATTCCCCGACGCCGACACGACGCCGACTCCCGATTCCCGACTCCCGACTCCCGTTTCTCCGTCCCACTGTGACCATGGATCTTCTCGGCGACCTCTACAGAACTCACACCTGCGGCCAACTCCGGCCCGACCACGTCGGCCAGGAGGTCGTCCTGCTCGGCTGGGTGCACCGCGTCCGCGACATGGGCGCGGTCATCTTCCTCGACATCCGCGACCGCTACGGCGTCACGCAGGTCGTGACCGAGGCCGAGCCCCTGCTGGGCCAGGCCAAGAAGCTGAAGACGGAGATGGTGGTGGCCGTGCTCGGCCAGGTCGCGCCGCGCTCGCCCGAGACCGTCAACGACAAGCTCGACACCGGGCAGGTCGAGGTGCGCATCGGCGAACTGCGGGTGCTCAACGACGCCCGTCGGCCGCCGTTCGGCATCGCCGACGAGAGCTTCGTGGCCGAGGACACGCGGTTGCGCTACCGCTATCTCGACCTGCGGCGGCAGCGGATGCAGAAGAACCTGATGCTGCGCCACCGGTTGACGATGGGCATCCGGCGGTACTTCGACGAGCTCGGGTTCCTCGAGATCGAGACGCCCATCCTCACCAAGAGCACGCCGGAAGGCGCGCGCGACTACCTCGTGCCGAGCCGGGTGCATCCGGGCGAGTTCTTCGCGCTGCCGCAGTCGCCGCAGATCTTCAAGCAGATCCTGATGATTGGCGGACTCGACCGCTACTTCCAGATCGTCAAGTGCTTCCGTGACGAAGATCTGCGCGCCGATCGGCAGCCGGAGTTCACACAGGTCGACGTCGAGATCTCCTTCGCGTCGCAGGCGCTCGTGTTCTCGCTGATCGAGCCGCTCATCGCCGAGATCTTCACGGTCGGGGGCATCGAGATCACCACCCCCTTCCGCACGATGACCTACGCCGAGGCGGTGGCCCGCTATGGGTCGGACAAGCCGGATCTCCGGTTCGGGATGGAGATTCAGGATCTGGGCGCCGTCTTCGCCGACACGCCGTTCGGGCCCGTGCGCGAGGCGCTCGCCAGCGGCGGGGTGCTGCGTGGACTGGTGGTGCCGGGCGGCGCGAAGATCTCGCGTGCCGAGGTCGACAAGATCGTCGCCGAGGCGATCGAGATGGGCGCTGGCGGGCTGCTCTGGGCGCGCCAGACCGACAAGGGCCTCGCCACGTCGGCCAAGGCGATGGGTGAGGCGGCGCTGACGCGTGCGCTCGAGGTCTCCGGCGCCGGCACCGACGGCCTGCTGGTGATGACGGCGGGAACCGAGGCGCAGGTCTCCAAGCTGCTCGGCGCGCTGCGCCTGTCGCTCGCGAAGCGCTTCAACCTCGTCGACCCGACGAGGTTCGAGTTCCTGTGGGTGGTGGATTTCCCGCTGCTGGACTGGGCCGAGGACGAGCAGCGCTGGGTGGCCATGCATCACCCGTTCACGGCCCCGTCGGACGCCGACCTGCCGCGGATGACCGAGGCGCCTGGCGAGGTGACGGCCAAGGCCTACGATCTCGTGCTCAACGGCAGCGAGATCGGCGGCGGCAGCATCCGGATCCACGACCCCGAGGTCCAGCGGCAGCTCTTCCGCCTGCTCGGCATCTCGGATGAGGACGCCAAGCTGCGGTTCGGGTTCTTCATCGACGCGCTCGAATACGGCACGCCGCCGCACGGCGGCATCGCGCTCGGCCTCGATCGCATCGTGGCACTGCTGGCCGGGGAGCCGTCGATCCGGGACGTGATCGCCTTCCCGAAGACCGCGGCGGCCGTCGACCTCATGTCCGATGCCCCCTCCACGGTGGATGCCCGCCAGTGGAAGGAACTGCACCTCAAGCCGCTTGCCTGACCGCAGGCGGCATGCTAGCGTCCATGCGCGTTGGGAGGGACGGCTCGCCGAGCCGTCCGCGTTGAAGGAGATCACCGGTATCGCAGCCTCGGCCCCGCGCTCCATCCCGGTTCCGGAACAGGGCGTCGACGTCCTCTTCGGCGCCTACGACGACAACCTGCGCCTGCTCGAAGATCTCTTCGGCGTCAGCGTCCGCACCAGCGGACACGAGCTGGTCGTCGACGGTCCGGGCGACCGCCTCGACCGCGTCGAGGCCTTCGTCGCCCAGTTCGCGGCGCTCCTGCGCGACGGCTATCGCTTCGCCCGCGGCGAGGTGAAGGACGCCATGCGGCTGGCGGCCGGCCATCCCGAACTGGACCTTCGCGATCACTTCCTCAAGGGCAGCGTGCGGGCCTCGGCCAAGCGGCAGATCGTGCCCAAGACGCCGACGCAGCGGCAGTACCTCGAGGCGATCGACAAGCACGACATCGTCTTCGGCGTCGGTCCGGCCGGCACCGGCAAGACCTACCTGGCCATGGCGCAGGCCGTGTCCAGCCTGCTCGCCAAGAAGGTCAGCCGCATCGTCCTGACGCGGCCGGCGGTCGAAGCCGGCGAGAAGCTCGGCTTCCTGCCCGGCGACCTGCAGGAGAAGGTCAATCCCTACCTGCGGCCGCTGTACGACGCGCTCTACGACATGCTCGAGGCCGACAAGGTCGAGCGGTTGCTCGAGCGCGGCACCATCGAGGTGGCCCCGCTCGCCTTCATGCGCGGCCGCACGCTCAACGACGCCTTCGTGATTCTCGACGAGGCGCAGAACACCACGTCGGAACAGATGAAGATGTTCCTGACGCGGCTCGGCTTCGGCAGCAAGGCCGTCGTCACCGGCGACATCACCCAGATCGACCTGCCGTACGGCCGGCCGTCCGGCCTGATCGACGCGGTGCGGATTCTCGGCAAGGTGGAGGGCCTGTCGTTCGTGCACTTCACCGACCGCGATGTCGTGCGCCACAAGCTGGTGCAGCTGATCGTGCAGGCGTATGCCGCGCACGACGCCGCGGCCGGGACACCCGATCCGGCCGGAGCCGGCGGGCGTGCCCCCGGTGGCCCTCGAGCCTGATCGCATGGACGCCGACCCTCGTTCCCTGGCCGTCACGGTGTGCACCCGCGACGGCCGCCCGGCTCGCGCCCCCGGGCTCGGCCGCTGGCTCGCCGCCACGGCGCCCAGCCGCGCGCGAGGCACGGTCACCGTCGTCCTCACGGGGGATACGGCCATGCGCCGGCTCAATCGCGAGTGGCGCGGCGTCGACCACGCCACCGACGTCCTCTCCTTCCCGGCCGACGACGATGGCCCGCGCGTGCGGGGCCAGGTGCGTCATCTCGGTGACATCGTGATCGCCACCGGCGTGGCGCGCCGGCAGGCCGTTGCCGCGCGTCACGCGTATGGCACCGAGCTGAAGGTGCTGGCGCTGCATGGCCTGTTGCACCTGCTCGGGTACGACCACGAGACCGACACGGGGCAGATGCGGCGGGCGGAGGCCCGCCTGCGGCGCAAGGGCGGCCTGACGTCGGGACTGATCGAGCGGGAGACCCGCGCGTGATTCCGTTGGTCGTCTTCCTGCTGGCGTGCGTGGCCGTGTATCTCGGCACGATCCTGGCGGCGTTCAGCGCGCTCATGCGCTTCTCGTTGCGCATGATGGCCGAGAGCGCCGCGGGATCGCGCGACCTGCTCGGCACGTTCCTCGAGGACCCGCCGGCCCTGTTCTTTCCGGCCCGCGTGCTGCTCGGCTTCGTCACGGTGATCGTCGCGGTATTGCTGGCGCACGTCGAGGGGGTCGGGCGCTCCGAGCACGGCATCTGGCTGTTCCTGGTCTCGATGCTCGCGTTCGTCTTCGTCTGCTTCCTGCTGCTGCCGCAACTGCTGGTGCGCAGCAACCCGCAGCAGGTGCTGGCGCTCCTGCTGCCGTCGTTTGCCGTGATCGCCCGGGCCTTCGCGCCGTTCACGCACCTCATGGCCGGCGTCAACGGCAGCGACCGCCGCGCCGACGACGACCCGCAGACCGAGGAGGTCGTGGCCACGGCACAGGCCGAGGACGAGGCCGACGCGGAAGAAGACGAGGAAGAAGCGCGCGAGCTGTTCCGATCGCTGGTCGCCTTCCAGGATCGCCTCGTCCGCGAGGTCATGACGCCCCGCCCCGACATCGTCGCCATCCGGGCTGATGCGTCGCTCGGCGACCTGCGGGCCCGCCTCCGCGAGTCCGAGTACTCCCGCCTGCTCGTCTATCGCGAGAGCCTCGACGACGTCGTCGGGTTCGTGCACATGAAGGACGTCTTCCTGAAGGGCGCGACGCATCCCGACGAGGGGGCCTTCACGGCGCTGGTGCGGGCGGCGCACGTCGTCCCGGCGACCAAGCGCGCCCCGGAACTGCTCAAGGAACTGCAGCGCACGCGTACGCAGACCGCGCTCGTCGTCGACGAGTACGGCGGGACGGCGGGCCTGGTCACCGTCGAGGACCTCGTCGAGGAACTGGTCGGCGAGATTCGCGACGAGTACGACGTCGAGGCCGAGCCGATCGTCGAGGAACCGGACGACACCTGGGTGTTCAGCGCCAAGGTGGGCATCGACGAACTGACCGAGCGGCTGGGCGTCGAGATCGAGCGCGAAGGCTTCGAGACCATCGGGGGCTACCTCATGAGCCGCCTCGGTCGGGTGCCCGCCGTGGGCGAGCACATCATCGAGGACGGGCTCGACATCGAGGTGCTCGAGGCCGAGCGCCGCCGCGTGCTGAAGGTGCGCGTTCGCCGGCTGCCGGCGGAAGGGGAGGAGTAGGCATGCGGTCGGGCTTCGTCTCGCTGCTCGGACGTCCCAACGCGGGCAAGTCCACGCTGCTGAACCGGCTGGTCGGCGCGCACCTGGCCATCGTGTCGGACAAACCGCAGACCACCCGGACGCGGATTCTCGGGGCCAAGAGCCTGCCGGACGGGCAGATCCTGTTCCTCGACACGCCGGGCGTCCACCGGCCGATGCACCGCATGAACGTCCGCATGGTCGACGCCGCCATCGGGGCGGCCCGCGAGGCCGATGTCGTGGCGCTGGTGGTGGACGCGTCCGAGGACGTCGGCCGCGGCACCGACTTCATGCTGGGCCTGCTGCCGCAGCTGTCCAAGCCGGTCGTGCTGGTGCTGAACAAGATCGATCGGCTGAAGAAGCACAAGCTCCTGCCCCTCATCGAGTGGTTCAGCGCCCGGTATGCCTTCATCGACGTGGTGCCGGTGTCGGCTGCCACCGGTGACAACGTCGAGGCCCTCGAGCAGGTGCTGCTGTCGCATCTGCCGGAGGGGCCACCGCTGTATCCGGACGACTACCTGACGGACCAGTCGGCGCGGTCGCTGGCCGCCGAGATGGTGCGCGAGCAGGTCCTGGTGCACACCCGCGCCGAACTGCCGTTCACCACCGCGGTGGTCGTCGATCGCTACGAGGAACCGGAGGACGAGGAGGCGCCCCTCGCCATCTACTGCAGCATCCTGGTCGAGGAGCCGTCCCAGAAGCCGATCATCATCGGCCGGGCTGGCGAGATGATCAAGACGATCGGGACGGCGGCCCGCAAGCAGATCGAGGAGTTCTTCGAGCGGCGGGTCTACCTCGATCTGCACGTGAAAGTGCGCGAGGACTGGCGCGAGAACGAGCGGACGCTCGACGACCTGGGTCTGCCGAAGCATCGTCGTTGATGCTCGACGGCCGACGGCCGACCAGCGAAGTCGTCCTGACCAAGGCCGTCCGCATGGTACTTTGACCCGATCTGTGTGTCGCGTGACGTCGTGGTGACGTCGCGGGGCGCGCCCGACCCCCATGGCACAGCGCAAAATCGACGTCATCCTGGCCTCGGTGAAGCGGCTGATCCGCGTCGGGGCGACGGCCAATCTGCTCAACCTGCTGCAGAAGCAGCATCCCGCCGACCTGGCGGCGGTGCTCGGCGAACTGCACGAGCGCGAGCGCCAGACCGCGTTCGACGTGCTGCTGGATCGCAGTCCGCGGCACGCGATGGAGGCCCTCAGCGAGCTCGGGCCCGAGGTCGGGGCGCACCTGCTCGAGGGGCGGTCGGCCGAGGAAATCGCGCGCTACGTCCAGGAACTGGAGTCCGACGACGCGGCGGCCATCGTCGAGGCCCTGCCGGAGGAGCTGTCGCGCAGCGTCCTCGACCTGATGCGCGGCAAGCAGGACACCGAGGTCGAGGAGCTCCTCGAGTACCCGGAGTACACCGCCGGGCGCATCATGAACCCCAACGTCTTCGCCCTGTCCGAGGAGCTGACGGTGGGGGAGGCGATCACCGAGCTGCAGTCGGCGCGGGACGTCGAGATGGTGTTCTACCTGTACACCATCGACGAGCGGAACCACCTGGTGGGCGTCACCTCGCTGCGCCGGCTGCTCCTGGTGGCCCCGGAGACGCCGCTCAAGCGCATCGCCGGCGGCGACCTGCTCAGCGTGCGGGTGGACACCGATCAGGAGGAAGTGGCGCGCCAGGTGGCGTCGTACAACCTGCTGGCGATCCCGGTCGTGGACCTCGAGAACAAGCTGGTCGGCGTCATCACGGTCGACGACGTGATCGACGTCATCAAGGACGAGGCGACCGAGGACATCTATCGCCTGGCCGGCGTGTCGACCGACGACAGCGTGTTCTCGCCGGCCGGCAGTTCGCTGCGCAAGCGCCTGCCGTGGCTCTACGTCAATCTGGTGACGGCGTTCGGGTCGGCTGCGGTCGTGAAGATGTTCGAAGGGACGATCTCGCAGGTCACCGCGCTGGCGGTGTTCATGCCGATCGTGGCCGGTCTGGGCGGCAATGCCGGTACGCAGACGCTGACGGTGATCGTTCGTGGCATCGCCCTGGGCGAGCTGAACCCGGCCAACTCCCGGCGCGCGCTGTTCAAGGAGATCCTGGTGGGCCTGGGCAACGGCCTGGGGCTCGGCGTGGTCGCGGCGCTGGCGGCGTGGCTGGTGCAGGGCAACCCGTGGCTGGGCCTGATTCTGGGCCTGGCGATGATCATGAACATGTTCGTGGCGGCGACCGCGGGGACGCTGGTGCCCCTCGGCTTGCGGGCCCTGAAGGTCGACCCTGCCCTGGCCTCGTCGGCCTTCATCACCCCGCTGACCGACATGTTCGGCTTCTTCGCGTTCCTCGGTCTGGCGACGGTGCTTCTGAGGCATCTCGGCGGGGCGGGGTAGAATACGGGACTGTCCGCATGCCGCTGCACTCCAGCGAGGCGCTCGTGCTGCGGACGTACCGGCTCGGGGAGAGCGATCTGATCGTCGTGATGCTCACCCGCGACCGTGGCAAGAAACGCGGCGTGGCCAAGGGGGGCGCCCGGTCGCGCAAGCGGTTCGGCGGCGCGCTGGAACCGCTCACGCACGTGCGGATGGCGTACCAGGAACGCGAGCAGCGCGAGCTGGTGCGGCTGCAGGACGCCGACGTGCTCGGGTCGCCGCTGACCGCTGGCGGCGAGGCCTGCACCTACGCGAGCTACTTCGCGGAGTTGCTGGATGAATGGGCGCCGGACAACGACCCGCAGGAACGGCTGTACCGGCTGGGGGTCGCGGTGCTGGAGGCGATGCGGGTGGGGGTCGGGGCCGAGCGGCTGGCGCGGTACTTCGAGTACTGGCTGCTGCGGCTGCAGGGGGTGTACCCCTCGACGCACGCCTGCCCGCAGTGTGGGGCGTCGTTGCAGGGCGGGGCGGTGCTCGAGCCCCGGTCGCACTGGTTCCTGTGTCGACAGTGTGCGTCGCATGGGCAGGGCGTCTCGGTGCCCGCGGCGGCGCTGCAGTTCCTGGCCGAGGCCGCGCACGTGGCGCCGGCGGCCCTTGGTGGTGTGAACGTATCGAGCGAGGCGCTCGGGCAGTTGGCGGCGGCCCATCGGCTGCTGCTCGTCTGGCACCTCGATCGCGAGCCGCGGGCGGCTCGTGTGCTGCGAGAGATCAATCCGTGACCTTTCAGGACCTCATCTTCAAGCTCTCGCAGTACTGGGCCGCGCAGGGCTGCCTGCTGCAGCAACCCCTCGACCTCGAGGTCGGCGCCGGGACGATGAACCCGGAGACCTTCCTGCGGGTGCTCGGCCCCCAGCACTGGAACGTGGCCTACGTGCAGCCGTCGCGGCGCCCGGCCGACGGCCGCTTCGGCGAGAACCCGAACCGCCTGTACAAGCACCATCAGTTCCAGGTGATCCTCAAGCCGGCGCCCGACGAGGTGCAGTACCTGTACCTCCAGAGCCTCGAGGCCTGCGGCATCGACACGCGGGCCCACGACATCCGGTTCGAGGAAGACAACTGGGAGTCGCCGACGCTCGGGGCATGGGGCATCGGCTGGCAGGTGCTGTTCGACGGCCTGGAGATCACGCAGTTCACCTACTTCCAGCAGGCGGGCGGCATCGAGCTGTCGCCGATCGCGGCCGAACTGACCTACGGGCTGGAGCGACTGGCGATGGTGCTGCAGAAGGTCACCAACGTCTACGACCTCGAGTGGGCGCCGGGCGTCAAGTACGGCGACGTGCGTCACCGCGACGAGGTCGAGCAGTCCCGGTATGCGTTCGGCCAGGTGGGCATGGGCGGCGAGGCGTTTGCCGCCTTCAACCGCGACCTGTTCGACCGGCATTACGCGATGGCGCAGGGCCTGATTGGCGACGGCCTCGTGCTGCCGGCGCTCGAGCACTGCCTGAAGTGCTCGCACCTGTTCAACACCCTCGATGCCAGTGGCGGCATCGGGGTCACCGAGCGGACCGCGTACATCCTGCGCGTCCGCCAACTGGCCGTGGCCATCGCCCGGGCGTACGCCGGGGCGGATGTCGACGCCCCCGTGCCCAGCGCCTAGGCCGGCCAGGAGAGGATTCGACCAACGGATGGACCGCGAACTACTGCTCGAGATCGGCTGCGAGGAACTTCCTGCGTCGTGGTTGCCGGCGCTGACCGAGCAACTCGCTCAGCGCCTCGGGCAGCGGCTGAAGGATTTCCGCCTCAGCACCGACGGGCCCGTCGAGAGCAGCGCCACCCCGCGCCGGCTGACGGCCCATGTGACCCGCGTCGCCGAACGGCAGACGGACCTCGAGGAGCCCGTCAGTGGCCCGGCCGTCTCCGCCGCCTTCGGGCCTGATGGCACGCCGACGCCAGCCGCCGTCGGCTTCGCGCGCAAGTACGGCGCGATCGTCTCCGAGCTGACCCGCGTGACGACCCCGAAGGGCGAGTACCTCTCGGTGCTCAAGCGCGACCGCGGCCGCGCCGCCGTCGACGTGCTGCCAGACGTGCTCGGCGCCACCCTGCGGGATCTGACGTTCCCCAAGCAGATGCGCTGGGACGCGTGGCTCGACGACGGCAAGGGTGAGTTCACCTTCGGGCGGCCGATTCGCTGGATGCTGTTCCTGTTCGGCGGGCGCGTGGTGCCGTTCGTCATCCGGCGCAATCCCGGGGCGCAATCGAGCCTCGTGCAGGACGTCCGGACCGGCGCGCTGACCTACGGGCATCGCTTCCTCGCGATGAGCGGGCGTCCGGGGCGCTCCGTCAAGGTGCGCAGCGTCAGCGACTACAAGCAACGGCTCGGCGAGCACTTCGTGCTGCTCGAGCACTCCGAGCGGCACGACCGCCTGGTGCGCGAACTCGACGCCCATGCCCGGCGACTAGGGGGCCGCGTGTCGTCGCAGGGCGGCCTGCTTCACGAGGTGGCGGATCTGGTCGAGTACCCGTCGGTGGTGGCCGGGGTGTTCCCACCCGAGTTCCTCGCGCTGCCCGACGAGGTCCTCACCACCACGATGATTCATCACCAGCACTATTTCCCCGTGCTGGACGAACAGCAGAAGCTGCTGCCGGCCTTCCTCGCCGTCACCAACATCGAAGTCGAGCAGCCGCAGAAGATTGCGATCAATGCCGAGCGGGTGCTGACCGCCCGTCTGCGCGACGCCCGCTTCTTCTGGGACGCCGACCGTCGGGCCCCGCTCGAGGCCAAGCTGGCGCGGCTGGACACGCTGCTGTTCCACAAGGCCCTCGGCAGCTACGCCGCCAAGGCGCAGCGGCTCGATCGGCTGGCGCGCTGGATCGTCACCGAGGCGTTCGGTGGCACGCCGGCCCAGGCCGAGGACGCCGGCACCGCCGGCCGCCTCGCCAAGGCCGATCTGACCACCGACATGGTGCGCGAGTTCACCGAGTTGCAGGGCCAGATGGGTGGCATCTACGCCCGCGAGGACGGCCTCGGCGAGGGGGTCTGGAAATCGATCTATTACCAGTACCAGCCGCTGGGCGTCGAGGCGCAGCAGGTGCCGACGGCGGCGCAGCTGGGCGAGGTCGCCCTGACCTGGGCGGCCGTCTCGGTCGCCGATCGCGTCGATGCGTTGGTCGGGCTCTTCGCGGCTGGTGAGCAGCCGACGGGCACCCGCGACCCGTTCGCCCTGCGCCGTGCCGCGCAGGGCCTGGTCAAGGTGCTGGTCGATCTCCCCGAGGTCGGCGGTGTCACCCGCCACGTGGCCCTGGACGCCATCGTGGCCGAGGCGCAGCGGGCCTATGCCGAGCAGGGGCGCGTGCCGGACATCGACGCCAAGATGCCGGCGCTCGGGGCCTTCATCGTCGACCGCCTGCGGTTCCTGTTCGAGAAGCGGGGCTACCGCGCCGACGAGATCGCCGCCGTCCTGCCCGAGGGGCTGGGGCTGGCGGGGTTGTCGCCGCTGTCGGTGCGGCAGCGCCTCGAGGCCCTGCGTGCGGTGCGTCCGTCGGCCGACTTCGAGCCGCTGGCAGTGCTCTTCAAGCGCGCCACCAACATCGTCAAGGACGTGCCCGCCGCGGATCCCGGCAGCCGGGATCTCGTGGCCGTCCGGGCCGCCCTCGTCGAACCCGCCGAGCTGGCCCTGGCCGACGCGCTCGAAGCGCGCCGGACCAGCATTGCGGCGGCAGTGGGACACGCCGACTACACCCGTGCCCTGCTGGAGGTCGCCGCGTTGCGGCCGGCCGTGGACCGGTTCTTCACCGAAGTGTTCGTCATGGTCGACGATGCCGCCCTGCGCCAGGCCCGCCTGTCGCTGCTGGCTGCCCTGCGCGATACGGTGCGCGACATCGCCGATCTCTCTGCCATCGCGGGGCCACAGGCCTGAGTCCCGCCTTCACCCACGTTCATCCAGGAGTCATCCCGTTCATGGCCAAGAAAGCAGCACGCGCCGCCAAGCGTTCCGCGACGCCCGCGCGTCCCGCCGCCCGCAAGTCGACCCCCGCCCGCAAGGCCGCCCGCAAGGCCGTCCCGCGCAAGGCCGCAGCGCCCGCCCGCACGAGCGCGGCCCGCGCCACGTCGTCGGGCAAGGCGGACAAGTACGTCTACAGCTGGGGCGCCGGCAAGGCCGACGGCAACGGCTCGATGAAGCCGCTGCTCGGTGGCAAGGGCGCCAACCTCGCCGAGATGGCGCGCATCGGCCTGCCGGTGCCGGCCGGCTTCACGATCTCGACCGAGGTCTGCACGTACTACTACGCCAACAAGCGCACCTATCCGGCGGCGCTCGACGCGCAGATCCGCAACGGCATCGCGAAGATCGAGAAGGTGATGGGCGTCAAGTTCGGTGACGCGAAGAAGTTCCCGCTGCTGGTGGCCGTGCGATCGGGTGCACGCGACTCGATGCCGGGCATGATGGACACGATTCTCAACCTCGGTCTCAACGACGAGACGGTGATCGCGCTCGAGCGCGCCACCAACAACCCGCGCTTCGCGTGGGACTGCTATCGCCGCTTCATCCAGATGTACGGCGACGTGGTGCTCGGGGTGCAGAAGCGCGCCGGTGAGGATCACGAGCCGTTCGAGACCGTGCTCGAGCACTACAAGCACGAGACCTACGGCAACGGCGAGCTCGAGGACAACAAGCTCACGGCCGACGACCTGAAGAACATCATCGCCCGCTTCAAGGCGCTGGTGAAGGAGCGCACGGGCAAGGCGTTCCCGACCGATCCGTGGAAGCAGCTCGAGGGCGCCGTGAGCGCCGTGTTCGGCTCGTGGATGAACGACCGCGCCATCGTGTACCGGCGCAAGTACAACATCCCGGCCGAGTGGGGCACCGCCGTCAACGTGCAGGCGATGGTGTTCGGCAACACCGGCGAGGAGTCGGGGTCGGGCGTGGCGTTCACGCGTGATCCGGCGACGGGCGAGAAGGTGTTCTACGGCGAGTTCCTGCTCAACGCGCAGGGCGAGGACGTGGTCGCCGGCGTGCGCACGCCGGAGGCGGTGGTCGAGCTCTCCAAGCAGATGCCGAAGGCGTACAAGGAGCTCGATCGCATCCGCAAGACGCTCGAGACGCACTTCAAGGACATGCAGGACTTCGAGTTCACCATCCAGGATGGCACCGTCTACATGCTCCAGACGCGCAACGGCAAGCGCACGGGCGTGGCCGCGGTGCGCATCGCCACCGAGATGGTGAAGGAAGGGCTCATCGACTGGAAGACGGCGGTCATGCGCGTCCCGGCCGACCAGCTCGATCAGGTGCTGGCGCCGATCTTCGACCGCGTCGCGGTGAAGAAGGCGGAGGTCATCGCGCGCGGCCTGCCCGCGGGTCCGGGTGCGGCCTCCGGTGAGGTGTACTTCAACGCCGATCGCGCCGTCGAAGCGGCCGCGAAGGGCAAGAAGGTGCTGCTCGTCCGCGTCGAGACGTCCCCCGAGGACCTGCGCGGCATGATCGCGGCCGAGGGCATCCTCACGGCCCGCGGCGGTGTGTCGTCGCACGCCGCCCTGGTGGCGCGCCAGATGGGCAAGGTCTGCGTGTGCGGCGCCGCGGCGCTGCAGGTGGACTACCACAAGCGCACGCTGACGGTGAACGGCGTGACGTACAAGGAAGGCGACTGGCTGTCGATCGACGGCACGGCGGGTGAGGTCTACGCCGGCCACATCGAGACGGGCGCGTCGGAAGTCATCCAGGGGCTGGTCGAGAACGACGCGGAGTCGAAGAAGGGCCGCACGTTCAAGAACTTCGTCCAGCTGATGAAGTGGTGTGGCGAGGCGACGCGCATGAGCGTGCGCACCAACGCCGACACGCCGGAGCAGGTCCGCAACGCCCTGGCGTTCGGCGCGGTGGGCATCGGCCTGACCCGCACCGAGCACATGTTCTTCGAAGGGGACCGCATCGACGCGATGCGCGAGATGATTCTCGCCGACACGCTCGCGGCCCGCGAGGAGGCCCTCGCCAAGCTGCTGCCGTACCAGCGCGAGGACTTCTTCGGCATCTTCAAGGAGCTGAAGGGCTACCCGGCCACCATCCGCTTCCTCGATCCGCCGCTGCACGAGTTCCTGCCCAACACCGACGACCAGCAGAAGGACCTGGCGCGGAAGCTCGGCATCTCGGTGGAGAAGATCAAGCAGCGCGTGCACGACCTGCACGAGTTCAACCCGATGCTCGGCTTCCGCGGCTGCCGTCTCGGCATCAGCTACCCCGAGATCACGGCGATGCAGGCCCGCGCCGTGTTCGAGGCGGCTGCCGACGCCAACAAGAAGGGCTACAAGGCCCACCCCGAGATCATGATCCCGCTGGTCGGCTTCAAGAAGGAGCTCGACCTGCAGGTGGAGATCGTCCACGAGGTCGCGCGCAAGGTGCAGGCCGAGCGCAAGACCACGATCAAGTACAGCGTCGGCACCATGATCGAGGTGCCGCGTGGCGCCGTGACCGCCGACGAGATCGCGCAGACCGCCGAGTTCTTCTCGTTCGGCACCAACGACCTCACGCAGACCACGCTCGGCATGTCGCGTGACGACTCGGGCTCGTTCCTCCCGCACTACGAGGAGACCGAGATCGTCAAGAAGAACCCCTTTGCCACCATCGACCAGTCGGGCGTCGGCGCCCTGATGCGGATCGCCGTGGAGAAGGGCCGTCAGGCGCGCCCGGGCATCAAGCTCGGCATCTGCGGCGAGCACGGCGGCGAGCCGGACTCGGTGAAGTTCTGCGACGCCCTCGGGCTCGACTACGTCAGCTGCTCGCCCTTCCGCGTCCCCGTGGCGCGGCTGGCGGCGGCCCAGGCGGCGCTGGCCGCAGCGAAGAAGTAGTGGGGGAGGGCCGGCTCTCCGAGCCGGCCGTCTGCCAGTCCCATGGGTAGGGTGGTGGTCTCCGACGCGTTCGGAGAACTCGCCCTACCCACTTTTTTGTTGCCTGCCCCCGGCAGTCCTGCTTTGCTGAGGGCGCGATGGAACTCGGCCCCCTGACTCAGTCCGGCACGTCGGACGTGCTGACCGTGTTCGTCCACGTGGACGGGCACACTCGTCTGGCCGAGGCGGTCGATCCGGCCTGGCTGGCCCCCGACTCCGGTGTCATCCTCTGGGCCGACCTCGGCAACGTCGACCCCGCCGAGACGCGCCGCATCCTGTCGGGCGTGTTCGGCTTCCACGAGCTGTCGGTCGAGGACGCCGTCGGGTCGTCGCACCATCCCAAGATCGAGCCGTACGACGGCTACCTGTACGTCATCCTGCACGGCATCGACTGGAACGCCACGCAGCAGGGCGGCTTCTCGACCCACGACATCGACTTCTTCGTCGGGCCCAACTACCTCGTGACGGTGCACAACGGCACGTCGCGCTCCATCGCGTCGATTCAGGGTATCTGTCCCCGCAACGGCTTCGTGCTCGGCGGCGGACCGATGGCGCTCGTGCACCGCATCGTCGACACGATGGTCGACAACTACCGGCCCGAGGTCAGCGAACTCGAGCAGCGGCTCGATGATGTCGAGGACGCCGTGTTCAGCGCCAGCAACGAGGAAGTCGTGCGGCAGATCCTCGCCATCAAGCGCGACGTCGGGTCACTGCGGCGCGTCGTCATGCCCCAGCGCGACGTCATCGCCCGACTGGCGCGTCGCGAGTTCGCCATCGTCGACGAGTCGCTGAGCTACAAGTTCCGCGACGTGCACGACCATCTCGTGCGCCTGGCCGACGAGGCCAACACCTTCCACGATCGGGTGACCGGCGTGCTCGACGCCCACCTGTCGTTCGTGTCCAACCGCATGAACGAAGTCATGAAGATGCTGACGCTGTTTGCGACGATCTTCATGCCGCTCACGGTGCTGACCAGCCTGTACGGGATGAACGTCAAGATCCCGATGATGCCTGGCGGCGACGGCGCCCAGTTCTGGGACATCGTGATCATGATGGGCGCGATGAGCGCCGTGATGATCTGGTACTTCAAGCGACGGGGCTGGCTCTGACGTGAAGATCCAGGTGCTGCCCGCGGCGCTGGCCAACCAGATCGCCGCCGGCGAGGTGGTCGAACGCCCCGCCTCGGTCGTCAAGGAACTGGTCGAGAACGCGCTCGACGCCGGGGCGCGTCGCGTGGCCGTGGCCATCGAGCAGGGCGGCCGGGCGCTGATCCGCGTCGAGGACGATGGCGAGGGCATGTCGCCGGAGGATGCGCGGCTGGCCGTGCACCGGCACGCGACGAGCAAGATTCGCGTCGCGGCGGACCTCGACGGCATCCGCACGCTGGGCTTCCGCGGCGAAGCCCTGCCCAGCATCGCGTCGGTGTCGCGTTTCTCGCTGCGCACCCGCGCCCGAGGCTCGCTCACCGGTGTCGAACTGCGGATCGATGGCGGCGAGATGGTCGGCATCCACGACATCGGCGCGCCCGAAGGCACCACGATCGAGGTGCGCGATCTGTTCTACAACCTGCCGGCCCGGCGCAAGTTCCTCAAGGCGGATTCGGCGGAGGCGGCCCAGGTCTCGCGGCTGATGACGCAGCTGGCGCTCGGGGCCCCCACCATCGGCTTCCAGTTGTCGAGTGGCGGCCGCAAGCTGCTCGACTGCCCGCCCGCCGGCGAGGTCGCGGAGCGCTTCTACCAGATCTACCAGGCACGTCCGGACCTCGTGGAGGTGCGCCGCGAGGGCGGCGGCCTGCGTGTGCACGGCTACATCGCGCCGCTGGCCGAGCAGGGGCCGCGCCGGGGGCCGCAGAACATCTACGTCAACGGGCGCATCGTCCGCGACAAGACCATCGCCCACGCGATCCAGGCCGCGTACGCGGTGGCGACGGTCAAGGAACGCAGCCCGGAAGTGCACCTGTTCATCGAGATGCCGCCCGAACGCGTCGACGTCAACGTGCATCCGACGAAGGCCGAGGTCCGGTTCCTCGAGCAGGGCCTCGTCCACGAGGTGCTCCGTCGCGCCCTGGGCGATGCGCTGGGCGCGGGGCCCTCACCGGAACTGCGCCTGCAGGCCCCGGTGGCGCCCATCGCGTTGCCTGCCATGCCGATGCTGCCCGGCGTGCTGCGTCCCGACCCCTCACTGCATCAGGCCTCGTGGCGTCCGGTGGGCTCGTCGTCATCCCCCGAGCTGCCGGGACGGGCCGAGTTGGTCGGATCGTCAGCGGGTGAGGGGCCGCCGGGGTTGGGAGGGCCGCCTCGCGGAGGCGTCCTCAACGCCGACGAGGCGCTGGCCGCGTGGGAGGTCGCCGCGGCCCTCGGCGGCCAGGCGCGTCCGGTGACCGACGACGCGATCCTGCCGATGAAGCCGCTGGGTCAGTTCCGGCACACGTACATCCTCGCGGTGGATCAGGACGGGATCGCCATCATCGACCAGCACGTGGCGCACGAGCGCGTGCTGTACGAACGCATCTACGAGCGACTGACGTCGGGGCGCCTGCAGAGTCAGCGCATGCTGACGCCGCTGGTGTTCGAGCTGGACGCGTCGCAGGTCGCCGGCATCGAGGCTCACATGGCCGATCTCGAACGCCTCGGCTTCGAGGTCGCCCCGTTCGGCGGCAAGTCGGTGCGGGTGAGCGCCATGCCGTCGCTCATCGGCGTGCAGGACGTCGAGCCGACGTTGCGCGCCCTCGGCCAGGACCTCGAAGGCTTCGACCGCGCCGGCCGCGTCGACGATGTGCTCAAGCACATCGCCGCGACCATGGCCTGTCATGCCGCGGTCAAGGCCAACGATCCGCTGCCGCTCGAGAAGATGCAGTTCATCCTCGACGAACTGCACGCCACGGCGTACTCGACGGTGTGCCCGCACGGGCGTCCCGTCATGCTGCGCATCACGCGCCGCGAGATCGAGAAGAGCTTTCAGCGGATCTAGCGGGAGACGGGAACCGGGAACCGGGAACGGGCAACCGGGAACGGGCAACCGGGAACCGAAATCGGCCACCGGGCGCCGAACAGCCGGCTCCAGACGCCGGGCATGCTCGGGACGGGCGTGTCAGGTGTCGATCGTGCCGACCACCACCTGCCCGACTTCGCGCATGCCGGCGGCATGCAGCGTCGCGCGCGAGGCGACGTGGTCGATGCTGCAGCGCGCCGCCGGGATGTGGCCTGCGAGCCAGCAGGCCTCGATGAGCCCGGCGACCAGCCGGGTGCCGTAGCCCTTGCGCCGATGGGCCGGCGCGACCTCCATGTAGATGTCGGCAAAGGGCGGGTTGTAGTGGGTCAGCCACCCGCCTGTGCCGACGATGTCGCCGTCGATGTCGAGCACGTGGTCGCCGACAGGCTCGAAGGTATGGGGGAACGTCTGGTCGTCGCCGCGGAGCCGCAGCTGGGTGTCTCTCGACCGGCGCGGCTGCGACGTCGCCGGCGCCTCGAACAACACCGTGGTGGGACGCCGCATCGGTGCCAGGGCCTGCGCGACCGGGAAGAGGCACGGGTCGTTCGTCTGGCACTCGACGGCGGTGACACTGGAGGCCGCGACGAGGGCGGTGGCCAGAGGGATGACGTGGTCACGGCACGGCGGCGCGACGTACCACTCGAAGAGGGCGTCGCGGGCCGTGAGGGCGTCGAGGCCCTTTGCGGCCGCGTACCCGACGGGGCGATCGTCGAGGTGGAGCAGCCACGCATCGGCCCATCCACGTCGATGGCAGGCGTCGTAGCGGCACTGCGCGTGCAGTTCGTGCAGGAACAGCGCACGCCAGGGCAGCACGTCGGTGGGGGACGCGCGCAGGGCGGAGGGGCGCATGCGGGCATCATAGCCGGCCCGGTATGCTGGCCAGGTGACCCATCCCTTCTCCGATCACTTCGGGGGCGTCTCGCGGCAGTACGTCGAGAGTCGCCCGACCTATCCGCCCGAGCTGTTTGCGTGGGTGGCGGCGCAGGCCCCGGCGTCAGACCTGGCGTGGGACTGCGGCGCAGGCAACGGTCAGGCGTCGGTGGCGCTGGCCGCGCACTTCGCACGTGTGGTGGCCACCGACGCCAGCGCCGGGCAACTGGCGCACGCGGAGCCGCATCCGCGCGTGGAGTACCGGCAGGCCGCCGCCGAGGCGTCGGGGCTCGCGGCGGCCAGCGTCGCGCTGGTCACGGTCGCACAGGCGCTGCACTGGTTCCCGCTGCCGGCGTTCCATGCCGAGGTGGCGCGCGTGCTGCGGCCCGGTGGCGTGATCGCCGCGTGGACGTATGGGGCCTTCACGCTCGGCCTGAAGGAGGCGGAGGCGATCGTCCGCGAGTATCACTACGTGACGTGCGCCTCGTGGTGGCCGCCGGAACGAGTTCACGTCGAAAACGGCTACCGCGACCTGGCGTTTCCGTTCGCGCGTCTCGCCACGCCCGCGTTTCACATGCACAGCCAGTGGACACTGCTCCAGGTCGCCGGGTTCCTGCGCAGCTGGTCGGCGACGGCGCGTCTCGCGGCCGCGGAGGGCGGCGACCCCGTGGCCCCGGTGGAACGTGCGCTGCGCGAGGTCTGGGGCGATCCGGACAGGCCGGTCGACGTCGACTGGCCGCTCACCGTGCTGGTCGGACGGGTGTAGCGGGGAGGGTGCCCGCCGGACAAGTCCGGCGGCTACGACTGGCGACGACGACGGAACGCCCCGCCTCCCGACTCCCGCCTCATCGTTCGGCGTTCGGTGTTCGACGCTTCTTCTTGATCTCGCGCCAGCCTTCCAGCCGCCGCGCGATCTCCTTCTCGAAGCCGCGGTCGGTCGGGCGGTAGAACTGCCGCCCCTGCAGGGCCGGCGGCAGGCAGTCCATGCCGGTGATGGCGTCGGCCGCATCGTGGGCGTACTCGTAGCCCTTGCTGTAGTCGAGCTGCTTCATCAGCCGCGTCGGCGCATTGCGCAGGTGCAGCGGCACTGGTTCGGCTTCGTCGCGCCTGGCGGCGTCGGCCGCCTCGTTGTAGGCGACGTACACGGCGTTGCTCTTCGGCGCGGTGGCCAGGTACAGCGCCGCTTGCGACAGGGCCGTGTTGGCCTCGGGCAGGCCGAGCAGGTGTGCCGCCTGCTGCGCGGCGATGGCGAGGGGCAGGGCCTGCGGGTCGGCGTTGCCGATGTCCTCCGACGCGAAGCGGACGAGCCGGCGCGCCACGTACATCAGGTCCTCGCCCGATTCCAGCATGCGGGCGAGCCAGTAGACGGCGGCATCGGGATCGCTGTTGCGCAGCGACTTGTGCAGGGCCGAGATGAGGTTGAAGTGCTCCTCGCCGCCCTTGTCGTACCGCAGCGTGCGGCGAGCGACCAGCGGGGACAGGTGCTCGCGGGTCAACAGACGCGGGGCGGCGTCGGGTACCACGCTGACCGCCAGTTCGAGCAGGTTGAGGGCGCTGCGCGCGTCGCCGTTGGCATGGACGGCGATGGCGCGGAGCACCCCGTCCTCGACCTGCACGTCGCCCGCGCCGAGCCCGCGCTCGGCGTCGGTCAGGGCCCGCTCGAGGATGGTGGCGATGGCCTCGGGCGTGAGCGACGCCAGCACGAAGACCTTGGACCGCGACAGCAGCGCGGCATTGACCTCGAACGAGGGATTCTCCGTGGTGGCCCCGACGAGGACGATGTCGCCGGCTTCGACGTGGGGGAGGAAGGCGTCCTGCTGGGCCCGGTTGAACCGGTGGATTTCGTCGACGAACACCACTGTGCGAGCGCCGTCGCGCTGACGGGCCAGTGCGGCATCGGTCATCACCTGCTTGACGTCCTTGACGCCCGACAGCACGGCGCTGAACGACACGTAACGCGCCGCTGTCGCATTGGCGATGGCGCGCGCCAGGGTGGTCTTGCCCGTGCCCGGTGGTCCCCACAGGATCACCGACTGCAGGACGTCGCGATCGATGGCTTCGCGCAACGGCCGCCCGGGGGCGAGCAGCGCCTCCTGGCCGACGATCTCGTCGATGGTGCGCGGACGCATGCGGTCGGCCAGCGGCACGTGCCCGGTGGGGCGCGGGCCCGCGTCGTGGCGATCGCCGCTGCTCGGGAACAGGCTCGGTTCGCTCATGACCGGGGTTCCCCTGACGGCCGGCTCGGAGAGACGGCCCGACCCACGGCGTCGCCCGTGGCCGCGGCGTTGTCGCGCGATTTCGAACAGCACCAGGCTGGTCGCCACGCCGACGTTGAGCGACTCGACCGGCGGGTGCATGGGGATGCGGAGCCGGACGTCGGCCATCGCCAGCACGGCCTCGGGCAGACCGGCGCCCTCGGCGCCGGCGCAGACGGCGAGCGGCCCCTCGAGATCGGCGGTGTGCAGGTCGACCTCACCAGCGGCAGCCAGGGCGACGAGCCGCAGGCCGGCGTGGTGCAGCGCCTCGAGCGCCGTCATCGTCTCGGCCACGCGCGCGACGGGGAGACGGAGCGAACTGCCCATTGCGCCGCGCAGCGCCTTCCAGCCGAGCGGGTGGGCGGTGCCGCCGGTCGCGAGGAACCCCGTGGCCCCCGCGGCCTCGCTGCTCCTGATGAGCGTGCCGACATTGCCGGGGTCCTGGATGCCGATCGCGACCGTGACGAGCGCGGGGGCAGGGTGCAGCAACGCCGCCGGGTCACGCAGGGGCACGGACGCGAGCGCCACGATGCCCACCGGCGTGCGGGTCGGACTCGCGGCATCGAGCACGCCGAGGGTGACGCGCTGGATGAGATGCCCCCGTCGGCGGGCGTCCTGCACGATGGCGGCGACGTCCGGACGTGCGTCGGCGCCTTCCGCGACGAGGACGACGGCGAGGGCCACCCCGGCACGGAGGGCGTCGGCCACCAGATGCGGTCCTTCGAGGAGGACCTCATCGGCATGACCGTCGGCGGCGTCGCGGCAGCGCGCGACGAGTGGATGACGACGACTGGTGAGTGTGGGATCGGTCATGGCGGAGGCGGGCAGTCCGCCGTGCACCCCTATGGTAAGATTTCCGCGTCGTTGGCCCAACAGACGCGGACTCGCAAGTGCATGGTGCGCTTGCGATATCCCGCCGTGCCATCGCCGGGAACGACATACGTGCTAGAAGTCAAAGCGCAGCTGCTCAGGAAGTTCGAAGACGAGATCTCCGCCCTGGATCGCGAGCTCAAGACGGAGCTCCCCAAGGAGATCCAGCGTGCGCGTGAGCTCGGCGACCTGCGCGAGAATGCGGAGTACCAGGCCGCGAAGGAACGGCAGACCTTCCTCCAGGCCCGCATCGGCATGCTCAAGAAGCGCATGGCCGACATCTCGTTGATCAACCTCGACAAGATCCCGACGGGCAAGGTCGCGTTCGGGTCCACGGTGACCCTGCGCGAGGACGGCGAGACCGTCGTCTATCAGCTCGTCATGCCCGAGGACGCCGACGCGGCCAAGGGCATGATCTCGACGGCGTCTCCGATCGGCCGTGCGCTGCTCGGCAAGGAAGAGGGCGACGAGGTCACGGTGCCCACCCCCAATGGCCAGCGCTCCTTCGAGCTCATCAAACTCGTCACCATTCACGACTAGCGCCGCCCCGCACGGTGACGCTGCTCCAGGCACGCCGTATGCGCCCCGGCTGCGCACCGCGCTCGTCTTCACGGGCACGGGCAGCGCCGGGGCCTATCACGCCGGCGTGATGAAGGCGCTCGCCGAGGCGGGCGTCAAGGTCGATCTCGTGGCGGGGCGTGGCATGGGCGTGGCCAGTGCGATGCTCGCCGCGCTCGACGGCGGCACTCGGCTCTGGCAGCCCTCCGGGGCCTGGAGCGGACCGCGCGCGTCGCGTCTCTACGGCTGGCGCCTGCCGTGGCGAGTCGTCGGGTGGGCGCTGAGCCTGTCGTTCTTCGTGCTCGCCATCCCCGTGCTGGTGCAGGTGATCGCGGCGCTGCTGTATCCCCTGGCCTACATCGTCCAGCTGAGCGGGCTCGACCGTGACGGTCGGGTCGCCGGCCTCTTCGTCGAGACGATCGCGGCGACCTTCAACCACACGCTGTTCGCGCAGGTCATCCCGCGCGTCGCGGTGCTGTCGCTGCTCGGCGCCGCGCTGTTCCTGGCTGGCGAGTACGTCCTGCGCGTGCGCAGTCGTGGCCGCCGTCGCGTCGAAGGACGCCCGTGGTGGATCGCGCTCGGGTCCCCCCTGGATGCGCAGCCGGCTGTCAGGCACTTCGCGCAGGCCCTGTGGAGCGGTCCGGCCTCCGGAGGCGGGCGCAGCGCCGACCGACACGAGTTGAGTCGGCGATTCGTCGAGATGATCGGCGATGGGCTCGGCCAGCCCGGGTCGGCCGAGTTGCTGTTCGTCGTCCACGACCTCGACACCCGACGCGATCTCGTCTTCGCCGCCCTCCAGGACACCTGGCGTCGTCGCTTCTTCGCCGAGGACGCCGATGGCGTGCGGGCGAGCGAGGTCATCGACCTGCTGGGGCCGGGGCGCGATCTGGCCATGGACGGCCTCAGTGCGGCTCTCGCCGTACCGCTGGCCGCCGAGCCGCACCCGATCACGTTCCCGCTCGAGGGGGCCTGGCGTGGCGAGACCCATCTGGTGGCCGATCGGCCCGAGGCCCTCGTTCGCCTGCTCGAGGAGGTCTCGGCCGCCGGCGCCGAGCAGGTCATCCTCGTGAGCGCGGCCTCGCCGCTGTCGGGTCCACACGGGCTGGCCTCGCGCCGGGCCGACCCGCGGGCCTGGCTCGGGCAGGCGATCGCCGGACACGAGAGTGCGAGCGTGCGCGACGCCTCCACGGCGTTCTTCGATCGCTTCACCAGCGTCTACCACGTGCAGCCCGTGCACAATCCGCTCGGGCCGTTCGACCTGGCCGGTGTGCACGACGCCCGTTCCGATCGCCACGCCGTCCTCGGTGAACTGGTGCGCCGCGGCTACGACGATGCCTATGCGCAGTTCATCGTGCCGGTGGTCGGCGGCAGCGCCGACGGGCTCGAGCCCGCCGCGCCTTCCTCCTCGTCTGCGCCGGTGGTAGACGACCTTCCTCTCACGTAATCGCATGCCTACCACTCGTCAGGGTCTGGCGACCCGCCTGATTCACACGGCCGAGGGCGCGCAGCCGCACGCCGCGCCGCTCACGACGCCGATCTACGAGACGACGACGTTCCTGTTCGACTCGACGGCCGACCTGCAGGCGTACATCGACGGGTCGACGGGGAAGTATCTCTATTCGCGCTACGACAACCCGTCCACGCATGCACTCGAGGCCAAGCTCGCCGAGGCCGAGCAGGCCGAGGCCGCGATGGTCTTCGGGTCGGGCATGGGCGCGATCGCCAGCACGATGCTCGGATTGCTCTCCGCCGGTGACGAGGTGCTGTGCAGCGCCGCGATCTACGGCGGCACCTTCCACCTGCTGCAGTCGTTCCTGCCGCGCTTCGGCATCACCGCGCGTCTGCTCGAGCTCGACGCGCTCCGCGACCCCACCGCCGCGATCGGCCCGCGGACGAAGCTGGTGTGGTTCGAGTCGCCGATCAATCCCACGCTGCGGTGCCTCGACATCGCGCGGCTGGCCGGCGCGTGCCGTGCTGCGAGCGTGCGGTCGGTGATGGACAACACGTTCGCCACGCCGTACAACCAGCAGCCGCTGACGCTCGGCGTCGACCTGGTGATGCACAGCGTGACCAAGTACCTCAACGGGCACAGCGACGTCACGGCTGGCGCGGTGATGGGGGCTCGGACGCTCGTGGACGCGCTGCTTCCGGCGCGCAAGCTGATTGGCGCGATGCTGGATCCGGCGGCCGCCTCGCTGGTGGGGCGCGGTCTCAAGACGCTCGAGGTGCGGATGGAGCGCCACAACGCCAATGCCCTCGCGCTGGCGCGGGCGTTCGACGGCGATCGGCGCCTGACGCGGGTGCTCTACCCGGGCCTGCCATCGCATCCCGACCACGGTATCGCGGCGGCCCAGATGCGCGGGTTCGGCGGCATGGTCACCATCGAGCTGCCCGGGGGCCTCGAGGCGGCGGGCCGGTTCTTCGATCGCATTGAGGTCTTCAAGCGCGCCACGAGTCTGGGCGGGGTGGAGAGCCTGGCGGGGCTGCCGGTGCTGACGTCGCAGTACGGCTGGACCGACGAGCAACTGGCGCGGGCCGATGTCACGCCAGGCATGGTGCGCCTGTCGGTCGGCATCGAGACGCTCGACGACCTCATCGCGGACGTGGATCAGGCACTGAAGTAATTCAGGCGCACGTCGCCGACATTCATAATTCAGAATGCAGTGCGGGGCGGACAACGCCAGGCTGCCGCACAGTAGTCGTCGACGTCGCCGCGTGCGGAGCGCGGCGCTGCCTGAAGTAATTCAGGCGCACGTCGCCGACATTCAAAGTCCAGAATGCAGAGCGGGGCGGGCAACGCCAGGCGGCCGCACAGCAGTCGTCGACGTCGCCGCGTGCGGAGCGCGGCGCTGCCTGAG
>LNFM01000505.1_pt1 | contig 34045 bp, 31 predicted proteins | sample 596031 | NCBI WGS metagenome assembly LNFM01 (sample SAMN04254537, study PRJNA301005) | activated carbon metagenome | isolation source: dual media filters at the Ann Arbor, Michigan drinking water treatment plant | place: USA: Ann Arbor
CGGCACCGCCGCGCGTCTGCGGGGCCTTGAAGAACAGGCTCAGCTGCTCCTGCGCGCCGCCCTCACCGCGCTGCTGCGCGAGGTCGAGCACGCGGGCGATCTCGATCGCCAAGGGTGCCGCCAGCACGCTGTCCTTGCACAGGAAGTTGACCTTGATCTGCATCCGCCGGCCCAGGAAGCCGGTGACGTCTATGTTGTCCCACGCCTCCTTGTCGTCGCCGCGCGGGCGGTAGTAGCGGATGTCCACGATGTGGTCCTCGACCGGGTAGCCCAGGATGCTGTCCAGCACGCTGCCCTTCGTGCCCAGCTTGCTTTTGAGGCTGTCGGGGTCGCGCAGCGCCTCGCCGTCGCGGTTGCCCAGGATGTTGGTGGAGAACCAGCCATCCACGTGCAGCGCGCGCGCCCGCAGCGCGGGGGCCAGCACGGTCTTCAGCAGGGTCTGGCCGGTCTTGCCGTCCTTGCCCGCCACCGGCACGCCGCGCTGCAGCGCCAGCGCCGCCAGCGCCGGCACCTCGGCCGCGCAGGAAGGCGTGAAGTTGCCGTAGGGCACGCCCGCGGTGATGGCCGCGTAGGCGTAGAGCATGGCCGGGCCGATGGAGGGGTCGTCGGCGTCCAGCCCGCGCTCGAAGGCCTCGACCGAGCGCAGCACCGGGCCGTCGGCCGGCGTGCGCTCGGTGGAGGCGAGGTTGACCATCACCAGCCCGTCGAAGCGGTTCACCGCGCGGAAGCGGGCCATGTCCTCCTGGATCGCGGCGACGGCGGCGCGGTGCCCGGCGGTGGCGTTGAGGTTCGCCCCCTCGATGTTGCGGCAGAAGGCGCGGCTGCCCACCGCCTTCCAGGGCCGCCGCGCACCCAGCGCCTCGCCCACTTCCCCAAGCTGCTCGCGGTCGAGCACCGCGTGCTCCGCGGCGGCCTGGGCCAGGGATTGCGGGTTGAGGTCCCAGCCCTCCAGGTGCAGGTCGTCATAGGCGGCCAGGCCGGGAACGGCGACGTCGGCCAGCGGCAGCCCATCCATCCGGTTGGCGCCGCGGCGCAGCACCTCCAGCCCGGCGGCGGCGGTGGTGGCGACGGCGCCCCCCATCCCGACGATGGCGACCCCGACGCGGCGGCGTGGCGAGACATTGAGCATGGTGGATCAGGCCTTCTGCAACCACCGCGCAACGCTCCCCGCCGAGGAGGGTTTGCGGTCGTTGCGCCGCCCCGCCGAAAGAAATTGCTTCCGCATCCATCTTGCGGAAACCGCATTCCACATCATGCGCAACGCGGTCGAGACGTCGCCACGCAGAAGGGCACGGCCAGCACCAGCCCCGCCAGCGCCGGTGCGGCCGCCAGCAGCGCGAAGGGCGTGGCGCAGGCCAGCAGGAGGGCCAGCATCGCGGCCCCGGCAAAGGTGTGGGGCCACAGCCGGCGCAGGGCCTCGCCCCACGCCACGCCGCGGCCCTCGCGCGCCTGGGCCGGCCAGGCCGGGCGGCGGCGGCCCAGGGCGTGGGCGGCCACCGTCAGCGTCTTGTCCAGCGCCGTGACGGCCTCGAACAGGGGCAGGAACAGGCTTTCCGCCGCCGCGTCGCGCAGGGCGGGCAGGCCGCGGCGGCGCGCCGCCCGCGCGTGGCCCGCCAGCCGCGGCAGGTGCAGCGCGGCGTAGGACAGCGCCATCCAGGCCAGCAGCAGCGCGCGCGGCGTGCCCTCCGCGCCGCCGCTCGCCGCGTTCGCCACGGCCAGCGGCAGCAGGGCGAACCACAGGGGCGCCAGCAGGTAGTGCAGCATGGCCTGCACCATCTGGAAGCGGCCGAGGCGCGACAGCCGCCGGTCCCGCAGCAGGAAGCGGTACTGCATGTTGCCGGCCGCCCAGCGGCGGTCGCGGTCCAGGAAGGCCGGCAGGTCCGGCGGGTGGCGCTCCCACGAGCCGTCCTCCGCGGGCAGCACGCGGACCTCCCACCCGGCCGCGTGCAGGCGCGCCGCCTCCACGAAGTCGTGCGACAGGATGGGCGTGCCGTCGGGCAGGGGGTCCAGGCGGCAATGGGCGCGGAAGGGGGCGATGCGCAGCAGGGCGTTGTGGCCCCAGAAGGCGCCCTGCGGCCCCTGCCACCACGCCTGCCCCCTGGCCCAGACGAAGGCCCCGGGCGCATGCCCCACCCCGAACCAGTGCGCGAAGCGGGTGTCCGCCCCCCGCCCCGCGATCGTCGCCTGCAGGATGGCCAGGCGCGGGCTGGCGTGCATGTGGCGGATCAAGCGGGCCACCAGCGCGGGCGCCATGATGGAATCCGCGTCCAGCACCAGCGCGAATTCGTGCCCGGCGGCGTGGCGGTCCAGGAACTCCATGAGGTTGCCGGCCTTCCAGCCCGCATTGTCGGCCCGCCGCCGGTACCGCAGGGCACCCGGCGGCAGGGTGGCGGCGAAGGCGCGCACGGCGGCGTCCTCGGCCGCCGCGCGGGCGGGGTCGGTGGTGTCCGACAGCAGGGCGATCGTCGCCGGCACGTCCAGGCCGCGCCACAGCGCCGCGAGCGGGGGGAGAATGGCGGCCAGGTCCTCGTCGCGCAGGCAGATGGCCAGCAGAGTGGCGGGGGGCGTGCCGGCCGCGGGCCGCCCCGCGGGCTCGCCGGGCGCGAGGATGCCGGCGATGCCGGTGGCGCCCGCGAGCGCGAGCCAGGGGAGGTTCAGCGCGTAGGCCAGCAGGATCAGCGCCTCCCACCCGCTCCATCCGCCCGGCGCCAGCACCGCCACGGCGAGGGCGAGCAGGGCGCCGGCGAGCGCGAGGACGAGCAGGAGCATGGCCGCCCGGCGCTGTCCCAGCCCGTGGCGGGCGGCGGGCGGGGGGTGGGCGTCGAAGGGCATCGCCAGCCTCAACGGGGGAGGCGGGCGTGGGATGCATGCGTGGGAAAGATGCGCCCCGTCCGGGGGGCGATGCGCCTCCCATTCCCGCAGGGACGCGCCTATGCTGGCCCGATGGAGATCGTGCAGTCCGTCCTCTGGCTCATGGCGGCCTGCATCGTGCTGGCGGTGGCGGCGCGGGCGCTCCGCCTGCCCTACGCGGTGGTGCTGGTACTGGCCGGCATCGCGCTGGCCTTCGCGCCCGGCGTGCCCCGCGTGGCGCTGGACCCGGAGATCGCGCTGGCCTTCTTCCTGCCGCCGCTGCTGATGGCCTCGGCCTGGCGGACCGACTGGCTGGCCTTCCGCCGCAACCTGCGGCCCATCCTGCTGCTGGCGGTGGGCTTCGTGCTGTTCTCCTCCTTCGCCATGGGCTGGTTCGTGCGCCTGCTGGTGCCGGACATGCCCTGGGCGGCGGCGATCGCGCTCGGCGCCATCCTCGCCCCGCCGGACGCGGTGTCGGCCGCGGCCGTGCTCCAGCGCCTCAACCTGCCGCGGCGCATCGTCACGGTGCTGGAGGGCGAGAGCCTGATGAACGACGCGACCGCGCTGGTGCTCTACCGCCTGGCGGTGGTGGCGGCGGTGGCGGGGTTCGGCTCGCCGCTCGCGGCCGCGGGCAGCTTCGTGCTGCTGGGCGCGGGCGGCCTGGCGGTGGGCTGGGGGCTGGCCTGGGCGGTGCTGTGGGTGATGCGCCGGCTGGACGACACGCTGCTGGAGACGGCGCTGAGCTTCCTCGCCGCCTACGGCGCCTTCCTGCTGGCCGAGGCGCTGCACCTCTCGGGCGTCATGGCCACCGTCACCTGCGGCATCGTCATGGGACGGCGGGCGCACGAGGCGCTGTCGGCGCGCACGCGGCTGGAGGCGCGGGCGGTGTGGGAGTTCGCCGAGTTCGTGCTCACCTCGCTGGTGTTCATCCTCATCGGTCTGCAGCTCAACGCCATCATGGCGGGGCTGGAGGGGCGCGGCGCGTGGGAGCTGGCGGGCCTGGCGGGCGCGGTGTCGCTGGCGGTGATCCTGGCGCGCTTCCTGTGGGTGTTCCCGGCGACCTACGGCGCGCGGCTGATCCCGGCCGTGCGGCGCGACGACCCGGCGCCGCCCTGGCGGCACACCTTCGTCATCGCCTGGGCGGGGATGCGCGGCGTGGTGTCGCTGGCCGCCGCGCTGGCCCTGCCGCTGGGCTTCCCGGAGCGCGACCTCATCGTCTTCCTGGCCTTCTGCGCCATCCTGGCGACGCTGGTGGTGCAGGGCACGACGCTGGAATGGGTGGTGAAGCGCCTGGGCGTGCAGGGGGCGGCGCACGCCGACGGCATCGCGCCCGAGGAGGCGCTGGCCCGGCACGCGGCGGCGCGCGCCTCGCTGGCTGCGATGGAGGCGCGGGCGGCGGACGTGCTCTACGGCCCGATGGCGCAGGACATGCTGGGCGAGTTCCGCGACCGCGCGGCGCATCGCGGCCGGGTGGCGGCCGGCGGGGGTGCCGCGCGGGCCGAGCGGGCGGCGCGGCGCGCCCTGCGGCTGGAGGCGCTGGAGGCGGCGCGGCGCGTGGTGATGGCCCGCCACGCCACCGGGCTGCTGGACGAGGAAGGGATGGCCAAGCTGACGCAGGAGCTGGACCTGGAGGAAGGGCGGCTGAAGCGGGTGCTGGGCTGAGGGGGGCAGGATGGGCGATGCGATGAGGGATGCGCTGGAAGCCGCGCGGGGCGCGCTGGACCCCGCGCGGAGCGCGCTGGAAGCCGCGCGCGGCGCGCTGCTGGACCTGTCCACGCGCAACCGGATGCTGGCGCTGCCGCGCACGGAGCGCGCGCGCGGCGTGCTGCGCATCGCGGGCGAGGACCCGGCGCATGTGTGGGGCGAGTGGCAGGCGGGGCGCGGCTTCTCCTTCGAGGCGGCGGGCGTGGCGGATGACGCCGCCCCGAGGCCCGCGCGCGGCCGCGCGCGCGCGGCGAAGGCCGAGGGCGTGACGGTGGCCGACGCCGCCGATGCCGCCTGGCGCGCGGATGCCGCGCTGCGGGTGGCGCTGGACCCCGCGCAGCTCTCGCTGCGGCTGCGCCAGATGCTGCTGGACGCCCGCACGGCGCGCGAGGAAAGCGGCGTGTCCGCGCTGTTCCTGGGCCTGGGGGTGCTGCACTGGCTCGACGCGCGCGGGACGGCGCGGGAGGCGCCGCTGGCCTTCCTGCCGGTGGCGCTGGAGCGCGCGGGGGTGTCGGCGCGCTTCCGCCTGCTGCCCGCCCCGGGCGAGCCGGTCGAGAACCTGCCCCTGCGCGAGATGCTGCACGCGGAGCGCCGCCTGGAACTGCCGGTATTCGACGCGGCGGCGCCGCTGGGCTGGGCCGCGGCCGTCGCGCCCCTGCTGCCCGAGGGGTGGCGCCTGGAGGAGGAGGCCATGGCGCTGGGCCTCTTCGCCCAAGGAAAATTCCTGATGTGGCGCGACCTGGACCCCGCGCTGCATCCCGGGCTGCTGGCGCACGCACCGCTGCGCCGCCTGCTGGACGGCGCCCCCGTCGTCGCCGCCCCGCCGCCCTTTCCCGACGACGCGGCGGTGGACGAGGCCATCCCGGTCGAGCGGCTGGACCACGTGGTGCCGGTGGACGGCTCGCAGGCGCTGGCCGCCGAGGCGGTGCGGCGCGGGCACGAGCTGGTGATCCAGGGCCCGCCGGGGACGGGCAAGAGCCAGACCATCGTGAACATCCTGGCCCAGGCGGTGCTGGACGGGCGGACGGTGCTGTTCGTGGCCGAGAAGGCGGCGGCGCTGGAGGTGGTGAAGCGCCGGCTGGACGCGCTGGGCCTGGGCGCCGCCGTGCTGGCGCTGCACGAGGAAAGCGCGAACAAGCGCGCGGTGCTGGACGAGATCCGCGCCACCCTGGCCCTGCCCGCCCCGCCCCGCCTGGACCGCGATGCGGTGCTGCAGCGGCTGGGCGAGCTGCGCGGGCGGCTCAACCGGCACGCGGCGGCGATGGGCTTCCACGTCTCGGGCATGGCGGCGCACGAGGTGGCGCAGCGCCTGGCGCTGGCGCGGGCGGCCGGAGCGGCGCCACCCTTCGCCTTCGCCGCGTCGGAAGGCGGGGCCCCCGAAGGCTGGGCGCCGGCCCGCCGGGAAGCCCTGCGCGGCGTGGCGCCGCTGCTGGCCGAGCGCTGCGCGGCGGCGCGCGGCCCCTGGGCCGGGACGCGCCCCCTGGCCGCGCTGCCGGACTTCGCGCCGCTGATCCGCGCCCTGGCCGGCGCAGCGGGCACGGTGGAGGAGGCGGCGGCGCGCGAGGCGGCGGGCGAGCCCCCCTTCCCCGCCGCGGCGCTGGAGGAGGCGCGGGCGCTGCTGGCCGACCACGCGCTGGTGCAGGCGGCGCGGGAGGATGCGCGCATCGCCGCCCTGGACGCGCCGGGGGTCGAGGAGGCGGCCGCCGTGCTGGCGAAGCCGGCGGGGCTGTTCGGCTTCCTCGATGGCGGGCGGCGCGCGGCGCAGGCGGTGCTGGACCGCGCGCTGCGCGACGGGGGCGCGCTGGACGCGCTGCTGGCGGCCCGGGCGGCGATGGCGCGCATCGCGGCCTCCGCCCTGCCGCGCGGGGCGGCGGCGCTGCGGGCCGGGCTGGACTGGCACGCGCGCTTCGGCGCCGCGCCGCCCGCGCCCGTGGCCGCGCTGGCGGCGGCGCGGGAGGCGGCGGCGGCGCTGGGCATCGAGGCGGCCGGCCCCTTCGCGGCGCTGGCCGAGCGGCTGGCGGCGCTGGCGGCCGAGGCGGAGGCGCTGCCCGGCTGGCGCGCCTGGCTGGCCGCGCTGGACGAGGCGCCGGAGCTGGCGCCGCTGGCCGATGCGCTGGCCTCCGGCGCGCTGGCCCCCGAGGGGGCGGTGGAGGCCTTCGACCGCGCGCTGCTGGAAGGGCTGTGGCGCGCCGTGGTGCGCGCCCACCCGGCGCTGGCCGCCTTCGACGGCGCGGCGATGGACCGCCTGGTGGAAAGCTTCAAGGCCGCCGACGAGGCCCGGGTGCGGCTGGCCCGCGCCGACGCTCAAGCCGCGCACCACGCGCGCATGGCCGCGCGGCGGGGCGACGCCGCCAACGCCGCGCCGTCGCCCCACGCGGCTGCCGCCGCGCCTTCGCCCCACGCGGCTGCCGCCGCGATGTCCTTCCTGCGCGGCGAGTTCGAGCGCCGGCGCGGCCACGTCCCCATCCGCACCCTGCTGCTGCGCGGCGCGGAGGTGGTGCGGGCGGCCAAGCCGGTGTTCATGATGTCGCCGCTGGCCGTGGCGCAGCACCTGGCCTCGCCGCACGGCGCGCTGCCGGGCTTCCCGCTGTTCGACCTGGTGGTGATGGACGAGGCGTCGCAGATCGAGCCGGTGGACGCCTTCGGGGCCGTCGCGCGCGGGCGGCAGCTGGTGGTGGTGGGCGACGACCGGCAGATGCCGCCCACCCGCTTCTTCCAGCGCGTGACGGAGAATGACGAGGGCGAGGCCGCCGCGGAGGAGGGCGAGGTGGCGGCGCGCGACGTGGAAAGCATCCTGGGGCTGTGCAACGCGCGCGGCACCGCGCGGGCCATGCTGCGCTGGCACTACCGCTCGCGCCACGAGAGCCTGATCGCCACCTCCAACCGCGAGTTCTACGAGGAGCGGCTGCTGGTCCTGCCCTCGCCGCGGGCGCGCTCGGCGGCGCTGGGCCTGTCGCTGGTGCGCGTCGAGGGGCGCTTCGGCGAGGGGGCCAACCCCCTCGAGGCGCAGGCGGTCGCCGAGGCCGTGATGCGTCACGCCCGCGAGACGCCGGGCGAGACGCTGGGCGTGGCCGCCTTCAGCGTGGTGCAGCGCGACGCCATCCTGGACGCGGTGGAGGCCTTGCGGCGCGCCTCGCCGGACACGGAGGCGTTCTTCGCCGCGCACCCGCACGAGCCCTTCTTCGTGAAGAACCTGGAGAACGTGCAGGGCGACGAGCGCGACGCCATCATGATCAGCGTGGGCTACGGGCGCGGGGCGGACGGGAAGCTGGCGATGCGCTTCGGCCCGCTCTCCACCGAGGGGGGCGAGCGGCGTCTGAACGTGCTGATCACCCGCGCCAAGCGGCGCTGCATCGTGTTCAGCGGCATCGGGGCCGAGGAGGTGGACCTGGCGCGGGCCGGCGGGCGCGGCGTGGCGGCGCTGAAGGCGTTCCTGGCCTTCGCCGCGTCGTCGGACGAGGCGAAGGCGGGCACGCGGGCGGACACGCCCCTGGCCGCATTGCTGGCGCCCGTGGTGGGCACCGATGCCGTGGCCGGCCTGGGCACGCCCACCTTGCAGGTGGACCTGGCGCTGCGCGGCGCGGATGGCAACTTCGCCTGGGGGATCGAGGCGGATGGCGCCGACTTCTCCCGCCTGGGCTGCGCGCGCGACCGCCACCACGGCTGGGCCGGCGCGCTGGAGGGCATGGGCTGGAGGCTGGCGCAGACCTGGTCGGCCGACTGGCTGGAACGCCCGCGCGAGGCCCAGGCGCGGCTGCGCGCGCGGCTGGGGCTGGAAGCGCCCGCGGAAGCGGCGGCGCCGGCCGATCCGGGGCTGGCCGCGCCCTACGCCGAATGGGCCGGCACGGTGCCGGACGGCGCGGGCTTCGCCGCCTTGGCCGCGCTGATCGCGCAGGTGGTGGAGGCGGAGGCGCCGGTGCCGGAGGCGGTGGTGCTGGCCCGGATCGGCGCGCCGCCCGCCGCCGCGGCCCAGGCGCTGGCCCTTGCGGCGAGGCTGCACGGGCTGCGCCGGGACGGCCCCTTCTGGCTGGGCGAGGGCGAGCCGGGATGGGCGCCGCGGGACCGGCGGGCGGCGCACCCGCTGCTGCGCCGCGCGGCGGCGGTGCACGCGCGCGAGGTGGAGGCGGCGGCGCGCGCGCTGCTGGCCGCGCGGCCCGCCACCACGGAGGCCGAGGCGGCGGCCGGCGTGGCGCGGCTGCTGGGGCTGGAGGCGGGGAGCGAGGCGGCGCTCGCCGCGCGCCTCGCCATGCTGGCGGGGAGCGGCGCGCTCAGCTTCGGGGGGTGAGGGGTTCGCGGGCGGCGCGCAGCTCGTCGCGGATCTCGGCGAGCAGGAGCTGCTCGGCGGAAGGCTTCACCTCCTTCTTCTCGCCGGCGACGCCGAGGCGCGACAGCACCTTCACCAGCCAGAACACCGCGAAGCCCACGATCGCGAACTTGATCACGGCGTTGAGGAAGACGCCGAGCGCCAGCACCGCCGCCCCGCCCTCGCGCGTCGCCGCCAGGGTCGGCCGGCGCTCGCCCGACAGCACGACGAACAGGTTGGCGAAGTCTATGCCGCCCAGCAGCAGGCCCAGAAGCGGGTTGAACAGGTCCTCCACCAGCGAGGCCACGACGGCGGTGAAGGCCGCGCCGATCACCACGCCCACCGCGAGGTCAATGACGTTGCCGCGCATGAGGAAGGCGCGGAAATCCTTCACCCATTGCGGCTGGTGGAGGGAAATGGGGCTCTGCATCTGTGCTCTCCGCCCCGGCCGGGGCATGCTGCGCCCATGACGCCCTTCGAGCAACAAGTGACCTTCCTCTACGCCGAGCGGCCGGAGGAAAGCTGGCGCTTCTTCGAGGAGGTGCTGGAGCTGCCGCTGGCGCAGGACCAGGGCACCTGCCGCATCTACGAGGCCGCTTCCGGCGGGCGGGCCTACCTGGGCGTGTGCCGCGCCCGCGCGCCGCGGGCCAGCGCCGACCCCCGCGTCGAGGGGGGCGTGGTCTTCACCTTCGTGACGCGCGAGGTGGAGGCCTGGCACGCGCACCTGCTGGCCAAGGGCGTGGCGCTGCCGCCCGCGCCCGAATACTCCGCGCAATACGGCGTGACGCACTTCTTCCTGCGCGACCCGGCGGGCTACCTGCTGGAAGTCCAGCGCTTCGACCGGCCGGACTGGCCGGCGCCCGCCTGATTCAAGACTGGCAGCCGATCCGCACGGCATTGGCCAGCTGCTCGTTGCGCAGGGGCAGGCGGCCGGGGGTGTTGGGGCTGGAGCCGAGCGGCACCGTCACGCGCTGGCCGGGGGCGATGGCCTGCGTGCCGCTGGGCTTGCCCATCATGTCGCCCGTCACCTGCACGAGCACGCGCAGCGGCGCGTCGCGCGTGTTGCGCAGCACCACGGAATAGTCGGCCCGGCCCATGGCGCCGGGGACGACCTGGGTGGAGAATTGCTCGGCCACCAGGGCGCCGCCGCAGAAGGCCGTGGGCACGGCGTAGACCTGCGCCGCGGCGGGCAGGGCGAGCAGGAGGGGCAGGAACAGGGTTGCGCGCATCCCCGCAGCTTCGCGCGGGGCGTGCGCCCGCGCCAGTCGGGAAAACCTCTCAGGCCGATAGGCGCTGGAGCAGGGACAGCAGGTGCGCCCGCTCGCCGGGGTCGAGCGGGGCGAGCAGCGTGTCGTTCGCGCGCTTGCCGGCGGCCTTGCCCTCCAGCAGCAGGGCGTGGCCCTCGGCGGTGACGGACAGCACGCGGGCGCGGCGGTCCAGCGGGTCGCTCGCCACGCGCACCAGGCCGCGCAGCGCCAGGCGGCGCACCACGCCCTGCACGGTGGCGCTGTCCATCGCCGCCATGCGGCCGAGCTGGTTCTGGGTGGCGCGGCCCGCTTCGGCCAGGCGCAGCAGGGCGGCGAATTGCGGCCCGGTGAGGCCGAGGCCGGCGGCGGTCTCGGCGAACAGGGACTGGTAGCGCTGGTGGGCGCGGCGCAGCAGGTGCCCCGCCGAGGTTTCCAGGCGGTAGGGCCGCGGGGGCGGCGATTCGGGGCGCGGCGTCGCCGCTGGGCGTTCGAGGATCTCGCTCATCACGGTCCTGGCTTGGTCCGCCTTCGTTGCGCCGGAGACATGGGAAGTGTCAAGCAATCCTTTGCAGGACGACGGGATTGCAAGTTCCTGTCCTGATGTTTATGCGGGTCTGATCCGCCTCCAGAGCGGACCGACCGGATTCGATTCAGGGAGCGAGACATGTCCGACGCCAATCGCCGCGGGTTCCTCAAGGCCGGCGCCGTCACCGCGGCGGGCGCCGCGGTGCTGGCCACGCCGAACGTCAGCCGCGCGCAGACCACGACGCTGCGCTTTCAGTCCACCTGGCCGCAGCGCGACATCTTCCACGAGTTCGCGCAGGACTTCGTTTCCCGCGTCAACGCGGTCGGCGGCGGGCGGCTGCGGCTGGAGCTGCTGGCGGCCGGCGCGGTGGTCGGCGCCTTCCAGCTGCTCGACGCCGTGCATTCGGGCACCTTGGATGGCGGCCACGGCGTGTCGGCCTACTGGTTCGGGCGCAACCGCGCGTTCAGCCTGTTCGGCACCACGCCCCCCTGGTTCGGCGACGCCAACCAGTTCCTCGGCTGGTTCTACTACGGCGGCGGGCAGGCGCTGTATGGCGAGCTGATGCACGACATCCTGCGGATGAACGTGGTCGGCTTCCAGTCCGGCCCGATGCCCTCGCAGCCGCTGGGCTGGTTCCGCAACCCGATCGAGCGCGCCGAGCAGATCCGCGGCCTGCGCTACCGCACCGTGGGCCTGGCGACCGACCTGTTCCAGGAGATGGGCGCGGCCGTCGTGGCGCTGCCGGGCGGCGAGATCGTCCCCGCGCTGGAGCGCGGCGTCATCGATGCCGCCGAGTTCAACAACCCGTCGAGCGACCGCGTGCTGGGCTTCCCGGACGTGGCCAAGAACTACTACATCCAGAGCTACCACCAGGCGGTGGAGAGCTTCGAGATCCTGTTCAACCGCCAGCGCTTCGAGGCCCTGCCCGAGGAGCTGCGCGCGGCCATACGCCACTGCACGGAGGCCGCGTCCGCCGACATGTCGTGGAAGCTGCAGGACCGCTACTCGCGCGACCTGCTGGCGATGTCGCAGACCCAGGGCGTGAACGTGCGCCCCACGCCGCGGCCGATCCTGGACGCGCAGCTCCAGGCGTGGGACCGGGTGATCGCGCGGCAGGAGGCGGACACGTCCTCGCCCGCCACGGGCGCCTTCTTCAAGAAGGTGTGCGACAGCCAGCGCGACTGGTGCCGGCGCGTGGGCAACTTCTCGCTGCGCTACAACGTGTCGCCGGTCGTCTCCTACAACCACTTCTTCGCCCGCGGTTGATCGCGGATTGACCATGGCCCGGCCCGGCAGCAGAAGCGCCGGGCCGGGCTTTTTTCATGCCTTGCAGTCCGGGAGGGACGCATGACGGATGCGATGGTGACGGGCGGTCTCGCCGGCCTCGTCGTGGCGGCGCTGATCGTGGGGATCGCCTTTTCGGGCTCCGCGCTGGTGTCGCGCGCCCTGCTGGCGGTGGACCGCTTCTCGACGCTGGTGGGGCAGGTCTTCTCCTGGACCATCCTGCTGCTGACGGCGGCGATCGTCTATGAGGTCTTCGCGCGACGGTTCTTCTCCGCCCCCACCAACTGGGGGTATGACGCGCAGTACATGCTCTACGGCACGCTGTTCATGTTCGCCGGCGCCTATGCGCTGAGCCGGAACGGGCACGTGCGGGGCGACTTCCTGTACCGCATGATGCCGCCGCGCCGGCAGGCCTGGTTCGACCTCGTGCTCTACATCCTGTTCTTCTTCCCCGCCATCTTCGCCTTCATGGTGGCCGGCTGGCACTTCTTCGAACTCAGCATGATGCAGAACGAGCGCTCGATGTTCTCGCCCTCCGGGCCGATCATCTGGCCGTTCAAGGGCATCATCCCCGTGGTGGGCTTCATCATGCTGCTCCAGGGCCTGGTGGAGGTGGTGCGCTGCGTGCGCGCCATCCGCTCGGGCGAATGGCCGCAGCGGCTGAGCGACGTGGAGGAGCTGGACCAGATCATCCTGGCCAAGGCCGCCGAGAAGAGCCCGGAGGAGCTGGAACGCGCGCTCCGCGAGGGCGACGCCATCCTCCACAAGAAGCACTGAGGGTCCTGCCATGATTTCCGACGCGGGCCTCGGCCTCACGCAGCTCATCCTGTTCCTGTTCTTCATCCTGCTGGGCTTCCCCATCGCCTTCACGCTGATGGCGATGGGGCTGTTCTTCGGCTACCTCGGCATGGGCGACCGGGTGTTCGACCTGCTGATCCAGCGCACCTATGCGGTGATGAGCAGCGACGTGCTGATCTCGGTGCCCCTGTTCGTGCTGATGGGCTACATCATCGAGCGGGCGAACATCCTCGACCGGCTGTTCCGCTCCTTGCAGATGGCGAGCGGCAACATCCCCGGCTCGCTCGCCGTCGCCACGCTGGGCACCTGCGCGCTGTTCGCGACCGCGACGGGCATCGTGGGCGCGGTGGTGACGCTGATGGGGCTGCTGGCCTTCCCGGCCATGCTGCGCGCGGGCTACGACGTGAAGCTGGCCTCGGGCGTGGTCTGCGCGGGCGGGTGCCTGGGCATCCTCATCCCGCCCTCCATCATGCTGATCCTGTACGGGGCCACGGCCGGCGTATCGGTGGTGCAGCTCTACGCCGCCGCCTTCATCCCGGGCATCACGCTGGCCTCCCTCTACATCGCCTACGTGATCGTGCTCGCGATCCTCAAGCCCGAGGTGGCGCCGCGCCTGCCGCCCGAGGCGGTGAACGTGCCCTTCGGGCGCATCCTGTGGAACCTCGCCACCAGCTTCTTCCCGCTGGCGCTGCTGATCGGCATGGTGCTGGGCGCCATCCTGATGGGGCTGGCCACGCCGTCGGAGGCGGCGGCGATGGGCTCGCTGGGCTCCATCATCCTGGCCATCGTCTACCGCTCCTTCTCCTTCGAGAAGCTGAAGGAGAGCGTGTTCCTCACCGCGCGCACCTCGGCCATGGTGTGCTGGCTGTTCGTCGGCTCCTACATCTTCTCCTCGGTGTTCGGGTACCTGGGCGGGCAGGGCGTGGTGGAGAACTTCGTCAAGTCGCTGCCGCTCAACACCTTCACCTTCATGCTGCTGGCGCAGGCGATCATCTTCGTGCTCGGCTGGCCGCTGGAATGGACGGAGATCATCGTGATCTTCGTCCCGATCTTCCTGCCGCTGCTGGACGATTTCGGCGTGGACCCGCTGTTCTTCGGCATCATGATCGCGCTGAACCTGCAGACCTCCTTCCTCTCGCCCCCCGTCGCCATGGCGGCCTTCTACCTGAAGGGCGTGGCGCCCAAGCACGTGCGGCTGGAGGACATCTTCAAGGGCTGCATGCCGTTCATCTACATCGTCGTCTTCACCATGCTGATGGTCTACGCCTTCCCTGGCATCGTCACCTGGCTGCCCGAGGCGCTGTACGGCGGCGACGCCGGCCCGCCGGCCGTGTCCATGGAAGCGCCGCCGGCCGGGGGCTTCCAGGAGGAGGAGATCAACCTCCGATGAGCGGCGCCGTGGGCTGGCTGGCGGAGGCCTGGGAAAGCGGCAACCCGCTGGCCCCCCTGCCGGCGGACGCGATCCCCGAGGGGGAGCCGGTGGCGGCGGCACTGGCCGAGGCGATGGGCCACCCGGTCATCGGCCTGCGTCTGGCGCGCGGGCCGCAGGGCGGCGGCTGGGTGAGCGCGCCGATGATCGAGCCGCGGATGCTGCGCGCGGGCGTGCCGGTGGCGCTGTCCGGCCTGCGCCGGCCGGTGCTGAGCGTGGCCGTGCTGGGGGTGCTGGCGGAGCCGCTGGGTGATGGCGCGCCCGTCTTCTCCGCGGTGCACCCGGCGCTGGACGTGGCGGCGACGCGGTTCCGCGACGGGCCGGCGGATGCGGCGCAATGCGTGGCCGACCTGGGCGGGCTGGGGCTGGTGCTGGTGGGCAAGCGCAGCACGGCCCCCCTGCCGGAGACGGCGGAGGCGCGGCTGGGCCGCACCGGCACGCGCCCGCGCGCGATCAACGAGCAGCTGGGCGCGCTGATGGCGCGCGCGGCCGACGAGGCCCGGCGCTGGGGCGGCCTGCCGGCCGGCGCGGTGCTGGTGGTGAGCGGGCTGGGCGGCGAGTTCACGCCCGCGCCGGGCGAGAAGTGGAGCGCCGCGGTGGGCGGCGTGGGGCGGATCAGCGCGGCGTTCGAGTGACGGCGGGGGTCCGGGGGCCACCATGGCCCCCAGGTCTCCTTCAATCCGCCCGCGCCCCCGTCTCCTCGATCACCACCTTCCACCGCGCTGCCTCGCTCGCCATCAGCGCGGCCAGCGCAGCGGGCGTGACCTCGGGGGCGAGCTGCATCCCCTGCCCTTCCAGCACGGCGCGCAGCTCCGGCTCGGCCAGGGCGGCGGCCAGCGCCGCGCGCAGGCGCTCGCGCGCCGGCTCGGGCGTGGCGGCGGCGACGGCCAGGCCGAAGAAGACCGAGGCGTCGTAGCCCGGCAGGCCCTGCTCGGCGACGGTGGGGGTGTCCGGCAGGGCGGCGCTGCGCTCCAGCGTGGTGACGCCGAGCGCGCGCAGGCGGCCGGATTCGACGTGCGGCTTGGCGGTCAGCACGTCGGTGAACACCATGGCGATGTGGCCGGCCAGCACGTCGTTCAGCGCCGGCCCGGTGCCGCGGTAGGGGATGTGCTCGAAGCGGGTGCCGGCCATGCGGTTGAACATCAGCCCGGCCAGGTGCGACGAGGCGCCGTTGCCCGAAGAGCCGAAGGCCAGCGGCTGGCGCAGCGCGATCAGCTCGGGGACGGTGCGGGCGGGGATGGCGGGGTGGACCGCCAGCACGTTGGGGATGCGCCCCAGCGGGCCGATCGGGGCGAAGTCGCGCAGCGGGTCCCAGGACAGGCCGCGGAACAGCAGCGGGTTGATCGCCAGCGGGCCGGAGGTGCCGAACAGCACCGTGAGGCCGTCGGCGGGGGCGCGGGCCACGTGCTCGGCGCCCACGTTGCCGCCGGCGCCGGCGCGGTTCTCGACCACCACGGGCGTCTCCAGGCGCGCGGCCATGAGGCCGGCGAGGCGGCGGGCGATGAGGTCGGTCGGGCCGCCGGGCGCGAAGGGGACGACCAGGGTGACCGGGCGGGGCTGGGCCTGGGCCAGTGCCGGAACGGCCAGGAGCATCGGCAGGACGCGGCGGGTGATCATGCGCAGGCTCCGGGATCGGGGAGGAGGGCGGCGTCGTCGAAGGGCTCGTCGGCCGCCAGCGGGTCATGCGGCATGAGGCGGTGGCGCAGCACCAGCCGGGCCAGGGTGGCGCGCTCGGGGATGGCGGCGGATTCCGCGTGCAGGGCGGCCGCCGAGGCCAGGTGGTACAGCGCGCTGGCGGATTGGCGGGCCAGCGCCGGGTCCTCCTGCGCGCGCAGGGCCAGGGCGGCGACCTGGGGCCACAGCGCCAGCGCCTCGGGGAAGGCGTTGCCGCACAGGGCGCGGATGCGCGCCTCCAGCGCGGGCAGCGAGCCCTCGCGCGCGATGGCGCGGCCCACGTCGAGGGCCACGATGTTGGAGGTGCCCTCCCAGATCGAACCCAGGTGGGCGTCGCGCAGCAGGCGGGCGTCGGGGAACTCCTCGATGTAGCCGCAGCCGCCGCGCACCTCCATGGCGTCGCCGGTCACGCGGCGGGCGTCGCGGCAGGCGCGGAACTTCAGCAGGGGCGTGAGGATGCGGAGCAGGGCGTAGGCGCCCTGCTCGCCGGCGTCGGAGCGATGGAGCGCGTCGGCCGTGAGGAAGACCATGCTGCGCGCCTGCTCCATCGGCAGCAGCATCTTGAGGAGCTGGCGGCGCATCAGCGGCATCTGGACGATGCGCTGGCCGAAGGCGACGCGGCGATGGGCGATGAACAGCGCCTCGGTGACCGCGCGGCGCATCAAGCCGGCGGCTCGCACGCCGTTGGACAGGCGCGAGTTGTTCACCATGTCGGCCATCTGGCGGAAGCCGGCGCCGGCCTCGCCGACCAGGAAGGCGGTGGCGCCGTTCAGGGAGATCTCCCCGGAGGCCATGGAGCGGGTGCCGAGCTTGTCCTTCAGCCGCACGATGCGGTGCGCGTTGGGCGCGCCGTCCGGCAGGGTGCGCGGCAGCAGGAACAGGGACACCGCCTTCAGCCCCGGCCCGGCGCCCGCGCGGCGGGCCAGCACCATGGCCAGCGCGGCGTCGGGGTTGGAGCAGAACCACTTGTCGCCGTGCAGCGCCCAGGTGCCGTCCCCGTTCTCCTCCGCCGTGACGGCGGTGCTGGCGACGTCGCTCCCCGCGCCCTGCTCGGTCATGAACATCGCGCCCTGGGAGAGCGCGTCCATGTCCTGGCTGGTGAGCGCGGGGAGGTAGCGCGCGACCAGCGCCGGATCGCCGAACCTGCGGAGCGTGCGGGTGAGGCTGTCGGTCATGGAGACGGGGCAGCACAGGCCGAACTCCGCCTGCACGAACAGCATGGTGAGCAGGTACTTCGCCCCCGGCGGCATCGGCGCGGGCCAGCCGAGCACGCCGCCGCGGTGGGACAGCGCGGCCAGGCCATAGTCGGAGAAGGCCAGGCGCTCCATCTCGCGGTAGCTGGGGTGCTTGGCGACGCGCTGGCGGTCCTCGCCCCGGCGGGTGCGGGGCTCGAGCACGGGCGGGTTGCGGTCCGCCTCCGCGGCCAGCGCGTCGAGCGGGCCGCCGGCCAGGGCGCCGAGGCGGTCGAGATGCGGTTCCAGGTGGGCCAGCAGGTCGGGCGGGAGGTGGTGGGCGGCAAGCGCGCGCAGGGCGGGGTCGGCGCGCCAGAGGTTGAGGCCGGTGCTGTCGGGCACGGCATCGGCGCCGGCGGGCGCCGGGAGGGGGCGGATGTGCATGGCGTTTCCTTTGGCGGGCAGGGTAGCAGCCGGGGCGCGCCGGTCCAGCAGGCATCGGTATCCAGCGGGATTCATTCTTGCTCGCGAGGACGGAAGCGCGCAGGGTTCCTGCCTCCGGATGGCCATGATCGCGCCATTTATTTCCGACTTCCTGACATGGTCATGTCATCTTCAGCCGGTTTCGGTGCCGGGCGGATGACCGGGATGTCATTCGTTGCACGGCACGGACGCTCCTTGCCGGGCCGATCACGGCCTGATGCCGTGGCCATGCTGCGCTGCATTCAAACCTCCTATGACGCCCGCGACGGTTCACATGAAAAAATGGCCATCTGGCCTTAAGTTGATCGTTGCATGGGCAACCGGGGACAATGCCGCACCGGACGCAGCCCTGATTCGACACGGGCGCAGGGCGGGAAACGCCGGGTTTCCCGGGACAAGAAGGGGCAGGAAATGGCAAATGCACGGGCCGCAGGGCCGATGACCGCCGAGGAGAGGAAGGTGATCGTCGCCTCCTCCCTGGGCACGGTGTTCGAGTGGTACGACTTCTACCTGTACGGGTCGCTGGCCGCGATCATCGGGCTGAAGTTCTTCTCCATGTTCGACGAGACGACGCGCAACATCTTCGCGCTGCTGGCCTTCGCGGCCGGCTTCCTGGTGCGGCCCTTCGGCGCCCTGGTGTTCGGCCGCCTGGGCGACCTGGTGGGGCGCAAGTACACCTTCCTCGTCACCATCGTGATCATGGGCGCCTCGACCTTCCTGGTCGGCATCCTGCCCGGCTCCGAGAGCTGGGGCATCGCGTCCGCCATCATCCTCATCATCCTGCGCTGCCTCCAGGGCCTGGCGCTGGGCGGCGAGTACGGCGGTGCGGCCACCTACGTGGCCGAGCACGCGCCCAACGGGCGGCGCGGCTTCTACACCTCCTTCATCCAGATCACGGCCACCGCGGGGCTGTTCCTGTCGCTGCTGGTGATCCTGTCCGTGCGCTCCATCGTGGGCGAGGCGGCGTTCATCGACTGGGGCTGGCGCGTGCCCTTCCTGCTCTCGGTCTTCCTGCTCGCCATCTCGGTCTACATCCGCAGCCAGATGAACGAGAGCCCGGCCTTCAAGAAGATGAAGGAAGAGGGCAAGGGCTCCAAGGCGCCGCTGGGCGAGGCGTTCGGCCAGTGGAAGAACGCCAAGATCGCGCTGTTCGCGCTGCTGGGCCTCGTCATGGGCCAGGCGGTGGTCTGGTACACCGGGCAGTTCTACGCGCTGTTCTTCCTGGGCTCCGTGCTCAAGGTGGACGGCTTCACCACCAACATGCTCATCGCCTGGTCGCTGGTGCTGGGTTCGGGCGGCTTCGTGCTGTTCGGCTGGCTGTCGGACAAGATCGGCCGCAAGCCGATCATCCTCGGCGGCTGCCTGATCGCCGCGCTCACCTACTTCCCGCTGTTCAAGCTGATGAGCTACGAGGCGAACCCCGCCCTGTCGGCCGCGCACAGCAACATCCCGGTGCGCGTGCTGGTGGACCAGAGCACCTGCTCCTTCCAGTTCAACCCGACCGGCACGGCGAAGTTCACCCAGCCCTGCGACGTGACCAAGGCGGCGCTCGCGCGGCTCTCGGTCAACTACCGGGTCGAGAACGTGCCGGGCCGCCAGGGCGCGGGTGTCGCGATCGCCTCCAACGCGCCGCTCGAGCTGCGGCTCACCGGCACGCCGGCGGAGCAGACCGCGCAGGTCACGCAGTTCACGCGTGAGCTGGGCGCCGCGATCACCGCCGCGGGCTACCCGGCGGCGAACAACCCGTCCGTCGTGAAGATGAGCAGCCCGTTCGACATCTTCCGCGAGCAGCCGGCGGTGCTGATCGGCATCCTCACCATCCTCGTCATCTACGTGACGATGGTGTACGGGCCGATCGCCGCCGCGCTGGTGGAGCTGTTCCCCACGCGCATCCGCTACACCTCCATGTCGCTGCCCTACCACATCGGCAATGGCTGGTTCGGCGGGCTGATGCCGGCCACCGCCTTCGCGATGATCGCGCAGACCGGCGACGTGTATTTCGGCCTGTGGTACCCGATCGTCATCGCGCTCGCGACCGTGGTGATCGGCACCTTCTTCGTGCCCGAGACCAAGGACCGCGACCTGTTCGCGGAGAACGCGGACGGCTCGGCCTCCTCGGCCAGCTACAAGCCGGCGCAGTAACGGCCCCGCTCGGCCGCATGAGGGGGCGCCCGGGAAACCGGGCGCCCCTTTTTCATGCGCCGCGCGTTGAGGGCGCATGAGCAACGCAACCACCCTCCCCCTCGCCGCCCTGCTCCTGCTGGGCGGCATCACCGTGGCCGGCGCGCAGCCAGTGCCCCCGGGCACGGAGGCGGCCGGCGGCGTGCTGGCCAGCACCGGCACCAGCAGCGCCGGCGGCGCGCAGCCCGCCAGCACGGGAACCAGCGGCGGCGGCGGCACGCAGCCTGCCAGCACCGGCGAGAGCAGCGGCTCCGACGTGCGCCCCGCCAGCAGCGGCGAAAGCAGCGGCCCCGGGCCGGGCGGCGCAACGCCGGCCAGCACGGGCACCAGCGCCGGCAGCGGCCCGACCCGCTGACGGCGGGGACGCCCCACGCCACGACCACCCCGGCGCGGGCGAAGCTCCGCGGCCGCGCACAGGACAAGGCACGCAAGGCGACAGCCACGCCCCCGCCCCCTCCGGTCGCGCCGGGGCTTCGCCCTGGCGCGGAGACGAACATGCAGGACGGGACAGGCCCGGCGCGGGCGACGCCCCGCGGCCGCGCGCAGGAAAAGGCGCACCCCAGGACGAAGGCGCGCCTGCCACCGGGGTCCCCGCCGAGGTTTTGCCGCGCCGCGCAGCGACGCGACAAAACCTCGGTGGGGCTACTCCAGGCTGACCTGCCCCGCGGTGACGGCCTGGTAGGTGGAGATGGCCAGCGTCAGCGGGTCGAAGGGCTTGGACATGATGAAGGCGGGCTCGATCTCCTCCGCCGTCAGCAGCCGTTCGGGATAGGCGGTGACGAAGATCACCGGCACCTTCACCGAGGTCATGATGCGGCGCACGGCGTTGATGCCGTCGCCGCCGCGGCCGAGGTTCACGTCGGCGAGGATGAGGCCGGTCGGGCGCTCGGTGGCGAGGCGCACGGCCTCGGCCTCCGAGGCGGCGACGCCGACGACGCGGTGCCCGCAGCGCTGCACCAGCATCCGCAGGTCCATGGCGATGACCGGCTCGTCCTCGATGATGAGCACGTCGGTCGCGGTGGCCTCGCGCAGGTGCAGCCGGGCCTGGTCGAGCAGGCGCTGGGCCTCGGCCTCGTCCAGGCCGGTGACCTGGGCGGCCTGGGCGACGTCCAGCTCCTCCAGCGAGGTGAGGAGGAGGAGCTGGCGCTCCAGCGGGGACAGGCGGCCGGTGACGGGGCCGAGGCCTTCGGCGGCGAGGCGCGTGACGCCGGCGTAGAGGGCGAGGCGCCCGGGCATGTCGGGCAGGCCGGCGCGCAGGGCGCCAGCCACCATGGCGTCGCCGGCGGATTGCGAGCCGGCCAGGGCGCGGGCGTAGCGGCGGGCGTAGGGCAGGGCCTGCATCAGCTCGGCGTCGGCGAGGGAAGTCATGATGGGGGCTCCTGAAACGATGCTGCGTGGTGGATATTATGCGGCGAATGGATTCCTTCGCCATACGTTCCGAGTTGCCCCGGCTGCTGCCGCCCCTGCGTGCCTATGGGCGGGCCCTGTGCCGCAACGCCCAGCAGGCCGACGACCTGGTGCAGGAGACGATCCTGCGCGCGCTGCGCGCCGAGGGCCAGTTCGAGCCGGGAACGGAGCTGCGGGCCTGGCTGTTCACCATCCTGCGCAACTGCTGGCTGGGCCAGGTCCGCAAGGCGGGGCGGGAACGGCGCGCGATGGACGTGCTGCGCCCGGAGGAGGCGCGGGCGGCCAGCCAGGGCGACCGCATGGCGCTGGGCGAGCTGGCGCGCGCCATGGACGCCCTGCCGGTGGCCCAGCGCGAGGCGCTGATGCTGGTGGGGGCGGAGGGGATGACGACGGCGCAGGCCGCCCTGGTGGTGGGCGTGCCGGAGGGGACGATCAAGGCGCGCGTCAGCCGCGCGCGCAACGCCCTGCGCGCGGCGCTGGCCCATCCCGAGGCGGAGGCGGTCTCCCTTCATTCCCCCTCGTAATGGGAAGCATCGCCGGGGGTTGCATCGGCGGGCGGCGGTTTTTTCGTCATGGATGCGACGCAACGAAAGCGGCGGCAGCGGTATTCCCCCTGCATGACCAACCAGCGGATGCCTGCGATGCGAGACCACACGGCCCCGAACGTCATGGACCAGATGGGTGCGACGGACCCCGAGACGCCCTTCCACTCGCTGATGGTGGCGGCCCTTCCCGGGCTGCGGCAGCAGGCCTTCGCGCTGACCCGCAACCGCGCCGACGCGGACGACCTGGTGCAGGCGGCGGTGACGAACGCGCTGTCCGCGCAGCATTCCTTCATGCCGGGCACGAACTTCAAGGCGTGGATGAGCCGCATCCTGCGCAACCGCTTCCTGAGCGACATGCGCCGCCGCCGCGAGACGGTGGAGGTGGACGAGGCGCCGGCCGAGGCCTTCGCCCGCGCGGCGAGCCAGGAGGACAGCATCGCCCTGCAGGAGCTGCGCCACGCGCTGGCGAAGCTGCCGGCCGACCAGCGCCTGGCGCTGATGATGGTGACGGTGCAGGGCCTGTCCTACGAGGAGGTGAGCGCGCAGCTGGGTGTGGCCGTCGGCACGCTGAAGTGCCGCGTGTTCCGCGCCCGCAAGCAGCTCCAGGCGATGCTGCTGGGCGAGGGCCCGGCGGAGAAGCGCGCGAGCGAGGCGGCACGCAAGGGCGCTTCCCCCCAAGCCTCCACCCGTCGTATGGTGGACACGGACCGGCGCATCGGCGCCGGCTGAGGGATTTCGGTGAGCGAACCACCGCAGAAACGAGCACGGGCGCCAGCAGACATGGGACCCAGGACGGATGTCGCGGGGCGGGGACGCAGGTCCTCGCCCGACGCCGCCTTCGAGGTGTGGCTGAAGAACGGGCTGCACGCCATCTACGACCAGGTGGCGCAGGAGCCGGTGCCGCAGGAGATGCTCGACCTCATCCAGCAACATGCCGAGGCGGCCGCGAAGAAGTAGCGTCGCGGCCACGCCATGGCCCGGGGACAGCATGACCAGGGCCTTCTTCTCGGGTATCCGCGCGCGCCTGGTGGCGCTGGTGCTGGTGGCCGGCATTCCCGTGGCCATCATCGCCGGCGCGAACGCCTGGCAGAAATACGAGGGCGCGCTGGCCGGCATCGCCGAGACGGCGACGCTGGTGGGCGAGGCCGACGCCGTGCGCCACGCCGTCGCCCTCGATGACCAGGAGCGCCTGGTGCGCGGCCTCGCCGCGCTGCGCGACGTCATGGAGCGGCCGGCGGAGGAATGCACGCGCGCCCTGGCGCGGCTGCGCGAGCTGCTGCACGCCCGCACCCTCGACCTGTGGTTCCTCGACGGGCAGGGGCGGCTGCTGTGCAACTCGCTGGGGACGGAGCGGGGCTTCGACTATTCGGGGCAGTCCTACTTCCCGCGCGTGCTGGCGGCGCGGGACTTCGTGCTGGGCGACATCGTCCTTGGCCCCGCCTCGCGCCGCATGCTGCTGCCCGGCGTGGCGCCGGTGCTGGCAAACGGGGAGGTCGCGGCGATCGCCGGGGCGGCGATCAGCGCGGACTGGCTGGCGGGCGCGCCGGCCGGGACGACGCGGCACCGCGCCTGGGTGATGGACCCCGGCGGCCGGCCCTTCGCGGTCGGCGACGGCGCGGAGGGCGCCCTGCCCCCGCCCGCCCTGCTGGATGAGCTGCGGGCCGCGCCCGGTCGGTTGACGCGGGTGGCGCAGTCGGTGGCGGGCGAGGCCTTCGCCTACAGCATCGGCGCGCCCGACCGGGGGATGCGCGTGCTGATCGGCCTGCCGGCGGGCGAGGCGCAGCGCGCGGCGCATTCGCAGTTCGCGCGCCGCATCGCCGAGCTGGTGGCCTTCCTCATGGCCTGCCTGCTGATCGTTCTGGCGGGCACGGAGCTGGGCTGCGCGCGCCCCCTGCGCAAGCTGGCCGGGGCGGTGCGCGGCTGGCGGCCCGGCACGCCCTTCGCCGCGCCCCACGGCGCCTGGGACCCGCGCGAGGTGGACGAGCTGGGCGAGGCGCTGGCCGGCGCATCGGCCACCATCGCCCGTCGCGAGGCGGAGCTGCAGGCGGCGGTGGCCCAGGGCGACCGGCTGGTGGGCGAGATCCACCACCGCGTGAAGAACAACCTGCAGATCGTGGCCAGCCTGCTGAACATGCAGGGCGAGCGGATCGGCGACGCCGCGCGGCGCGCGGAATTCGCCACGGCGCGCGAGCGGGTGCAGGCCCTGGCCGCCCTGCACCGCCACCTGGACACGGAGGCCGGCGCCCCCGTCGTCCCGCTGGCCCCCCTGCTGCGCGAGCTGGCGCACCAGGTGCTCACGGCGGCGACGGCGGAGGTGGAGGCCGAGGAGATCACCCTGCCGGCCGAGCAGGCGACCTCGCTCGCGCTGCTGGTGACGGAGGCGCTGCTGAACGTGAACCGCCACGCCTTCCCCGGCGGCGCGGAGGGGCGGGTGCGCCTGTCGCTGCGCCGGCGCGACGGCACCGCCCGGCTGGAGGTGGAGGATGACGGCATCGGCACGCCCGAGGACCGGGTGGAGGGGATGGGCCTGTCGCTGATCCGCGGCTTCGCGGTGCACCTGGGCGGCGAGGCGCGGGTGGAGCCGGGGGTGGGCACCCGGCTGGTGGTGGAGTTCCCCGTTCAGTGAGGCGCGCAGCGGGCGTGCAGCAGCGCCGCCTCGTGCAGCTCCTCCGGCACGCCGGCGCGGCGGGCGGCGTCGAGCAGGAAGCCCAGGATCGCCTCGCCCTCGTTGCGCCGGCCGGCCTGCACGTCGCGCAGCATGGAGGTGGCGTAGGCGCTGCCCGCGTCCGCGAACAGGGCGCGGTACTCGGCCAGGAAGTCGTCCGTCACCGGGTGGCCGTGGTGGGCGGCGATGGCGGCGTTGCGGTCCAGCACGCGGTGCAGCAGCCCTGCGCCGCCGGCCCGCACGATGGCGCCGACATTGCCGCGCAGCAGCACGGTGCCGATGGCGGCGGTGCCCAGGTGGACCAGCTTCTCCCACATGCGGCCCTGGATGTCGGGCACCGCCCTGGCCACCACGCCGCGGGCGGGGGCGAAGGCGGCCTCCAGCGCCAGGGCGCGCGGGGACATGGCGCCGTCCAGCTCGCCGAAGGTGAGCCAGTTCCAGTCGTTGAGGTGGCGCACGGTGCCGTCCTCCGCCAGCGTGGCCTGGATCTTCGCCAGCCCGCCCAGCACCCGGCCGGGAAACGCCGCCTCCAGCGGCGCCAGGTGGGCCATGCCGTTCAGCACGGGCACCACGCAGGCCCCGCCCGCCACGGCGGGGGCGATGGCCGCCATCGCCGCCTCCAGGTCCCAGGCCTTGCAGGCCAGCAGCACGGCGTCGGCCGGCCCGGCCTGGGTGACGACGCGCGGGCGCAGGCGCAAGTTCCCGAAGGGGCTTTCCACCCGTAGCCCGTCGCGCCGCAGCGCCTCGGCGCGCGCGGGGCGGACCAGGAAGGCGGCGTCGCCCCCCGCCTCGGCCAGGCGCGCGCCGAAATAGCCGCCCAGCGCCCCGGCACCCAGGATCAGCACGCGCATCGTCACATTCCTTCCCCTGGGCGCAATGCGCTGGTTACATCGCGGGGCCATATCCCGGGGCACGATGCGCCGATTCCTGTTCCTGCTGATCCTGCCCGCCCTTGCCGGCGGCGCCTACCTCCTGGGCCAGCCCGCGCTGGCGCGGCTGGGCTGGGGCGCGAACGAGCCGGGCGCCGCGGCCCGGCTGCGCACGGCGGAGGCTGACCGCGGGGCCATCACCGCCGTGGTCAGCGCCACCGGCACGGTGAACCCGGTGACCAGCGTCATCGTCGGCTCCCAGCTGTCGGGCCAGATCCGCGAGGTGATGGCCGACTGGAACACCCGCGTCACCGCCGGCCAGCCCCTGGTGCGGCTGGACACGCAGCAGCTGGAGGCGACGCGCGCCGCCGCCCAGGCCGACCTGCTCTCGGCGCGCGCCGCCATCGCGGTGGCCCAGGCGCAGGCGGAGAAGGCGGTGGCCGACGCCGCGCAGTCCCGCGCCGCGCTCGCGGCCGCCCGCGCGGGCGTGCAGCAGGCCGAGGCGCAGCTGCGTGACGCGGAGTTCGAGAGCCGGCGCACGGAGGAGCTGCGCCGCTCCGGCGTGGGCGCGGTGCGTGACGCGGCGCGCGCCGGCTTCACCGCCGACGGCGCGCGGGCGAACCTGCTGAACGAGCGCGCCCAGCTCGCCCAGGCCGAGGCGCAGCTGCTGGCGGCCGAGGCCGCGGCGCGCACCGGCGAGGCCCAGGTGGCCGCCGCCCGGGCCCAGGCCGACCAGAAGGCCGCGCTGATCCGCTCGGTGGAGGTGAGCCTGGGCTTCGCCATCATCCGCTCGCCCATCGACGGCATCGTGGTGTCGCGCTCGGTGGACCTCGGCCAGACGGTGGCGGCCTCGCTGGCCTCGCCCACCCTGTTCACCATTGCCGCCAACCTGGACGAGATGGAGCTGTGGGCGACGGTGGACGAGGCGGACATCGGCCGCATCCGCCCGGGCCAGCCGGTGACCTTCACCGTCGCGGCGCACCCGCAGGCCAACCTGCGCGGCACGGTGAAGGAGATCCGCCTCACGCCCGCCACGGTCAACAACGTCGTCACCTACACCGTCGTCGTCGCGGCGCCCAACAGCGACGGGCGCATGCTGCCGGGCATGACGGCGACGCTGCGCGTGGTGACCGACGAGCGGCGCGACGCCCTGCGCGTGCCCAACGCCGCGCTGCGCTGGCGCCCGCCCGGCGCGGCCCAGGCGGCGGGTGCCCCGCCCGACAACCCGCTGGCCGCCGCCCTGCGCGAGATGGACGACCTGTCCCCCGCCCAGCGCCAGGAGGTGGACGCCATCCTGGCCGAGATGCGCGAGCGCATGGCCGCCCTGCCCGCCGACAGCGAGGCCCGCCGCCAGGCCACCCAGGCGGCGCGGCAGCGCATGCAGTCCCGCCTGAACGCGGTGCTGACGCCCGAGCAGCGCGCCCGGCTGGGCGCCGCCCGCGGCGCGGCGCGCGGTGCCGCGGGCGCGGCCGGCACGGTCTGGGTGGTGGAGGGCGACGAGGCGCCGCGCGCCGTGCCCGTCCGCACCGGCCTGTCCGACGGCACGGTGACGGAGGTGCTGGAGGGCGCCATCGCCCCGGGCGCGCGGCTGGTGGTGGGCAGCGAGCGCGCGGGCGGCGCGCCCGCGCGGCCGCAGCAGCGGAACCTGTTCTAGCCATGCACCCCTTGATTGAGACGCGCGGCCTGTCCCGCCACTTCCCTTCCGGCGACGGCGTGGTGAAGGCGCTGGACGGCGTGGACGTCACCATCCACCCGGGCGAGTTCGTCGCCGCCATGGGCCCCTCGGGCAGCGGCAAGAGCACCTTCCTCAACCTCGTCGGCTGCCTGGACCAGCCGACGCAGGGCACCTACCGCCTGGCGGGCGAGGAGGTGGGCAGCCTTTCGCCCGAGCGGCTGGCCGAGGTGCGGGGCGAGCGCATCGGCTTCGTGTTCCAGTCCTTCCACCTGCTCCCGCGCGAGGACGCGCTGGCCAACGTGATGATGCCCATGATGTATCGCGGCATCCCGCCCCGCCTGCGGCGCGAGCGCGCGGAGATGGCGCTGGAGCGCGTGGGCCTGCGCGAGCGGATGCGCCACACGCCCTCCCAGCTCTCGGGCGGGCAGCAGCAGCGCGTGGCCATTGCCCGCGCCCTGGTCTGCGGCCCGGAGCTGATCCTGGCCGACGAGCCGACGGGCGCGCTGGACAGCCGCACGGGGCTGGAGATCATGGCGCTGTTCCAGGCGCTGAACCGCGCCGGCGTGTCCATCCTGTGCGTGACGCACGACGCCGACGTGGCGGCCTTCGCCGGGCGCACCCTGCGCTTCCGCGACGGCCGCCTGGTGGATGACGACCGCCACCTGCCGGTGGACGCGGCGGCCATGGCCGGGGTGCCCTTCGCATGAACGTGATCGCCCGCCCCACCGCCACGCCCCTGCCCCCGCTGCCGGAAGACCGCCGCGCCGGGCTGTCGCTGGCCGAGGCCGGAGGGGCGGCGCTGGGCGCGCTGGCGGCCAACAAGCTGCGCGCCGCGCTCACCGCGCTGGGCATCTTCATCGGCGTCGCCGCGGTGATCGTGACCGTCGCGGTCGGCGCCGGCGCGCGCCAGCAGGTGCTGAGCCAGATCCAGTCGCTGGGCGCCAACCTGCTGCTGGTCTGGGGCGCCAATGTCCGGCTGGGCGGCGTCTCGCTGGGTGCCGGCATGCGCCCGAACATGAGCTGGGACGACGCCCAGGCCATCCCGCGCGAGATACCGGCGGTGGAGGCGGCCGCCGGCGTCACCCGCCAGCAGCTCCAGGTCGTCTACGGCAACCAGAACTGGGCCACCTGGGTCAACGGCACCGATCCCGCCTGGTTCACCGCGCATGAATGGACGGTGAGCGAGGGACGCTTCTTCACGGAGGAGGAGGCGTCGTCCGGCCGCAAGGTCACCCTGCTGGGCGCGACGGTGGCCGAAAGCCTGTTCGGCGAGGAGAACCCGGTGGGGCGCGAGGTCCGCATCCGCTCCACCCCCTTCGAGGTGATCGGCGTGCTGGGCCGCAAGGGCCAAAACCCCATGGGCCAGGACCAGGACGACGTGGTGGTGATGCCCTACTGGACCGCGCGCCGCTCCGTCATGGGCGCCCCGCGCGCCTTCGCCCGCAGTGTCGGCTCCATCAGCGTGAAGGTGGCCGAGGGCGAGAACATGGCGGCGGTGGAGGAGGAGCTGCGCGCCTTCTTTCGCCAGCGCCACCGGGTCGCCGCCAACGAATCCGACACGGTGAGCATCCGCAACCTCAGCGAGATCGCCGCCACGCGCGACGCATCGGCGCGCACGCTGTCCCTGCTGCTGGCCGCGGTGGCCGCCGTCTCCCTGCTGGTGGGCGGCATCGGCGTGATGAACATCATGCTGGTGAGCGTGACCGAGCGCACGCGCGAGATCGGGCTGCGCCTGGCCGTGGGGGCGCGGCGGGCCGACATCCTGCGCCAGTTCCTGCTGGAGGCGGTGCTGCTGGCATTGCTCGGCGGCGCGGCGGGCGTGGCGGTGGGCGTTGGGCTGGCCTACGCGCTGGGCAGCTTCGGCGGCTGGCCGGTGCTGGTGCAGTGGGACGCGGTGGCGCTGGCGGTCGCGGTCTCGGCCGTCACCGGGTTGTTCTTCGGCTACTGGCCGGCGCGCCGCGCCGCCTCGCTCGACCCGATCCAGGCGTTGCGGCACGAGTAGTCCCGCGCCACCATGGGGGCAACGACCACCGAGGGGGAAGCGCCGCCATGGCCCGCAAGATCATCATCACCTGCGCCGTCACGGGGGCGATCCACACGCCGTCGATGTCGCCGCACCTGCCCATCACGCCGCAGCAGATCGCCCAGGCCTCCATCGAGGCGGCGGAGGCGGGGGCCGCCATCATCCACCTGCACGCGCGCGACCCCGAGACGGGCGAGCCCTCCCCCGACCCCGCGCTGTTCCAGGCGTTCCTGCCGGTCATCAAGCAGTCCACCGACGCGGTGCTGAACATCACCACCGGCGGGGGCATGAACATGACGGTGGATGACCGCCTGGCCGCGCCCCTGATGGCGAAGCCCGAGATGGCCTCGCTGAACATGGGCAGCATGAACTTCAACATCTCCGGCGCCGCGGCGCGGGTGAAGGAGTGGAAGTTCCCCTGGGAGAAGGAATACCTGGAGCGGACGGTGAACCACATCTTCCGCAACACCTTCCAGGACATCGAGCAGATCGTGGAGCGGCTGGGCAAGGCGCACGGCACGCGTTTCGAGTTCGAGTGCTACGACGTGGGCCACCTCTACAACCTCGCCCACATGCTGGACCGCGGCGTGGTCGAGGGGCCGCTCTTCGTGCAGACCATCTTCGGCATCCTGGGCGGCATCGGCGCGGAGACGCGCAACCTCATGTTCATGAAGGAAACCGCCGACCGCCTGTTTGGCGACCAGATGGTGTGGTCCGTGCTGGCCGCGGGCCGCCACCAGATGCCCTTCACCACCATGGCCGGCATCATGGGCGGCAACGTGCGCGTGGGGCTGGAGGACAGCCTTTGGATCGGCCCCGGCCAGGCCGCCACCTCCAACGCGCAGCAGGTGGCGAAGATCCGCCGCATCCTGGAAGATTTGGGCCACGAGATCGCCACGCCCGCCGAGGCGCGCGCCATGCTGCGGCTGAAGGGCGGGGACCTGGTTGGCTTCTGACCCCGCCATCCTGAAGGAGCAGGCGGACTACTACGCCGCGCGCCTGGCCGAGCATGGGCCGACGCCGCGCGGCGTGGACTGGAACGGCGCCGAATCCCAGGCGCTGCGCCACCGCCAGTTCCTGCGCCTGCTGGACGACCCCACGGGCAGCGTGCTGGACCTGGGCTGCGGCCACGGCGATTTCTTTGCCTATCTGCGCGCCCACGGGCACGAAGGCGCATTCACTGGCTGGGACTTGGCCCCGGCCATGATCGCCGCCGCCCGCGCGGCGCACCCAGCCGCGTCCTGGCACGTGGGCGCCGAGCCGGACGGGGCCTGCGACTACGCCGTGGCGTCGGGCGTGCTGAACGTGAAGGGCGCGCGGCCTGACGCCGAATGGGCCGCGCACGTGGATGCCGTGCTGGGGGTGCTGGCACGCAGCGGCCGCCGCGGCTTCGGCTTCAACATGCTGTCCCTATGGTCGGACGCGGGGAAGCGCCGGCCGGACCTGTTCTATGCCGACCCGCCGGCGGTGCTGGCGCAGTGCCGCGCCCGCTTCGGCCGGCATGTCGCCCTGCTGGCGGATTACGGGCTCTGGGAATTCACCGTGCTGGTGCGGCACGGGTAGGGCAGGCGCGAAAAGGGCCGGGCCACCCTGCGGCGGCCCGGCCCCGTTCCGTCGCGACGGCTGCGCTACGCGGCGCGCAGCGCGCCGGGTATGCCCTGAATCGCCTGGTCCACCAGCGCGGCGTCCGCGTCGGCGGTGTGCTGCGTGCTGATCACCTCGCGCGCCGCGGCGGCGGCGATGGCGGCGGCGGCGTTGCGCACCTCGGCCACGGCGCCCGCCTCGGCGGCGGCGATGCGGTCCATCGCCATGCGCTCGCGGCGCTTGGCGCCCGCCTCCGCCTCGGTGGCGGCGGCTTCGGCCAGGCGCGCGGCCTCGGCGCGGGCGCGGGCCAGCATGTCCTGCGCCTCGGCCTGGGCGCTCGCGCGGTCGGCCTGGGCCTGGGCCATCATCGCCTCGGCCTCGGCGCGCAGGCGCACGGCCTCGTCCAGCTCGGAGCGGATGCGCGCGGCGCGGCCGTCCAGCATCTTGGTGATGGCGGCCCAGGCGGTGCGTCCGGCCAGCAGCACGAAGAGGACGAAGGACACCGCGACCCAGAATTTCGGGTCGTGGTAGAACACGTCGTAGTGGTGCATCAGGCGCGTCCCCCTGCTGCGCGGTTCACGGCGGCCTCGACGGCCCCCGTGTCGGCGCTGACGTTCAGCTTGCGCAGCAGCGCCTGGGTGGTGTCGTTCGCCACGGTGGTGAGCGACGCCATGGCGCCGTCGCGCGCGGCGCGCACCCGCGCCTCGGCCTCGGCGACCTGCCTGTTGAGGCGGGCGTTGATCTGCTCCGCCTGCGCCGCGGCCTTGGCGTTCGCCTCGGCCATCGCGGCGGCCACGGCGGCCTGCGCCTCGCTGCGCGCGCTCGCGGTGGCGGCGCGCAGCTCGGCCATCGCGGCCTCGCCGGCCGCCTGGGCGTCGCGCGCCGCGTTCAGGTCGCCCGCGATGCGCGCCGCGCGCTCATCGAGGACGGAGGCCACCCGCGGCAGGGCGTAGGTCTTCAGCACGAAATAAAGCAGCCCGAAGATGATCAGCAGCCACACGAGCTTGCTGATCATCAGCGGGTTGGCGAAATCCAACTGCGGCATGGCGGCCCCCTGGACGCGAGATCACGGCGCGCGGGCGGGGAGGACCCCCGCCCGCGGCGCGGCGATCAGGCGAAGAGGATGAGGAAGGCGATCAGCAGCGCGAAGAGCGCCACGGCTTCCGTCAGCGCGAAGCCCAGGATGCCGATCGGGAAGACGGCGTCGCGGGCCGACGGGTTGCGGGCCACGCTGGTGATCAGCGAGGAGAAGATGTTCCCGATGCCCAGGCCCACGCCGAACAGCGCGATGACGGCGATACCGGCCCCGAGAGCCTTGGCGGCAGCAACTTCCATGTTCCCAGTCCTTCCGAAAAATCAGTTGAGGGGTTGTGACCCGACGACGGGGATCAGTGCAGGTGCACCGCGTCGTGGAGGTAGATGCAGGTGAGGATCGCGAAGACGTAGGCCTGCAGGAAGGCCACCAGCACTTCGAAGCCCACCAGCGCGACGTTGATCGCGAGCGGCATGATGGAGAGCACCGGCCCGACCGTGCCCAGCGCGCCCAGCATCACCACGAAGGTCGCGAAGACCTTCAGCATCACGTGCCCCGCCACCATGTTGGCGAAGAGGCGGATGCTCAGCGACACGGGCCGGGACAGGTAGGAGACGATCTCCACCGGAATGATGATGGGCGCGAGCCAGAGGGGCGCGCCCTCGGGGAAGAAGTAGCCGAAGAAGTGCTTCCCGTGCAGCGAGATCGCCACCACCGTGATCAGCACGAACACCACCATCGCCAGCGTGAAGGTCAGGCTGATGTGGCTGGTGTAGGTGAAGGCGTAGGGGAAGAGGCCCAGCATGTTGCCGAACAGCACGAACATGAACAGCGTGAACACGAAGGGGAAGAAGCGCCGCCCCTCGGGGCCCACCTGGGCCAGCAGCATGTCGTCGATGAAGCCGTAGGCGCCCTCGGCCACGCTCTGCAGGCGGCCCGGCACCATGGCGCGCGGCGCCATGCCGTACAGCATCAGCGCGACGATCAAGGCGCCGGCGACCAGCATGTGCAGGTTGGATTGCGTGAAGCCCACGGCGGCGCCCACGGGGCCGAGCACGGTGCCCAGCTCGAACTGCCCGAGCGCGTCGATCGCCTTGCCTTCAACAGCCACTGGGCACCCCCGGATGAACTCAGTCTCGCCGCACGCGCCGGGGGGTGAAGAGACGATACACGTTCATCACGCCCGCGGCCGACCCCAGCAGGAAGAACACCAGGAAGAGCCAAGGCTTGGTGCCCAGCCACCAGTCCAGGGCGAGGCCCAGCCCCACCCCGACCACCAGCGCGGAGACGACCTCCACGCCGGCCCGGAAGCCGATGCCCCAGCTGCCGCCCGGCAAGCCACCCTGCGACCCGCCCTTGGGCGCAGGATCCAGGCCCTGGCGGGCCCTCGCTGCGTCCAGGCGTTGCTTGAAGGCGTCCCGGTCGTCCACCACGGCTCCTCCTCGCGAAAACCCCGCCGGAGGCAGGGGCCGTCTATGCGGGCGGCAATGGACTGTCAAGGTGACAGGGGCGTTATGGTTACATCCGGCCGGATCGCCGGAGGGCCGCATGGCCCGCAGGCGTGAATCCGCCCGGCAGCGTCAGCCCTCCGCCATCCGCACCGCCTCGCCCAGGTCCACGCTCAGCAGGCGCGACACCCCGCGCTCCTGCATCGTCACGCCGAACAGGCGGTGCATCCGCGCCATGGTCAGCGCGTGGTGCGTGATGACCAGGAAGCGCGTGCCGCCCTCTGACATGGCATCGAGCAGGTCGCACAGCCGCTCCACGTTCGCGTCGTCCAGCGGCGCGTCCACCTCGTCCAGCACGCAGACCGGGGCGGGGTGGCAGCGGAACACGGCGAACACCAGGCTCAGCGCCGTCAGCGCCTGCTCGCCGCCGCTCAGCAGGCTCAGCGCCGACAGCTTCTTGCCCGGCGGTTCGGCGTAGATCTCCAGCCCCGCCTCCAGCGGGTCCTCGCTGCCCACCAGCGCCAGGTGGGCGCGCCCGCCGCCGAACAGGCGGGCGAACAGCGCCCGGAACTCCCGGTCCACCTGCTCGAAGATGGCGCGCAGCCGCTCCCGCGCCTCGCGGTTCAGGTGGCCGATGGAGCCGCGCAGCTTGGCGATGGCGGCCGTGATCTCCTCGCGGTCGGCGTGGATGGACGCGATGCGCGCCTCCAGCTCCGCCAGCTCCACCTCGGCGCGCAGGTTCACCGGGCCCATCTCCTCGCGCTCGCGCGCCAGGCGCTCGGCGCGGCGGCGGGCCTTCTCCTCCGCGGCGTCGGACAGGTCGGCGGGCGGTTCGGGCAGGGTGGCGTCCTCGCCCAGCCGCTCCAGGATGCGGGTGGCGATGGCCTGGCCGTCGCGCAGCGCGCCTTCCTGCGCGGCCTCGGCCAGCAGCCGCGCCTCGCGGGCGGCGGCCAGCGCCCCGTCGGCCGTGCGGCGGGCATCGGCGGCGGCGCGGGCGCGGGTCTCGGCGGCCTCCAGCGCGGCGCGGGCGGCCTCGTGCGCCCCTTCGGCGGCGGCGACGGCGCGCGTGGCGGCCCCAGCGCGGGCGGTGACGTCCTCCGGCGCACGCGCCAGGGCGTCGCGCCGGCGCAGCGCCTCGCCGGTGC
>LNFM01003039.1_pt1 | contig 34041 bp, 33 predicted proteins | sample 596031 | NCBI WGS metagenome assembly LNFM01 (sample SAMN04254537, study PRJNA301005) | activated carbon metagenome | isolation source: dual media filters at the Ann Arbor, Michigan drinking water treatment plant | place: USA: Ann Arbor
CAAATGGCGTCCCCTAGGGGACTCGAACCCCTGTTACCGCCGTGAAAGGGCGGTGTCCTAGGCCACTAGACGAAGGGGACCTTGGAACTTTGCAACCTGTGCCTGGGCACAAGCTTTGAAAATCTGGAGCGGGAAACGAGACTCGAACTCGCGACCCCGACCTTGGCAAGGTCGTGCTCTACCAACTGAGCTATTCCCGCTTATACAACCCACATTCCGAAGAAAGTGGCGTCCCCTAGGGGACTCGAACCCCTGTTACCGCCGTGAAAGGGCGGTGTCCTAGGCCACTAGACGAAGGGGACGCAGCCCGGAATCAGTTATTGCTTTCCGGCTTCTTACGCTACACCGATTAGGCATTGCGCTTGAAGTGGCGCGCATTCTATGGAGCCTTTGACGGTCCGTCAACCACTCTGCAAAATATTTTTAAAATCAACGACTTCACAATGCTTTAACGGTGCAGACGAGGGGCTGTGCTATGAGCAACGCCGCGAACGCACTACACTCGGTCGCAAACCAGTGCCCGAGAGGTTGTGAAGGATGTCCCCGCTCGTGATTACCCTGCTGATTATTGGTGGCATCGTCATCCTGATTACGATCGCCTACATCAATAATCTGGTCGAAAACAACAAGCTGGAGAAGGCGCGCCTCAAAGCCGACCTGACCGATCGCATCCGTCGTCTGGCACAGGCATCTGAGGGGCTGCCCGGGCAATTCATGACCCCTGCCCTCAAGCTGCTGCTCAGCAACCTGCAGGCGCATTTTCTTGAGCGCCTGCTACTGCTTGACCGCGCAAACGCCGCACTTAAGCGCCAGCTCGATGATCTGCGCCAGCAGATAGCCCTCGGCGAATCCATCGCCGTTCGCAACCCGCCGCAAAAGATCATTGCCGAGGCCAGCGCCAAAGATGTGCGCTTTCAGCTAGATAACCTGCACAACCTCATTACCCGCTGCGCGAAAGATGGGGTACTGGGCGCCGGTGAAGCCAAACTTTGGGTGCTGGAAATCCACCACATGCTGGTCATGCTGCACATCGAACTGTTCACCAACATCGGCACCCAGGCGATGCAGAACAATCAGCCGGGCCAGGCACGCCTGGCGTTCGAGCGCGGCGTGCAGTACCTGCGCAAGCAGTCTGACCCGACTCGCTACCAGAGCCACCTGCAAAAGCTCGATGCTCAACTGGCACGAGCCAACGCCATGGTCGTGGACATGGGTAAACCAGCCGGCGACGACAATAATGAACTGGTTGATGGCCTCAAAGCCCTCGACAGCGATGATGACTGGAAGAAGAAGTCCATTTACGACTAAACCGAGGTAAGCGATGAGTCTGATTGTTTATGGCGCTGCGTTGTCGCCATTTGTCCGCAAAGTCAGGCTCTGCCTGGCGCACAAGCAATTGCCGTATCGCCAGGAAGTCATCCTGCCCACCAACCAGCCAGACTGGTACCGCGAGCTCAGTCCACTGGGGCGTATTCCTGCCCTGCGCGATGGCGAACTCGGCCTTGCCGACTCCAGCGTCATCTGCCAATACCTGGACGAACAATACCCCGAGACTGCCAGCCTGCTTGGTGAAAACGCCACCCAACGGGCGCAGGTCCGCTGGCTGGAAAAGTACGCTGATTACGAACTCGCACCGCTGTGCACCTTTAGCGTATTTCGCAACCGCGCGCTGAAACCCACCATGGGCCAGGCGTGCAACGAGGCGGAGGTGCAAGCGACACTGAATGACAAGCTGCCACCTCACTTCGACTACCTCGAGCGCACTCTGGGAGCGGCGCCCTACTTCGTCGGTGAACAGCTATCCCTGGCTGACCTGGCGATTGCCTGCCAACTGATCAACATGGCGCATGGCGGTGAAATGCTCGACGAGGCGCGCTGGCCGAACCTGGCGGCACACTATGCCCGCATCCGCGCACTGCCTGATGTCGAAGACGTGGTCGCTGGCGAGCAACGCATGCTGGCACGGATGAAGCCTAAGACCGCCTGAGGCGCTGCGAGGGCGCACACCCGTTGCCGTTTCGCCGCGCCCCACGTTGCGCGGACGCAACGGCAACAGGCCCTAGCAGTCGCTGGCCGCCAGAAATATCTCGCACAGCTGCTCGATGCCACGCTGGTCAACCTCACTGAATCGGCCCAGGGAAGGGCTGTCCAGGTCCAGCACGCCAATCAAACGCCCGTCCTTGAGCAAAGGCACCACCAACTCACTGTTCGAGGCACTGTCGCAGGCAATATGCCCGGCAAACGCGTGAACGTCCTCAACTCGCTGGGTCTGGCGAGTCGCCGCTGCGGCACCGCACACACCCCGTCCGAATGGAATGCGCACGCAGGCAACCTTGCCCTGGAATGGCCCCAATACCAGCTCGTCACCGCGGGCCAAGTAGAAACCTGCCCAGTTCAACGACTCCAGCTCATGAAACAGAAACGCCGCAAATTGCGCGGCATTTGCAATAAAGTCTGACTCGCCGGCCAACAAAGCCTGTAGCTGCGCCGCGCGCAATTCATAACCATCCAGGCCCTGTCCAGTGCTCTGTAAATCAATCATCGTTGTTGCTCCAATAAAGCCAAGCCCACCCACTGGCGGGCAAATTGATAGGCACACCGGCCATTTCGGTTTCCACGACCCAGCGCCCAGCGAATCGCGGCCTTCTCCAGCGCTTCGTCCCACTGCCAGGCGAGGTTAGCTTTGTGGGCATGCACCTCGACCCAGTGTCGTACCACCGCCAGAAAATGCTCTTGGGTGAAGGGGTAGAACGACAGCCAAAGCCCGAAGCGATCAGACAACGCAATCTTGTCCTCGACCGCTTCGCTGGGATGCAGCTCGCCCTCGACACGCTGCCAGTTGGCGTTGTCGCTTTCACGCTCGGGCACCAGGTGACGGCGGTTTGAAGTCGCGTAAAGCAGGACGTTGTCCGGCGCACGCTCCAATGAGCCGTCGAGCACGCTCTTGAGCACGCGGTAATCGCCCTCGCCCGCCTCAAACGACAGGTCATCACAAAACACAATGAAACGCTGAGCATGCCCCTGCAGCACCTCCACCAGCCGCGGCAAATCGGCCAGGTGGTCACGCTCCACCTCGATCAAACGCAGCCCGTTGCCAGCCTGTTCGGTCAGCAACGCACGCACCAGCGACGACTTGCCGGTGCCCCGCGCGCCCCAGAGCAACGCATGATTGGCAGGCAAACCCTCAACGAACTGACGGGTATTGCGCGCCAAATGCTCACGCTGGGTGTCGACCCCAATCAGATCACGCAGGCCCAGGTCCAAACTCACGTTCAGGGGTTGCAGGTAACCACTGCGCCCCTCACGGTGCCACCGCGCAGCCAAGCACTGTGACCAGTCGATAGGCGTGCGGGTGACAGGCAACAACGGCTCTAACCGGCTCAGAACCTGGTCGGCGCGAGCCAGAAATACGTCGAGCTGGGACTGCATGGCAGACTCCTTGCTGGGAAATGCTGCCAGCCTGTGCTGCCGACTAAGGGATCAGTTGGGCTATGCTTGGCAGCGAACGGATACGAGACAGCCTGAACCATGGATCTATCGCTCACGCAGCGTCTTTCTTTCAAGCAGGCCGGGCTGACCGTACTGGTGGCGTTCATTCTGGGCACTGCGCTCAGCCTGATTCAGGTGGGCATTGATTATGCCAGTGAAGACGCCTCCATCAACCGCGAGATTCATGCACTGCTGGAAATCAGCAACAACCCGGCTGCCCGTATTGCCTACAACATCGATGCGGAATTGGCGCAAGAGCTGGTGATGGGCTTGTTACGCTCGCCAGCCGTGATCAGCGCTGCCTTGGTCGACACCGCAGGCAAACCCCTGGCCAGCGTCAACCGCCCGGCCTTGGAAAGCCGTTACCGGGTATTCAGCGATTCGCTGTTCGGTTCGCGCCGCCAGTTTGCAACCCCACTGGCAATCAGCCACGCGCCGGGTGAGCCCCTGGGCTTTTTGCAACTGGAAGTCGATACCTACGCGTTCGGCAGCCACTTCCTCAACCGCGCCCTGCTCACCTTGGCCACCGGTTTTGCACGCAGCCTGTTGCTGTCGCTGATACTGCTGGTGCTGTTCTATTTCATGCTGACCCAGCCCCTGGTCCAGATCATCCGCGCCCTCAGTGCACGTGACCTGCACAGCCCTGATCAGAGCGCTCTGCCCTGCCCGCCGGGGCACGAGCACGATGAAATCGGCATCTTGGTGCAGGTCACCAACCAGCACCTCGAAAGCATCAGCCGAGAAATCAGCCAGCGCCGTGATGCCGAAGACCGCCTTACCCAGTACCTGAACGCGCTGGAAAACATCGTCTCGGCGCGGACTAATGAACTCGAAGCGACCAACCAGCGCCTGACCGAATCCAACCACGAACTGGAGGCCGCACGCCGCCAGGCACTGGACATGGCCCAGGCACGCTCAGCTTTCCTGGCCAACATGAGCCATGAGATTCGCACCCCACTCAACGGTTTGCTCGGCATGCTCGCGCTGTCGCTGGACGGCCCGCTGAACGATGAGCAGCGCCAGCAACTGTCGATCGCCCATGACTCGGGCACGGTTCTGGTCGACCTGCTCAATGACATCCTCGACCTGTCCAAATTCGAAGCCGGGCAACTGGAGCTCGAACAGATCCCCTTCAACCTCGGTAACCTGGTCGAAGACACCGCCAGCCTGCTGTCGCAAAACGCAGCGCCAGGGGTCGAGCTGACCTGCCTGATTGACCCACAACTGCCCATGCAGTCAGTTGGCGACCCGACCCGCGTGCGGCAAATCGTCAGTAACCTGCTGTCCAACGCCCTGAAGTTCACCCGCTTTGGCCGGGTCGACGTGCAGGTTGAGCACACCAGAGACGGCGTCGCGATCCATGTCCGTGACACCGGCATCGGCATTGCCGACGCGGCTATCGGTCGTATATTCCAACCCTTTGCTCAGGGCGGCGCTGGCATCGCCCGTCAGTTTGGTGGCACGGGACTGGGGCTGGCGCTGACGCGCCGGCTCTGCGAAGCCATGCAAGGGCGACTGGAGGTCAGCAGCCAGGAAGGCTTTGGCAGTTGCTTCACAGCCACCCTGCCGCTGCCGAGCCAGGCCGGCCGCATGGAGCTTCCAGCTCTGCAGGGCAAGGTGATCGCCCTGACGTCCAGCCGCTCTGGTCTGGCCACCGTATTGGCACAGACACTGCCGGCCTGGGGCCTGGAATATCAGCGCCTGGACACGGACGCCAGCTTGGCTGGGCTGAACATTGACCTATTGATCAGTGACTGCCCTGAGTGCCTGCCGGCCCTGCGCAGCAGCAATCCGGTGCCGATTTTGCTGGTGACGCGCTACGGCAGCTTCCTTCACGCGGCCGAAGCACGGGCGTTGGCGCCCCTCGAGCAACTGCCCACTCCGCTATCGCGCCATGCCCTGCTGCAGGTGCTGCAGCGCAGCCTCGCGCAGCAGCCCCCAACACGCGCCAGTGCCAGCCCGTTGGCAGCACAGGACAGCCCCCGCCACCGCATCCTGTTGGTCGAGGACAACGCCGTCAATCAACTGGTCGCCAAAGGCATGCTCGGCAAGCTCGGCCACGAGGTGCTGCTCGCCAACCAGGGACGTGAAGCCCTCGACCTGCTCGCCGACGAAACCGTTGATCTGGTGCTGATGGACTGCAACATGCCGGTGATGGATGGCTACGAGGCCAGCCGACAGATTCGCCAAGACGCACGCTTTGCCGGCCTGCCCATCATTGCACTGACTGCCAACGCCCTACCCGACGAGCGTGAGCGCTGCCGCGCGGCCGGCATGAACGACTACCTGGCCAAGCCGTTTCGCCGTGACGAGCTGGCCAGCCTACTGGAGCAGTGGCTGCCGCGCAGCGACGACTGAAACACCGTGCTCAAGCGTCTGCTAGGGCCAGACGATCGAGTAACGCCCCCATCTGCTGACGCAAACGCTCCAACTCCTGCGCGTCGATACCCTGCTGACACAGCAGCGCCTGTTTGAGCGGCGCCACCTGTGCCTGCAACGCCTGACCAGCCTCGCTCAAGCGCAGGTGCACTTCGCGCTCGTCCTCTGCGCCCCGCACACGCAGCACCAGGCCGAGCTGCTGCAGACGCTTGAGCAAGGGCGTCAGCGTGCCCGAATCAAGCTGCAAGCGCGCCCCCAGCGCCTTCACGGTGGGCTGCGCCGGCGCTTTTACCTGCCACTCCCAGAGCACCAGCATGACCAGGTACTGCGGGTACGTCAGGCCAAGCTGCTCCAGCATCGGCTTGTAACCGCGAATAATTGCCCGCGAGGCGGCGTACAGCTTGAAGCACAGCTGATTATCCAACTGCAGGCTGGGATCAAGATCACTCATGTGAGCAGGGCTTCGATCTCGGCAGTCAGGTCCTCGGGCTTGGTCGTCGGCGCGAATCGCTTGATCTGGCTGCCGTCGGCACTGATCAGAAATTTGGTGAAATTCCATTTAATGCCCTGACTGCCCAGCAAGCCCGGGGCACGCTTCTTGACCTGCACAAACAGCGGGTGAGCATCGGCGCCATTGACATCGACCTTTTTGAACAACGGGAAGGTGACCCCAAAATTCAATTCGCAGAACTCGGAAATGGCGCCTTCATTACCCGGCTCCTGTTTACCGAATTGATTACAAGGGAAGCCCAGCACCACCAGACCACGGTCCTTGTATTGCTGCCAGAGGTGCTCAAGCCCTTTGTACTGCGGGGTGAATCCACATTTGCTGGCGGTGTTGACCACCAGCACGGCCTTACCGGCGAAATCGGCCAGCGTGGTCTGCTCACCTTTGATGGTGGTCAGCGGGATATCAAACAATTTATCGGTCATGGCAATGCCCTACAGAAATGTGGCGACCAAAATAGCGCGCAATTGAATTGCACACTATTTATATAAGAAAAAATAAGGCCCGCTGATGGCGGGCCATAGTTGCAGCACGCCTCAGTCGCGCGGCCGCAGCTTCAAAGACACCGAATTGATGCAGTACCGCAGCCCGGTAGGCGCTGGGCCGTCAGGGAAGACATGACCGAGGTGAGCATCGCAGCGGCCACACTTGACCTCGATACGGTGCATGCCGTGGCTGAAGTCATCGACGCTGGTGATGACATCCTTGCCCAGCGGCTGAAAGTAGCTGGGCCAGCCGCTTCCAGAGTCATACTTAGCATCCGAATCGAACAAGGCCTCGCCACAGCAGGCACAGTGGTAAATCCCGGGCGTCTTGCTGTCGTGATACTCACCGGTGAAAGCACGCTCGGTACCGCCCAGGCGGCACACGTGAAACTGCGTATCGGTCAGCTCTTCACGCCAGGCGTCCAGAGGTTTCTCGAGCTTGTCCACGCACACACTCCTCAATTGAAGAATCGCCGAAGCGATTGTTGACGCCGCACGCGCACACCTTAATAGATGAGCCACAAAAAAGCCCGGCCGGCATCTTTGCCAAGGTCAGGCTGCGACGTATCATTCGACGCCAGTTTGTCACCCGCGTTACAACCTGCCAAGGCTCCAGCTTCAGAGTCTTTTACAAGGTTGTTCAACAGCGCCTCATCTCTCGGGAACTCCACATGCAGTTCAGCAAATCGAACAAGCTCGCCAATGTCTGCTACGACATCCGCGGGCCGGTGCTCAAGCACGCCAAGCGGCTCGAAGAAGAAGGCCAGCGCATTCTCAAGCTGAACATCGGCAACCCGGCACCGTTCGGTTTCGAGGCGCCGGAGGAAATCCTCCAGGACGTCATCCGCAACCTGCCCACCGCACAAGGCTACAGCGACTCCAAAGGCCTGTTCAGCGCGCGCAAAGCGGTGATGCAGTACTACCAACAGAAGCAGGTCGAAGGCGTTGGCATCGAGGACATCTACCTCGGCAACGGTGTCTCCGAGCTGATCGTCATGGCCATGCAGGCGCTGCTCAACAACGGTGACGAGGTGTTGATCCCGGCCCCCGACTACCCGCTGTGGACCGCTGCCGTGGCGTTGTCGGGCGGCAAGCCGGTGCACTATCTGTGCGATGAGCAAGCCGGCTGGTTCCCCGATATTGCCGACATGCGCGCCAAGATCACCCCTAACACCAAGGCCCTGGTGCTGATTAACCCAAACAACCCAACCGGCGCGGTGTACTCGCGCGAAGTGCTGCTGGACATCGTCGAACTCGCGCGCCAGCACAACCTGGTGGTGTTCTCCGACGAGATCTACGACAAGATTCTGTACGACGAAGCCCAGCACATCTGCACCGCCTCCCTGGCCCCAGACGTGCTCTGCCTGACGTTCAACGGCCTCTCCAAGTCGTACCGGGTGGCCGGCTTTCGATCCGGCTGGGTGGCCATTTCCGGCCCCAAACACCGCGCGCAAAGCTACATCGAAGGTATCGACATCCTCGCCAACATGCGCTTGTGCGCCAACGTGCCGAGCCAGCATGCCATCCAGACCGCCCTGGGCGGCTACCAGAGCATCAACGACCTGGTGCTGCCGCAAGGCCGCCTGCTGGAGCAGCGCAACCGCACCTGGGAGTTGCTCAACGACATCCCAGGCGTCAGCTGCGTCAAGCCCATGGGCGCGCTCTACGCCTTCCCGAAGATTGACCCCAAGGTCTGCCCAATTCATAACGATGAGAAGTTCGTCCTCGACCTGCTGCTCTCGGAAAAACTGCTGATCGTCCAGGGCACCGCGTTCAACTGGCCGTGGCCGGATCACTTCCGCGTGGTCACCCTGCCGCGCGTGGATGAGCTGGAAATGGCCATCGGCCGCATCGGTAACTTCCTGAAAACCTACCGTCAGTAAACGGAGCGCGCCATGCCTGTGGCCCCTCGTTACCTGCTCACTGGTGCCAGCTCAGGCATTGGTGAAGCACTGGCCCATGCACTGGCCTCCCGCGGTTTTGATCTGGCGCTGGCAGCGCGGCGCGAAGACAGCCTGCACAACCTGGCACACTGCCTGCGCGAACGCTATGGCCGCCAGGCCGTGGTGCTGCCGCTGGATGTGACCGACTATGCCGCGTGCAAGGATGCCGTCGGGCTGGCAGCACACGCCTTGGGCGGCCTGGACGGAATCATCGCCAACGCCGGCGTCGCCTTGAGCGGACGCACTGGCAGCGAGGGCCAGTTCGAGCGCGACAGGTTGACCCTGGAGACCAACCTGGTCGGCGCTGTCGCCTGCCTAGATGCGGCTTGCGCGCTGTTTCGCGAACAAGGCCATGGTCACCTGGTGGCCATCGCTTCGGTCGCCGGGCAGCGCGGCCTGCCTCGCAACGCTGCCTATTCGGCAAGCAAAGCTGGGTTGATCCGCTACATGGAAGCGCTGCGGGCCGAACTGCACCCCACAGCGCTCACCACCAGTCTTATTCTGCCCGGCTATATCGACACGCCACTTAATGCCAGCCTGCGCAGCCGGCCCTTCCTTATCAGCGTCGCCAAGGGCAGCCAAATGATTGCAAAGCATATCGAGCGGCGACGCGCCTTCGCCTACGTGCCGGGCTGGCCCTGGTCAATTATTGGGCGCCTCCTGCCTTTACTTCCGACTGCATGGGTGGCGCGCCTCTGATGGACCTGCATATCGACGATTTCTACAAAGATGCGGCCGCCGGCCTGCTGGCGCTGTATCAGGCGTTCCCCAGGCGCATCGGCTTGTATGTCGAAGACCTGATCGGACGCGAAGAGCCTGATGAATTCGGCCTACCCAGCAAGCGGCACCAGGCGTGCCTGGGCGCACTGTTGTGGCTGGCCGAGGAAGGCTACCTGCGCTTCGACACCACCATCGCCTACGATGCGCTGGACCAGGCGGTGCTCAGCGAAAAGGGCTTTTTGCGCCTGAGCCGTGCGGTCCCCGATGCTCTACCGGCAGCAGAGACCCTGCCCCCGAGCATCCTGCGGGTCCAGGGCACTCTGGCTTACCAGCTGCGCCAGGCGCTTGCGCAACAGAACACTGAATGCACGGCCCGCCTGCTGCGCGTTTTATTTGAGACCCGGCTCACCAGCACCCAGGTCGACCCATGACCCCAGAGCGTCACACCCACCTTAGAAACTACCTCATTCTTCGGCAGTCAAATCGGCCTGAAAGCCCCCACCTCACGAGCAGCGACATAGTTTGAAATAGTCCCTCGGTTGAAGCGCCGGGGTGCCGGCCCTTATATAGCCGGCATATTGAATACATCTATCCCTTTGAGGAGTCGTTTCACACCATGATGCGCATTTTGCTGTTCCTGGCTACCAACATGGCGGTGTTGATCATCGCCAGTATCACCCTCAAGTTGTTGGGGGTGGATCGCTTTACCGGCCAGAACTACGGAAGCCTGCTGGTCTTCTGCGCCGTATTCGGCTTTGCTGGTTCACTCATCTCGCTGTTCCTGTCCAAGTGGATGGCGAAGATGAGCACCAAAACCGAAATCATCACTCAGCCGCGCACACGCCACGAGCAGTGGCTGCTGCAGACTGTCGAGGAGCTGTCGCGCGAAGCCGGTATCAAAATGCCGGAAGTCGGTATCTTCCCGGCCTACGAGTCCAACGCCTTCGCCACCGGCTGGAACAAGAACGACGCCCTGGTCGCTGTCAGCCAAGGCCTGCTGGAACGTTTCTCGCCTGACGAAGTTCGAGCGGTGTTGGCCCACGAAATCGGTCACGTCGCCAATGGTGACATGGTCACCCTGGCACTGATTCAGGGCGTGGTGAACACCTTCGTGATGTTCTTTGCACGCATCTTCGGCAACTTTGTCGACAAAGTGATCCTCAAGAACGAAGACGGCCCGGGTATCGGCTATTTCGTGGCGACCATCTTTGCAGAGCTGGTTCTGGGCATTCTGGCCAGCATCATCGTCATGTGGTTCTCGCGTAAACGCGAGTTCAAGGCGGACGAAGCTGGTGCCCGCCTGGCGGGAACAGGCGCCATGATTGCAGCCCTGCAACGCCTGCGCGCCGAACAGGGTGTGCCGGTGGAGATGCCTTCCAGCCTGACGGCCTTCGGTATCAATGGCGGCCTGAAAAACGGCTTGGCTGGGCTGCTGCTGACCCACCCGCCGCTGGAAGACCGTATCGAAGCCCTGCGTCAGCGCGGCTGATACCCGGCAACACATAGACAAGGCGACCTGCGGGTCGCCTTTCTTTTGCCTGCCGGTTAACCGATCAAAAAAATAGATCACTGCACTCAAATTTCCCCGTTTGATCCTCCGCTCACCCTGATCAAAGATGGCCTATCGATCAGGAGCCACCCATGCTACCCAGCCTTTTCATTTCCCACGGCTCGCCCATGCTGGCCCTTGAACCTGGCGCCAGCGGCCCCGCCCTCGCCCACCTGGCTGCGCGCCTGCCGCGCCCCTCAGCGATCGTTATCGTTTCTGCGCACTGGGAGAGCCAGGTACTGCGCGTCAGTACCGGCGCGAGGCCACAAACCTGGCACGACTTCAGAGGCTTCCCGCCTGCGCTGTACAGCGTCGAGTACCCCGCGCCAGGCGACCCCGCACTGGCGCGAACAATCATCGCCCTGCTCGCTGAGGCGGGACTGGAGGCGCAAGCTGACAGCGAGCGCCCCTTTGATCACGGCACCTGGGTGCCACTGTCGCTGCTCTATCCCCAGGCCACTGTCCCGGTTGTGCAGATCTCCCTGCCCAGCCGCCAGGGCCCTGCCCTGCAAACCCGCATTGGCCGCGCGCTGGCGGTCCTGCGTGCGCAAGGCGTACTGCTGATCGGCTCTGGCAGCATCACCCATAACCTTGGCGAGCTCGACTGGCAGGCGAGCCCACAAAGCGTCCAGCAGTGGGCCCAGGCGTTTCGCGACTGGATTGTCGACGCACTGGCCAGTGATGATGAATCACGCCTTCACGACTACCGCCAGCAAGCTCCCTTTGCTCAGCGCAACCACCCAAGCGACGAGCACCTGCTGCCCCTGTTCTTCGCCCGAGGTGCCGGCGGCGCTTTTAAAATCGAGCACGGCGGCTTCACCTATGGCGCGCTAGGCATGGATATTTACAGCTTCACCTGAGCCTTACGCCCGCCACACAACAGGCATAAAAAAGCCCCGCACGTGGCGGGGCTTTTTTGATTCAGCTAAGCATCAATCTTCGCGATAACGACGCAGCTTCAGCGGCTTGCCACCCACGCGAGTGTCTTTCAGCTTGGTCAGAAGGCGCTCAAGGCCATCTTCCGGCAGCTCAACCAGGCTAAAGCTCTCGCGCACCTGGATACGGCCGATGGCTTCGCGGACCAGGCCGCCCTCGTTGAGGATTGCACCCAGCAGGTTTTTCGCGGCGATACCGTCACGTGCACCCAGCGCAGTACGGCAACGAGCACGGCCTTCAGCCAGCGGAACCGGCGCGCGACGCTCGCGGCTGCCATCACGCTCAGGACGATCACCACGGTCACTGCGCTCGCTACGCTCACGGGTGCCACTGCTGCTCGGCACCAGCGGCTGATCGCGCTCAACTTCAGCCAGGGTCAGCGCCTGGCCGTTGGTGGCCTTGCGCAGCAGGGCTGCGGCCAGGGCACGCGGGCTGCAACCGATATCTGCGGTCAGGCGGTCCAGCAGCTCGCCATGACTGGCTTCGGCGTCCGCTACCAGCGGTGCCAGGCTGTTGGTCAGCTTCTTGATGCGTGCATCCAGCACTTGCTGGGCGTTCGGCAGCTTGACCTCACCCACTTTTTGCCCGGTAACACGCTCGATCACCTGCAGCATGCGGCGCTCACGCGGGGTGACCAGCAGCAGCGCACGACCGGTACGGCCCGCACGGCCGGTGCGGCCAATACGGTGTACGTAGGACTCAGGGTCGTAGGGCATATCCACGTTCATTACGTGGGTGATGCGCGGTACGTCGAGGCCACGGGCCGCAACGTCGGTGGCGATAACGATGTCCAGACGACCATCTTTGAGCGAGTCGATCACACGCTCGCGCTGATTCTGCGCGATGTCACCGTTCAGCGCGGCGGCCTTGTAGCCCTTGGCTTCCAGCGCGGCGGCCAGGTCCAGGGTGGCTTGCTTGGTGCGTACGAAACCGATCAGCGCGTCGAATTCCTCGACTTCCAACAGGCGCAGAACGGCAGCGTGCTTCTGGTCGGCGTGGACCATCAGGTGCGCCTGCTCAATGGCAGTCACGGTCTGGGTCTTGGTTTCGATCTTGACGTGCTTGGGGTCACGCAGGTGCTTTTCAGCAATGGCACGGATCGAGTGCGGCAGCGTGGCGGAGAACAGCACAGTCTGGCGGCTTTCCGGCATGGCCTTGAAGATCACTTCGAGGTCATCCATGAAGCCCAGCTTGAGCATTTCGTCCGCTTCGTCGAGCACCAGGTGCTGGATGGTCGACAGGACTTTTTCGTCGCGGCGCAGGTGGTCAACCAGGCGGCCCGGCGTGGCCACGACGATTTGCGCGCCATTGCGAATAGCTTTGAGCTGCGGACCCATCGGCGCACCACCGTAAACGGCAATGACGTTCACGCCCGGCATTTGCTTGGCGTAGGTTTCAAACGCGGTGGCCACTTGCAGGGCCAGCTCGCGGGTCGGCGCGAGGATCAGCGCCTGCGGCTGACGCTTGGCCGGGTCGATACGGCTGAGAATAGGCAGGGCGAAGGCAGCGGTTTTACCGGTACCGGTCTGCGCCTGGCCGATCATGTCGTGGCCAGCAAGGATCACCGGAATCGCTTGTACCTGAATGGCCGAAGGCTCTTCATAGCCGGTGGCGATGACAGCAGCGAGAACATTGGGGTTGAGATTGAGTGCGGCGAAGCCGCCAATTTCCTGGGTCATGGGTCTGCCTCTAGTGCATCCGCAAAGACCCATGTTCCAAAGCTGCGCATGCCGTGTACGACCGTCAAAGTCACCCTGGCAGCCATGTCGGCGGGGATTTGCGAAAACGTGTGATAAATGAATCGTCAAGGGTAGTCCGCAATGCGAACTGACTGCCGAAGTCAACCTCCGGGCGAGTTGTGTAACCTGAACGTGGCCATGAATTGACCGGCGCGCACTATACCGGAAAACCTGACACCTGTGCTGGTTTTTTGCAGGGGCATACCGATGCGATCCCGCGCACAACGCTGGCACAGAAAAAGTACGCAGCGGCCTTGGCCAGCCTCGCCGGATGGTCTATACCCGAGCAACCGCCTCATCTGCCTAAGGACACCCGCAATGAACCAGAACACTCAGGGCTGCGTCAGCCGCGAGAAAAACGGTGCCGTGATGCTGATCGGCCTGGACCGCACCGCCAAACGCAACGCCTTCGACCTGGCCCTACTCGACGACCTGTGCCGCGCCTACGGCGAGTTCGAGCGCGACACCCAGGCCCGCGTGGCCCTGGTGTTTGCCCACGGCGAACACTTCACCGCCGGGTTGGACTTGGCCAACGTCGCGGCCCAGTTCGCCGCTGGCTGGCAGATACCGGACGGTGGCTGTGATCCATGGGGTGTGTTCGGCGGCCCACGGGTCAGCAAACCGGTGATTGTGGCGGCCAAAGGCTATTGCTACACCATCGGGATCGAGCTGATGCTGGCCTCGGACATTAATCTGTGCGCCAGCAACACGCGCTTTGCGCAAATGGAAGTGCAGCGCGGGATCTTCCCCTTTGGCGGTGCCACGCTGCGCATGCATCAGGCCGCCGGCTGGGGCAACGCCATGCGCTGGCTGCTCACCGGCGATGAGTTCGACGCCCACGAGGCGTATCGGCTGAACCTGGTGCAGGAGGTGGTCGCCAGCGAAGAGCTCATGCCCCATGCGCTGCGCCTGGCAGAGCGCATTGCTGCACAGGCGCCGTTAGGTGTGGCCGCCACACTCGCCTCCGCCCGCCTGGCAGTAACTCAGGGGGAAGCCGCCGCCGCGGCGCAGCTGCACGAAACGGTGGTGCGCCTGATGGGCAGTGACGACGCCCGCGAAGGCGTGCGTGCCATGCTGGAGCGTCGCCCAGGTGACTTCAAAGGCTGTTGACCCAACGGGTCAGGTGGCAGGGCGCAAGGCGTCGATCAGCGGTTGCAAGGAATAGCCCAAGCGCGGCGCCAAGGCCTCGGCCCGCGCGCGCAGCCCGTCCAGGTCAAGCACCTGATCGAGATCTGCCGGCACCAGCAACACCACGTTGCCCTCCTTCACCGGGCATTCCCAATAGTGACGGTGGTAAAGCCCGCGCAACAGCGGCGCCCCCAGCGGCTTACCATCGTTACCGGCCCACTGGTTGATCACCAGCCAACCACCGGGGTTGAGCTGCTTCTGGCAGTTTTCCAGAAACTGCCAGGCCAGGTGACCGGTTGCCGGACCATGATCGGTGTACAAGTCAACGAACAGCAGATCGGTTTTCTCGGCGCTCTCGAGCAGCTCTTGGGCGTCACCAATGCGGATGGTCAGACGCGGATCATCGTCCAACCCCAGAAACTCCATGGCCAGGCGCGGCACGTCGGCACGCAACTCGATGGTTTCGACATCATCGAGGTCAAGAAAGCGCAGGCAGGCCTGAGTCAGGTTACCGGCACCCAGGCCGAGAAACAGTGCGGTCTCGGGCGCCTCATGACAAAGCGCGCCGATCAGCATGGCACGGGTGTAGTCGTATTCCAGCCAGCTGGGGTCGGCAGTAAACACACAACTCTGCTCGATGGAATCACCGAACTCGAGGAAGCGGTAATCGCCGATCTCGACCACGCGAATCACCCCAAAGGCATCACGGACCTCGGCCAGCACCACTTCATCGGCCATCTCTTCCACCGGCGGCAAACCTGGCATTGCACTGCTCTCCCCGCACCATGCAACCCGGCTTTATGCCGGGAACACGCTAATTGTCAGGCAACGGCGGGGCTTGGGTCACGCGCTAATTACCTCTAAGTACGTCGACACACCCTGGCTATCAGCACCATCGGCTTGAAGCGCCACAGTGATCGGTTACCATGCCTCACCGATTATCCCTGCCTTATTAGAGACCACCCATGTCGCAACCCTGGAGCCCCGCCAGCTGGAGAAGCAAGCCCATCATCCAGCAGCCGCACTACCCCGATATGGCCCAATTGGCACGGGTCGAGCAGACCCTGGCGGGCTATCCACCGCTGGTGTTTGCGGGTGAGGCGCGCGAGCTGCGCCGCCAGTTTGCCGAGGTCACCCAAGGACGCGCCTTCCTGCTGCAGGGTGGCGATTGTGCCGAGAGCTTCGCCGAGTTTAGCGCCGCGAAGATCCGCGACACCTTTAAAGTGCTGCTGCAGATGGCCATCGTCATGACCTTTGCCGCCGGCTGCCCGGTGGTAAAAGTCGGGCGCATGGCCGGGCAGTTCGCCAAGCCGCGCTCGGCCAACGATGAAACCATCGACGGCGTGACCCTGCCCGCCTACCGCGGCGATATCGTCAATGGTATCGGCTTCGACGCCGCCAGCCGCGTGCCGGACCCAGAGCGCCTGCTGCAGGCCTATCACCAGTCAACCGCCAGCCTCAACCTGCTGCGCGCCTTTGCCCAGGGCGGTTTCGCCGACTTGCATCAAGTGCACAAGTGGAACCTTGAATTCATCGAAAACTCGGCGCTGGGCGAGAAGTACAACCAACTGGCCGACCGTATCGACGAAACCCTGACGTTTATGCGTGCCTGTGGCATGGACGGCGCGGCTCAGGTGCGTGAGACCAGCTTCTTCACCGCCCACGAGGCGCTGCTGCTCAACTACGAGGAAGCCTTCGTGCGCCGCGACAGCCTCACCGGCGGCGACTATGCCTGTTCGGCGCACATGCTGTGGATCGGCGACCGCACCCGCCAGGTCGACGGTGCCCATGTCGAGTTCCTGCGCGGCGTCGGCAACCCGATCGGGGTCAAGGTCGGCCCGAGCATGACCGATGAGGACCTGATCCGCCTGATCGATATCCTCAACCCGGACAACGACCCTGGCCGCCTCAACCTGATCGTACGCATGGGCGCCGACAAGGTCGAAGCCGGCCTGCCGCGTCTGATCCGCACCGTGCAGCGTGAAGGCCGTCAGGTGCTGTGGAGCTCGGACCCGATGCACGGCAACACCATCAAGGCCTCAAGCGGCTACAAGACCCGCGACTTCGCGCAGATTCTCGCCGAGGTGAAGCAGTTCTTCGCCGTGCACCACGCCGAGGGCAGCTACGCCGGTGGTATCCATATCGAGATGACTGGACAGAACGTCACCGAATGCATCGGCGGCGCCCGCCCGATCACCGAAGACGGCCTGTCGGACCGCTACCACACCCACTGCGACCCACGGATGAACGCCGACCAGTCGCTGGAATTGGCCTTCCTGATCGCCGAAACCCTCAAGCAGGTGCGCCGCTAACGGTGGAGCGTTCCTCGTGACACCTGGCCCGACGCCCTGCGGTGGCGGCCAGGCGTCACCGAGGCCGCTGGCAGCTGTCACTCAAGCCTAAGGATGGGGTATGCCATCGACCCTGCGTTGCCTGTTACCCGCCGTGTGCATGGCGTGCGGCTTTGTCCTGGGCTACATCCAGCCGACTGGCCTGGCCGCCAGTACTGCCCTCTGGATACTGTTGTTACAGGGCGAAAAACACCTGCCCCACGCGCTTTGGCTGTTGCTGGCCTTGTTGCTTTGCATCGCCCTGGCGGCCCATGCGCTGCCAGGCTTCAGCGCCACGACATTCTGGAACGCGCGGCAACTCAGTGCAGATGCACCGCCCTACAGCCTGCGCCTGTCATGGGACAAGCTGCTGGTCGGCGTCACCCTGCTGGCCTGGTGGCTGGGCAAGAACGTGCCAAGCCAGCCACCCCGCCGCGCCCTTGGGTGGGTCGCGGGACTGACCTTACTGGGCGTTCCGGTGCTGGCACTGGCGCTGGGGCTGGTTGGCTGGCAACCCAAATGGCCACCCCAGCTTTGGCTGTGGCTTGCAGTCAACCTGGGCGTGACTGTTCTCGCCGAGGAGTTGCTGTTTCGTGGGCTGCTGCAACATCACCTGGTCAACTGGCTCGGCGCGTGGCAGGGCATCACTCTGACAGCGCTGCTGTTTGCCGCCGTGCATGTGCCGTTCAGTCCACTGTTTGCGGTGGTCGCCGGGCTTGCCGGCCTGGGCTACGGGCTGATCTACCACCTTAGCGGTCGCATCAGCCTGGCTATCGCTCTCCACGGTGCGGTCAACCTGCTGCATCTGTTGCTGCTGAGCTACCCGCTGCGCTTGGCCTGAGGCACGCCGGTCTGCAAATTCGGACAAACCAGGCACAGGCGCGTTAAGGTAACCCTCCACTCTCTGGATAAGGGGCGTTGCCATGCCCTGGTATACCTGGTTATTGATCGTTCTCGTCATCGGCTCGCTGATTGGCGGCCTGCTGATCGTGCTGCGCACGGCTAAACCACTTGATCTTGACGCCCAACAGCTCAAGCGGGTGCGTGAACGCAAGGCTGAAATGGAAGCCAAAGATGCCGAGGAAGCCCGCGAGCGCTGACAGCGCTGCGAGCAACTAGCGTGTACTGGCTGAAGCCGCTGGCCTGACCCAGATGTGCTGGCGGCCGAAGATCTGCTGCAGCGTCCCGTCCACCCGGAGCTGCTCCAGCAATGAGGCAAAACGCTGCGCACTGATGGGCGCTTGCGGACGTAACAGCGCGTGATGCCGGTAGCGCTGATCAACCCGCTCAGAAATCAGCAACTGCGCCTCATGCTCTGGGTAGCGGGCAATAAAGTCGTCGATGTAGGACCGTGTCACCAAGGCAATGTCGGCCCGCCCGTGCAGCACCATCAGCAGGTTGCTGTCGTGGGAATAGGTCAGGGCAACGTTGAAGTGTTGATTGAGGTAGACCGGATCGGCATTGAAGGCGGCAAAGCCGTAGTGGTAACCGGTATACAAGGCAAGCCGCTTGCCGGCCAGCGAGTCAAAATAGCGCTGCGTGCGCAGCGCGTCGCGCCGCGTGACAAACACCTCGCTGTCTTCCAACCCCATGTCGATGTCGCGGTACTCGATTGCCTGCCAACCCCAGCCAGGATTTTCGAATAACGCCAGGTCAATGCGGCCCGTTTCAAAATCGCGAAAGCGCCGTGCCAGCGAGGTGGGCAACGCGACAAAGCGAAATTCGCTTTGGGCTCTATTCAGCGCACTCAGCAGCTGCGGCAGCAGCGCACGGGTTTGCGCCTCCTCGGTTTTCATCACATAAGGCGGAAAGTAAGTCGCACCGACGTGCACGACCTTGCTGGCCGCGAGCGTTAGGGGGCAGAACAGCGCTACAGCGACGCCGATCAAGCGCACGATCATTGGCAAACAACGTGGCATACGGCTCAACATCCCTATTGGCGTGTGCGGCCACACTAACCGATCAAAACCTGACCGAACAGAGGGATTTTGATGAATCACGCGGATCAGTCATGCGCGTTAGCTAACAGGCTGTCCGCGTGTTGCGTGACATGACTATTGCCCGCCCGGAGCATCTTTGATCACCAGCAGTAGCGCCTCTTCCGCCAGCTGATCCAACCCCATCGGTCCATTGGCTCTGAACCAGGTGTTGGTCCAACTCAGCGCGCCGGTCAGGAAACGTCGCAAGATGAACGGATCGCTCTGCACCAACCCAGCCGCCCGCGCTTGTGCCAGCACGTCCAGCCATAGGCCTTCATAGGTATCTCGTAACTCCAGGATAACGGCCTGGCTCGCCGGCGTGAGCGAACGCCATTCGTATACCAGCACCGCCATGGCTTCGCCGGTGCCGCCCATAATCGACTGCAGCTCACAGCGAATCAGGGCTAGCACCTGTTCGCGCAAGCCCTCTGCGTGCTGCAGTGAAGCGCGCATCAGCGCGGTGTTGTAGCGGATGGTTTCCTCCATCACCGAACGCAGGATTTCATCCTTGCTTTTGAAGTGATGAAAAATGCTGCCGGACTGAATACCCACCGCACTGGCCAGATCCCGCACTGTAGTGCGCTCATAGCCTTTACTGCGAAACAGATGCGCTGCGGTTTGCAGCAGCTTGCCGCGCGCGCTCTCCGGGTCGGTGATCTGCCCGCTGGCCACCAGCTCCTGCATCACAGCTTGCGCTTGTTGATCATCCACGCACGTCATCTCCAGCGCTCAAAATTATCAGGGGTGGCGCGCATGCCTTGGCTGCTACCAGACATCAGCAAACCTCCCCAAGTGCTTGTCGCAATTGGTGAAATCTATTCTGCGCCAGCGCCCCAAGCAAGCGCTTGGCAGAAAACAACAGAAAACAACGCAATCGCATCTTTTCAACCAAGCGCTTGCTTGGTATGTTCATGCCACCTTTCAGGTGTAGCGGAACGACAACAATGACCAAAACCGTACGCATCGGCTGCGCTTCCGCCTTCTGGGGCGACACCAGCACCGCCGCCGCCCAGCTGGTAAAGGGCACCGAACTGGATTACCTGGTATTCGACTACCTGGCCGAAGTGACCATGTCGATCATGGCGGGCGCGCGGATGAAGAAGCCGGATGAAGGCTACGCCCGCGACTTTGTTGAGGTGCTGATACCGCTGCTGGGCGAGATCGCCGCGAAGAATATCCGCGTGATCAGCAACGCTGGCGGCGTCAATCCGAGCGCCTGCGCGGCTGCCCTGGCCGCTGCCTGTGAGCAAGCCGGGGTCAACCTAAAGATTGCCGTACTGCACGGCGACAACCTGCAACCCAAGCTCGGTGAGCTGGCCAAGGCCGGCACCGTGGAAATGTTCAGTGGCGCGCCATTGCCGCCCTTCTGCGTTTCGGTCAACGCCTACCTCGGCGCCCCGGGCATTGTCGAAGCCTTGAAACTGGGTGCGGATATCGTGATCACCGGTCGCGTAGTCGACAGCGCCGTGGTCAGCGCCGCGCTGGTGCATGAATTCGGTTGGAACTGGAGCGACTACGACCAGCTGGCTCAGGCCGCGCTAGCCGGGCATATCATCGAATGCGGCGCGCAGTGTACCGGCGGCAACTTCACCGACTGGGAAAGCGTGCCGGACTACGAACACATCGGCTTTCCCGTGGTGGAAGTGGCAGCCGACGGCAGTTTTGTCGTGACCAAGCCGGAAGGTTCCGGCGGCTTGGTCACGCCTTTTACCGTGGGCGAGCAAATGCTCTATGAAATCGGCGATCCACGGGCCTACTACCTGCCTGATGTGCTCTGCGATTTCACCCAGGTGCAACTGAGCCAAGTCGGCGACAACCGTGTGGCACTCAAAGGCGCGCGCGGCCTGCCGCCGACTGATCAGTACAAAGTCAGCGCCACCTACCCGGACGGTTTCCGCTGCACGGCGAGCTGCCTGATGGCCGGTATCGATGCCGTGGCTAAAGCGCAGCGGGTCAGCCAGGCGATCATCCGCAAGACCGAGGACATGTTTACCGAGCGCGGCTGGGGGCCTTACAAGGAAGTCAGCATCGAGTTGCTGGGCAGCGAAGCCACCTACGGCCCGCGCGGACAACGCGCCGATACCCGCGAGATCGTGATCAAGATCGCCGTGCGCCATGCCAAGAAGGAGGCGTTGGTGCTGTTCTCCCGCGAGATCGCCCAGGCCGCCACCGGCATGGCACCGGGGCTGACCGGCATCGTCGGCGGCCGCCCTACGGTTTACCCGGTGATCCGCCTGTTCAGCTTCCTGGCTGACAAAGGTGCCTGCGCCCTGGAAGTTGACCTGAACGGCGAACGCACACCGGTGGCACTGCCGCAGATCGCGGTGCTGGACAGCGCACAGATTGCTGCCGACATCGCCGCTCCATCGCCAAGCGGCCAGGCCGACACTGCAGTGCCGCTGATCAAGCTCGCCGTGGCGCGCTCTGGCGACAAGGGCAATCACAGCAATATTGGCGTAATGGCCAGAAAGCCCGAGTACTTGGCCTGGATCGCCGCTGCGCTGAGTGAGGGTGCCGTGGCCGAATGGATGCAGCACGCACTGGATGCGCAAACCGGCAAGGTCAGCCGATGGTATCTGCCCGGCAGCCATAGCCTGAACTTCCTGCTGGAGAACGCCCTGGGCGGCGGCGGAGTCGCCTCCCTGCGCATCGACCCGCAAGGCAAGGCCTTCGCCCAACAGTTGCTGGAATTCCCGATACCGGTGCCCAAATCCCTGGCGGAAACCTTGAATGGTGCGCACAGCGCACCCTACGGGACGATGTAGGCCGTGCGCACCGGAGCCACTCAGGACAACAATAAAATGACCTACGACTCAGTGTTTAAACCCGGCCTGTTTAGCGGCCAGACCATCATGGTCACCGGCGGCGGCAGCGGCATCGGCCGTTGCACCGCCCACGAGCTGGCCAGCCTGGGTGCCCATGTGGTGCTGGTCGGGCGCAAGCTGGAAAAGCTCGAAGCCACCTGCGGCGAAATCATTGAAGACGGCGGCAGTGCCAGCTTTCAGGTCTGTGATATTCGCGATGAGGACGCGGTCAAGGCCATGGTCAAAACCGTGGTCGCCGAGCGCGGGCAGATTCATCACCTGGTCAACAACGCCGGTGGCCAGTTCCCAGCGCCGCTGATCGGCATCAACCAGAAAGGCTTCGAGACCGTGGTGCGCACCAACCTGGTCGGCGGTTTTCTGATCGCCAAGGAAGTGTTCCTGCAGAGCATGAGCAAACATGGCGGCAGCATCGTCAATATGCTCGCCGACATGTGGGGCGGTATGCCCGGCATGGGCCATTCCGGTGCCGCACGCGCCGGTATGGAGAACTTCACCAAGACCGCCGCCTACGAATGGGGCCACGCCGGCGTGCGGGTCAACGCCGTGGCGCCAGGCTGGATCGCCTCCAGCGGCATGGACACCTACCCCGAATCGATGAAGAACATGATCCGCTCGCTCAAGGACCATGTGCCGCTGCAACGCATTGGCAGCGAATCGGAAGTGGCCGCGGCCATCGTTTTCCTGCTCACGCCAGGCGCCAATTTCATCAGCGGCAACACCATCCGCATCGACGGTGCAGCGAGCCAGGGCACCCGTGCCTGGACCCTGGGCAAGGCGAAGAACAGCGAAACCTATAACGGCTTCCATCGGGCCTACGTGCCTGACGTACTCAAGGGCGAGGAGTAACGCCATGCCGGTTATCCACTCCGAAATTGACGTGCATGGCGAGGAGTTCGCCAAGAACCGCGACGCCATGCTCGCTGCCGTCGACAGCTTTCGTCAGATCGAACAGAACTGCCTGAACAAGGCTGCCGAGGCCAAAGCCAAGTTCGAAAAGCGCGGCCAGTTGCTGCCGCGTGAGCGCCTGAACCTGCTCCTCGACCCCGGCGCGCCCTTTCTTGAACTGTCGTCACTGGCGGGCTACAAGTTGCATGACGACAAGGACGGCACCCAGGCCGGTGGCGGGATTATTTCCGGTATCGGCTATATCGCCGGGGTGCGCTGCCTGGTCACGGCCAGCAATAGCGCGATCAAGGGCGGCACCATCTCCCCCACCGGTCTGAAGAAAACCCTGCGCCTGCAGCAGATCGCCTTCGAGAACAAACTGCCGGTGGTGGCACTGACAGAAAGTGGCGGCGCCAACCTCAACTACGCCGCGGATATCTTCGTCGAAGGCGCGCGCGGCTTTGCCAACCAGGCGCGTATGTCCGCCATGGGCTTGCCGCAGATCACCGTGGTACACGGTTCCAGCACCGCCGGCGGGGCTTACCAGCCGGGGCTGTCGGATTACGTGGTGGTGGTGCGTGGCAAGGCCAAGATGTTCCTTGCCGGCCCGCCCTTGTTGAAAGCTGCCACCGGCGAAATCGCCACCGATGAGCAACTGGGCGGCGCCGAGATGCATGCCCAGGTCGCTGGCACCGCCGAATACCTGGCCGAAAATGACGCCGACGGCGTGCGCATCGCACGCGAAATTCTCGCCATGCTGCCGTGGAATGCCCAACTACCGGCGCGCCCAGTCCAGGCCTACAGCGAGCCGCTGTATCCGGTTGAAGAACTGCTAGGCCTGGTGCCGGCCGACGCCAAAAAGCCCTACGACGTGCGCGAGATCATCGCCCGCATTGCTGACGGTTCGGCGTTTCTCGACTTCAAGAACGAGTTCGACAATCAGACCGTCTGCGGACACTTGCAGATCGAAGGCCAGCCCTGCGGCTTTATCGGCAACAACGGCCCGATCACCCCGCAAGGTGCGGCCAAGGCGGCGCAATTTATCCAGCTGTGCGAACAGAGCAACACGCCGATCCTGTTCTTCCACAACACCACCGGCTTTATGGTCGGCACAGAGTCGGAACAGCTCGGCGTGATCAAGCACGGCTCGAAGATGATCCAGGCCGTGGCCAACGCCACCGTGCCGAAACTGACCATCGTCGTTGGCGGCTCGTATGGGGCCGGCAACTACGCCATGTGCGGCCGTGGCCTGGACCCGCGCTTTATCTTCGCCTGGCCCAACAGCAAAACCGCGGTGATGGGCGGCGCCCAGGCCGGCAAGGTGCTGCGCATCGTCACTGAGGACAAGCACGCTAAGGAAGGCAAGGAAGCCGATCCGAAGATGCTCGACATGCTCGAGCAAGTCACTGCGCAAAAACTCGACAGTCAGTCCACCTCGCTCTATGGCACCGCCAGCCTGTGGGACGACGGCCTGATCGACCCGCGCGATACGCGCAAGCTGCTCGGCTACCTGCTGGATATCTGTGCCGAAGCCGCTGTTCGCCCGCTCAAATCAAACACCTTTGGCGTAGCCCGCCTGTAACTTTTCGGAGAACAAGACATGATCTTCACCCAAGAACACGAAGAGCTACGCCGCACGGTCCGTAACTTTGTCGACAAGGACATCAACCCGCACGTCGAACAGTGGGAAAAGGACGGCCGTTTCCCGATCCACGAAATCTTCAAGAAAGCTGGCGACCTCGGCCTGCTGGGCATCTCCAAGCCCGAGAAATTCGGCGGCATGGGCCTGGACTACAGCTACTCGATCGTCGCCGCCGAAGAGTTCGGCACCATCATCTGCGGCGGTATCCCGATGTCCATCGGCGTGCAGACCGACATGTGCACCCCGGCCCTGGCACGCTTCGGCTCCGATGAGCTGCGCGAAGAGTTCCTCAAACCGGCTATCACGGGCGAGATGGTCGGCTGTATCGGCGTTTCCGAAGTCGGTGCCGGCTCGGATGTGGCCGGGCTGAAAACCACCGCCAAGAAAGACGGCAGCGACTACGTGATCAATGGCAGCAAGATGTGGATCACCAACTCGCCGTCCGCTGACTTTATCTGCCTGTTGGCCAATACCTCGGACGACAAACCCCACATCAACAAGTCGTTGATCATGGTGCCGATGAACACCCCGGGCATCACCCTCAGCCCGCACCTGGACAAACTCGGCATGCGCAGTTCGGAGACCGCCCAGGTGTTCTTCGACAACGTGCGCGTGCCGCAGCGCAATCGCATAGGCCACGAAGGCGCAGGCTTTATGATGCAGATGCTGCAGTTCCAGGAAGAGCGTTTGTTCGGCGCGGCCAACATGATCAAGGGCCTGGAGCACTGCATCAACAGCACCATCGACTACTGCAAAGAACGCAAAACCTTCGGCAGCCCGCTGATCGACAACCAAGTCATCCACTTCCGCATGGCTGAATTGCAGACTGAGATTGAATGCCTGCGCGCCCTCGTCTACCAGGCCACCGAGCAGTACGTGCGCGGCCGCGACGTCACCAACCTGGCCTCGATGGCCAAACTCAAGGCCGGCCGCCTGGGCCGTGAAGTCACCGACAGTTGCCTGCAATACTGGGGCGGCATGGGCTTTATGTGGGACAACCCGGTCTCGCGCGCCTACCGCGACGTGCGCCTTGTGAGCATCGGCGGCGGTGCCGACGAAATCATGCTGGGCATTATCTGCAAGCTGATGGGCATTCTGCCGGGTAAAAAGAAGGGCTGAACGTAGGGTGGACGTCGCTCTTTACGTCCACCGTGGCACCGCTCGGTGGGTCGACAAAACGTGACCCACCCTACGGCCACCTTCCCCTTGCGCATACATCAAGGAGCCTGCCATGGCCGCTCTACCGAACTGCGAAACTTTGCTGCTGAGCCTCGACGCGGGCGTGCTGCATATCACCCTCAACCGCCCGGACAGCCGCAACGCCATGAGTCTGACCATGGTCACGGAACTGCGCGGCGTACTGGAAAGCCTGCGCACTGATCTAAGCGTGCGCGCGATTGTCCTGCGCGGTGCCGGTGGGCACTTCTGCGCCGGTGGCGATATCAAGGACATGGCCGGTGCCAGAGCGGCCGGTGGCGATGCCTACCGCAGCCTGAACCGCGCCTTCGGCAGCCTGCTGGAAGAAGCGCAGAGCGCGCCACAGGTGCTGATCGCCGTGCTCGAAGGCGCGGTGCTCGGCGGCGGCTTCGGCCTGGCTTGTGTGTCGGATATCGCCATCTGCCAGCAGGACGCCAAGTTCGGCCTGCCAGAAACCACCCTGGGCATTCTCCCGGCGCAGATTGCACCCTTTGTAGTGCGGCGTATCGGCCTGACCCAGACCCGCCGCCTGGCCCTAACCGCCGCCCGCTTCAATGGCAGCGAGGCCGAGCGCCTCGGCCTGGTGCATTTCAGCGAAGCCGATAGCGAGGCCGTCGACGCCCGTTTACACCAGGTACTCAGCCAAGTACGCCAATGCGCGCCCCAGGCCAATGCCCAGACCAAAGCCCTGCTACTGGCCGCCGAACACGAAGCCCTCGGCCCACTACTGGACCACGCCGCCAAGCAGTTTGCCGCGGCGGTAACCGGCGGCGAAGGCATCGAGGGCACCATGGCCTTTATGCAAAAACGTGCGCCGAAGTGGGCCCAATGATGGATTGGACGAACTGACACTACGGCCAAACCCGTAGGGTGGATGTCGCTTTTTACATCCACCAATGTAATCGAGGACCCCAAGCGGTGGATCGATAAAGCGCGATCCACCCTACGTAACCAGAGACCGTAGCCCGGATGAAATCTGGGAGTCGACTCACAGGAGCACACAGATGCCCGCCTTTAACAAGATTCTGATCGCCAACCGCGGGGAAATCGCCTGCAGGGTGATGCGCACCGCCCAAGACCTCGGCTATCGCACTGTGGCCGTCTACTCGGAAGCCGACGCGGGCGCACGCCATGTGCAGGAAGCCGATGAAGCCGTGTGCATCGGCCCAGCCCAGGTCAACCAGTCCTATCTGCTGATCGCCAATATCATCGACGCGGCGCAGAAAACCGGGGCTGATGCGATCCACCCCGGCTACGGGTTCCTCTCCGAGAACGCCGACTTCGCCCGCGCCTGTGAGGCCGCTGGCATCGTGTTTATCGGCCCGACCGTGGAAGCGATTCACCTGATGGGCAGCAAACGCCTGTCGAAGATCGCCATGCTCGAAGCCGGCGTGCCGTGCATTCCCGGCTATGAAGGTGCCGCCCAGGACGACGACACCCTGAGCCGCGAGGCCGAGCGTATTGGCTACCCGCTGATGATCAAGGCCAGTGCTGGCGGCGGTGGCCGTGGCATGCGTCTGGTACACGAATCCAGCGAGCTGCTGGCGCAGATCCGCACCGCCCGCTCGGAGGCGCAGAATGCCTTCGGCTCCGGCGAGCTGATTCTCGAACGTGCAGTGATCCAGCCACGCCATGTGGAAATTCAGGTGTTCGGCGATCAGCACGGCAATATCGTGTATCTCGGCGAGCGCGACTGCTCGGTGCAACGCCGCCACCAGAAGGTGGTCGAGGAAGCGCCCTGCCCGATTATGACGCCTGAGCTGCGTCAAGCCATGGGCGAAGCGGCTGTCAAGGCCGCTGCCTCGGTCAACTATGTCGGCGCCGGCACCGTGGAGTTCCTGCTCGATCAGAGCGGCGAATTCTTCTTTCTGGAAATGAACACCCGCCTGCAGGTCGAACACCCAGTTACCGAACTGATCACCGGCCAGGACCTGGTCGCCTGGCAGATTCGCGTCGCTGAGGGCCAGCCACTGCCGCTTAAGCAGGATGAGATCCGCCTGACCGGCCACGCCATGGAAGTACGCCTGTACGCCGAAGACGCCACACAAAACTTCCTGCCGCAAACCGGCACCGCCCTTCGCTGGGAGCCGGCGCTGCGCGATGGCATTCGCATCGACCACGGCCTGATCGAAGGCCAAGTGATCACGCCGTTCTACGACCCGATGCTGGCCAAAGTCATCGCCTACGGCGCCACCCGCGAAGAAGCGCGGCGCAAGCTGGTGCGTGCGGTTGAGGATTGCGTGCTGCTGGGCGTCAACGGCAACCAGCGCTTTCTCGCCAACCTGCTCAGCCACCCTGAATTTGCCGCCGGTAATGCCACCACCGCGTTTATCGCCGAGCATTTCGCCAGCGACCCAAGCCTAAGCCTGCAGCCGCCAAAAGCCAGCGAACTGGCCGCCGCCGCTGCCTTGCTGTTCCAGCAATCGGCCAATGCCCGTGCGCACCAACCAGGCCTCTCCGGCTGGCGCAACGCCGGCAGCGCGCCCTGGCGTTTTCTGCTTAAGCAGGGCGAACAGGCATTTACCGTGGAGCTGCACGTGCTGGGCGACGGCCCACAGCCCAGCCTGCTGGCCACGATTGGCGAACAGCAGGTCAGCCTCACACTGCTGGCCAGCGACGGCCGCTGGGCCACCTTGGAGCTGGACGGCATTCGCCAGCGCCTGGCCTATCACCTGGCCGGCGAACACCTCTGGCTGTACGGCCACAACGGCAATCTGCAGCTAATTGATATCACCCATTTGCCAGTCAGCAGCGCTGCCGGCGCCGGTTCGGGCAGCGTCAAGGCGCCGATGGACGGCGCGATTGTCGAGGTATTGGTCGAGGAAGGCGCCAGCGTCAGCAAAGGCCAACTGCTGGTGGTGCTGGAAGCGATGAAAATGGAACACCCGCTCAAAGCCAGCATCGACGGTGTGGTACGGCGGATTGGCGTCAGCCGTGGCGATCAGGTGAAGAACCGCCAGTTGCTGGTAGAAATCGAAGCCGCAGACGCCTGACCGTAGGGTGGATCGGGGCGCGTAGCTGACGCTTCATCCATCCACCACTGCGCCATCCAAGTGGATGAAAAAAGCGTCATCCACCCTACATAACAACAAAAATTGGAGCACGCATATGTCACTGCAAGGCAAAACCCTGTTTATCACCGGTGCCAGCCGTGGCATCGGCCGTGAAATCGCCCTGCGCGCGGCGCGCGACGGCGCCAATATCATCATCGCGGCGAAAAGCGCCGAACCTCACGCCAAGCTGCCGGGCACCATTCACTCGGTGGCAGCAGAGGTTGAAGAAGCAGGCGGCAAGGCCCTGGCCCTGCAACTGGATGTGCGTGACGAGCATGCGGTCAAAGCCGCCATGGCGCAGGCGGCCGAGCACTTCGGTGGCATCGACGCGCTGATCAACAATGCCGGCGCAATCAAGCTGGTGGGTGTAGAAAAACTCGAAGCCAAACGCTTCGACCTGATGTTCCAGATCAACACCCGCGCGGTGATGGTCTGCAGCCAGGCTGCCCTGCCGTTCCTTAAGCAGAGCAGCAATGGCCATATCCTCAACCTGTCGCCGCCGCTGAATATGGACAGCAAGTGGTTTGCACAGCACGGCCCCTATACCGTGACCAAGTACGGCATGAGTATGCTGACGCTGGGTATGAGCGAGGAATTCAAGAAGTACGGCATTAGCGTCAACTCGCTGTGGCCGAAAACCATGATCGCCACCGCCGCCATCGAGTTCGAGCTGGGCAGCCGCGACGCGTTCAAACGCGCACGCACCCCTGCCATCATGGCCGACGCCGCTCATGCGATTCTCAGCAGCGACGGCCGCAGCATCACCGGGCGTCTGCTAATCGATGAAGAAATCCTCCGCGAACAGGGCGCGACCGAGTTCGAGCACTACCGTTTTGACCCTGCAGGAGGTGCGCTGATCCCTGACTTGTTTGTCGACTGAGGGCTGTTAGCGTTTGAACTCAAACTGCACTTCCGCCCCTTCGACGGCGTCGTCGCGGCCTTCACCGGTGATCAACCGCCCACTCAGTTGCAGCGGCGGTTGTCCTGGAATCTTGTCCACGAACAGCGGGGGCAACAAGGGGGCTGGCACTTCGACCAGGCTGGTGTCATTGGCGTTAAGCTCCTCAAGCACCTCGTCTGGCACCGATAAATCCAGCTCAGCGTGCTCAGCAGGCTTAACAACAGGCGGTTGTTCTGGGGCCGCAGCGCGCGGTTTAGCCGCAGCGGTAGACGCCGGCTTATCCGGTACAACCTTGGCAGCTGGTGGCGGCGCAGGCGGCGCGACTCGGACCTCGGTCTTTTCGGCCTTAGCAGACGCCTGAGGATGCTCAGTGCTGGTCTGCTGATCACAGGCGACCAGGAAGGGAACGACCAAGGCACACAACAGATAACGCATCTTAAAAACCAGTCAGCAGTAAGAAACACAGCACCATGCTGAGACCCTGGGCCATGGCTGGCAAGCCCGCTGGTCATTCATTTTGTGTATCAGCATGGCGCAGCCAGACGCCGTTCAATCGCCAATCGCCTCCTGGCATAACTGATTGGCCAACATACCCAGGGCCATCAATGCCCGCTCGGCTTCGCGGTTCCACGGAATACCGCAGTTCAAGCGTATGCAATGGTTGAACTGCTCGGTGTTACTGAAGATAAGCCCTGGCGCAATGCTGATGCCCTGCTGCAGCGCGCGCACGTGCAGGTCTTTGGTGTTGACCCGCGCCGGCAGGCTGACCCACAGAATGAAGCCGCCAGTAGGCCGGGTCATCTGAGTGCCTTCCGGGAAGAACTGCTGCACCGCTAACTGGAAGGCACTGAGGTTCTTGCGGTATTCCTGGCGAATGTAGCGCAGATGCCGATCGTAGCCGCCGTTCTCCAGATAGGCTGCAACCGCCATCTGGGTCACGCTGCACGCCGAGTGGGTGCTGAATGTCTGTAACCGCTCAATTTCCTGCTGATACTTACCCGCCAAAATCCAGCCAATGCGCACCCCCGGTGACAGGGTTTTCGAGAAGCTTGAGCAATACAGCACTCGCCCCTGCCGGTCATGGGCCTTGAGCGCCTTGGTGCGACCCTGCTCGAACATCAGCTCGCCGTAAATATCATCTTCGATAATCTGGATGTCGAAGTTCTCAGCCAGGCGCAGCAATTGCTTTTGTCGCTCCTCGGGGATGGTGCCGCCCAGCGGGTTACTGAGGCGCGCAGTCAGTACCAGAGCTTTGATCGGCCATTGGCTGGCCGCCAGCTGCAGGGCCTCCAGGCTGATGCCAGTGCTTGGGTCGCTGGGGATCTCAATCACCTTCAGGCCCAACAAGTCAGCAAGCTGTAACAGCCCGTAGTAGGTCGGCGATTCTGCTGCGATCAGGTCACCGGGACGGGTCAGTACCCGCAAGGACATTTGCAGCGCATCCACGCAGCCGTGGGTGATTACCACTTCTGAGGGATCAACCACCACGCCGGCATCGCGCATACGAATCGCCACTTGCCGACGCAACGGCTCGAACCCAGGGCTGAACATGTAGCTGAACGCCCGGGCGCTGTGAAACCGCGTGACCTTGGCCAGCTGCTGATGCAACGCACGCACCGGCAAGTAATCCACATGGGGCACGGCAGCCCCCAGCGGGAACACACCCTCGCGGCGAGACTCCGTCAGCACCTGGGCGATGATGCTGCTGCGGGTGACCAGGCTGGGGCGCTCGACTCGCGCAATATCTGGTGTAAGCGCCGTGAGTGCGGGGGTTTGGTGCACGTAGAAGCCCGACTGCGGACGCGCCCGAATCAGCCCGAGGTCTTCCAGATTGGCATAGGCCTGGAGCACGGTCGCATGGCTGACGTTGAGCTGTGAACTCATCTTGCGCACCGACGGTACGCGCTCGCCGGGCTGATACACCCCGCGCCGAATATCCTCAGCCAATTGCTGCGCGATGCGTTGATAAAGCAACAGATTGGTCATAGCGGCGCGTTCCTTGGCAACTGAACCATAACAGTAGCCAATACGCCCATTGCTGTACCGGCACAGTTCAACAGATTGTGGACGATACAGCCGTGACCTGCCAACGACTGTGCCGGTACGCCTGTCAAAGAGGCGTAACTGTTTAACTCAGCGCGCATAAAAAACCCCGGCACAGAGCCGGGGTTGGGCAGCACACACAATCAGCGAGGCGCGTCGAGGCGCCCCTGCTCATCGGAAAACACCACTTCTACCCGGCGATTTTGCGCACGCCCCTGAGAAGACGCGTTCTCGGCCACCGGGAAATCCTCGCCATGCCCTTGAACAGCTACGCGCGATGCATCGATCCCGAGATCAATCAGCACGTCAGCAACAGCCTGAGCACGCTCGGTGGATAGTTTGAGGTTTTCAGCCGCATCGCCGCGGTTGTCGGTGTAGCCCTCGATGCGCACCACTCGCTGTGGGTTGAGTTGCAGAAACTGCACCAGCTTCAAGGCCGTGCGATTGGCAGACGTTTTGAGCTCGGACCGGCCAGCATCGAACAACATGTCACCCAGGGTGATGACCAGGCCGCGACCACCGTCGTTTCGCGTCAGGCTCACCAGCTGCTCTTCCAGCCAGCTGCTCTGCTCCTGTACACCCAGCAGCTTTGCCTCACGCAAAGCGAGTTGCAGGCGCTGACGGTCAAGTTCGAGCTTGGCAATGCGCTCTTCGTTAATCACAAGCGCGCTGTGCTGTTCGGCAATTTCGCTGTAACGCTGACTGAGGTAGGCATAGTGCACCACGTCGTCCTCGCTGCCCCAGTAACTCGACAGCCGCTCCGCACGGGCTAACGACTCACTGGCGCGGATCACATCCTTGGGCGCACTGCGCAGCACATCAGGGTTTTCCTTCACGCTCTGGAAACGCTGGCTTGCCGCATTCAACGCATCGACGCTCTGCGACGGATTACCCGCGCAGCCGGCCAACAGCACCAGCACTGCACTCGCTGCTAAGAGACGGCTCATGGCAGGTCTCCCAACTGCTGACGCAGGCGATTGATACGGTTATTGAGCTCCAGCAACTGCCCCTGACTTTTCTGGGTCAGCACACGGGCCTCCGCCAGGCGCGCATCCAACTCTGCCTGCTCGGCAAGCACGCGGGCATCCTTGTGGGCTTCATCCAACATCGCGGCCTGAGCCTGGGCCAGCTTATCGTCAGCCAACGTCAACTCAGCGACCTGCTCGTCCGCCCCCACCGCGCGGGCCTGGCTAATGGCCTGCTCAGTGAGACGCAGCTGCTCGGTGGGCGCAGGATCGCTGGCACATCCGCTGAGCAACCCAAACGCCAATACAGCGCAAAATAAAAACCTGATCACGTAACACTTCCTACTCGGTTGGCGCGCTGGCCGCGGCAGGCGGCTGCTGCTCTTTCCAGCGCAACAGGTTCTGCTGGAGCAGTTGCTCCGGCAAACCAGCAGCCGACAATTCTGTCATTTTTTTGGCCAGCTGTCCGCGCAGCCACGCATCGTTGCACGCGGAGTTGTGTGACAGCGTCAGGTAAAGCCCCTCACTGGACACCGGTGGCTCGAGGACCTGCAGTTCATTCTCGATGCCCAGTCCTTCGGCCAGCGCAAGACCTGGATAGTGTTCGTACAGCACGTAATCCGTGCGTTCAAGGCGTAGCTTCTGGAATGCCTGGGTAATGCTGGAAACACCCTCTAAGGTGAGATTGGCCTTGGCGTAGGCATCAAACTGCTGACCAAAGCTGTTACCAACCAGGGTGTCGCCCGTGCGCCCCTGCAGGTCGCTCCAGCCGAAGTACGGAAACTCGCGCCCCTTGTGAATCCACACCACATTGGGCGTGACATAAAAAGCCGGGTGCACGTAGTCCATGGTGCCGAGCCGCGAATTGGTCAGAAACGCGCCTGCCAACAGATCGACCCGCCCCGTGCGCACTTCATCCTGAGCACGTGACCAAGGCCCGGTGTAGATCACGTCAATGGCGACGCCCAGCTCCTTACCAATGTGCTTGAGCAGATCGGCGTTAGCGCCAACCAGCTGCTGCGGGTTCTGCGGGTCGCGCCAAAGATAAGGGGGATACTCGGGGTTACCCGTCGCCACCAGACGCTCACATTTACCGGCGGCCGCACTGACCCCGGACAGGCTTACCAGCCCCAGCAGCGCCAAACCTTTCAGCAGACGACGTTCATGCATGTACGGCTCTCGCTTGACGTTGGATAGACACCTCATGACCTCAGTGTTAGATCACTACAGGTCATCGTAGCGCATCCACCGCCAAAGAATAATTGGCCCTGAATTCATAGAATAAGTGCAACGTTTGAAACGATAGTCAGAGAGTCAGCCACCGGTAGAATCCAGGCTCTCACAC
>LNFM01003041.1_pt1 | contig 34036 bp, 29 predicted proteins | sample 596031 | NCBI WGS metagenome assembly LNFM01 (sample SAMN04254537, study PRJNA301005) | activated carbon metagenome | isolation source: dual media filters at the Ann Arbor, Michigan drinking water treatment plant | place: USA: Ann Arbor
GCCGCACCTGCGTCGACTACACCAACGTGCTGGCCGACATCACCGTCGGCTACATGGGCGGGCAGGGCGAGCAGTGGCTGCTGGTGCGCAACGAGCGCGGCGAGGAGCTGCTCGGGTTGCTCGGCGACACCATACAGACGGCTGCACCCGGATCCGCCGGCAAGCGGCAGGGGCCGGTGAAGGGCTTCCTGGCCAACGTGGAACGCGCCGCCGGCGGGCTGCCGCTGCGCCGGATGCCGAACTGGCTGCGTCCGCTGGTCAACTTCCTGATGCCACGCATCGGCCCGCGCGGGCTGGAGTTCGCGCGCACCCGGGTCGAGATGAAGGCGCTGGAGTCGGTGGTGCACCTGCGCCGGGAGCAGCCGCGCCGGCTGCGCCACATGGTGCCGGCGCACCTGTGGAAGCTGGTCGAGCCTTACGGACTGAAGCCGCGGGACGACGAGCGCCCGCGGCCCTGACCCGACCGGTCAGGCGGCTTTCGCGAACTGCGCCATCACGTCCTTCTCGTATGCCTCGACCTTCTGCACGCTGGGGCGCTCGCGCATGCGCGCCATGTGCGCCAGGCAGTTCGGGAAGGCGGACAGGTCGAGCTTGAACTGCGCGGCGCGGCGGAAGCACCAGAAGAAATAGGAATCCACGGCGGTGAAATGGTCGAAGAACCATTCACGCCCGTCGAGCAGTTCCTCGGCGATCTTCAGGTCTTCGAACAGCAGCTTCTGCGCGACTCGCTTCACCCCGTCGAACGCTTCCGGCATGTCGCAGTAGTTCTCCGGGCGGGCATTGGGGGTCAGGTGCGGATGGATCGTCGAAGTGAACCAGGACATCAGCGAGATCGCCTTGAACTCGTCGAAGCCGGCCGGCAGCAGCTTCGCCGCGGGGAAGCTGCGCGCGATGAACTGCTGGATGGCGACATTCTCGGTGAGCGGATAGCCGTCGACGAAAAGCACCGGGACCTTGCCCTTGGGGTTGAACGCCAGGTACTCGGCGCTCTTCTGTTCCTTCGCGCCGGTGTTCACGGTACGCACCGCGAACGGCACGCCGGCTTCGGTCAGGTTCACGTACGCCACCAGCGAGCAGGCCATCGGGGCGTAGCACAGGGTCAGGTCCATCAGTGTCTCCTCCATGTCGGGTCGCGCATCGTACCCCGCCGCGAACCCCGCCACGCACCGGTCGCGGCGGCTGTTGGTCAACTGCGGGTCAACTGCGGGTCAACTGCGGGTCAACTGCGGCCCCCGCGCCCGCGTTAGGATGCTCGACATGGCTCTCTCACGCGCCGACCTCGAAGCCGACCTGCTGCGCAGGCAGTACGAGCAGTTCCATCCGGAACTGCCGATCGTGCCGCAGCATGCGTTCGACGCGTCGCTCGAGCATGCGCTGGCGGCCAACGGCGAGGGCCGTGATCTCTGGCTGTTCGCCTATGGTTCGCTGATCTGGAATCCGCTGTTCCATTTCGACGAGCGTCGCCCGGCGATGGTGCACGGACTGCATCGCCGCTTCTGCCTGTGGTCCAGGATGGGACGCGGCTCGCCCGACCGGCCCGGGCTGATGCTTGCGCTGGAGCATGGCGGACGCTGCCATGGCTTCGCGTTCCGCATTCCCGCCCACCAGGTGCGTACCGAACTCACGCTGATCTGGCGGCGCGAGATGACCATGGGCTCGTACGACGCGCGCTGGGTGAACGCCCTGGCCGACGGCCAGCCGGTGCGTGCGCTGGCCTTCGTGATCAACCGCAAGGGCTGGCAATACGCCGGCAAGCTCCCCGCCGACGAGTTGGTCGAGGTACTGGCGCATGCGCGCGGTCGCCTCGGCTCGGCGGCCGAATACCTGTTCCAGACGGTCGACTGCCTGCGCGCCAACGGCGTGCAGGATGCGCCGCTGTTCGCGCTGGCCGATCGGGTGGCGTCGATGCATGCACGGCATGCGCTCGGCACCGGGTGCCCCGAGCAAGGTGCCTGAGGGCGTTCCGGGGGCCGGGGTTCTGGCGTAGGATTTGCCCCCGGTGCATTGCGGCCAGCCGGCCGTCACCCCTCACTGGAACCCCTTTCCGATGCTCGAAGCCGCCGTTGCCACCTCCCATCCCGCTGCCCGGCCGGGCGCAGTGCCCGCCGCCGCGACGGTCGCCTGCCTGCTGGGCCTGTTCGCGGCCTCCTCCGTGCTGGCCCAATCGTTCCCGTCCAAGAGCCTGCGCATCATCGTCCCCTATGCGCCCGGCGGTGTCGTCGACTTCGTCGGCCGCACGCTCGGGCAGAAGCTGTCCGAGCAGCTCGGCCAGGCGGTGGTGATCGACAACCGCGGCGGTGCCGGCGGCATGGTGGGCGCCGAGGTCGCGGCGCGCGCGGGGGCCGACGGGTACACGATGCTGGTGATGGACCCGGCGATCGTGATCAACCAGAGCCTGCAGCCGAAGGTGCCGTACGACGTGCTGAAGGATTTCCGCACGGTGACCATCGTCACTTCATCGCCGCTGGTGCTGGCGATCAACCCGAAGGTCGGTGCCCGCACCGTGGCCGAACTGGCGGCGATCGCCAAGGCGAAGCCGGGCACGCTGTCGTTCGCCTCGGCCGGCATCGGCACCACGCCGCACATGGCGGGCGAGTTCTTCAAGGCACGCATCGCGCAGGACATCGTGCACGTGCCGTACAAGGGCAGCGGTCCGGCGATGACCGACCTGATCGCCGGCAACGTGCAGATGACCTTCTCGTCGATCGCCGCCGCGATCCCGTTCTTCAAGGAAAACCGGCTGGTCGGCCTCGCCACCACCGGGCCGAAGCGCGTGCCTGCACTGTCCGACCTGCCGACCATGGTCGAGGCGGGCTTCGCCGGCTTCGAGGTCGAGCTCTGGCAGGGGCTGTTCGTGCCGGCGGCCACGCCGAAGGACACCGTCGCCCGGCTGCATGCCGAGACGGTCAAGGCGCTGGGCACGGCCGAGATGCGCGCCGCGCTGGCCAAGGTCGGCAACGACCCGGTCGGCAATTCGCAGGCCGAGGCCGAGCGTTTCGTGCGCGCCGAGCTCGCGAAATGGGCGAAGCTGGTGAAGGACGCCGGCATCAAGCCGCAGTAGTCCGACGGAGGAAGCATCATGGCTGGAGCATCGAACCGTGTCGCCATCGTCACCGGTGCCGGCAGCGGCATCGGCAAGGCGTCCGCACTCGCGCTGCTGCGCGATGGCTGGCATGTCGCACTCGCCGGGCGCCGCGCCGACGTGCTCGAGGCCGCAGCCGCGGAGTCGGGTGCCGGCAACCGCGCGTTGCCGGTGCCGACCGACATCACCTCGCCCGAGTCGGTCGCCGCGCTGTTCGCCGCGGTGAAGCAGGCCTGGGGCCGGGTCGACGTGGTGTTCAACAACGCCGGGCTGAACGCGCCCGGCGTTCCGCTGGAAGACCTGCCCGTCGAGAAATGGCTGGCGGTGGTCAACACCAACCTGACCGGCGCCTTCCTGTGCACCCAGCAGGCGTTCCGGATCATGAAGGCACAGGTGCCGATGGGCGGGCGCATCATCAACAACGGATCGATCTCGGCCCATGTACCGCGGCCCGACTCGGCCCCCTACACCGCCAGCAAGCACGGCATCACCGGCCTGACGAAGACCACCGCGCTCGACGGGCGCAAGTACGACATCGCCTGCTGCCAGATCGATGTCGGCAATGCCATGACCGAACTCGCCGCGCGCATGTCGAAGGGCGTGAAACAGGCCAACGGCGAGATCAGGGCAGAACCCATGATCGACGTCGAGGATGTCGCACGCACCGTCCTGCACATGGCCAACCAACCCCTGCACGTCAACCTGTTCACCGTGACCATCATGGCGACCAAGATGCCCTTCGCCGGCCGCGGCTGACGGATAAATCGGGTCAGAGACGATTTATCTATCCGGCCTGGCCTGTACAGGTGAGCGCTCTGTAAATCGTCTCCGACCCGATTTATCACCCGATTTATTCGAAGCGGTCGGCCTCCATCACCTTCGTCCACGCGACGACGAAGTCGCGCACGAACCTCGTCTGTGAATCGGCGCAGGCGTGCACCTCCGCCAGCGCACGCAGCTGCGAGTTCGAGCCGAACACCAGGTCGACCGTCGTGGCCGTCCAGCGCACATGGCCGGTGCGGCGGTCGCGCCCCTCCAGCACGCCTTCGCGCGCCGACTTCTGCCAGGCCGTGCCCATGTCGAGCAGGTTCACGAAGAAGTCGTTGCCCAGCGTGCCGACGCGGTCGGTGAACACGCCATGCGCCGATCCGCCGACGTTCGCGCCGAGCACCCGCAGCCCGCCGACCAGAACCGTCATCTCCGGCGCCGTCAGCCCGAGCAGCTGTGCCCGGTCGACGAGACGCTCGGTGGCGATGCCTTCCAGCCCCTTGCGCGCGTAGTTGCGGAAGCCGTCCACCATCGGCTCCAGCGGCGCGAAGGCCTGGGCGTCGGTCTGCTCCGCGGTCGCGTCGGTGCGCCCTGGCGTGAACGGCACGGCGATGTCATGGCCGCCCTTGCGTGCCGCCGCCTCGACCGCCGCGCAGCCGCCCAGCACGATCAGATCCGCCAGCGAGATCCGCTTGCCGCCGGCCTGTGCAGCATTGAACGTGCGCTGGACGCCCTCGAGCGCCGCGAGCGCCTTCGCGAGTTCGGCCGGTTCATTGACCTCCCAGTCCTTCTGCGGCGCGAGCCGGATGCGCGCACCGTTGGCGCCGCCGCGCTTGTCGCTGCCGCGGAAGGTCGAGGCCGACGCCCATGCCGTCGCGACCAGCCTCGGGATCGACAGCCCGGAGGCGAGGATCTTCGCCTTGAGCGCCGCGATGTCCGCCGCGTCGACCAGCGGATGGTCTACCGCCGGCACCGGGTCCTGCCAGATCAGTTCCTCCTGCGGCACCAGCGGGCCGAGGTAACGGGAGACCGGGCCCATGTCCCGGTGGGTCAGCTTGAACCAGGCGCGGGCGAACGCGTCGGCGAACTGGCCGGGGTTCTCGAGGAAGCGGCGCGCGATCTTCTCGTAGGCCGGGTCCGTGCGAAGCGCGAGGTCCGCGGTGGACATCATCGGCGCATGGCGCCGCGACGGGTCGTGTGCATCGGGCACCATGCCGGCGCCGGCGCCACCCTTCGGCGTCCACTGGTGCGCGCCGGCAGGGCTCTTCGTGAGTTCCCACTCGAAGCCGAACAGGGTTTCCAGGTAGCTGTTGTCCCACTGCGTCGGCGTCGCCGTCCAGGCACCTTCGAGGCCGCTGGTGATCGCATGCACGCCCTTGCCGCTGCCGAAGGTGTTCTTCCAGCCCAGCCCCTGCTCCTCGATGCCTGCGCCTTCGGGCTCCGGGCCCACGTACGTGGCGGGGTCGGCCGCGCCATGGCACTTGCCGAACGTATGGCCGCCGGCGACCAGCGCGACGGTCTCCTCGTCGTCCATCGCCATGCGCGCGAAGGTGACCCGGATGTCGTGCGCCGAGGCGAGCGGATCCGGCCGGCCGTTCGGCCCTTCCGGATTCACGTAGATCAGGCCCATCTGCACCGCAGCCAGCGGATTGGCGAGGTCACGGTCGCCGCTGTAGCGCTCGTCGGCCAGCCACTTCCCCTCGGGGCCCCAGTAGATGTCCTCTTCCGGTTCCCAGATGTCGGCACGGCCGCCGGCGAAGCCGAAGGTCTTGAAGCCCATCGAATCGAGCGCGACATTGCCGGCGAGGATCATCAGGTCGGCCCAGGACAGGCTGCGGCCATACTTCTGCTTGATCGGCCAGAGCAGGCGCCGCGCCTTGTCGAGGTTGCCGTTGTCCGGCCAGCTGTTCAGCGGGGCGAAGCGCTGGGCGCCCGCGCCCGCGCCGCCGCGGCCATCGGAGATGCGATAGGTGCCGGCGCTGTGCCAGGCCATGCGGACGAAGAACGGACCGTAGTGGCCATAGTCGGCCGGCCACCAGTCCTGCGAGTCGGTCATCAGCGCATGCAGGTCGCGCACCACCGCGTCGAGGTCGAGGCTGCGGAAGGCCTTCGCATAGTCGAAGCCGTCGCCCATCGGGTCGGACAGCGACGAGTGCTGGTGCAGCACCTTGAGGTCGAGCTGCTCCGGCCACCAGTCTGCATTCTTCCGGGAAGCGGTGACCGGGCTGGCGGGGACGTGGCCTGCGAACGGGCATTTCTGTTCCGACATGGTTCTCTCCTTTGTGTTCCACACGGGTGATGGAGTGCAGTGTGGGAGTGGGGCGCGTGCGGGTCCAATTGCATATGGCAATGGGGGCGATAGCCGGCGCTGTCCGTATCGACCTGTCGCGAAGGTTCCCTGTAGAGTCGCGGATCGATCATGAATGGTCCGTGCGCATGTCCCCTGTCCAGTGGCGTTTCGACAACACCTACACCCGCCTCCCCCGCCTGTTCTATTCCAGGCAGGGCGCCGCCGCCGTCCCCGCGCCGAAGCTGGTGATCCTCAACCATGCGCTCGCCGCCGACCTCGGCCTGGACCTCGACGGCGCGGACCCGGCCGACCTCGCGCAGCTGTTCGCCGGCAACCGCCTGCCCGAAGGCACCGAGCCGTACGCCCAGGCCTATGCCGGCCACCAGTTCGGTGGCTTCTCGCTGCTCGGCGATGGCCGGGCGGTGGTGCTCGGTGAACATGTCACGCCCGACGGCCGCCGCGTCGACCTGCAGCTCAAGGGCTCGGGCCCGACGCGCTACTCGCGCAGCGGCGATGGCCGTGCCGCGATGGGGCCGATGCTGCGCGAGTACGTCATCAGCGAGGCGATGCATGCGCTGGGCATCGCGACCACGCGCTCGCTCGCCGTGGCCGGGACCGGCCAGGCGGTGTATCGGGAACGGCCGCTGCCGGGTGCGGTGTTGACCCGCGTGGCCGCGAGCCACCTGCGCGTGGGCACCTTCCAGTACGCGGCGGCGCAGGGCGACCCTGCACTGGTCGCCACGCTGGTCGAGTACGCGCTCGACCGGCACTACCCGCAGTTGAAGGACGAACCCAACCGCGGGCTTGCGCTGCTCAAGGCGGTCGGCCAGCGCCAGATCGCGCTGGTGGTCGAGTGGCTGCGCGTGGGCTTCATCCATGGCGTGATGAACACCGACAACGTCACCATTTCCGGCGAGACCATCGACTACGGTCCGTGCGCGTTCATGGATGCCTACGACCCGGCCACCGTGTTCAGTTCGATCGACCACCAGGGACGTTACGCGTTCGGCAACCAGCCGCGCATCATGCTCTGGAACCTGGCGCGCTTCGCCGAGTCGCTGCTGCCGTCGATCGATGCCGACGGCGAGAAGGCAGTCGCGCTGGCGACCGAAGCGCTGCATGCGCTGGCCGACGATTTCGAGGCGGGCTGGCTGGCGATGATGGGCCGCAAGCTTGGATTGTCCGGCAGCGAGCCGGACGACCGCGCGCTGTGCGACGACCTGCTGTCCTGGATGACCGAGCAGCGCGTCGATTACACCAACACCTTCCGTGCGCTGGCGGTTGACCGGCTGCCGACCGAGGACGGGTTCGACGACGCGGCTTTCGTCGCCTGGCATGCACGCTGGCACGCCCGCCTCGCGCGCCAGGACGACGGGTTGCCGGCGGCAGGTGCACGGATGCGGGCAGCGAACCCCGCGTACATCCCGCGCAACCATCGGGTCGAGGCGGCGCTCGACGCGGGCAGTGCAGGGGACCTGGCGCCACTGCGCCGGCTGCTCGAGGTGCTGTCCGATCCGTATTCGGCGCGTGACGGACTGGAAGACTATGCACGGCCGCCGGCGCCGGACGGGCGGGTGTACCAGACGTTCTGCGGGACGTAGGCATCGCGCCCGCTTCACGCGCTTTCCTTACATGCGGGTATCCTGCACATTGCGGGGGCTCGCGGCCGCGGTATGATCCGCGACCCGGCCGCCCACTGCGGCGCCCGGTCCCCAGCGCAGGGACCGCCCGGTCCATTTGCCGTCCATCGGAGGTTTCAATGATTACCCGTGCAGACACCCTGTCGCGCCCGCAGCGCGCGATTGCCGCCGCCTCGTTCGCCGTCGTCGCCGTTGCCCTCGCGCCGGCCGCCTTTGCCCAGGCCTTTCCGTCCAAGCCGTTGCGGATGGTGATTCCGTTCGCGCCGGGTGGCGGCAGCGATTTCATCGGCCGCATCGCCGCGCAGCAGCTGACCGAGTCGCTCGGCCAGACCGTGGTGGTCGAGAACCGCGGCGGTGCCGGCGGTTCGCTCGGCGTCGAGATCGGCATGAAGGCCGCGCCCGACGGCTACACGCTGACCCTGATCGCCGCCAGCTATCCGGTGAACCCGGCGCTGTACAAGCTGAACTTCGATCCGATCAAGGACATCCAGCCGGTGATCCAGATGTCCCAGGGCCCGTTCCTGGTGGCGGTGCATCCGACGCTGCCGGTGAAGACGGTCAAGGACCTGATCGCGCTGGCGCGCAAGTCGCCGGGCGGCCTCAACTACGCCACCAGCGGACAGGGCAGCATCGTGCACCTGGCCACCGAGCACTTCAGCAGCATGGCCGGCATCAAGATGACGCACATCCCGTACAAGGGTACGGGCCCGGCGCTGACCGACACCATCGGCGGCCACACCCAGCTGATCTTCGGCAGCATCGCCTCCACGCTGCCGTTCGTGCGGTCCGGCAAGCTGCGCCCGATCGCGGTCACCACCGCCAAGCGCATCGCCGCCGAGCCGAACATCCCGTCGATCGGCGAGACCGTGCCCGGCTATGACGTGACCAACTGGCACGGCATCCTCGTGCCGCGCAACACGCCGCGCCCGATCGTCGACCGGATCAATGGCGACCTGCAGAAGGCGCTGTCGAACAAGGAGATGATCAGCCGCCTGAACGCCGATGGCGTCGAGCCGGCCGGTGGCACGCCGGAAGCGTTCGGTGCGCGGATCGCTCGCGAGATCGAACTGTGGCGCAAGATCGTCGCGCAGGCCGGCGTGAAGGCCGAGTAACGCAGCCGGTGCCGCCCGGCTCCGCGGCAGTTGCGGGCCGGGCACACGTTGCAGTGCTCGGGACGGGGTCGAGGCAGTCATGCCCGGCCCCGTTTTCGTTGGCGGGGCCGGGGCGGTAAATGGGGTCTGACCCCGATTGTTTCAGGCGCGGGCGAGGGACTGCGTGGTGGCGGGGTTGCGCCTGGGGGCGCCGATGAATGCGAAGTCCACCTCCGGTTGCCTGCCGCTGACGATGTCGGCGATCGCCTTGCCGGATCCGCAGGCATGGGTCCAGCCGAGGGTGCCGTGTCCGGTGTCGAGGTACAGGTTGGGGATCCGGCTCTGGCCGATCAGCGGCACGTTCGACGGCGTGGCCGGCCGCAGCCCGGTCCAGTAACGCACCTGCGAACGGTCGCCCGCCTCCGGGAACAGCTCGAACAGGCGGTCGACGATCGCGCGGCAGCGGGTCTCGTTCAGCTCGGTGTCGTAGCCGTTGAGCTCGGCGGTGCCGGCGCAGCGCAGCCGGTCGCCCAGCCGCGAGAACACGATCTTGTACTCGTCGTCGGTCAGGCTCACGTTCGGCGCGACATGCTGCGGGCCGACCGGCAGGGTCACCGAGTAGCCCTTCGCCGGATAGACCGGCACGTCGATGCCGACCGTGCCGAGCATGCGCGCGCTGTAGCTGCCCATCGCCATCACGAAGGCATCGGCGCGCAGCGTCGACGGCGTGCCGTTGACGTCGACCACCCGCGCCGATTCGATCCGGCCGCCCGCCTTGTCGAGACCGAGGATGCGCGTCTCGTTGAGGAAGGTGACGCCGCGCGCGCTGGCAAGCTTCGCCAGGGCGACGCTGAACGCGTGGGCATCGCCCGACTCGTCGGATGCGGTGAAGCTGCCGCCGACCAGCCGTGCGCGCGCCGAGGCCAGTGCCGGTTCGATGCGCACGCAGGCGTCGGCATCGAGCATGTCGATCTCGCAGCCGTGGTCGCGCATCACCTGCGCCGGGGCGATCGCCGCGTCGAACTCCTTCGGGTCGGTGTAGAAGTGCAGGATGCCGCGGGTCAGGTGGTCGTACTCGAGCCCGGTCTCCGCCCGCAGCGCCTGCAGCGTGGCCCGGCTGTACAGCCCGAGGCGCACGATCTGCGCGATGTTGTGCCGGGTGCGCGACGGCAGGCACTCGAGCAGGAACCGCGCGCACCAGCGCCACTGCGCCGGGTCCATGCGCGGACGGAACAGCAGCGGCGCATCCTCGCGCGCGAGCCATTTCAGCACCTTCAGCGGCGCCGACGGGTTGGCCCAGGGTTCCGCATGGCTGACCGAGATCTGTCCGCCGTTGGCGAAACTGGTCTCGTTGCCCGCGACCGGCTGGCGGTCGACGACGGTGACTTCATGGCCGGACTTGTTCAGGAACCATGCAGCAGTGGTGCCGATCACGCCGGCACCGAGCACGATGACTTTCATCGCTTTCTCCAGGGTTGTGCAGACAGGGAGGCAGCGTCGATGAACCCGACACCGCCCGACTGTCCGTTTACCTGAGAGATTGCGCGGGCCGGACGATCATGCGTCCGTAGCCACGTTGCCCCTTCGGTGGGCCCCATCCCGCCGTGCGCTCGAACCTCGCTTCGCACGGCAGCCGGGCCGCTCTCCAGTCTGCCAAACCGTATCCAGTATATGGGCCTGAGCGATCCCGGGCGGGTTGCGCCTTCGGCGGCCAGTCGCGACCGACGCCCTTTCGGACGTCTCCTCCGCTACCGGCACTCTCCTGAATACGGGATCAGTCTAAGCCCGTGAATCGGCTCCGGTCAACCGATCCGGTCACTGTGGCGCCCGCCGCGCATGGCGGATCGCCAGCAACAGGCAGACGAGGCCCGACGCGGCCGCCGCGGCGAGCGACCCGAACATCGCCGGGTAGCTGCCGGAGAGCTGGTAGCCGACCGCGAACAGCGCAGGCCCTGCAAGCACGCCGGCGTATGCGAACGACGAGGTGCCGGCGGTCAGCGTCGCGATCTCGCGCGGCGGGGAGATGCGCGTCGCTTCGGCATGGTAGACGCCGTTCCAGCCGAAGGAGGTGGCGCCCAGGATCGCGATGATCGCGGTGACCAGCGCTGGTGACCAGCTCGCGTCGAGCCAGAACAGCGCGAGGCAGGCGAAGATCGTGCACAGCGACAGGCCGATCAGCACCGGGGGGCCTGAGGTGCGGTCGGCGAGGATGCCCCAGACCGGGCGTGCCAGCGCGCCGGCGGCCTGGTACAGCGCGAGCAGCGCACCGGCTTCGATCAGCGAATAGTCGGCGACCAGGTACAGGTAGGACACCAGGAAGGTCAGCACGCTGCGCTGGATGAACGCGAACCAGAACCCCGACAGCGCCAGCCAGCGCAGCGCGGGCCGCGCCCAGACCATCCCGATGCCGCCGGTGCGCGTGCCGAACAGTTTCGCCTCGCGGTTGCGTTCGCTGTCCCAGACCGGATGCACCCATTGCATCAGGAGCAGCGCGCAGAAGGCGACCGCGATCGCCGGCAGCACCGACCACTGCCAGCCCATGCTGACCGCGATCAGCGGGGCCGTGAGCCCGACCACCACGCCGCCGGCGGGCACGCCGCTCTGCTTGACCGAAAAGATGAGGTTGCGATGGCGTGGCGAGGTGAAGCGGACGATCACCTGCGCCGCACCCGGATTGACCAGGCCGAGCGCGAAGCCGCAGAGCACGGTCGACACCACCATCGTCGCCAGCGACGGCACCGCGGCCAGCGCCATGCCGACGATGCTCAGCAACGCCGCCACCTGCGCCGTGCGCGCCGGTCCGAGCCGGCTGACCAGCCCGCCACCGAAGGTCGCGCTGAGCACCGCGCAGCCGAACAGCATGCTGACCTGGTAGCCGATCCACGAGGCATCGATGCCGAGCGTCTCCGCGATCTTCGGCGCCACGCTCGGCAACGTCACGTTGGCACAGGCGGAGACCGACTGCACCAGCGTGACCAGGATCACCGCGACCCAGGCCGACGCGCGCGGGTCGTTGCGGTCGGGGGACGCTGCCGTGGCGGGGTCTGTCTGGCTTCGCTGCATGAGCCGGGTCCCTGCCCTCAATCGATCGGCAGGTAGTTCACTTCGACGATGTCGACATCCTCGATCCCGGCCGGCGTGTGCAGCGTCACCGTGTCGCCTTCGCGCGCCCTGGTCAGTGCACGCGCCATCGGCGACACCCACGAGATGCGCCCGCGTTCGGTGTCGATCTCGTCGATGCCGACGATCGACAGCACCTGCTCGCTGCCGTCCTCGCGCGCGATGCGCACGGTCGCGCCGAAGAACACCTGGTCGGTCCATTCGCGCGCGGCCGGGTCGACTACCTCGGCGAGGTCGAGCCGCCGGGTGAGGAAGCGGATCCGCCGGTCGATCTCGCGCAGCCGCCGCTTGCCGTAGATGTAGTCCGCGTTCTCGGAGCGGTCGCCATTGGATGCCGCCCACGACACCGCCTTCACCACCTCGGGCCGTTCGCGGTCGAGCAGGTGCTTGAGCTCGGTCTTCAGGCGCGTGTAGCCGTTCGGGGTGATGTAGTTGCGGCTGCCCGCGGGCAGCGGCGACGGCGCTTCGACTTCATCATCGCCGTCGCTGTCGTTGTCCGATTCCTTCGTGAAGGCCTTGTTCAAGCGCGGTCCTGTGTGGTGTGCGGGCTGGCACGGCGCGCATGGCGCACGCCCGATTGTGCACGCAGCGCGAGCAGCATGCCTGCCAGCGGCGTGCAGGCGAGCAGTGCGAAGGTGGTGGTGTAGGTGCCGGCCCAGCCGTACAGCGTGGTGAACAGCGACGGGCCTGAGAGGGCGGTGAAGAACAGGAAGAACCCGGCGCCGCTCGAGGTGAGGCCGACCCGTCCCGGCGGCGACAGCCGTGCGAGCTGGCCGTGGAACACGCCGTTCCAGCCGATGCCGATGAAGCCGAACAGCGCGAAAACCACGATCACCGCGAAGCGCGGCCAGGCTTCGTCCATCAGGCCGGTGAGCAGGCACATCCCGGTCATCAGCGCGCCGGCGACGGTGAGGATGGTCAGGCTGTCGCGCAGCCGGTCGGCGAGGAAGCCGAGCGCGATCCGGCCCAGGGTGCCACCGAGCTGCGCCGCGCCGGAGATCAGTCCGGCCACGACCAGCGAGTAGCCGATGTCCTTCACCAGCAGGTTGACGGTGAAGGCGGTCAGCGCCACGTGCATCACGTTGAACGATGCGCCGGCCAGCACCAGGTAGCGGATGGGCGTATCCGACCACACCGCCGGGATGCCGCCGAACGGATGCTGCAGCCAGGGCGCGCGCGGGTCGCGGTCGTCGTCCCAGCGCGCGCGGTGCGGCTGCAGGGTCGCGACCAGCGTGAGGCAGCAGCCGGCGAACAGCACCAGCGCGCTCTGCCAGCCGAAGAACACGGCAACCAGCGGGCCGATGATCGAGGCCAGCATGCCGCCCAGCGGCACGCCCGCCTGCTTCAGCGAGAACACGACGTTCTGGCGCTCGATCGGGGTGAAGCGCGCCAGCGCATGCGCGGTGGCCGGGGTGGTGATGCCGAGCGCAAGGCCGATGAGGATGGAGCCGGCGATGATCATCGGCACGGTGCCGATGCTGGCCAGCAGCAGGCCGATGGCGCTCGTGCTGAGGGTGCACTGGATGGTGCGTGCCGCGCCCAGCCGGCGGATCAGGGTGCCGGTGATGAAGGTCGAGCACAGCGCGCAGCCGTAGACGATGCTGGCCTGGAAGCCGATCAGGGAGGCGTCGACGCCGAGCGCGCGCGCGATCACCGGCGCCAGCGCGGGCAGGGCGGCGGTGCAGATGGCGATCAGTGCCTGCGTCGCGGACGCGAGCGCGATGACCGCGGTGGCGGATGTGGGTGCGCTCACGCGCCGGGACAGGACATTGCCCGACGATTGTATCGCGCACTCCTTCGCGGGCCATCGCGCTATCCTGTCCCATCCCGGACGAAATGCCCTTTCCCGATGCGTATCCTGATCGTCGAAGATGAACCGCTGCTGGCCGACGGCCTGTCGCGCTCGCTGAAGCAGGCCGGGTATGCGGTCGACTGCCTCGATGACGGGCAGGCCGCCGACACCATGCTGCTGTCCGAGCAGTACGACTGCGTGATCCTCGACCTCGGCCTGCCGCGCATGGACGGCCTGCAGGTGCTGGCCCGGCTGCGCAAGCGCGGCGGGCGCACGCCGGTGCTGATCCTCACCGCGCGCGACCGGCTCACCGATCGCGTCGATGGCCTCGACCTCGGCGCCGACGACTACATGAGCAAGCCGTTCGACCTGCCCGAACTCGAGGCGCGGGTCCGGGCGCTGATCCGCCGCGCACAGGGCTCGGCCAGCGCGGACATCGTGGTCGGCGGCCTCTCGCTCGACACCGTCGGCAAGCGCGCGTCGGTGGCCGGCGCGGCGGTGGAACTGTCCGCGCGCGAGTTCGCGGTGCTCGAGGTGCTGATGCTCAGGGCCGGGCGCGTGGTCGGCAAGACGCAGCTGTCCGAGCGGCTGTACAGCTTCGGCGAGGAGGCCGGGCCGAACGCGATCGAGGTCTACATCCACCGGCTGCGCAAGAAGCTGGATCCGGCGGTGGTCGGCATCCGAACCATCCGCGGGCTGGGCTACCTGCTCGAAGAACCCGTCGTGGCGCCCGATGCTGGCTGATGCACCGCTGCGCCGGCAACTGCTGGTCTGGCTGCTGCCGCCGATCCTGATTCTCTGGTCGGCGAGCGCCTGGACCACCTATTCGCTGGCCTACCGCTTCGCCACCAGCGCGTTCGACCGGGCGCTGCACGATTCCGCGATCGCGCTGGCCGGCCAGTTGCGGGTCGATTCCACCGGGCGCGTGATGGTCGACCTGCCGCAGATCGCACAGAAGGTGCTGGTGTCCGACCTGCGCGACCGCGTCTACTACAACGTGTCGGGCCCTGCCGGCGAGTTCCTGATGGGCTACAGCGGCATGCCGGTGCCCCCGGCGCGCAATCAGGCGCTGCCTGGCGCGGCCGGCCGGCCCGACGCGGTCGAAGACACCGACGCGGGGAGCGGCCTCGCCATCGAGCTGCCGCCGCCGCGATTCTACGAGGCGGAGTACCGCGGGCAGCCGGTCCGCATCGCCGCGATGACCGTCCCGCTCGCCTCGCTGTCCGCCGGCCAGATCGAAGGCCATGCGCTGGTGCAGGTTGGCGAGACCCTCGCCGAGCGGCGCGACATGGCGCGCGACGTGCTGATCGCCACGCTGCTGCCGCAGATCGCACTGATGCTGCTGATGATCGGCATGGTGTATGTCGGCATCGGCCGCAGCGTCGCGCCGGTCGAAGCGCTGCGCCGGGAAATCGAGAACCGTTCGATCCGCGACCTGACGCCGGTCAAGGAAGATCGCGCGCCGCCCGAGGTGCGCCGCCTGGTGCGTTCGTTGAACGACCTGCTCGCCCGCATGTCGACGACGCTCGCCGCGCAGCAGCGTTTCATCGCCGATGCCGCGCACCAGTTGCGCACGCCCACCGCGGCCCTGAAGACGCAGGTCGAGCTCGCGCAGCGTGCGGCTGATCCGGCCGAGACCCGCGAGCGGCTGGCGCAGATCCATGCCGCGGCCGACCGCAACGCGCGCCTGGTCAACCAGCTGCTGTCGATGGCGCGTGCGGAACCCGGCCGTACCGAGCCGATGGCGCATCGGCCGGTCGACATCGTGGACATCGCCCGGGCAGCCGCCGAGCACTGGGTGCCGCAGGCGATCGCGCGTTCCATAGACCTCGGCTTCGAAGCCGGTTGCCGCAGCACCGAAGGGCCGGTGACGGTCTCCGGCGATGCGGTGATGCTCACCGAGATGCTGGGCAACCTGATAGACAACGCGCTGCGCTATACGCAGCCTGGCGGTACGGTGACGGTGAGCGTCGAGCGCTCGGTCGAGGGTGAGCAGGCGAAGGTCCGGCTGGGCGTCGAGGACGACGGTCCGGGCATCGACGAAGCGGAGCGCGAACGCGTGTTCGAACGCTTCCATCGGGTGCTGGGGACCGGCACGGAAGGTGCCGGCCTCGGCCTGGCGATCGTGCGCGAGATCGCCCGGGCGCACGCGGGACGGGTCGACCTGTCCACCGGGGCTGGAGGTGCCGGTGCCCGTTTCACCGTCGTGCTGCCGGTGTCCGCGCCGCCCGCCGGGGCCCCGGCGGGCCAGGCCGCGCTGCCGGGTTGAAATCCCGCCCGCCAGCCCCACATCCCTTGGCCACGGGCCTGCCCGTCCGCACTGCGGTACTTTCCAGCCCACTCAGCCCATTCCGGATCTGCACGACATGACCGATACCTCCACCGTTCCCGAAAACGCACCGGCCGCGGAAGGCCGCGAGACCCTCGGCTTCCAGGCCGAAGTGAAGCAGCTGCTGCACCTGATGGTGCACTCGCTGTACAGCAACAAGGAGATCTTCCTGCGCGAGCTGATCTCCAACGCGTCGGACGCCTGCGACAAGCTGCGCTTCGAGGCGCTGAGCGATGGCGCGCTGTTCGAGGGCGATCCCGACCTGGCGATCGATGTCGGCTTCGACCCCGCCGCACGCACGATCACCATCGTCGACAACGGCATCGGCATGACCCGCCAGGAATCGATCGACAACCTGGGCACGATCGCCAAGTCGGGCACGCGCGAGTTCCTGTCCCGGCTCTCCGGCGACCAGGCGAAGGACGCCAGCCTGATCGGCCAGTTCGGCGTCGGCTTCTATTCCGCGTTCATCATCGCCGACCGGGTCACCGTCAGCACCCGCCGCGCCGGCGTGCCGGCCGCGCAGGGCGTGCGCTGGGAGTCGACCGGCGACGGCGAGTACACGCTCGAGGCGATCGATCGCCCGGCGCGCGGCACCGAGGTGACCCTGCACCTGCGCGAAGGCGAAGACGATTTCCTCAACGCGATGCGCCTGCGCAACGTCATCCGCAAGTATTCCGACCACATCACCCTGCCGGTGCGCATGCACAAGGAGCGCTGGGACGCCGAGAAGTCGGAGTACGTGACCGAGTCCGAGCGCGAGACGGTGAACCAGGCCTCCGCGCTCTGGTCGCGGCCGAAGTCGGAGATCACCGACGAGCAGTACAACGAGTTCTACAAGCATGTCGCGCACGACTTCCAGGATCCGCTGGCCTGGGCGCATGCGCGGGTCGAGGGCAAGCAGGAATACACCCAGCTCTTGTACGTGCCTTCGCGCGCGCCCTTCGACATGTACGACCGGCAGCACAAGCGCGGGCTGAAGCTGTACGTGCGGCGCGTGTTCATCATGGACGACGCCGAGCAGCTGCTGCCGGCCTACCTGCGCTTCGTGCGCGGCGTGGTCGATTCGAACGACCTGCCGCTGAACGTGTCGCGCGAGATCCTCCAGCAGAGCCGGGACATCGACGCGATCCGCGCCGGCTGCACCAAGCGCGTGCTGTCGATGCTCGACGACCTCGCCGAGAACGCGAAGGAGAAGTACGCGACGTTCTGGACCGAGTTCGGCAAGGCGCTGAAGGAAGGCATCGGCGAGGACTTCGCCAACCGCGACCGGGTCGCGAAGCTGTGCCGGTTCTCGACCACGCAGTCGGGCAGCGCGGCGCAGGAGGTCTCGCTCGCCGACTATGTCGGCCGCATGAAGCCGGGCCAGGAGAAGATCTACTACATCACCGCCGACACCCATGCGGCGGCGAGCAACAGCCCGCACCTCGAAGTGTTCCGCAAGAAGGGCATCGAGGTGCTGCTGCTCTCCGACCGGGTCGACGAATGGATGATGTCGAACTTCCCCGAGTTCGAGGGCAAGCCGCTGGCGTCCGTGGCCAAGGGCCAGCTCGACCTCGGTGCACTGGAAGATGAAGCCGAAAAGGCCGAGCAGACGAAGACCGCCGAGGAGTTCAAGCCGCTGGTCGAGCGCGTGAAGGCCGCGCTCGGCGAACGCGCGAAGGACGTGCGCGTCACCCTGCGGCTCACCGATTCGCCCGCCTGCCTGGTGGTGGAGGAGGGCGACATGGGGATGAACCTCGAACGCCTGTTGAAGGCGGCCGGCCAGAGCATCGGTCCGGGCAGCAAGCCGATCCTCGAAGTGAATCCGCACCACGCGCTGGTCGAGCGGCTGTCCGCGGAGACCGACGAGGCCCGCTTTGCGGACTGGGCGAACCTGCTGTTCGAGCAGGCGATGCTCGCCGAGGGTGGCCAGCTTGAAGATCCAGGTTCGTTCGTGCGCCGCCTGAACGGCCTGATGCTGGCGCTGGCCGGTTCGGCGAAGTAGCCGTCGCGCACGCCGGCCTCAGGGCGGGGGGAGCCGGCCGGCGATCTCGAAGCCGCCGGCCGTCCCGCGCGGCGCCGGGCGCAGGACCACGGCCTCGCCCATGGCCGGATGGACGCCGGTCAACGCCGTGATGTTGACCTGGTGCGTCACCACCACCAGCGTGTCCCTGCCGCGGTGCGCCGCGATCCGCTTGCGCAGTTCCGCCGTCTGCACGGCGCCGGCATTGGCGCCGCCGCTGCCCAGATGGGGATCGAAGAATGAATCGGCGCTCGGCCAGGGCGTGACCCGGCCGAACGCCTCCGTCGCGGTGTCGATGCAGCGGCACCAGCGGCTGGACAGTACTTCGCCCACCGGTACGCCTGCCGCACGGAACGCTTCGCCGAAGCGCCGCGCCTGCTGCCTCCCCGCGTCCGAAAGGGTGCGCTGGGTGCTGCAGTCGTCCAGCCGGAAGCCGGGCGGGTCGCCGATGCCGGGCACGGTCTGCGCGTGGCGCACGAGCACCACCAGGCCACCGCCCCGCAGCGCGGCCCAGGGATCCTCGGCGGGCGCGGCAGCGCGCACCGGCGCCACTGCGGGGCCCGCGCAGAGCAGCACGAGCAGGATGGCCAGCGCGATGGACAGCGGCGGCGGCAAGGCCGGGGACAGGGACAGGGACGGCGCGCGGAGCATCTTTCGAGTCTACGGGGCCGGCGCCCGCAGGCGGCGCGCGGCCCGATTGCCGAGGCCGGCCCGGGCGCTGCCCCGCGAAGCCTTGCCGGCACTATCATCGCGCTGATGGCGGACGAAAGTCCCGCGTTCCGCGATACCCCGACACGCTCAGGAGGCATTCGATGATCAGGCTGTACACGACGAAAAGTTCAGGCAACGGCTACAAGGTACGGCTCCTCGCCGCGATGGTCGGTGCACCGATCGAGCAGGTGTTCATCGATTTCGAGAAGAAGGAACACAAGGCACCCGGATTCCTGAAGCTGAACCCGCGCGGGCAGGTGCCGGTGATCGAGGTCGAGGGCCGCGTGTTCTGGGATTCGACCGCCTGCCTGGTCTATGTCGCGCGCAAGTACGGCGGCGAGTCCTGGCTGCCGACCGACCCGCTGGGCATGGCCGAGGTCGAACAATGGCTGGCGCTGGCATCGAACGAGATCCAGTTCGGCATCCAGGCCGCACGCGGCGTCCTGCGGCTCGGCCGCCAGGGCAATGTCGCCGAAGGCCAGGCGCGGGGCAGGGTCGCACTCGACGCGATCGAGCAGCGGCTCGCGGACACCCCGTGGCTGGCGCTCGGCCGGCCGACCATCGCGGACATCGCCTGCCAGGCCTATGTCGGCGTTGCCGACGAGGCGGGCATCGACATGAATGCCTATCCGCGCACGCAGGCCTGGCTCAAGCGCATCGAGGGCCTGCCGGGCTGGGTGAGCCGGGCACAGTGATCCTCGCCATGTACATAGACGCCTGCGCGGTCGCACGATGAGCCTTTCGCTGCCTGCCGCTCCCCCGGGCCCGGCGTTCGTGCATGCGCACAGCCCGGCACCGCGCTGGCAGGATGCGGCAGCCGCCTGTGCGCGCACCATCGCCGATGCAGGCATCGGCGCGAACCTGGGCTTCGTCTACGTGACCGACAGCCACGCCGCCGACCTGGCGGCCATCGTCGAGGCACTGCGCGAGGCCAGTGGCGTTGCGCACTGGGTCGGTACGGTCGGCATCGGTGTCTGCGCGACCGGCGTCGAGTACCTCGACCGGCCTGCGATCGTCACCCTGGCTGGCGCCTTCCCGGCGGACGGGTTCCGCCTGCTTCCCCTGCTCGACGATCCGGCGGCCCTGCCCGAGGGCCTGTATGCGTGCGGCGCCCAGGACGCGAACCTGGCCGTGCTGCATGGCGACCCGTCGTGCCGGCACCTGCTCGAACTGATCGGCGGCGTCGCGCAGCGGGTGTCCAGCGGCTTCGTGATCGGCGGGCTCACCAGTTCTCGGGGCGCGCCGGCGCAGGTGCTGGACGTGGTGTCCAGCGGCGGCATGTCGGGCGTGCTGTTCGGCGAGAACGTGCGCGTGCTGACCCGGCTCAGCCAGGGCTGCTCGCCGATCGGCCCGCGCCACCGGGTGACCGAATGCCACCGCAACGTGGCGATGAAGCTCGACGGAAGGCCGGCCCTCGAGGTGTTCGATGCCGATGTCGGCGAACGCCTCGCGCGCGACTACCGGAAGGCGGCCGCGGAGGTGTTCGCGGCGCTGGGCATCCCCGGCAGCGATACCGGCGACTACCTGGTGCGCAACCTGGTGGGCATCGACCCGCAGCAGCAGTGGGTTGCCGTCGGTGACTGGCTCGATCCGGGCAGCGAGCTCATGTTCTGCCGGCGCGATGCGAAGAGTGCCACCGAAGACTTCGAGCGCGTGCTGCTCGGCGCCCGCGAAGCGATCGATGGCACGCCGCGCGGAGGCCTGTACTTCTCCTGCCTCGGCCGCGGCGAGAGCCTGTTCGGACCGGACTCCGCCGAACTGAAGCTGATCACCCGCCACCTGGGCGAGTTCCCGCTCGCCGGGTTCTTCGGCAACGGCGAGATCTCGCATGACCGGCTGTACGGTCATACGGGCGTGCTGCTGCTGTTCCTGTGAGGCGCGGCTGGCCCCTTGCGCGCGCACCCGCTTGAGGTGCGGCGGCAGCGACCCCATATCGGCAGTTTGAACAGGACGGTCCCCGGCCCATGCAATTCAAGGATTACTACAAGACCCTCGGCGTGGAGCGCAGCGCGAGCGACGACGATATCCGCAAGGCGTATCGCAAGCTTGCGCGCAAGTACCACCCGGACGTCTCGAAGGAGAAGAACGCCGAGGAGCAGTTCAAGGCGGTCGGCGAAGCCTATGAAGTGCTGAAGGACGCCGAGAAGCGCGCCGCCTACGATCGGCTGGGCACGCACCGGCCCGGGCAGGATTTCCGGCCGCCGCCCGGATGGGAGCAGCAGTACGGACGCGGCGGCGGTTTCCGCAACCAGGACATGGACGGCCTCGACCTCGGCGACCTGTTCGGCGGGCTGTTCGGCGGCGGTGCCGGCAAGGCCGGCGGCTTCGGCCGGGGCCGTGCGCGCAGCGCGCCCCCGCGTGCGCCGATCGAGGCCGACGTGACCATCACGCTGGACGAGGCGTTCAACGGCACCGAGCGCACGTTCCAGATCTCCGCAGGCGACGGAACCCAGTACCCGGTCACCGTGCGCATCCCGAAGGGTGCCGCCCACGGCACGCGGATGCGGGTGCCCACGCGCGGCGTGGCCGGCGACATCATGCTCACGGTGCGCATCGCGGCGCACCCGGTCTATACCGTCGATGGCCGCGACCTGCAGGTCGACCTCGGGCTGACGCCGAGCGAGGCGGCCCTCGGTACCGCGGTCGAGGTGCCCACGCCGGCCGGTTCCGTGCGGTTGAAGGTCAAGCCCGGTACCTCCAGCGGCCAGCGATTGCGGCTGACCGGTCGCGGCCTGCCGAACCCGAGCGGCGATCCGGGGAACCTGTATGCGCGGGTGCTGGTGAAGGTGCCGGCCGAACTCAGCGAGGCCGAACGCGAGGCCTACGAACAGCTGGCGCGGGTGTCGACGTTTGACCCCAGGGCGTAGGGACCAGGGTCAGGGGTCAGCGCTTTCCGGCAGTGCGCTGAACGGCGAGGCCTGTCCGGTGCTGCCCGGGTCGAAACGCCGCGCGCAGCCGCGCAGCAGCGCGACCAGGGCCGGGTGGCGCTCCGATTCCCACACCACCACCCGCGTTTCGCCGGCGGCACCTTCGCGCGCCGGGAATCGCGCGACCAGGCGCACGATTGAAATCCGGCCGGGCGCCGCCGCGGTTCCAGGCCCGCTTCCGGGATCAGGACCGGTGGCCGGCGCCGCCGAGTCGGCTGCCGCCTCGCGCCGCTTGCCCAGCCTGACCTGGAGCGAATGCGGCAGGCGGTCGAGCACTGCGGCCGCGCGCAGCACGCGGTGCCGGATCACCTCGACGGTGGCGTCCGGTGCCGCGTCGCGGAACACGATGCGCTCGGCAAGCGCGGGGGCGGGCAGCCGGTGCAGCAGCGAAGTGTCCAGCACCCAGCGCCAGAGCTGGTCGAGCGCGCGGCCCGCAGGCAGTTCGCCGCGGTCGATCGTGCGCAGGCCCGGGGTGGACGCGGCGGGCGCGATCGTCGCGCTGCGCCCCGGGTCCTCGACCACGGCGCGGACGCGCCAGTCGGTGGTCCATCCGGTACCGGCCGCCACCGTATGCACCAGCACCAGCTCGAGCCCTGCCAGGCGACCCTTCCTTCGCCGCAGCCGCGACGCGAGGACGCCGGCGAGCCGCTGCCCGATCGGCGAGTGTGCCGTCATCGGGGTCGCGGTTTCGGGCGTCGACTGCAAGGGCCTGATCATCGGCTGGTCCGGGATGACCCGGGTGGCATAATCCCGGAGAGCGGCAAGCTTCTTCCCTCGAGCGATTTTCCGCAAGCAGGCCCGGACCCAGATGAGCGATTACCTCGATACCCTGGTCGACTTCGTCGACGCCACGCGGCTGGACGACGTGCCGCCGGCCGCGCTCGCGCACCTGCGGTCGATCTTCGCCGACACGCTGGTTGCATTCGCCGCCGGCATGCAGCAGCCCGAGATGAAGGCCCTGGCCGCGCGCCAGCTCGCCGAGAGCGGCGGTGGCCATGCCATGATCGTCGGCACCGGCCAGCGCTGTGGCCCGATCGAGGCTTCGGCGCTGAATGCGGCCGCAGGCTGCTGGCTCGAGATCGACGAGGGCAACCTCGAGGCCAACGGCCATCCCGGCATCCAGGTGCTGCCTGCGGCCCTGGCGGTCGCACAGCAGCGGGGTGCCAGCGGCAGGGCGTTCCTCGAAGCCTGCGCGATCGGCTACGAGGTCGCCGGGCGCATCGGCAGCGCCTGCGACCAGCGGATGATCGTGCATCCCCACGGCACCTATGGCGTGGTCGGCGCCGCGGTGGCGGTGGCGAAGCTGTGCGGCCTGCCGCGCGACAGGCTGCGCGAACTGATCAGCCTCGCCGGCTCATCGCCGCTCGCCGGCAACCGGATGACCATGAAGGATGGTGCGACGCTGCGCAACTGGTACGCCGCGCACAGCGCGCAGATGGGGCAGATGGCGCTGCGCCTGATCGAGGCCGGGTTCACCGCGCCGTACGACGGCATCGCGCCCACCTGCAACGAGATCCTCTTCGACAATTTCCGCCCGGACGTGGTCGTCGCCGGGCTGGGCAGCCGCTGGCTGCTGGGCGACGGCTACATCAAGCTCTATCCGTGCGGGCGGCCGGTGCATGCGGCGATCGATGCGCTGCGCGACGCGCTCGCCCGCGCGCCGCAGCCGGTGCGGGCGGAAGACGTCGCGCGCATCGAGGTGCGGGCGTTCCAGTTCGCCGCCTACCTGAACCGCACCGACATCCGCAATGCGTTTGCAACCCGCTTCTCGACGCCGTTCGCGCTGGCGAGCGTGCTGGTCCATCGCAGCCACGGGCTCGAATGCTTCGATGAAGCCGCGGCCGCCGACCCGCTGATCCTCGACCTCGCGCGCCGGGTGCAGCTGGCCGAGGACGCGGGCTACACGGCTGCATGGCCGGCGCGCCAGCCGTGCGACGTGGTGCTGGTGATGAACGACGGCAGCCGCCTGTCCGGCCACTGCGAGGTGATGCGCGGAGAGCCGTCCAACCCGGTCGACCGGGCCGAGTTCCAGGCGAAGTTCATGGCGATCGGCACGCCGATCTGGGGCGAGGACATGGCAGCTCGCATCCATGCCGCCGCGTTGACGGTGGACGCCACCGAGGACATGCGCCTGTTCGCGGGCAGCCCGGGCATTTGACGCCGCAGGGGCGGCCGGCGGGTGTCGACCCTATAATCGGGCGCCTTACACGCCTCGATCCCGACCCATGAACACGCTGCCCGATCCGCGGCGCTATCCGGCCCGCGGAGCGCCTGACCGCCTGCTCGAACTCGCGCGTGCATCGCTGGCCACCGGCGATCCGATCGCGCGCTCGGTGCACAACGACGTGCTGCTGTCGGCGATCCGCGCCTGCCATGCCGAGTCCAACGATGCCGAGGTCGCCGCCGCACTGGCTGCCGCAGGGTCGGCCGCTGAATATGCCTGCCTGGTGCAGCGCGCGGGCGAGGCGTCCGAGGCGCCGCTGGCGACCGGCGAGATCGGTGCGCGGCTGTTCGCGCTGCCGCTGGTCATCGTCACCGGCGGACGCGAGGGCGCGATCCTCAGTGGTGCGCTGCCCGATGTCGATGCGGTCAGCGCGCTGCTTTCGGAACACTCGGCGCTCGGCGACGTGCAGCGCTTCTCGCTCGGCAATGCGCTGTGCACGGTGGATCGACTCGAGGCGATCGGCTGCGGCGAACTCGCCCGCGCGCAGGTCGATGCGCTGGCAAGGCTTGCGCCCGGTTTCGAACCCGCGCCCATCGTGCTTCCTTCGGCGGACGAATCGGTGCACCTGCGCTTCCTGGTGGGGGTCGCCTGGGTCAGCAGCGAAGCGAAGCGCTGGATCAGCGCGCGCGATCCGGTCGGCAAATGGGCGACGCCGCTCACGCACCTGGTCGCCGGCCAGCTCGCGCAGCCGAACGTGACCGTGCTGCCGCTGGCGCGGCCGCCGGTGCCGCTCGCGCTGGCGGCCGCCATCGGCCAGGCCGCGGTCGCCGAACTCGGGTTCCAGCTGTTCGTCGGCGGCGCGCTGCGCCGGGCACGTGCCAGCACCGGCGAACCCACGGTGATCGTGGCGGCGCACCGGGCCGACGATGCCGTGCCCGGACCGCACGGCGAGATCCGCGTCACCTTCTCGTCGCCGTTCGACGAGGCGATGTGCGATGCCTGGCGCTGGCCGCTCGGTCCGGCGGACGATCTCGCGGCGATCACCGCTTCGATCACCGGGCTGCTCGCCGAATGCAGGGTCGATGGCGTGGTGCTGGTGCCCGAGGTGCAGCCCGACCGTCATCCGGCGCGGCCCCATGAACGCCTGCTGCTGACCCACGCGCATCTTTCGACGGATGCGTCGTCGCAGGCCAGCAGCCATTGAGACGCCGGCCGCGCGCATCCTGATTTCCCTGGTGGCCATCGTGGGCATCACCTACGGTGCGATCACCCTGATGCTGTTCCTGTTCCAGCACCGGCTGGTCTACGTGCCCGACCTGGGTCGCGAATACGGTGGCACGCCGGCCGATGTCGGCATGAAGCATGTGGCGGTCGAGATTCCGACCGAGGACGGCGAGCGCCTGTCCGCCTGGGTGGTGGACGCAGCGGGCGACGATCCCGCCGGCCGGGGGACGGTACTGTTCCTGCACGGCAATGCCGGAGGCCTCGGCGCACGGGTGGAGAACCTGCGCGTGTTCCAGCAACTGGGCTGGCGCACGCTGATCGTGAGCTACCGGGGCTATGGCCGGAGCACCGGCCGGCCCGACGAACTCGGGACCTACCGGGATGCGACAGCGGCGTGGCGGCACATCACCGCCGAGCTCGGCGTGCCGCCGTCCCGCATCGTCGCCTACGGCGAGTCGCTCGGTGGCGGCGTGGCGTCCTGGCTGGCGGTGAACCAGCCGGTGGCCGGGTTGATCACGATGGCGACATTCACCTCGATCCCCGACCTCGGACAGGAACTCTATCCGTTCATCCCGGTGCGCGCGCTGGCCCGGTTCCGCTACGACAACCGCGGCAACCTCGCGCAGCTCAAGGTGCCGGTGCTGATCATCCACAGCCGCGATGACGAGCTGGTGCGCTTCGCCCATGCCGAACGGCTGCTCGCGGCTGCCCAGGTATCGGGCGTTTCGGCCACGCTGCTGACATTGCGCGGGTCCCATGACGGTGCGTTCCGCGAGAGTTCGGCGCAGTACCGCGATGGGCTCGCACGCTTCCTCGATGCCATTGCGCACCGGGCGGGCGCCGGCGCACGCTGAACGCACGCCAGACGACACGCGGGGTCGAGCATCCGGGGCCGGGCTCACGCATACTTCGTGCCGCCCCTCATCCATGTTCCACGCCTACGCCTGTCGGAGCCAACCCGTGCCTGATCTGACCCGTTCACCCGGATCCATCCCGAGCGCCGGCCGCCGGCTGCGATCGCTGCTGCAGCAGGCCGGTACCCTTGTGGCGGCGGCCACCCCCGTCACGGTACTCGCGCTCGTGCTGTCGCTCGCGGGCTCACCCGCGAGCGCGCAGCCGGAGTCCTCCGAGGCCTACTTCAAGCGCGCCCTGCAGTACACCGCGCAGGTACGCACCGTGGTCACGCTGCCGTTCGAGGGCGATCGCAAGGGTGCGATGCGCGGCGCCGGTTTCCTGGTCGATGCCGAGCGCGGCTGGATCATGACCAACTCGCACGTCGTGTCCAGTTCCCAGGCGCTGGTGCAGGTAGCGTTCGCCGACAACGAGTTCGTGGATGCACGCCGCGTGTATGTCGACCCCTTCCTCGACCTCGCGATCCTGCAGATCGACCCGGCGCGGACCCGGAACATCTCGGTACCGGCGCTGGAGTGCGATCGCATGCCGCAGGTCGGCCATCCGGTCGGTGCGTTCGGCCACCCGTGGGGGCTGCGCTATACCGGCACCCGCGGCATCATCTCCGGCATCACGTCGCGCTTCGAGTTCGAGGTGCTGCAGACCGATGCGCCGATCAACCAGGGCAACTCCGGCGGCCCGCTGATCAGCATGGAGAACGGGCGCATCGTCGCGATCAACACGATGACCATCCGCGGTGCGCAGAACACCAACTTCGCGATCTCGTCCGTGTATGCGTGCCGCATCCTGCGCCTGCTGCAGCAGGGCCAGGATCCCAGCCCGCCGGAACTGACCTGGGTGACCTTCCGCGACGTCGACGAACGGCGGCTGCTGCGCATTGCACGCAACTTCTCGCCTGCCGGGCTGGCGCTCGAGCCGGGCGACGTCGTGCGCGGCGTGGTCGGGGTGAAGGGGCAGATCGACAACGACACCCAGCTCGTGCATGCGCTGCGCGGGCGGCTCGACAACTTCCGCCTCAATGTCGTGCGCGGCGGCAAGGAGATCGAGCTGGCCGGCAAGCTGTCGCCGGCCGGTCGGGTGATGGAACGCCGCGGCATCCTGGTGGGCGGCGTGCTGATCTCCGAATCGCGCTACCGCGACGGCCCCGATGTCAGCGCGCCGCTGCTGGTGGTGCACCATGTCGAGCCCGGGTCGCCGGGACAGTCGGCCGAGATCGGCCCGGGCGACCTGCTCGAGTCGATGGCCGGCCAGCCGGTGCGCTCGCTCGACGAACTCGCCAACGCGATCTCCGAGCAGATGAAGTCCCGCCGCGTGGTGCCGGTGGTCCTGCGCCGGCTCGGCGGCGGACAGCGCGCCTACTTCAGCTTCCTCGAACGCCCGATGCCCCTGACCGGCATCCAGCTCGTCGACCTCTCCCGCGACGACTGACCGCCAGATAATCCGGGTCAGAGACGATTTGGCAATTCGGGTCAGAGACGATTTACGGAGTCCTCGCGTAAATCGTCTCTGACCCGAATTGTCCGACCGGGGCTGGCCCTCGTTACGGGAGGGCGGGGATGTCGTCGGGCTGGTCGATGCCGATCATGGCGGCGACATGGTCGGCGAGGGCCATCGACGATGTGAGCCCGGGCGACTCGATGCCGAACAGGTTGACCAGGCCGGGGATGCCGTGGGTCTCGGCGCCGTGGATCACGAAGTCGGCGGGCGGTTCGCCGGGGCCGGTGATCTTGGCTCGGATGCCGGTGTAGTCGGGCGTGAGTGCCCCATCCTTCAGGCCTGGGTAGTAGCGGCGGATCGCTTCGTAGAACGCCGGTTCCAGCGTGTAGTCGAACCGGTAGTCGATGTCGTCGATCCAGTTGAAGTCGGGCCCGAACTTCACCCGGCCGCTGAGGTCGACGGTGACGTGCACGCCGAGCCAGTCGCTGCGTGCCACCGGATAGACCAGCCGCGAGAATGGCGGCTTGCCCGACAACGCGAAGTAATGGCCGATCGCGTAGTGGGTCTTCGGCACGGTATGCGCGGGCACGCCGGTGATCCGCGCGGCGAGCTGCGGGGCGGTCAGGCCTGCCGCGTTGATGACCGTTCCGCAGTCGATCGACATCGGATCGCTGCCGCCGACATCGAGGGTGATGAAGTCGCCCTGCGCCCGGCCGCCTTCCACCGGGCTGTTGAACACGCAGGTCGCGCCGGCGTTCTCGGCGTCGCCCTGCAGCGCAAGCATCAGCGAATGGCTGTCGATGATGCCGGACGACGGCGAATGCACGGCCGCGGCGAAGGTGACCTCGGGCTCCATCTCGCGCGCTTCTTCGACCGTCACCCAGCGCAGGTCGCCGACCCCGTTCAGTTCCGCCTGCGCCTTGTACTTGGCGAGCTGCGGCGTCTGGTCGTCATGGGTGGCGACGATCAGCTTGCCGATGCGCTGGTGCGGGATGGCCCGCTCGCGGCAGTAGCGGTAGAGCTTGTGCCGGCCCTCGACGCAGACCTTCGCCTTCAGCGAGCCGGGTGGATAGTAGATGCCGGCATGGATGACCTCGGAATTGCGCGAGCTGGCGCCGTTGCCGATGCCATCGGTCGCTTCCAGCACCAGCACTTCACGCCCAGCCATCGCCAGCCGGCGCGCAATCGCCAACCCGACGACCCCGGCCCCGACCACCACGCAATCGACCCGATCTGCCATCCGCTTCGTCCCCGGCCCTGCTTTCGAGCGTGCGAGTGTAAGGCAAAATCACGGGATGACTCCCGCACACGGATCCGCCTGGGACGCCCGGTTCGCGACCCGCTCGCCGCTGTTCGAGCCCTACGTGGACGTGGCTGTCCGCTGGCAGCACGCACCCGCGTTCCCGGCACGCAGCGCGTTCGCCGACGCCCTGTGCGCGGCGGGTCCGGTGACCAATGCGGCCGGGCGCGTGCTGGTGCCCGGCCTGCCACCCGACGCAGGCGGTGCGCTCGCCTACGAGCGCTCGGTGTGGTCGGACGCAGTGCTCGGCCTGCGCGAGGACGACTGGCATGACCTGATGAACCTGCTGGTCTGGTGCGTGTTCCCGGCGACCAAGGCGCGCCTGAATGCCGCGCATGTCGAGGAAGCCCATGGCGATCCGGCCGGCCGCCGCAGCCCGCGCCGCGATGCGCTGACCCTGTTCGACGAGAACGGCCTGCTGGTGGCCTGCGCCGATCCGTCGCTGGAACGCCTGTTGCGCGAGTTCCGCTGGCGCGAACTGTTCGTCGAGCGGCGTGCCGAGGTGGCGCGCTCGATGCGCTTCCTGGTGTTCGGCCACGGACTGCTGGACAAGGCCCGGGCACCGTTCATCGGGCTGACCGCTCATGCACTGGTGCTCGACGCGCCAGCTTCCCTGCTGGCCGCGCCTGCCGCAGCGATCGCCGCCAGCCTGGACGGCCGGCTGGCGGGCGCTGTCGACCGCCTTTCAGGCCCGCGCGCGCTGGCCCCGCTGCCGGTGCTCGGCATCCCCGGCTGGTGGCCGGCGAACGAGGCGCCGGCGTTCTACGACGACAGCCGCTACTTCAGGCCCGGCCGGCAGGCCTGATTCCACGTGCCGTCGTTCACGCCACTTCGAGCACGATCTTGCCGATGTGCGCACTGGTCTCCATCAGCGCATGGGCCTCGCCCGCCTTCGCCAGCGGGAAGGTGGCATGGATCACCGGCTTCACCTTGCCCGCCGCGATCAGCGGCCAGACCTCGCGCTCGAGCGACCCGGCCACCGCCGCCTTGAACGCGTTGTCGCGCGGACGCAGCGTCGAACCGGTCATGGTCAGGCGCCGCCGCATCAGTTCGTTCAGGTCGACCGTCGCCTTCATGCCGCCGAGGAAGGCGATGAACACCAGCCGCCCGCCGTCGGCGAGCGACTTCAGTTCCTTGCCGACATAGTCGCCGCCGACCATGTCGAGGATCACGTCGACGCCGCGGCCGCCGGTCGCTTCCTTCACCACCGATTCGAAATCCTCGGTCCGGTAGTTGATCGCACGCGTGGCGCCGATCTTCTCGCAGGCTGCGCATTTCTCGTCGCTGCCGGCGGTGGCGAACACCGTGTGGCCGCGCGCGGCGGCGATCTGGATCGCCGTGGTGCCGATGCCGCTCGATCCGCCCTGCACCATGAACGATTCGCCCGCTGCCAGCTGCCCGCGGTCGAACACGTTGCTCCAGACGGTGAAGAAGGTCTCGGGCACCGCGGCGGCTTCGATCATCGACAGTCCTGCCGGCACCGGCAGCACGCTGCCGGCCGGTGCCAGGCAGTAGGTCGCGTAGCCGCCACCGTTGGTGAGCGCGCAGACGCGGTCGCCGACCTTCCAGCGGGTCACGTCGGCGGCGACGGCCGCGATGACGCCGGCCACTTCCAGGCCGGGCAGGTCGCTTGCGCCGGGCGGGACCGGGTAGCGGCCCATCCGCTGCAGCACGTCCGGACGGTTGACGCCGGCGGCATGGACCGCGATCAGTACCTCGCCGGCGGCGGGCACCGGCATGGGACGGCGGGCGGGTTGCAGTACCTCGGGCTTGCCCGGCGTGGTGATCTCGATGCAGTCGAAGTGGGCAGGCAGGGCAGCGGTGGATGCAGTCATCGGATCAGGCTCATGCAGGATGGATCGGGATATCGACGGAAAAGAAAAAGGGGCGACCGGTCGCGCCCGCCGGGCTAGCGCCCCAGGCTCGCGCGCACTTCTTCGGAGCGGTCCCAGAAGTTGGGAAGCTGCGTGCTGGAGTAGCCAGACACGAAAGGCTTCTCGACGCCGGTCTCGGGCTCATAGACATGGCGGCTGACCGCACCGATGTTGGCTCCATACACATGGATGCTGATCGACGGGCGGTCGGGCAGCGCGTTGCTCACCTCGTGGATGTCGCCGTCGCGCGGCGACAGCAGGTCGACCTGGCCGGCTTCCAGCCGATAGGTGTCGCCGGCGATCAGGGGTTCGCCTGCGCCGGCACGTGCATAGCGCCGCGACTGCTCGACCCCGCGCAGCACGCCGACTATCCCCCAGGTGCAGTGGTCATGCACCGGCGTGCGCTGCCCCGGTCCCCAGACGAAACTCACGATCGAGAAGCGTTCGAGGGCATCGCAGTGGAGCAGGTACTGCTGGTAGTACTTGGGATGGGGGCGCGCGGCCTCGTCCGGCAGCCAGTCATCGGTGGCGATCAGCCGGCCGAGCAGGCGGGCACCGCGTTCGAGCAGCACGTCTTCTCCGGGCGGCACGGTCCCGGCGCCGGTCTCGACCAGTCGGGTGAAATCCGCGACAAAGGTGCGGAATCGCTGGGGGTTCTTCATCGTTCGCCTCGCAGCATTCTTGGCGTAGGGGAGGGGATGGTAACGCCGGTCCCCCGGCCAGGGGTGCGGTGGCCGTCAAGATACGCGTCCGGCACAGGCAGCAGGAATCATCTGGACCCCGCGCCACCCGCGGGTGCAGGGCGTGCGTGCGCTGCAGCATCCGTGCCGACCCCCGGGACGCGATCGACACCGCGGCAGCGCGCCCGTTGCGCGAGGCGCAGCACCTCTTCCCGCGCGACCTGGCGGCGGTCGGGCGAGCGGTGTATCGCCTCGTCGACCCCGCCGCACACGCGCAATCCCGCACTGTGCGAAAACGCAGTCACCCGGGCGACTTCCCTTCGCGGCAGCGTGGCATTCCTCCACGAGCCCATGCAGCAGGCGTACGCGCACGCGCAGGTGGTCGAGGCATCGGTGCACGGCATGACCCACGGCCTCGCGCCGGAGCGGTCGCGTCCGTGATGGACCGGGTAACTGCGCAGGCGAGGGCGTCCGGCCGGCTCGAAAGGTCAGCGAAAGGTGCGACCGGGATACTCGGCCGGGTCAGTCTCGCAGTAGAGACTGGCTGCACGTACCGTGTCCACGTGAACAGGCCGTGCCGGTGCGTTGGGTGGTGCAGTGATGGCCCCGTTCTTGCCTGTATCCGGGCTCCGGACGCGTGCAGAAACGGGCGGGGATTTTTGTCGCTGCAATGCAACATCGAAAAGGTGGATGTACCCCTAGCCGATGGGCCATCCACCTGTGGTAACGTTGCGCACTTTTTGTTACGGCCACTACATGCGTGGCCCCGGCCGATTGCCCGTCAGGGGGCATGCAGGCCGTTCTGCAAGGTGATGCGCTGTTCGGTTCCACGGATGCGACCGAAGGCGGAGGATCAAATACAGAGCGATGCGGTGACAGTCGCCTTTCCGAACGATTCGCGGCAACTCATGTAACGGAGGGTTCTAATGGGTGCGTTCAAGTTCCGGTCCAACCACCAGGATTTCTGGGCCGGCGTGATGTTTCTCGGCCTGGGTATCCTTGCCGTATACCTGTCGAAGGATTACCCGCTCGGCCGGGCGATGCGCATGGGTCCGGGTTACTTCCCGACCTATCTCGGCTGGGGGATGGCCATCATCGGCGCGGTCGTCATGGGACGCTCCTTCCTGAAGGATCCGACCTCCGAAGAGGTCACCACCAAGTGGGCATTCGTCCCGCTGGCCCTGATGCCCGCCGCGGTAGCCACGTTTGCGCTGCTGATCGACACGCTGGGACTGGTGGTCGCGGTGGCCTGCATGCTCCTGCTGGCGAACGCCTCGGTGAAGAACTTCCGCCCGGTGGAACTGATCGGGCAATACGTGGTGCTGCTCTGCATAGCCTACTTCGTGTTCCAGAGAGGCCTCGGCGTGCCCTTCCACGCGTTCTGGGAAGAGAGTTTCGGCAAGGCGATCGGTGACCTGTTCAGCCTGATTATTCACCCGCTTCGTCTCATGTTCGGGAGCTGATCGAATGGAATTCTTCTCTGACATTTTTGCAAACCTGTACATGGGTTTCGGGGTTGCGGTCAGCCCCCAGAACCTGCTGTACTGCTTCATCGGCTGCCTGCTCGGAACGCTGGTCGGGGTGCTGCCGGGTATCGGTCCGGTCGCCGCGATCGCCCTGTTGCTGCCCACTACGTTCTCGCTGCCGCCGGTCGGCGCGATGATCATGCTGGCCGGCATCTACTACGGCGCGTCCTACGGCGGCTCGACCACTGCGGTGCTCGTCAACCTGCCGGGTGAATCGTCTTCCGTGGTCACCTGCCTCGATGGCCATGCAATGGCCAAGAACGGACGGGCGGGCCATGCGCTGGCGATCTCGGCGATCGGTTCGTTCTTCGCCGGCACGGTCTGTACGGTGATCATCGCGTTCGCGGCGCCGCCGCTGGCCGAGGTCGCACTGAAGTTCGGTGCGCCTGAGTACTTCTCGCTGATGGTGTTCGGTCTGATTGCCTCGGCGGTGCTGGCCCGCGGTTCGCTGCTGAAGGCGCTCGGCATGATCTTCGTGGGCCTGCTGTTCGGCATCATCGGCACCGACGTGAACTCGGGCATGTCGCGGTTCACCTTCGGCCTGCCGGGCCTGTCCGACGGTATCGGCTTCGTGGTGATCGCGATGGCATTCTTCGGCCTGGGCGAGATCATCAAGAATCTCGAGACGCCGGACGACCAGCGCCAGGTGTTCACCGACAAGGTTGCAGGCCTGATGCCGCGCTGGGTCGACGTAAAGGAATCGGCGGGTGCAATCGTTCGGGGTACGGCTCTCGGGGCGTTCTTCGGCACGCTTCCGGGCACCGGTCCGGTAGTGGCTTCATTCGCGTCCTACGCGGTCGAGAAGAAGGTCGCCAAGGACAACTCGCAATTCGGCAAGGGTGACATCCGTGGCGTGGCCGGTCCGGAGTCGGCGAACAACGCCGCTGCCCAGACCGCGTTCATCCCGACGCTGACCCTGGGCATCCCGGGTTCGGGCGTGATGGCGCTGATGCTCGGCGCGCTGATGATCCAGGGCATCGCCCCGGGTCCGCAGGTGATGACCGCGCGTCCCGACCTGTTCTGGGGCCTGATCGCCTCGATGTGGGTCGGCAACCTGATGCTGGTGATCCTGAACCTGCCGCTGATCGGCATGTGGGTGCAGCTGCTGAAGGTGCCCTACCGCATGCTGTTCCCGGCGATCCTGCTGTTCATGTGCATCGGTAC
>LNFM01003042.1_pt1 | contig 34018 bp, 38 predicted proteins | sample 596031 | NCBI WGS metagenome assembly LNFM01 (sample SAMN04254537, study PRJNA301005) | activated carbon metagenome | isolation source: dual media filters at the Ann Arbor, Michigan drinking water treatment plant | place: USA: Ann Arbor
GCCCGTTTCCACCTGCGCCATCAGTCCTTCATGTGCAGATCGAGGAATGCCAGCGTCCGCTCCTGCGACAGCGCGATGGCCGCGTCATCGTGGTTGGCGGGGCGATCGGACCAGAAGCCGTGCTCGGCCTGGTAGATGTGGACCCTGACCGCCGGATGGGCCTCGGCCGTGGCGCGGACGCCGTCGAGCGGGATGCTCTTGTCGCGCGAGCCGAAATGCAGCATCACCGGGCACAGCGGCTGCAGATCGAGGTGCTCCGGGATCAGCCGTCCGTAGAAACCGACGGCGCAGGCCAGGCCTTCCACCCGCGCGGCGGCGACCCAGGTCAGCGAGCCGCCATAGCAGAACCCGGTGATGGCGACCGGGCCGCGCGTCTTCAGCTCGTCGGCGGTGGCCTGGATGTCCAGCATCGGTGTCTCGATGCCCGACCGCCCGGCCATCTTGACCGCGGCCTGCATGTCCTCGGGCGTGTAGCCGGCGGCGAAGTTTCTCTGGTAGCGGTCGAAGATGGCGGGCGCCACGGTCTCGTAGCCCAGGCCGGCGAAGTGGTCGCACAGCTCCCTGATATGCGCCGTGACGCCGAAGATCTCCTGGATCAGGATCAGGCCGCCCTTGCGCCCGCCTTCGGGCAGCGCCTGGTAGGCGGTGAACTCGTGGCCGTCGATGGCCTTCAGCGCGATGTCATGGCCCATGGAACACCGAACCTCAATTGTTGAAGCGGAAGTGCAGGATGTCGCCATCCTGCACCACGTACTCCTTGCCCTCAAGCCGCGCCTTGCCGGCTTCCTTGGCGCCCACCTCGCCGTTGTGCGCGACGAAGGCGTCATAGGCGATGGTCTCGGCGCGGATGAAGCCCTTTTCGAAATCGGTGTGGATCACGCCGGCCGCCTGCGGCGCCTTGGTGCCCTTCGATATGGTCCAGGCGCGGGCTTCCTTGGGGCCGACGGTGAAGTAGGTGACCAGCCCCAGCAATTCGTAGCCAGCGCGGATGATGCGCGACAAGCCGGTCTCGGTCAGGCCGATCTCCTCGAGGAACATGGCGCGTTCGCCGGCGTCGAGCTGGGCGATCTCGGATTCGATGGCGGCCGAGATGACGACGCACGGTACGCCTTCCTGCTTCGCCTTGCCTGCGACCCTGGCGGAATAGTCGTTACCTGCGGCCGCCGCTGATTCCTCGACGTTGCAGACATAGAGCACCGGCTTGGCGGTGATCAGGCCCAGCCGCTGGAAGGGGCCGCGCTCGTCGTCGGATAGCTGCACGGTCCGTGCCGGATGGCCCTCGCGCAGGGATATGGCGGCCCGCTCCATCAGAGCCAGGTCGCGCCTCGCCTCTTCATCGTTGCCCTTGGCGCGCTTCTGCAATGCCGGGATGCGGCGCTCGACGCTGTCCAGGTCGGCCAGCATCAGCTCGGTCTCGATGGTCTCGGCGTCGGCCAGCGGATCGACGCGGCCGTCCACATGGGTGACGTCCGAATCCTCGAAACAGCGCAGCAGGTGGATGACGGCGTCCACCTCGCGGATATGGGCGAGGAACTGGTTGCCGAGGCCTTCGCCCTGGCTGGCGCCGCGCACCAGGCCGGCGATGTCGACGAAGGTGAGCTGGGTCGGGATGATCTGGGCCGACTTGCCGATGCGCGCGCAGGTCTCCAGCCGCCCGTCCGGCACCGGCACCACGCCCACGTTCGGCTCGATGGTGCAGAACGGGAAGTTCTCGGCCGCCGCCGCCGCCGTCTGGGTCAGGGCGTTGAACAGGGTCGATTTACCGACGTTCGGCAGGCCGACGATGCCGCACTTGAAGCCCATCAGGTTGCGTCCTTTTGCTCTTGCTGGGTCAGCAGCGCGACCCGTGTCATGAATTTCTCGTCCTGGCCGGTGGCCAGGTGCGGCGCCGCGTCGGCGATGGCCTCGATCAGCGGGTCGAGCCAGACGTCGTCGGTCTTGGCGAAGTCCGACAGCACGTAGCCGGTCACCCGGCTCTTGTCGCCCGGATGGCCGATGCCGATCCGCACCCGCCGGAAGTCGGCGCCGATATGCCGCTCGATGTCGCGCAGGCCGTTGTGGCCGGCGTGGCCGCCGCCCACCTTCATGCGCAGCCTGCCGGGCGGCAGGTCCAACTCGTCATGCAGCACCACGACGTCTTTCGGCTCGAGCTTGTAGAAGTTGAGCGCCTCGGCGACCGCTTCGCCCGACCGGTTCATGAAGGTCTGCGGCTTCATCGCCAGCACCTTGGCGATGCCCAGTAGCCCTTCGCTGATCTCGGACTTGAACTTGCGCCGCCATGCGGGAAAGCGATGGCGGCGGACGATCTCGTCCACCGCCATGAAGCCGACATTGTGCCGGTTGTCGTAGTACTGGTCGCCCGGATTGCCCAGGCCGACGAGCAGCAGCATGGTTTCCCGAGGGAAGGGACCGAAGTCCCCTTATTCTCCCTCGCCCTCGCCTTCGGCCGCCGCTTCGGTCTCGTCCTCTTCACCAACGCCGCCCGACGGGGGCGCGATGGTGGCGACGGTAAAGTCGCGCTCGGAGATCGCGGGAACGATACCGGCCGGCAGCTTGACGTCGTTGATGTGGATGGCATCGCCGATGTCCAGGCCGGTCAGGTCGATCTCGATGAATTCCGGGATCTCCTCGGCCGGACAGACCAGCGGGATGTCATGGCGGACGATGTTCAGCACGCCGCCGCGCTTGATGCCCGGCGAGGCGTCTTCGTTCAGGAAGTGCACCGGCACATCGACTTCGATCTTCGCGTCCTTGGCAAGGCGCAGGAAGTCGATATGGATCGGGAAATCCATCACCACGTCCACCTGAATGTCGCGCGGGATGACCCGCTCGACCGTGCCATCGACCTCGAGGTTGATCAGGTGGCCGGCGAGGCGGCCCCTCTTCATCGCGTTGCTGACGATGTTGAAGGGCAGGGTGATGGATACAGGAGGTTTGCCCAGACCGTAGATCACGGCCGGGACGAGGCCTGCGCGGCGCGCCGCACGGGAGGACCCCTTACCCACCCGCTCGCGAGGTTGCGCCACCAGAGTGCCGATTTCCGACATTTGACTCTCCGTCAATTGAACCACAAGCGTCCCGCCTCCAGGGGTGCGGGTCCGCAAGATCGCGGGGTTCTAACGGAAATTCCGCCAGAACTCAATCGAACAAAGGCACTCAGTCAAACAAACTGGAGACCGAGCTTTCGTCGTTGATGCGGCGCATGGCCTCGGCGATCAGCGGCGCGATCGTGACGATGCGGATGTTCTTGCAGCCCAGCACCGCCTCGGTCGGCGCGATCGAATCGGTGATCACCAGCTGCTTCAGCACCGAGCCGGCGACGCGCTCGACGGCCTTGCCCGACAGCACGCCGTGCGAGACGTAGGCCGAGACCGACTTGGCGCCGTGCTCCTTCAGCGCCTTGGCGGCGTTGCACAGGGTGCCGGCGGAATCGACGATGTCGTCGACCAGGATGCAATCGCGGCCTTCCACGTCGCCGATGATGTTCATCACCTCGGACACGCCGGCCTTCTCGCGCCGCTTGTCGACGATCGCCAGGTCGGCGCCCAGGCGGGACGCGAGCCGCCGGGCGCGCAGCACGCCGCCCACGTCGGGTGACACGAACATCAGGCTCTCGCCGTCATACTGTTCCTGGATGTCGCGCAGCAGCACCGGCTCGGCATAGAGGTTGTCGGTCGGGATGTCGAAGAAGCCCTGGATCTGGCCGGCGTGGAGATCCATGGTCAGCACCCGGTTGGCGCCGGCGACAGTGATCAGGTTGGCGACCAGCTTGGCCGAGATCGGCGTGCGCGGACCCGGCTTGCGGTCCTGCCGAGCGTAGCCGAAATAGGGCAGCACGGCGGTGATTCGCCGCGCCGACGCCCGGTGCAGCGCGTCGATGCAGACCAGCAGCTCCATCAGATTGTCGTTGGCCGGATAGGACGTGCTCTGGATGACGAAGACGTCCTGGCCGCGGACGTTCTCGTGGATCTCGACCCAGACTTCCTGGTCGGCGAAGCGCTTGATGTCGGCCTTGGTGGGCTCGATGCCCAGATAGCCCGCGATCTCGGCACAGAGCGTCGGATTGCTGTTCCCGGCCACGATCTTCATTGGCGCTTACTCCAGGAAATGACTCTTGTTTTCGACGCGGCTGGCGGGGCGTCTTCGGGACTTCACTATCAGGCCGGTCCGCGCCCCACAAGGGCAATCGCGGAGAGTTGACGGCCGTAATCCGGCTCGCCCCGATGGGTGGTTCGCCGGTAACTGAAAAACGCCTCGGCCTCGGCACAGGTGTCCCGTTCCAGCCGTTCGATCAGGCCCACGCCCGCCTCCTGTAGCCGCGTCTCGACGAAACCGGGCAGGTCGAACAGGAAGTGGTTGGGCTTGGCCGACGGCACGAAGAAGCGCTGGAAGGTATCGTCCTTCAGGATGAACCGGGCGCGGAATTCGGGACCGACCTCGTAGGACGGCTGGGCGATGCAGGGGCCGATGGCGGCGCGGATCGACGATGGCCGCGATCCCAGCCGGACCATGGCCTGCACCGTCGCCTGTGCGACGCCCTTGAACGCGCCCTGCCACCCGGAATGGCAGGCGCCGACCACCCGGGCGATGGGATCGGCGAACAGCACCGGCGCGCAGTCGGCCGCCAGCACGCCCAGCGCCACGCCGGGCGCGCGGGTCACCATGGCGTCGGCCTTCGGGCGGTTGCCCGCCGTCCAGGGCTTGGTGACGAACACCACGTCGTCGCCATGCACCTGGTGCACCGTGCACAGCATGGACTCGGGCATGCCCAGCAGCTCCATGGCGAGCCGCCGGTTCTCGGCCACGTGCTGCGGCGCGTCGCCCGAGCCGGGGCCGCAGTTGAGCGACGCATAGACACCGGTCGACACGCCACCCTGGCGGGTGAAGAAGCCGTGCACCACATGCGGCACGGTCAGGCCATGGGCGCGGATCATCATGGGAACCCCGCGGGCGGCGGCATCGACGGATCGCTCAGCGCCATGGCCTTGAACAGGCTGCCCATCTGGTCGGGCGCGGTGAGCCGGTGCACCGCCAGGTCGATGTCGCGCGACTGGGCGGCAGTGGCGCCGCGCTTGAGCACCTGGGCGCGCACGAACACGCCCAGCGCCTCGAGGAACAGGGACTGGGGCGTGGGGCCATGAACCACGGCCCCCGCGTCGCGCCCTTCCTCGGCGAGGGCGGCGAAATCCACATGAGCGGTGAGATCGGCCTCGCCGGGCGCCTCGAGCGGGTCCTGATACTGGTGACCGCGTACCGCCTGCAGGCTGTCGCCGGCGCGGCTGGTGGTGGTGCCATAGTCGACGAACAGGGCCGCGCCGCCGTCGCGGACCAGTCGCGTCGCGACGGCGCGCACCAGCGCCATGGCCGCCGGACGTGTCTCGGCGATGGCGCCATTTTCGGCGGCGTCCAGCGCGCCGGGAAGGCCCGCGTCCTGCCGCGACAGCGTGCCGCCGGCGGTCCATTCCAGCCCGGTGCCGTCGGCCGTGGCGGTGACCAGCCGCTCGCGCCAGCCATCCGCGCCGCGCTGGAACTGGTGCACCGGCAGCGCATCGAGGAATTCGTTGGCGATCAGCACCATGGGGCCGGGCGGCACGTCGTCGAGGCTTTCGGCCCAGTTCGCCTCGACGCGCTGCCGCTGGGCCGCGCGCAGCACCGGGCTGGTCTCGATCAGCCAGGGCTCGGGCAGCATGGCGGGCGCGACCTTCAGGGTGCGCAGCACATCGGCCATCAGGGTGCCGCGGCCCGGCCCCAGCTCGACGAGCTTCAGCCGGCGCGGGCGGCCCAAGGCGTCCCAGCAGTCGGCGACCCACAGGCCGATCAGCTCGCCGAAGATCTGGCTGATCTCGGGCGCGGTGATGAAGTCGCCGGCGGCGCCCAGCGGATCGCGGGTGGTGTAATAGCCGTGGAGCGGATCGCCGAGGGCGGCCTGCATGTAGTCGGCGACGGTCAGCGGGCCGGTCTGGCCGATCCGCTCGATCAGCACGGCGCTAAGCGGGTTGGGCATGATGGGTCACGGCCGGCCGCGTCATCGCCCGGGCGATCAGCCAGGTGCCGAACAGCACCATGGGGATCGACAGGAGCTGGCCCATGGAGGCGCCCATCCACAGGAAGCCCAGATGCTTGTCCGGCTCGCGGAAGAACTCGACGGTGATGCGCGACAGGCCGTAGCCGATCCAGAAGCAGCCGCACAGCGCGCCCGGCCGGAACCGCAGGCCGGTGCGGGTGAACAAAAGCCGCAGCACGATGAACAGTACCAGCCCTTCCAGCACCGCTTCGTAGAGCTGGCTGGGATGGCGCGGCAGGCCGTCGGAGCCGGGGAAGATCATGCCCCAGCCCGAACTCGTCACGCGGCCATACAACTCGGCGTTGACGAAGTTGGCGATGCGGCCGAGCCCGAGGCCGATGGGCACGGCGCAGCCGATCAGGTCGCCGATGCTGAACATGGAGCGCTTCGTGCGCAGGGCATAGATGACGATCACGGCGGTGACGCCGAGCAGCCCGCCATGGAACGACATGCCGCCCTCCCAGACCTTGAGGATCCGCAGCGGATGCTCGGCGTAGTCGGCGAACTTGTAGAACAGCACGTAGCCCAGCCGGCCGCCGAGCACCACGCCCAGCATGCTGTAGAACACCAGATCCTCGGCCTGCTTGCGGCTCAGCGGCGGGCCGTTCGGCCACCACTTGTCGGCGATCATCCGGCCGAGATACCACCAGCCCAGCAGCAGGCCCGCGATATAGGCGAGGGCATACCACCGGATCTGGAAGAACCCGAGGTCGAGCGCGACCGCGTCGAAGGCGGGGAAGCTGAAGGCGGCTTGCATCATCGCCTCAGGAAGCCTTGGCGAGATGGAATCTGTCAAGCGTCTTGGGTGTGGAATGGCCGCCTTGCCCGCTCCCGACCCATGGCGGACCCTCGGCGTAAGCCGATCAGGTCAAAAAATGGGCCACTAGCGATGACTAGTGGCCCAAGTTTAGGGAGTCATCAGGCCGATAAGGGAGGGAAAAACCGGCCTGATGCACATGGTATATACGTCCGTACATGAACGGGATGTTAACGGGCCGCAACGATGACGCGCTTCGCGGCCACGCCGCACCTGAGAAGCGGCACCTTGGAAATCGCGTCGGGCATCGCCATATTGCCCGTGCAGCAAGCAGGAGACCGCCATGCAGACCGAAAACCGGTTCCTCAACGATCTGGGCAAGCTCGCCACCGGCGCGGCCGGGGTTCTCCAGTCGCTCCGCGAGGAGGTCGAGACCATGGTGCGCCAGCGCCTGGAGCGCGCCATCGCCGACCTCGACGTGGTCACCCGCGACGAGTTCGAGACGGTCAAGGAGATGGCCGCCAAGGCTCGGCACGAGAATGAAGCGCTCGCCGCCGAGAACGCCCGGCTGGCCGAGCGCCTCGCCGCGCTGGAATCCGGCCGGGGATAGCGCCGGCCACCAGTCCGACGGACAAGTTTACGTCAGACATCTTTCCACAACATCTAGGCACTTGAACCCGCCGGATAACAATGGCAGGCTAGATTTAGTGCTGCATCGCAATGCCGCACCATATTGGAGGATCCGAGCTATGACGTCACTGAGCTCCGACCATGAAGTCACCTCCGGCGACCCCCTCGACTTGATCGAACAGATCGTCTCCGCGAACGAATGGCCGTATGATCGCCAGAACGAGCAGGAACTGACGGTCTTCGTGGCCGGCAACTGGGCCGAGTACAATTTGCACTTCGCGTGGAACGGCCCGCACTCCGCCAGCGACTTCGGCGGCCTGCAGGTGGTCTGTGCGTTCGAGGGCCGGGTGCCGAAGGGCAGCAAGGCTCCCCTCCATGAACTGCTGGCCAAGATCAACGCCCAGATGTGGCTGGGCCATTTCGACCTGGTCGAGGACGAAGGCCTGCTGATGTACCGGCACGGCGTGCTGATGTGCGAAGGCCAGACCGCGACCGCGCTGGAATGCGAAAATCTCATCGAGATCGCCATCACCGAGTGCGAACGCTTTTTCCCGGCTTTCCAGTTCGTGCTCTGGGGTGGTAAGACACCTGCCGAGGCCATGGAAGCCGCGTTGTTCGAGACTGTCGGCACGGCCTGACTAGGAGTGTCGTGACGGATTTCGGCGCAATTGGCGCCAGCCGGCCGCTGGTGCTGGTTGGCGGTGGGCGGATGGGCTCGGCGCTGCTCGCCGGATGGCTCGGCCGGGGACTGCACGGCACCGCCATCATCGTCGTCGAACCGGACACCGATTCCGCCAGGCGGCTGAAGGCCGAGAACGCCGACGTCACCGTGGTCGCCTCGCTGAAGAAGATCGGCCGCGAGCCTGCCGTCGTCGTGCTCGCGGTCAAGCCGCAGGTGATGGGCACGGTGCTGCCCGACGCGGCGGCGTATCCCAAAGCGTTGTTCATCTCGATCGCCGCCGGCAGGACCCTCGATAGCTTCGCCCAGGCGTTCGGCGCCGAGGCGGCCATCGTCCGCGCCATGCCCAATACGCCCGCCGCCATCGGCAAGGGTGTCAGCGTCTGCATCGCCAGCACGACCGTCAGCGAGGCGCAGCGCGCGCTGTGCACCACCCTGCTCGGCGCGGTAGGCGCGGTCGCCTGGATCGACAACGAGAAGCTGATGGACGCGGTCACCGCCCTGTCCGGCAGCGGGCCGGCCTATGTCTTCTACCTGATCGAATGCATGGCGGCGGCGGGCCAGGCCGTAGGCCTGCCGGCGGAACTGGCCGACATGCTGGCGCGCCAGACCGTGGCCGGCGCCGGCGCGCTGGTCGAGGCCTCCGAGGACGAATCGACGGCTACCCTCCGCCGCAACGTCACCAGCCCCAACGGCACCACCGAAGCGGCGCTCAACGTGCTGATGGGCGAGAACGGCCTTGCCCCGCTGCTGCGCCACGCCATCGAGGCGGCGGCGAGGCGGTCGAAGGAACTGTCGGCGTAAAAACCCACGGCCTACGGCCGCGGGTCCCTCCCTCTCCCAAGGGGCGAGGGCATTTGCGCCTGCACCCTCCCGCGGCTAAGGTGCCTGCGCACTCAATCCTGGGGAGGATCTCATGGACGGGAAGGTCGTCATCGTCACCGGTGCCACGTCGGGCATCGGCGAGGCCGCCTGCTACCTGCTGGCCGCGCGCGGCGCCAGGGTCGTCGCGGCGGGCCGCCGCGCCGACCGGGGCGAGGCGGTCGTCCAGCGGCTGCGCGACAAGGGCGGCGACGGCATCTTCGTCCAGGCCGACATGGCGTCCAACGACGACATCAGGAATCTGGTCGACACCGCCGTGCGCACCTATGGCGGCCTCGACGGCGCGTTCAACAACGCCGGCATGGGCGGCGCCCGCGAGCAACTCCACGAATATACCGACGAGAACTGGGACAAGGTGGTCGCGGTCAATCTGACCGGCGTCTACCGCTGCATGAAGTACCAGATCGGCGCCATGCTGCGGTCGGGCGCGAAGAAGCCCGGCGGCGCGGCGATCGTCAACACGGCGTCGACCCTGGGACACCGGGCCAGCGATCTTTCGGGCGCTGCCTATACCGCGACCAAGCACGGCGTCATCGGCCTCAGCCGTCAGGCCGCCATCTCCTACATCCGCGACGGCATCAGGGTGAACGTGGTTTCGCCCGGCGCGACCGACACGGAACTGCTGGCGCCGCTCAAGGCCATGGGCCCGGAGATCATCAAGCAGGTCAACGAGATCAATCCGATCGGTCGCATGGCGACGGCCGAGGAGGTGGCGAACGCCGCCGTGTTCCTGCTATCAGACGCCGCCGCCATGATCACGGGGCATGCCCTGCCGGTGGACGGCGGCCAGCTCGCGAAACTCTAGAGGCTCGTTTGCTGCTTCCCGCCGATCAACGACAGCACCTGGTCCCGCTCGTCTTCGTTGATGAGCTCGAACAGCAGCGTGAGGAACGACCGGGACGCCTCGGGGCCGGCCTTCTCGAACAGCCGCCGGAACCGGACGCGCTGCGGATTGGAGAGGGCGGTCTCGAACGCCTCGCCCTTGGCCGTGAGGTAGAGCAGCCGCTGACGCGCGTCCTCGGGCCCGCGCTCCTGTTCGATGAAGCCTTCGTCGATCAGCTGGCGCAGCACCCGCGCCAGGCTCTGCTTGGTGATCTGCAGAATCGACAGCAACTCGGCCACGGTCATGCCCGGATTGCGGCCGACGAAATGGATCACCCGGTGGTGCGCCCGGCCCAACGACCCCTTGGGGCTTTCGTAGTCGGCCAGCACCTTGTCCGGGTCGGCGACGAAGTCCCGATAGGCGAAAAACAGCAGTTCGATGGCCTGCCGGATTTCGTCGTCGGTGGGCGGTTTGTTATTTATGTCAGTCATGTTGACTTAGTTTAGACAGAATGTTACTCAGTGCCACCTCCAAGAGTCAGATTGTTCCGCGCAACAGACTTCCGCTAAGGATTGCCCGCCATGTCTCTCATCCCGTTCAACGACCGCGACGGCTTCATCTGGTTCAACGGCAAGCTCGTGCCCTGGCGCGAGGCGCAGATTCACGTGCTTTCCCATGGCCTGCATTATGCCAGCGTCGTGTTCGAGGGACAGCGTGCCTACAATGGCGAAATCTTCAAGCTAAAGGAACACACCGCCCGCCTGTTCAACTCGGCGCGGATTCTCGATTTCGAAATTCCCTATACGGAAGACGAGATCAACGCGGCGTGCAACGAGGTGATGAAGGCCAACAACCTGCCCGACGGCTATTGCCGCCCGGTCGCCTGGCGTGGCCCGGAACAGATGGGTGTGGCGGCGCAGGCGACCAAGACCCACGTCGCCATCGCCGGCTGGGAATGGCCGTCCTATTTCGACCCGCAGTTGCGCGACAAGGGTATCCGGCTGGACATGGCCGAATGGCATCGGCCGGCGCCGAACTGCGCCCCGACGGCGGCCAAGGCATCGGGCCTGTACATGATCTGCACGCTGTCCAAGCATGCCGCCGAGCGCAGGGGCTACAACGACGCGCTGATGCTCGACTACCGCAACCAGGTTGCCGAGGCGACCGGCGCCAACGTGTTCTTCGTCCAGGACGGCAAGCTCCACACGCCGGTGCCGGACTGCTTCCTCGACGGCATCACCCGCCGCACGGTCGTGGGGCTGGCGAAAAAGCGCGGCATCGAGATCGTCGAGCGGGCGATCCAGCCGGACGAGATGGCGGGCTTCGAGCAGTGCTTCCTGACTGGCACGGCGGCCGAGGTGACGGCGGTCGGCGAGATCGGCCCCTACAACTTCACGGTCGGCGAGATCACGAAGACGCTGCGAAGCGATTACGAACAACTCGTGCGCGGAAACCGCTGAGTTCGTCGCCTAGCGGCGTTCTTTCGCCGCGGCTTTTAAACGGCGACGTGATTCCACGTCGCCTAAAAGCGCTCCTGGAGTCCATGGTCCTTCCGGGACCAGGCTCCCGGCGGGCGGCCGCCGGTTGTACACATAAACCCAGGCCCAGACGGCGGGCTCGGTCAGCAGCACCGGGCGGCGCAGATATTCCGACTGCTTCGGCCGTCGCGGCCAATAGGCCTCGAAGCCGTCGAGCCGCCGCAGCACCCTTGGATCCCTGATGCGGTAGAGCCGGCCTTCGGCCGTGCCGGGTCGGCGCTTCAGGCCGGGATAGGCGCCCAGATCGTGCAGCCTGCCGGGGATGCGGCACGGTCCGACCAGCTCGAGCGCCTCGCCGAGGCGGAATGTCTCGAACGGTCCGTGGCCCGGATTGAGCAGGCCGTAGAAGGCGATGTGCCGCGGAATCATTTGTGCCAGCGCGCCGCCGCCACGTCGTCGACGTCCTTCGGGTCCACCCAGCGGTCGCCGTCGGGGCCTGCCTCGCGCTTCCAGAACGGCGCCTTGGTCTTCAGCCAGTCGACCAGGAACTCGGCGGCCTCGAAGGCGGCCTGACGGTGGGCGCTGGCGGTGATCACCAGCACGATGTTGTCGCCCGGCCGCAGCGGGCCGTGGCGGTGGACGATCAGGCTGGCGTCGAGCGGCCAGCGGCGATTGGCCTCGGCCTCGATGTCGGCCAGCATGCGCTCGGTCATGCCGGGATAGTGCTCCAGCGTCATGGTGCTGACCGCCGCGTCGCCGGCGAAGTCGCGCACCAGGCCGGTGAAGCTGACCACGCCGCCGATATGGGTTTTGCCCTTGGTCAGTGCGGCGATCTCGGCGCCGATGTCGAAATCCCCTGCCTGGACGCGGATCATCTCAGCCTCCGGTGACCGGCGGGAAGAAGGCGACCTCGTCGCCGGGCTTCACCGGAGAATCCGGATCCGCGAAGTCCTGATTGACGGCGGCGCGGATCACGTCGCGCTGCTCGAAGGCGCGGGCATGGCCGGCGCTCCTCGTGCAAAGCCAGTCGACCAGCGCCGCGACCGTGGTCACCCCGGCCGGCGGACTTACGTCCTCCTCGCCGGTGCCGACTCTCTCGCGCAGCCAGGCGAAATAGAGCACCTTCATGGCGGGCGCGGTCCCGTCAGGTGGCGCAGGCCGGCGCGCAGGTAGTCGTAGCCGGTGTAAAGCGTCAGCATGGCCGCGATCCACAGGCCGACGATCCCGATCTCCAGGGCGTAGAACTGGCTCGCGGCGTTCCCCGCCAGCAGGAACGCGATGGCGATGATCTGCACGGCGGTCTTCCACTTGGCGAGGCGGCTGACGGGCAGGCTCACCTTGATGTCGGCCAGCACCTCGCGCAGCCCCGACACCAGCATCTCACGGCAGAGAATGATAATACCTGCAATGAGATGAACCTCTTTCAGCGGCCCTTTCGCGGCCAGCATGAACAGGGCGGCGGCGACCAGCAGCTTGTCGGCGACGGGGTCGAGGAACTGGCCCAGCTTGGACTGCACGCCCAGGGCGCGCGCCACGTAGCCATCGAAGAAATCGGTGATGCCGGCGGCCACGAACAGGCCGAGCGCCAGCCAGTTGGACAGCGGCGCGTCCAGCCAGAAAGTGCCGATGAGCGCCGGTATGACCAGGATGCGCGAGAGGGTCAGGAGGTTGGGTATGGACGAGATCATGCCGTTCCGTTCGCGGATTGGCGCGACTATAGCGCCGCGTCAGCCCTCTGCGTGGAAATAATCGTAGATCTTGCGCGCCACGGTCTTGCTGATGCCGTCGGCGGATTCCAGGTCCTCGAGCGCCGCGCCGGCCACCGCCCGCGCCGACCCGAAATGGGCGAGCAGCGACTTCTTGCGGCCAGGCCCGATGCCGGGCACGTCGTCGAGCTGCGATTTCCTCATGGAGCCGGCGCGCTTTTGCCGGTGGGTGCCGATGGCGAAGCGGTGCACCTCGTCGCGCACCCGCTGCAGGTAGTACATGACGGCGCCGCGCGGATCGAGGGTGAACGGATCGCGCCCCGGCATGAAGAATCGCTCGCGGCCGGCGTTCCGGTCGGGACCCTTGGCGATGGCGACGATGGCCAGGTCCTCGATGCCCAGCTCGGCCAGCACGGCCTCGGCCGCTGAAAGCTGACCCGCGCCGCCGTCGATCAGCACCAGGTCGGGCCACTGGCCGCGGCTGCGCCCGGGGTCCTCCTTCACCAGCCGGGCGAACCGCCGCGTCAGCACCTCGCGCATCATGCCGTAGTCGTCGCCCGGCGTGAGCTCGGTGTCCTTGATGTTGAACTTGCGGTAGCCGTTCTTGAGGAAGCCGTCCGGCCCGGCGACGATCATGGCGCCGATGGCGTTGGTGCCCGAGATGTGGCTGTTGTCGTAGGCCTCGATGCGCTTGGGCGGGCCTTCCAGATCGAAGATGCCGGCCAGCTCCGACAGCACGAGCTGCTGCGAGGCGCTTTCCGCCATGCGCAGCGAGAGCGCGTCTTTCGCATTGCGCCGGGCCAGCTCGACCATCTTCGCCTTCTCGCCGCGCCTGGGCACCAGCAGCGCGACCCTGCGCGGCGACTTGAGCGACAGCGCCTCTTCCATCAGCGGGCGCTCGGCGAAGTCGTGGCTGATCAGGATGGTCTGCGGCGCCGGACGGCTGTCGTAGAACTGGCCGATGAACGCCTCCAGCACTTCTTCCAGCCCATGGGAGGAATCATGCTTGGGGAAATAGGCGCGGTTGCCCCAGTTCTGGCCGGCGCGGAGGAAGAAAACCTGCACGCAGCTCTGGGCGCCTTCCTGGTGCACGGCGATGACGTCGGCGTCCTCTACGTCGCCCGCGGTGACGCCTTGGCGGCCCTGGATGCTGGTCAGCGCCTTGATGCGGTCGCGGATGGCGGCGGCGCGCTCGAACTCCATGGCCTCGCTGGCGGCCATCATCTGTTCGGACAAGTCGCGCTGTACCCGCTGGCTCTTGCCGCCGAGGAAGGTGCGCGAGTCGTCGAGCAAGATGGCGTATTCCTCCTGCGTCACCCGGCCGACGCACGGTGCCGAGCAGCGCTTGATCTGGAACAGCAGGCACGGGCGGGTGCGCGCGTTGAACACGCCGTCCGAGCACGAGCGCAGCAGGAACGCCCGCTGCAGCGTGTTGAGGGTGGAATTGACCGCGCCGGCCGAGGCGAACGGCCCGAAATAGTGGCCCTTGATATTCTGCGCGCCGCGGTGCTTCTTGATCTGCGGCCACGGGTGGTCGGTGCGGATCAGGATGTAGGGGAAGCTCTTGTCGTCGCGCAGCAGCACGTTGTAGGGCGGCATGTAGCGCTTGATCAGCTGGGCTTCCAGCAGCAACGCCTGGCTTTCGGTCTCGGTGGTGACGACGATCAGGTCGTGGACGCGGCCGATCATCCGCGTCAGCCGGTTGGTGTGTGCCTTGCCGCCGGCATACTGCCCGACGCGCGCCTTCAGATTGCGCGCCTTGCCCACATACAGGACGTCGCCGTGCTGATCGAGCATGCGGTAGACGCCGGCGCCCGTCGGCAGCTTGCGGGCCTTCGCCCGGATCAGCGCCCGGCCGACAACGGCAGGGACGGCGACCGGCACGGCAACCGAGTCGGGCGATTCCTGATCACCAGCGCGGTCTTTTTCCTCGTGCGTCATTAAGGTCATGGGTGCAGGCAACTTGGTTAAGCATCTGGACTCTAGGACGGATTGGCAAACCATTCCAACACGTCTGATCGGACGCCCGATTGCCGTATTTCCGGCGGCTCGCAATATCCACGGATTCTGTGGATAAGTCTGTGCAAAAGGTCCCTGCGCGGGCGTGCGGGCCGCAGAACCCTTGGAGTCTCATCGGGTTGCCCATTTTTTGGGCAAATAAAATAAGATATTGGAATTAAAAGGCTTTTGTCGGAGAATGCGTCATGGAAACTTCATGACGCTGTAATCGTTCGAGAGTCAAGTCCCCTCATGGGTCGGTGTGTACAACTTTCGAAGTTGTGACCGCTGCATCGCGGGATCGGGCGAATTGTGACATTTTTCAGGCACTTGTCCGCTCGATCTCAACGCCCACGCTAGCGACGTTCGCAAACGCGTCCAGCTTCTCCACCCGCACCCGCACCGCCACTACATCCGGTGTCGCCAGGATGTCCTGGGCGATCTCCTCGGCGAGGGTCTCCACCAGGTTCACGTGCCCCCGGGCGACGATCGCCGCGGTGTCCTCGACGACCTGCTGGTAGCAGACCACATGTTCGATATGATCGGCGGGCAAGGGATGCCGGTCGACCACCGACAGGTCCAGGTTGATCCGCAGCCGCTGGGTCACGTCCTGCTCGTGGGCGTGGATGCCGATATGGCCGTCGAGCATCAGGTCGCGCACGAAAACGTGCCGGATGCGCCGGTCGGCGTCGGCGATCCGGAACGGGACGACGGTGTTGTCGGGCTTGTTCATTCCACACCCGTCACGTCAGGTGTCTGCCAGGCCAGATGCTGTCCCCCGTCCAGGGCGATCATCTGCCCGGTCACCGAGGGCGCCTCGAGGATAAACTGGATGGCGGCCGCATACTCCCTCAGCTCGGGGCCGCGCCGCAGCGGCAGCGCGTCCACCTGTGCCGCGAAGTCGTCGCGGGACTGCCGGATGTTAGGCAGCGTCGGCCCCGGACCGATCGCGTTGACCCGGATTCGGGGCGCCAGCGCCTGCGCCAGTGTCTGGGTCAGAGTCCACAGCCCGGCCTTGCTGACAGTATAGGAGGTAAAGGCCGGCGTCAGCCGCCAGACCCGCTGGTCGATCAGGTTGATGACGTTGCCGGTCCCGCCCCCGGGAAGCTGGGCGGCGAGCTGCTGGGTCAGCACCAGGGGCGCGCGCAGGTTCACGCCGAGATGCAGGTCCCAGCTTTCACGGGTCGCCGTCAGCGCGTCGTCGCGCTCGAACACCGAGGCGTTGTTGACGAGGCAGGTGACCGGCCCCAGCGCCATGGCCGCGCGCGTCACCAGCGATTCCACCTGGACCTCGTCGGTCAGGTCCGCCGGGACCGCCGCGGCGCGGCCTCCCAGGCGCTCGATATCGCGCACGGTCGCCTTCGCCGCCTCGTCGGAATGATGATAGTGAACGGCCACGGCCCAGCCCTTTTCGGCCAGGCCGAGGGCGATGGCGCGCCCGATACGGGCGCCGGCGCCGGTGACCAGCGCTGTCCTGCTCGTGTTGGTGTTCATGAACCGATTCGGCGTCGGGGTTTCCTGTCAGGCCGTCTCCTATATAGGAGTTCGGCCGGTTCTGGAAACCCGGCGTGACTCACGGCAGGTGTGTGACGACTGTCGGCGCCGCCCGGTCAGGCGAGCAGGCTGCGCAGCATCCAGGCGTTCTTCTCCGACACCTGCATGCGCTGGGTCAGCAGGTCGGCGGTGGGTTCGTCATGGGCCTTGTCGGCCAGCGGGAACACCGAGCGCGCGGTACGGACCAGGGTTTCGTGAGCAGTGACCAGGTTGCGGATCATGTCCTCGGCCTTCGGCACCTCGTCCTCTTCCTTGATGGCGCTGAGCTTGGACAGCGCCTTGTAGGTGCCGGGCGCGTAGACGCCCAGCGCGCGGATGCGTTCGGCCACCAGATCGACGGCCAGCGCCAGCTCGGTGTATTGGGTTTCGAACATCAGGTGCAGGGTCTGGAACATCGGGCCGGTCACGTTCCAGTGGTAATTGTGGGTCTTCAGATAGAGGGTGTAGGTGTCGGCCATCACATGCGACAGGCCTGCGGCGATGGCCTTGCGCTGCTTTTCGGGGATGCCTGTGTTGATTTCCATGCCCATGGCTTGCTCCGTCTCAGTTTAGAACAATTCTAATATATGACTTCAGGCCGGCATGGCAAGCGTGCAGGCCGGTGGCCAGCTATGTGCCGACGGGCTTATCCGATCTGCCGCCCTTCTTGCGGCTGAGGAAGCGCCGCAGCGGGCCGAGAAGCCTGGGATGGCGATGCTGCCAGCGGATGAAAACTCGCTTGGCGGTATAGGATTGGCTCAGAATCAGCACCAGGCCGGCGCCGCTGATCGGAATGCCGCCGGGACCCGGCACCAGGCCGACCACCCCACCGGTGGCCACGAGGATCCAGCCAATGCTCAAGAGCACGCTCTTCTTGACGGCGAAACCCTGGGGGGGATTATCTTGCGAGGAAGCCATACCTCTATCTGGGGTCTTGGTGCTTCCATAGCAAGGAGTCAGATGTTGGCGGGTGAACCCAGGCGCGTCGTATCGCTGATCGCCAGCGCCACCGAAATCATTTGCGCGCTGGGCAAGCGCGACTGGCTGCTGGGTCGGTCGCATGAATGCGACTATCCGCGGTCCGTCGAGCCGCTGCCGCGCCTGACCGAGCCCAAGCTGAATGTGCACGGCACGTCGCTGGAGATCGACACCCAGGTGAAGATGCTGCTGAAGGACGGCCTGTCCGTCTACCGGGTGGACGTGGACAGGCTGCGCGAGATCGACCCGGATGTGATCGTCACCCAGGACCAGTGCGAGGTCTGCGCCGCCAGCCTGGCCGACGTGGAGGCGGCGCTGTGCGACTGGACCGGGCGGGAGGTGAACATCGTCTCGCTGCGGCCCGATTCGCTGGCCGACGCGTGGACCGACATCGAGCGGATCGCCGCCGCGCTGGACTGCGCGGAGGATGGTGCGGCGCTGATCGCGTCGCTGAAGGCGCGGATGGCGCGCGTTACCGACCGTTGCGCCGGGCTGCCGAAGCCCTCCGTCGCCTGCATCGAATGGATCGATCCGCTGATGGCGGCGGGCAACTGGATGCCGGAGCTGGTCGAGATGGCCGGCGGCGTCAATCTGTTCGGCGAGGCGGGCAAGCACTCGCCGTGGATGACCTGGGAGCAGCTCCGCGCCGCCGATCCGGACGTCATCGCCATATTGCCCTGCGGCTTCGACATGCCGAGGGTGCGGGAAGAGATGCCGCTGCTGACCGCCAAGCCGGGCTGGTCCGGCCTCAAGGCCGTGCGCAGCGGCCGGGTCTACGTCACCGACGGCAACCAGTATTTCAACCGCCCCGGCCCGCGCCTCGCCGAATCGCTGGAAATCCTCGCCGAGATCCTGCATCCGGGCCGCTTCGACTTCGGCCACGAGGGCACCGGCTGGACGGTGTTCGAAAGCGCCCGCGCGGCCGCATGATCGCCACCGGTCGTCTCAGGCTCAGGCCTTGGCGCGAGGCGGACAAGGCGCCGTTCGCGGCGGCGACCAACACGCCGGCGGTCATGGAGCATCTGGGCGGCGTCGTGACCCGCGAGGCGATCGACGCGGTGATCGACGGCCAGATGAAGCTGCAGGCCGACCAGGGCATGTGCTTCTGGGCGGTCGAGACGCTGGCCGACGAACGGCTCATCGGCATGTGCGGCCTGCGCTATGCCGGCCTGCCCGGCACCGGCATTGTCGACGAACTGGAGATCGGCTGGCGCCTCGCCGAATCCGAATGGGGCAAGGGCTATGCGAGGGAGGCGGCTGCCGCCAGCATCGAATGGGGTTGGCAGAACACGCCGCGCGCTCGGATTGCATCCTGGACCATCCCGGCGAATACGGCCTCGTGGGGCCTGATGATCCGCCTCGGCATGACCCACCGCCCAGACCTGGACTTCGAGCACCCGCGGTTCCACGTGGGCCACCCGCTCAGCCGGCACGTGGTCTATGTGATCGAGCGGCCGTAAGCAGTCAGCTCGCGAGTTCGACGCCTTCCGACCGGGCGGCCAGGGCGAGCTGTCGGTCGAGTGTGGCAAGCAGGGCTCCGGTTCGCAGTGCCAGCTCCAGGTAGGCTGCATCATAGACACTCAGGGCATGTCGCCGCGCCAGTCGCATCAAGGGCGGACTGGGCGCTTGCGGCTCGAGGGATATGCCGAGCCTATCGACCCGCGCCAGGAACGCGTCGCTTCTATCCGCGGTGAGCCTTTGCCGCCGCTCCCCGACATGGAGGGCATTGCGTATCTCGTACCAGAGCAGCGCGGGGGCGATCGCCTGTTCCGTCGCCACTCGCTCGAAAGTGCGATTGGCGAGGGGTGACAATTCATCCGGAAAGCACCATGCGACGACGATGGAGCAGTCGATGACGACGGTCACTCGCGGCCCTCGTCCCGCCACGCGAGGATTTCGTCCACGGTTACGGCGAGCGCGTCGCTTCTGGCCCGCCTGATCTCATCCATTGCCTTCAGCATATCCTCACGCACCAGGTCGTTGGCGGGGACGATCTTTGCGATGTCCACGCCGCGCCGGGTGATCACGACGGTTTCTCCGGCTAGAACTTCGTCCAGCAAGCTGGGAAGGTGCGTTTTTGCTTCGTAGGAGCCGACGCGTTTCATGTCCGAAACCCTTGATAGACTAGTTTATAGACTAGTTTTATTTGTGATTGCGTCAACTTCCGTCTGTCGTCACAAGGCCCGAATCCTTGAGGCTTCGGCCAGCGCTGTCGCCGCCACTCTGCGCCGCATGAAGGAAATTCTCCAGCGGGCAGGGCTCCGGATCAGCAACGCGGCGGTGGGTGCCGCAAGTAGGGCGGCTGTCGTCAGGATGCGCCGGGCCACGAGAACGATTCCATGACTTTGCGCTGCGCCTCTTCGAACGCGTCCTTGGCGTCGGCCGGATAAGTGGCTCGGAACTTGATGTGATACTTGCCGCGCTGGAACACGGCCACGCTGCCCCGGAGACGCCCGCCACGCTCGCCATATTCCCATATCCTCTGCTGGCCCTGGATCGCTTCGCCGCCGTGCACAATGGATATCTCTCCCTGGCTGATCGGCGCCGTGTCTCCGGCCGTGATCCGGATCGACAGGGAAGCATTATCGATGTGCTGCGCGACGGTTTCCGGCGTCTCCGTCACATAGATCGACAACAGTCCCGGTGTTGGTCCGCTGCCGCGGTAGTTCAGGGAAGCGTCCGACCCGTCGGGCCTGTAGGCCATGGGTTGCGGGTCGCCGAAGGTGCCGAAGCTGGCGGGGAACCGGATGCCGCTATGGAGGTGAAGCTTTTCGCCAGTCCGCTCATCAGTGGACCATGCCTGGAGCACCATTTCGCCCTTCAGATATTCGAGCTTCTCGTCGGCAAGCGTTGCCGCCGCAGTGTCACCGACCTTCGCGGCTGACATGTTTAGGATGCTCGCCGAAGTCGCCAGCGCTTGCAGGTTGTTTGGCTCCCTCGCCTCGATCAGCTTGACGCTCTCCGTCGCCACCGCCACTGCTTCCTGGTGCTTGGACTGCAGGTAGAGCGCCACGCAGAGATGGGTCAGCGTCGCGATGCGCAGGTTGTCGGGCATTTCGTCGCTCAGCGCCGCACGAAGCTGGGCCTCGGCGAGCGCCGGCTGCTTGCTTTCCAGAAGGGTTTGGGCAGTGCGGAAGAGGCCCTGCCACTTGGCGTCGTCGAACGCCATGGCATTGCCGGTCAGGCAGACGAAAAGCGTCACAGCTACGAGAATGTGTTTAAACATCGAGTGTCCCCAGCCAGTCAATCGGGGAATTGTATCGCTGTCGGCTGGATGTCGATAGCGCGCTTACGACGGTGACAGTCCCAGCAGCCCCGGCACCTGCCGCATATCGCCGAACGGATGGCCGCCGGAAAGCTCGGCGGGCTGGTGCGCCGGGTTGGCGACATAGGCCAGCGCCTCCATGCCGGCCGCCTGCGCCGCCGTCAGGCCGGCGGCGCTGTCTTCGATCACCACGCAGTCGGCGGGCGCTACGCCCATGGCCTTCGCGGCGTGCAGAAACAGGTCGGGGAACGGCTTGCCGCGCGCCATGTCCTCGCCGCTGAACAGCCGGTCCTTCAAGTGCGGCAGCAGGCCGGTCAGGCCCAGGCTCATATGCATCTTGGGGATGGTGCCGTTGGAGCCGACGCAAAACGGGACGCGCTCACGCTCCAGGATTTCGAGCAGTTCGCGCACGCCGTCGACCGGCTTGAGGTCGCGGCGGAAGGCGATCTCGGTGGCCTCGTGCATCTCGGCCATCCAGATTGCGTCCAGGTCGATGCCGTGGCTGGCGCGAACCCGTTCCATGACCGCGGGCACGGTCAGTCCGATGAACTCGCGGACCACCTCGGCCTCGGTCATGCGGATGCCGCGGCGACCGAGCATGTCGGCCATCACCGCGTTCTGCACCTTCTCCGAATCCACCAGCACGCCGTCGCAGTCGAAGATGACCAGCCTCGGCGGCGACAGGAGCGGGAACGGCGACCGTTCCCGCCCTATCTCGACGTGTCCGCCTATGACAGCGCCCCGCAGGCGCGCTGGATGCGCCGGCAGGCTTCCTCCAGCGCTTCCGTCGAGGTCGCGTAGGAGATGCGGAAGTGCGGCGACAGGCCGAACGCGGCGCCGAACACCACGGCGACGCCCTCGGCTTCCAGCAGGTAGTTGGCCACGTCCGCGTCATTGTGCAGCGTCAGGCCGGTCGGCGTGGTCTTGCCGATCATGCCGGCGCAGCTCGGATAGACGTAGAACGCGCCTTCCGGCGTCGGGCAGCTCATGCCTTTCGCCTGGTTCAGCATGGACACGACTAGGTCGCGCCGGTCCTTGAAGATGGCGTTGCGCTCGGCGATGAAATGCTGCGGGCCGTTCAGCGCCGCCACCGTCGCCGCCTGGCTGATCGACGACGGGTTCGACGTGCTCTGCGACTGCATCTTGGCGATGGCCTTGATCAGCGGCACGGGGCCGCCGCCATAGCCGATGCGCCAGCCCGTCATGGCATAGGCTTTCGCCACGCCGTTCATGGTCAGGGTGCGGTCGTACAGACCCGGCTCCACCTGCGCGGGCGTGTGGAACTTGAAGCCGTCATAGACCAGGTGCTCGTAGATATCGTCCGAGAACACCCAGACATGCGGGTGGCGCAGCAGCACGTCGGTCAGCGCCTTGATCTCGTCATAGGTATAGGCGGCGCCCGACGGGTTCGACGGCGAGTTGAAGATCAGCCACTTGGTGCGGTTGGTGATCGCCGCCTCGAGCTGGTCGGCGGTCATCTTGAAGCGGGTGGCGATGGTCGCTTCCACGATCACCGGCGTGCCGCCGCACAGCTGGATGATGTCGGGATACGACACCCAGTACGGCGCCGGGATGATCACCTCGTCGCCGGGATTCACCGTCGCCATCATGGCGTTGAAGATGGTGTGCTTGCCGCCGCAGTTCACGGTGATCTGGTCGGGTTTGTAGGTCAGCCCGTTCTCGCGCGCGAACTTGCCGCAGATCGCCTCTTTCAGCTCCTTGGTGCCGTCCACGTCCGTGTATTTCGTCTGGCCGTCGCGGATCGCCTTGATGGCGGCTTCCTTGATGTTGTCCGGCGTGTCGAAATCCGGCTCACCGGCGCCCAGTCCGATCACGTCCAGACCGGCCGCCTTGAGTTCACGGGCCTTGGCCGTCACCGCGATGGTGGGCGACGGCTGGATGCGTCCAATGGCATCGGAGAAGAAGCTCACTGCTCGACCTTTCATTCTATGGAGCGGGTCGCAAAACGGGCCGGACCCTACGCTTGCGCACCCATGGGTTCAAGCGCCAATCGAGGACTCGAAATACAGCCTGTCCTCGCCATATAACAGACCCATGTCCGATCCCATGCTCGCCGACAATTCCTATCCCTTCGACCCGCCGAAAGTGGTGCGGCCGCCGAAGGGCGAGGGCGGCATTCCGCTGAAGGTGGAAAGCCCGTATGTGCCCGCGGGCGACCAGCCGCGCGCCATCGCCGAGCTGGTGCAGGGCGTGCGCAACGCCGAGCGCGACCAGGTGCTGCTGGGCGTCACCGGCTCGGGCAAGACCTTCACCATGGCCAAGGTGATCGAGGCGACGCAGAAGCCGGCGCTGATCCTGGCGCCGAACAAGACGCTGGCGGCGCAGCTCTATGGCGAGATGAAGTCGTTCTTCCCGACCAACGCGGTGGAGTATTTCGTCTCCTATTACGACTACTACCAGCCGGAAGCCTACGTCCCGCGCACCGATACCTTCATCGAGAAGGAATCCAGCATCAACGCCCAGATCGACCGCATGCGCCATTCGGCGACGCGGGCGCTGCTGGAGCGCGACGACGTGATCATCGTCGCCTCGGTGTCGTGCATCTACGGCATCGGCTCGGTCGAGACTTATTCGGCGATGACCTGCGAAGTGAAGATGGGCCAGTCCGTCGACCGCACGACCCTGCTGCGCCGCTTCGCCGAGCTGCAGTACAAGCGCAACGACCAGTCGCTGTCGCGCGGCACGTTCCGCGCCAAGGGCGACGTCATCGAGCTGTTCCCCAGCCATCACGAGGACCGCGCCTGGCGCATCTCGCTGTTTGGCGACGAGGTCGAGAGCATCGTCGAGTTCGACCCGCTGACCGGCGAAAAGACCGCCAGGCTCGAAAGCATCAAGGCCTATCCCAGCTCGCACTACGTGACGCCGCGGCCGACGCTGGACCAGGCGATCAAGCAGATCGCCCGCGACCTCGAGGTCAGGCTGGAAGAACTGCGCCGCGACGGCAGGCTGCTGGAGGCCGAGCGGCTGGAGCAGCGCACCCGCTTCGACATCGAGACCATGGCCGCGACCGGCGTGTGCGCCGGCATCGAGAACTATTCCCGCTACCTGACCGGCCGGCCGCCGGGCGCGCCGCCGCCGACCCTGTTCGAATATCTGTCGCCCGACGCGCTGGTGATCGTCGACGAGAGCCACGTCACCATCGGCCAGCTCAACGGCATGTACAATGGCGACTTCCGGCGGAAGTCGATCCTCGCCGAATACGGCTTCCGGCTGCCGAGCTGCATCGACAACCGGCCGCTGAAGTTCGCGGAATGGAATGCCATGCGGTCGCAGACGGTCTACGTCTCGGCGACGCCCGGCCCGTGGGAGCTGGAGCAGACCGGCGGCGTGTTCGCCGAGCAGGTGATCCGCCCGACCGGCCTGACCGATCCGGACATCTTCGTCCGCCCGGTGGAAAGCCAGGTCGACGACCTGATCGCCGAATGCAAGGCGGTGGCGGCCAAGGGCCAGCGGGTGCTGGTCACCACGCTGACCAAGCGCATGGCCGAGGACCTTACCGAATATCTGCACGAGCACGGCCTGCGGGTCCGCTACATGCACTCGGACATCGAGACCCTGGAGCGCATCGAGATCATCCGCGACCTGCGGCTCGGCGTGTTCGACGTGCTGGTCGGCATCAACCTGCTGCGCGAGGGCCTCGACATCCCGGAATGCGCGCTGGTCGCCATCCTGGACGCCGACAAGGAGGGCTTCCTGCGCTCCGAGACGGCGCTGGTCCAGACCATCGGCCGCGCCGCCCGCAACGTCGAGGGCAGAGTCATCCTGTACGCCGACAAGGTCACCGGCTCGCTGAAACGCGCCATCGACGAGACCAACCGGCGCCGCTCCAAGCAGGAAGCCTACAACGAGCTGCACGGCATCACGCCCGAGAGCATCAAGCGCGAGATCAGCGACGTGATGCAGAGCGTCTACGAAGCCGACTACGTCACCGTCGACACCGGCGACAGCGGTGTGCAGCACCTGGTGGGCCATAATCTGAAGGCCCATCTGGACGATCTGAAGAAGCGCATGCTCGACGCCGCCGCCAATCTGGAGTTCGAGGAGGCGGCACGGCTGCGCGACGAGGTCAAGCGGCTGGAGGCCAGCGAACTGGCCGTGGCCGAGGACCCGCTCGCCCGCTCGACCGGCTTCGAGTCCAACACGCCCGCCGGCAAGGGGCGTTCGATGTCAGGCCGCCCGGGTACCCGGCAGTGGCGCGGCAAGGGCAAGAAGCGGCGGTAAGTTCCGGCTTTCTGCCCCTCTCCATTGGTTCTGTGTCCCTGACAAAGAAACAATGGGATTTTTAGTGTCGCGAAACCGCTGCGTTGACTGCGATCAATGCCGCGTTGGCCATCCGGCGCGATTCTGGCTGCATGACAACCGATGGAGTCAGTCATGCCGCACGCCGAAATGGTTCTCGTCATTCCCGTCCTCGCCTTCACCTTCCTGGTGATGGGCTGGATCGTCTCCCAGTTCCGCGGCTACCTGAAGCAGCGCGAAGCGATCGTCGCGTCCTGGGAGGACGTCCCTGCCCCGGTGTGGCAGGACAATCACCTCGAGCGCAAGGCGGCCTGACGCCGTCCTGAGCGATTCACTGACGCCCTCCGGCCAGAGGGGTCCAGGGAACATGGCCTCGTGGAAGCCGTGAAAACCGGGTTCGGTGACCGCGAGCCCGGTTTTTCAGGTTTGGGACGCCCTTGGAACTTGACGCACTTGCTCTGTCGGTCATCGACCGAGAGGTTGGCCGCCGGTGACCCAGCATGCCGCGCACGACAGCAGGCTCCAGGCGCGAGCGTCGGGACTGCGCAACTGATTATTCCGCGATATAGCCGGGCTCAATTCTTGCGCCGCCGCGCGAGCTGCGGATGCAGGTCCTGGATCAGGGTGAAGGCGCGGTCGCGGCTGGGGCCTGTCAGGAACGGGAACACCGCCTTGGCGGCCGAATACTTCTGCGCCTTGGCCAGATCCTCGTCGGCGATGACGCCGTTGGCCCAGTACAGGCGCACGGCGCCGCTCGCCAGCATCAGATCGTGCAGGAGGTAGTCCACATTGGCGCCGTCGATCAGGTCGCCCTGGCGCCTGATGTCCATGATCGCCTCGCGGTGGAACTTCTGCATGGTCTCGCCGATCGAGAACTTGGCCGGGTCGCCGGCCAGGATCGGTTCCAGCGCCCGCGCCAGATTGGGGATTTCCAGAGTGTGGGACGATGCGCGCTCGATGATGTCCATCAGGCGCTCGAAGCCGGTGCTGGTCACGGCTCGGTCGATGGATTCGAACACCAGCCGCAGCCGCTCCTCGATGGCCTTGCCCAGCAAATTGTCCTTGCTGCCATAGAGGTCGTACAGGCTCTTGTACGCCACGCCGCTCTGCTCCGCGAGCTCGCGCATGGTCACCCCGGAGTAGCCCTTTTCGGCGATCAGCTGGCGCGCCACCGAAAGGATGTTCGAGCGGCGGCGCAGTTGCCGTTCAGTCAGCCGCTTCAATATGGCTGGTCTCCCTTCGCTGGCCCTGAAAATATCGTGGTTTCGTTTAGCAGGCGTCTTTGGAGGATGGCGAACCGGGCGGCTCAAGTCGAGCCTGAATAGAGGGATGCGACGGCGGCCGGCACATAAAAGAATGCCGGGCTCTTGCGAGCCCGGCAGTGTAGGGAAGACTTCACGTCTTGGGGAGACGATGAATGGGAGGGCTCTAGAAACGGGGAGGAAATAGAGCCGGCTCCCACGAAAACCTCAATATGAGGAGGCTTTCGGATCACCACGCTGAACCGTTGCTTCGTGGTGACAGGTCCAAAGTTAATTGTGCGGCGCAGCACGGTCCAGCGGGATGGCAGCAATACAGGCGTGCATTTTAAGCATATCAAAAAACAATCCTTTTTTTAATCAGTTATTTATAGAAAAACATGTCGGGACTGAGCAAATTTTGCGCTGCAATATCAAGGATACGGCTGGTTTTCCAGGATGTTGGCTAAGGCGCTTTCACCACGCGTCGCGTGTGCGCCTGAAAACCATACAGGCAAACGGCATGACAAGGGCATGACAAGGGCGTGGCGCGCCCGATCAGAACTTGGCGGTGCGGACCTGCTCCACCAGGAAGTCGCGGAACACCGTGATTCGAGTCACGTTGCGCAGTTCTTCCGGATAGACGAAGTACACCTTGAAGGTCGGACCCTCCAGCTCCGGCAGCACTTGCACCAGGTTGGTGCCGGGCGTGGCGATGTAGTCAGGCAGGGCGGCGAGGCCGAGGCCGCTTTCGACCGCCTTGAGGATGCCGTAGATGTTGTTCACCGCCAGCACCGGCTCGCGCACCCGGTCGCCGGCGCCGGCGTGGATGATCCAGTTCAGATCCTGCAGCGGCCGGGGCGCCTCAGGGCCGTAGGAGATGATGGCGTGGTTGTCCAGGTCGGCCGTCGAGGTGGGCGCGCCGCGCGCCGCCACATATTCGGGCGAGGCGTAGATATGATAGTGCACCGTCATCAACTGCCGCTGGACCAGGTCCGGCTGATGCGGCGGATGGAAGCGGATCGCCGCGTCGGACTCGCGCATGGCGATATCGATCTCGGCATCCGACAGCAGCAGGTTGATGCCGATGTCCGGATAGGCGAGCCGGAAGTCCCGCAGATGCGGTACCAGCCAGGTGGAGCCGAAGCCGACGGTGGTGGTGACATTGAGCCGTCCTCGCGCCGCCGTTCGGCTGTCGCGCAGGATCGCTTCGGTCCGCTCGAGCTTGACGAACACCTCGCCCACCGTGCCGAACAGGGTCTCGCCCTGCTCGGTCAGGATCAGGCCGCGCGGGTGGCGATGAAACAGCGCGAAGCCCAGGCTCTCCTCAAGCCCGGAAATCTGCCGGCTGATCGCCGACTGGCTGAGGTTCAACTCGTCGCTGGCGTGCGTGAAGCTGCCCGCCTTGGCGACCGAGTAGAATGTGCGCAGCTTGTCCCAGTCCATTGGGCTTTCCCCCGATGATCCGCGCCGCGCCGGGACGATCCCCTCGCTTCCCGCGCGGCGTTGATTTATTCTGCGGCCTGTTTTTTGTGCACTTCGTGGGCGGCGATGAACTTCTCGGCCTCCAGCGCGGCCATGCACCCCATGCCCGCGGCGGTCACCGCTTGACGATACACCTTATCGGTCACGTCGCCCGCCGCAAAAACGCCTGGGACGGCGGTGGAGGTGCTGTCGGGGTTTTTCAGGATGTAGCCACCGTCGTCCAGCGGCAACTGGCCGACGAACAATTCGGTCGACGGCGTGTGGCCGATGGCGATGAACACGCCGTGGGCCGGCACCTCGGACGTGACGCCGGTCCTGGTATTGTGGATGCGCACGCCGGTCACGCCCATGGGATCGGTGCCGCCGACGATGTCCTCGACGACGCTGTCCCAGATCACCCGGATCTTGTCGTGGTTGAACAGCCGTTGCTGCAGCACCTTCTCGGCGCGCAGCTCGTCGCGGCGGTGGATCAGCGTGACCTTGGTGGCGAAGTTGGTCAGGAACAGCGCTTCCTCGACCGCGGTATTGCCGCCGCCGATCACGATCACTTCCTTGCCGCGGTAGAAGAAACCGTCACAGGTGGCGCAGGCCGACACGCCGAAGCCCTGGAACCTCTGTTCGCCCGGCAGGCCGAGCCAGCGGGCCTGGGCACCGGTGGAGATGATCAGGGTGTCGCCGACATATTCGGTGCCGCTGTCGCCGACGGCGACGAACGGGCGCTTCGACAGGTCGACCGAGACAATCACGTCGGAAATCAGCGTGGTGCCCACATGTGCCGCCTGGGCGCGCATCTGGTCCATCAACCACGGACCCTGGATGACATCGGCGAAGCCGGGGTAGTTTTCCACGTCGGTGGTGATCGTCAATTGGCCGCCGGGCTGGATACCCAGGACCATGACCGGATCGAGCGCCGCGCGGGCGGCGTAGATCGCTGCGGTATAGCCCGCGGGTCCCGATCCGATGATCAGCACCTTGGTTTCGATGCGTTCTGCCATGCTGCTCTCCGCTGGCGGCTGCCGGTTCCCCTCAGGTAAGACCGGCGCCTTATTTCGCAAGTGCACTCTAGAACGGTTCTGGACTTGGGGGAATCGCAGAACACGTTTGTGGAGACAGTATTTAGAGCGGATCGTGGCGGAGGGAAACCGCTTCGCGACTGATTTCGCCGCGCCGAAGCCGAAGATGGCTTCGGCATGCCGGGGCAGACAATCCGGTGCGCCCTGCCGGCCGCGCATGAAGTGGGCCGCGTGGCCGCTTCCGGAACTTTCGACGAAATTCTTTGCAAATGTTCCCACAATTTGTAATTAAATTACCAATCCGCGTTCGCGGCGATGCCTTTCCTTCCGTGGAACGACGCCTCATGAAGCTGGACGATATCGACCGCAAGATCCTCAGGCTGCTGCAGGAGAATGGCCGCATGACCAATGTGGACCTGTCGCGGCAGGTGGGCATCTCGGCGCCGCCCTGTCTGCGCCGGGTGCGCGCGTTGGAGGAGAACGGCTATATCGAGGGTTATCACGCAAGGTTGAACGCCGCCGCGCTGGGGTTCGGCCTCACCGTGTTCGCCATGGTCGGCCTGCATTCCCAGGCCGAGGCGGACCTCAAGGCGTTCGAGGAGATGGTGCGCGGCTGGCCCATGGTGCGCGAGTGCCACATGCTCAACGGCGAGATCGATTTCATGCTGAAGATCGTCGCCCGCGACCTCAACGAGTTCCAGACCTTCCTGACCTCGCAGGTGACCCCCGCGCCGAACGTGGCCAACGTCAAGACGGCGTTGACCATCCGCAGCGCCAAGAACGAGCCGGGTGTACCGTTCGGGTTGCCGGAAAAGCGATAGGCCGAGGCCTCAGACGAACCTCACCTTGAGGATTTCGTAGGCGCGCTGGCCGCCGGGCGCGGCGAAGTCTACCTCGTCGCCTTCGGACTTGCCGATCAGGGCGCGGGCAAGCGGCGAATTGATCGACAGGAAGCCGGATTTGATGTCGGCCTCGACCTCGCCGACGATCTGGTATGAGCGTTCTTCCTCGGTCTCGATGTCGAGCACGGTGACGGTGGCGCCGAACTTCACGGTGGTCCCGGACAGCTTGGACACGTCGATGACCTCGGCGCGCGAGACCATGTCCTCGAGCTCGAGGATCTGGCCCTCGATGAAGGCCTGGCGCTCCTTGGCGGCATGGTATTCCGCGTTCTCCGACAGGTCGCCATGCTCGCGCGCCTCGGAGATCGCACGGATCACCGCCGGACGCTCGTCGAGCTTGTAGCGGCGCAGATCGCCCTCGATGCGATCAAGGCCGCGGGCCGTCATCGGAATCTTTTCCATCGCCGTTCCTTCTTATTCTTCGTACCGCAAAACAATCACGACCGGGCGGCGTATTCCGCCCGGCGTGACACCTTCAGGATCACTTAGAATAGGATTGCAGGCTGGCCACTTCAAGGCTGCCCGACTTCAGGCTCTCGATGGCGAGCACCGACGCCACAGCGCCGGCGAGGGTGGTGTAGTACGGCACCTTCTCGGTCAGCGCGGTGCGGCGGATCGAGAAGCTGTCGTTGATCGCCTGCGCCCCCTCGGTGGTGTTGAACACCAGCTGGACCTCGCGGTTCTTGATGGCGTCGACGATGTGCGGACGGCCTTCCAGCACCTTGTTGACCCGCTTCACCTTGACGCCCTGCTCGGCGAGGAAGCTGGCGGTGCCTTTGGTGGCGATGATGGTGAAGCCCATTTCGATCAGCTTTTGCGCCGGGCCAACGATGGCCTGCTTGTCGCCGTCCTTGAGCGAGATGAACACGGTGCCCGACAGCGGCACCTTGGTGCCGCCGGCGATCTGCGACTTGGCGAACGCCTTGCCGAAGGTCCAGTCCAGGCCCATGACTTCGCCGGTGGAACGCATCTCGGGACCCAGCAGCGTATCGACGCCGGGGAAGCGGGCGAACGGGAACACAGCCTCCTTCACGGCCACATGCTTGATGTTGTGCTCCTGCAGGTTGAAGCTGGCGAGGCTTTCGCCCGCCATCACCCGCGCCGCGATCTTGGCGAGCGGGATGCCGATCGCCTTGGCGACGAACGGCACGGTGCGGCTGGCGCGCGGGTTCACTTCCAGAACGTAGATGGTCTCGCCCTGCACGGCGAACTGCACGTTCATCAGCCCGACCACGTCGAGGCCGCGGGCCAGCGCCTTGGTCTGGCGCTTGATGTCGTCGATGATGTGCGCGGGCAGCGAATAGGGCGGCAGCGAGCAGGCGCTGTCGCCCGAATGGACGCCGGCCTCCTCGATATGCTCCATGATGCCGGCGACGAACACGCTGTCGCGGTCGGCGATGGCGTCCACGTCGACCTCGATGGCGTTGCGCAGGTAGTAGTCGACCAGCACCGGGCTGTCGCCCGAGACGCGCACCGCCTCGGTCATGTAGCGCTCCAGCCCCTGCGCGTCGGCGACGATCTGCATGCCGCGGCCGCCCAGCACGTAGGACGGGCGGATGACGACCGGATAGCCGATCTCGTAGGCGATCTCCTTGGCCTCCTCCAGCGAGGTGGCGGTGCCGTTGGCCGGCTGCTTCAGGCCCAGCTCGTGCAGCAGCACCTGGAAGCGCTGGCGGTCCTCGGCCAGGTCGATGGCGTCGGGCGAGGTGCCCAGGATCGGCACGCCGGCGGCTTCGAGCGCGCTTGCCAGCTTGAGCGGGGTCTGGCCGCCGAACTGGACGATGACGCCCTTCACGGTGCCCCTGGACTGCTCCTTGCGGATCAGCTCCAGCACATGCTCTTCGCTCAGCGGCTCGAAATAGAGGCGATCGGAGGTGTCGTAGTCGGTCGATACGGTCTCGGGGTTGCAGTTGACCATGATGGTCTCGTAGCCGGCCTCGGCCAGCGCGTAGACGGCATGGACGCAGCAATAGTCGAACTCGATGCCCTGGCCGATGCGGTTCGGGCCGCCGCCCAGGATGATCACCTTCTCGCGGTCGCTCGGGTTGGCCTCGCACTCGCCGCCGCCGAACCCGACCTCGTAGGAGGAATACATGTAGGGCGTGCGCGCCTCGAACTCGGCGCCGCAGGTGTCGATGCGGCGGAACCCCGGATGCACGCCCAGATCCTGGCGCTGCTCGTAGACGTCCTCGGTGGCGACACCGCAGATTTCGGCGATGCGCGCGTCGGAGAAGCCCATGGACTTGTAGTAGGCCATCTCCTGCGGATCCGACGGCAGCCGGTTGTCGCGGAGCTGGTTCTCGGCGCGGACGATCTCCTCGATCTGGGCGAGGAACCACGGGTCGTAGCTGGTCGCCTCCTGGATGCGCTCCAGGCTCAGCCCCTCGCGGAACGCCTGGCCGATATACAGGATGCGCTCGGGCGTCGGTTTCGACAGGGCAGCGAGCACCGCCTCCTTGTCCTTGTCGTCCGGATCGTAGCCCGGCACCGCGATCTCGGAGAGCCCGGTCAGGCCGGTCTCCAGCGAATACAGCGCCTTTTGCAGGCTTTCGGCGAACGACCGGCCGATGGCCATGGCTTCGCCGACCGACTTCATCGAGGTGGTCAGGGTGGGTTCGCTGTTCGGAAACTTCTCGAACGCGAAGCGCGGCACCTTGGTGACCACATAGTCGATGGTCGGCTCGAACGACGCGGGGGTGACGCCGGTGATGTCGTTGGTCAGCTCGTCGAGCGTGTAGCCCACGGCGAGACGCGCGGCGACCTTGGCGATCGGAAAGCCGGTCGCCTTCGACGCCAGCGCCGACGAGCGCGACACGCGCGGGTTCATCTCGATGACGATCATGCGGCCGTCCTTCGGATTGATCGCGAACTGCACGTTCGATCCGCCGGTTTCAACGCCGATCTCGCGCAGCACCGCGATCGAGGCGTCGCGCATGATCTGGTATTCCTTGTCGGTCAGGGTCAGCGCCGGCGCGACGGTGATGGAATCGCCGGTGTGCACGCCCATCGGATCGATGTTCTCGATCGAGCAGACGATGATGCAGTTGTCCGCCTTGTCACGGACCACCTCCATCTCGAACTCCTTCCAGCCCAGCACCGATTCCTCGATCAGCACCTCGGTGACCGGCGAGGCGTCCAGGCCCTGGCGGACGATGGTCTCGAATTCCTCGCGGTTGTAGGCGATGCCGCCGCCCGTGCCGCCCATGGTGAAGCTGGGGCGGATGATCGCCGGCAGGCCGACGATGGGCAGGGCGTCGAGTGCCTCGGACACGGTCCTCACCATGCGGCTGGTCGGACAGCTCAGGCCGATGCGCTCCATGGCGTCGCGGAACAGCAGCCGGTCCTCGGCCATGGCGATGGCTTCCCTGGAGGCGCCGATGAGCTGCACGCCGAATTCGGCCAGGGTTCCGTTGTCATCGAGCGCCAGCGCCGTGTTCAGCGCGGTCTGGCCGCCCATGGTCGGCAGGATGGCGTCGGGCCGCTCCAGCTCGATGATCTTGCGCACCATCTCGGGCGTGATCGGCTCGATATAGGTGGCGTCGGCCACCTCCGGGTCGGTCATGATGGTGGCCGGGTTCGAGTTCACCAGGATGATCCGGTAGCCCTCTTCCTTCAGCGCGCGGCACGCCTGGGTGCCGGAATAGTCGAACTCGCAGGCCTGCCCGATGATGATCGGACCGGCGCCGATGACGAGGATGCTCTTGATGTCTGTCCGCTTAGGCATGGATGTCCGATCCGGGCAGGCTGCCATTCCCTCTCCCCTTGTGGGAGAGGGTTAGGGTGAGGGGTTGTCTGGGAAGGGTCGGAACCTCTAGATTTGGGCGATGTCCGTCAAGCGCGCGCGCATTCTCCGCCGTAACCAGACAGATGCTGAACGCAAGCTGTGGTATGCCTTCCGCGACAGGCGCTTCTAGGGTTTCAAATTTCGACGTCAGGTGCCGATCGGACCGTACTTCGCGGACTTCGTATGCATGCGTGAGCGGCTCGTTGTCGAGGCCGATGGTGGGCAACATTCCTGGCGAACGGATGAAGACGAGGCTCGAACCAAGGTGCTTGAAGAGCACGGGTTCAGGGTGCTGCGGTTCTGGAACAACGAGATTCTGACCAACCTCGATGGTGTAATTGCACTTATCCGCCTGGCGCTGCCGGAAGTTCCGACGCCGGACCGTCGCTGCGCGACGACCCCTCACCCCAGCCCTCTCCCACAAGGGGAGAGGGAGTAGGGCAGTAGTGCTCCCAAGGGTGGTGCGAACTCCGGCACCATTCCCTCTCCCCTTGTGGATTCCTCTGCGGAATGGGGTGGCGTTGGGTAGCTGAAGCTGATTCA